>Ga0247738_10000543_pt1 | contig 14320 bp, 19 predicted proteins | sample UWRJL013104B2_FD_180936 | JGI IMG/M metagenome (GOLD analysis project Ga0247738, IMG submission 180936) | Plant litter microbial communities from Arlington Agricultural Research Station in Wisconsin, United States - UWRJ-L013-104B-2 | ecosystem: Environmental > Terrestrial > Plant litter >...
AGCCTCCCCCTGAAGAAGGGGGAGGGACGGATCGAGTGTGTGGGGTGGTCTGGGAGCCACAAATTCTTCTCCTCCCCCTATCAGGGGGAGGCCGGGTGGGGGGTGTCACCTCAAGGTGAAGTCCGTTTCCACGATGTCATTCCCGCGAAAGCGGGAACACCCTATTCAACCGAGGTCCCCGCTTTCGCGGGGGTGACGCGGTGATGAGGGGCCCAAAGGGGCCGAAATTAAGCTTTTTAGCCAGCCAGGCCGTGTGCGCGGGAGAGGTCGGCCAGATCGAGCTGGGGGCGGGCGCCGATGTGGGAAATCACTTCGGATGCGGCGAGGCACCCGGTCTTGAGCGATGATTCGAGGTTCTGGCCGCGCGCCATGCCGAGCAGGAACCCGGCGGCGAACAGATCGCCCGCGCCGGTGGCATCGACCACCTTGTCGACCGGAAAGGCCGGAACAGAAACCACTTCGCCATTGTAGACAGCCATGGCGCCTTCGGCGCCCATGGTGATGGCGGCCAGTTCGGCATCCTGGGCGATGGCGCGCACGGCTTCGCCGAGATCGTCGGTCTCGTAGAGCGATTTCAGCTCATGGACATTGGCAAAGACGTAGTCGACGGTTTTCGAGCGGATGAGATCGAGGAATTCGGGGCGGAAGCGATCGACGCAGAACGGATCGGAGAGGGTGAAGGCGGCGGCGCGCTCATGCTTATGGGCATAGTGCGCGGCAAGCACGAAAGCCTTCTTGGCCTCGACCGGGTCCCAGAGGAAGCCTTCCATATAGGTGATGGCGGCGCCGCCGATATCGTCGGGGCGGATATCGGCTTCGGTGAGCTGGTGGCAGGCGCCGAGATAGGTGTTCATGGTGCGCTCGCCATCCTCGGAGAGGAAGATCATGGAGCGGGCCGTCAACGCGCCGTTCTTGAGGCGCGAAGTGGAATAGTGGACGCCGACCGCCGAAAGATCGCTGTCGAACACATCGCCCAGGACGTCATCGGCCACCTTGCCGACAAAGGCGGCGCGGCCACCCAGCGAGGCGACGCCCGCCGCCGTATTGGCAGCCGAACCGCCCGAGATCTGCTGCCGGCTCAACGGCATCTTGGAATAGAGCTCTTCGGCCCGATCGGTGTCGATCAGGTGCATGATGCCCTCTTGCATACCTTCGCGTTCGATGAAGCCCGCCTCGACGGGAGCGATGATGTCGACGATCGCATTGCCGATGGTGAGAACATCGAAGCGGGTCTGGGTCATGAAGAGTTTTTCCGTGAAATTGCGCGGGGCCGCCGGCCGGTTTAGCCCAAGGCGCAAGGACGGGCAATGTTTTCGCCCGTCATGCCGGCGGCCATGAGGTCACAGGCTCTCGATGATCCGGGCAATCAGGGTCTCGGTATCCTCGCCGGCGCGGATGGCGATCTGCCCATCGAGCAGCAGTACGGCAAGGCCATGGACCTTGGCCCAAGCGGCAAGGGTCCGGGTTCGCGCCGCCGCATCTTCGCCGCCCACCGCTTCGCGCAGTGTCTCGAAGGCGGCGTCGGCGGCCATGCGCAGGCCGGGGCGGGCATCCTTTTTCAACTGCGGCGAGAACATCAGCCGGAAAAGGTTCGGGTTCTGCAGGGCAAAGACCACATAGGTCTTGCCCATGGCTGCAAGAACATCTTCGGGCTGGCTGTCGATCACTTCCCGCATGCGCGCGGCAAAGCGCTGGAAGCCGGTGACGGCGAGGGCTTCGAGGAGCGCCGCCCGGCTGTCGAAATGGCGATAGGGGGCGGCAGCGGAAACGCCGACCGCTCGGGCCAAGTCGCGCAGGCCCAGGCCGGCCTCGCCTTCACGGGCCAGAATGGAGAGGGCCGTTTCGAGCAGAACCTGCCGCAGATTGCCGTGATGATAGGGGCTATTGGCTAAAGTTGACATCGCTTACATGGCATGACTAGATGTGAGCATCGATAACATCCGGAGCCGAGGGACGCAAATGGACTGGAGCCTTATCCTCGCCTGCGCCCACCATATTGCCGTGTTCTCGCTGGCTGGCATCTTTGCGGCCGAGTTCACGCTCATCCGCCCCGGGCTGACGCCAGCGCAATTGCCGGGACTATCCCGCATCGACGCCGCCTATGGTGGTATCGCCACGCTCGTCATCATCGTGGGCATAGTGCGGGTCTGGCTGGGGACCGGTGACCCCTCCTATTATCTCGGCAATTGGGCCTTCTGGGCCAAGATGGCCGCCTTCACCCTCATGGGCATCCTGACCATTCCGCCAACCCTTGCCATTCGCCGCTGGCTCAAGGCGGGGGACATTGCGCCGTCGACGGCCGAGATCGTCAGTGCGCGGCGCTATGTGCACCTCCAGGCCGTGGCCTTGCTCTTCATCCCGATCTTTGCCGCCGCGATGGCGCGCGGCTATGGGGCCTGAACCGCGCTAGCTGCGGGCCGGATTTTCCGTCTTCGGCTCGAAGCGGCACCATTGGGCAATCGGGCAGCGCCAGCACTCGGGCTTGCGCGCCTTGCAGATGTAACGGCCATGCAGGATCAGCCAATGATGGGCGTGGAGCATGAAGCGCTCCGGCACCTGCTTTTGCAGCGCCAGCTCCACCGCCAGCGGGGTGGCGCCGGGGGCGAGACCGGTGCGATTGCTGACGCGGAAGAGATGGGTATCCACCGCGATGGTGGGCTGCTTGAAGAAGATATTGAGCACCACATTGGCGGTTTTCCGTCCCACGCCGGGCAGGGCTTCCAGGGCCTCGCGATCGTCCGGCACTTCCCCGCCATGCTTTTCGATCAATTGCTGTGACAGCGCAAAAACGAACTTGGCCTTGTTGCGGAAGAGGCCGATCGTCTTGATCTCGTTTTCGATGCCTTCCACGCCCAGAGCAACCATTGCAGCCGGGGTGGGAGCAATCTGGAACAAATTCTTCGTGGCGCGATTTACCCCCACATCGGTAGCCTGGGCAGACAGGACCACCGCGACGAGAAGCGTATAGGCATTGACGTAATCGAGCTCGCCCTTGGGCTCGGGCTCGATCTCATGAAAGCGGGTAAAGATGGCCTCGGCGTCGGCCCGGCCCAATTTCTTAACTTTTTTCGCGGTTGCCATTCTCTCGCCTTCGAATCTCTGCCAATAGTTCTTGGAGAGACCGCCATGCCGATGCAAGCCACAACCACCACGCCGCTCTTTTCCGCCACGCTGCGACCCGACCGGTCGCTGCGGGCCACGGGCGGCTGGGTATCCCTTGTTATCGCCGCCATCGTATCCGTTCCCTTCCTCATTGCCGTTCCGGAATTTCTGGTTCCCGGGCTGGCCGCCTTCGCGCTTGCAGTCGGCGGACTGGTGGGGCTCAGCCTGCGGCAGGCGCGACGGGACCGGGTTTCCCAGCAGATCATCGTCTGGGCCGACCAGATCGAAATTACCCTGCGCGGACCCGGGCATGAACGCGTCCTGCGCCGGTTCTCGCCGCGTGACGTGCGGCTGGTTCTGACGCGCGACGACAATGAGCGGACAACCGCCATGCATCTGCGCCATGGCGCCGAAGAGGTCGAGCTTGGTGCCTTCCTCGCGCCTGACGACAAGTCGAGCTTTGCGCGGGAATTCGGCCGCGCCCTCCGCCGCGCCCGCCAAAGCGCCTGATGGTCAAAACCGGGTCGCCTCCCCGGCACTACGGTCCTAGAACAGCGACAGATTGATCGATGAAGGGCCAGGCCATGAACCAGCTCGCCAAGCTCGTCCCGCAGGACGACTACGACATTATCCGCGCCGCCATCCGCTATCTCAGCGAGAACGGCCCCGACGCCACCGATCTGGCGGCCTTCTCCAGGGCCATGGGCATGAGCGAACGACAGCTGACCGAGCTTTTCCGACGCTGGTGCGGCCTCAGCCCGAAAAGTTTTGCGCAGGCAGTGGCGCTCGACCACGCCAAATCATTGCTCCGGAACAAGGCCAGCGTCCTCGATACCACCTATGAGGTGGGCCTGAGTTCGACGTCCCGGCTGCACGATCTGTTCGTGACCTATGAAGCCATGCCGCCCGGCGTGTTCCGGGCCGGCGGGGCAGGGCTCGACATGGTCTGGGGGGCCGCGCCATCGCCTTTCGGCACGGCGGTGGTGACGGCGACCGAATATGGCATTTCCGGCCTCGGCTTTGCCGACGCGGACACCAGCATCGAAGCGGCGTTCGCCGACCTTGCCAATCGCTGGCCCAATGCCCGCTTCGTCCGCGACGATGCGCGGATTGCCCCGCTTGTGGGACAGGTGTTCGAACCGGGGCGCTGGGCGGATCAACACCCCGTGCGCGTCGTGCTGATCGGCACCGATTTCGAGGTGCAGGTGTGGGACCGCTTGCTGAAGATCCCCATGGGACAGGCGACAACTTATGCCGACGTCGCAAGATCCATCGGTCGGCCGACCGCGTCTCGGGCGGTAGGGGCAGCCGTGGGGAAGAACCCGATCAGCTTTGTCGTGCCCTGCCACAGGGTCGTGGGTACATCGGGCGCGTTGACGGGGTACCATTGGGGCGTCCCGCGAAAACGGGCGATCCTCGGATGGGAAGCCGGGGTGGTCTCGGCGGCGCATTAGCGCGCCCTTCGCTTCATCCAAGGCCTCCTGCCATTCGAGCGTAGCTCTCATGGCCTTCTCCCCTAAAGTGTCGCCACTGGCGCCTTTTGCCCTGCGGGAGGGGTCGAAGTTTCACGTGAATCCCTGGGGAAGAGACCCCCACCTAGCCTCCCCCTGGAGAAGGGGGAGGGACGGGCCGGTGGGCGGCTCCATCGTCTCAGCATACTCGATCAATTCCTCCCCCTTTTTCAGGGGGAGGTTAGGTGGGGGTGCCTGGGCCAAGAAACCTTACAGCAGGACCCGCTCGACCAGCTTGCCGTCCGGGCCGATCTTGTAGACCGTGGGTTCGCCGGTGCCGATTTCGCGGGCGAGGATTTCGTCGGGGGTCAGGCCCTCGATGGCCATGACGAGGGCGCGGAGCGAATTGCCGTGGGCCGCAATCAGGACCGTCTTGCCGGCCTTGAGCTGGGGCAGGATCTCGGCTTCGTAATAGGGCAGGGTGCGCTCTGCCGTGTCCTTGAGGCTTTCACCGCCCGGAGGCGGCACGTCGAAGGAACGGCGCCAGATATGGACCTGCTCCTCACCCCATTTGGCGCGGGCATCGTCCTTGTTGAGGCCCGAGAGGTCGCCATAATCGCGCTCATTGAGCGCGATATTGCGAGTGATGGTGACATTGAGAATGCCCATCTCCTCGAGGATGAGGTCGAGCGTGTGCTGGGCGCGACGCAGGGCGGAGGTATAGAACAGGTCCGGCGCATAGCCGCCCGCCTTCAAAGCCTGGCCAGTGGCGCGAGCCTCCCCGATCCCCTTCTCGGTGAGGTTGGGATTGCGCCAGCCGGTAAAGAGATTTTCGAGGTTCCATTCGCTCTGGCCGTGGCGGACCAGGATCAGCGTGCCGGTCATGTTGTTTTCTGTCCCTTAGTCGTTGAGGCCGAGCACATCGGCCATGGAATAGAGGCCGGCCTTCTGGCCGGCAGCCCAAAGCGCGGCGCGAATGGCGCCATTGGCGTAGATGGTGCGGTCCTGGGCCCGGTGGGTGAGCTCGATGCGCTCCGATGCGCCGGCAAGGATCACCATGTGATCGCCGATGACATTACCGCCGCGCAACGTGGCAAAGCCGATCGTGCCGGCTTCGCGCGGGCCGGTATGGCCGTCGCGGACACGGACCGAATGGTCCTTGAGGGAAATGTCCCGTCCCTTGGCAGCTGCTTCGCCCAGCATGAGGGCCGTGCCCGAGGGGGCGTCGACTTTGAGATTGTGATGCATTTCGAGGATTTCGATATCGTAGTCAGGCAAGGCGGCGGCGGCCTTTTCGACCAGCGCCGTCAAGGCGACCATGCCGGGCGAAAAGTTGCCGGACTTTACGATGCGAGCGCCAGTGGCGGCAGCAGCGGCGATGGCAGTATCGTCCGCCTCGGTGCAGCCGGTGGTGCCGATGATATGAACGAGGCCGCGCTCGGCGGCCTTTTGCGCCAGCGCCACGCTGGCGGCGGGGGCGGTAAAATCGATGACCACGTCGGCAGTGTCGAGCAGGACCGAAATGTCGTCGCTCACGGCCACACCGAGTTCTTCCAGCCCGGCCAGCAGGCCCGCATCCTTGCCGACGGCGGCGGTGCCCGGGCGATCGACAGCGCCGACCAGAACCATGCCGGGATGGGCGGCAATTGCTCTTAAATTCGCAGCGCCCATGCGCCCGCCTGCGCCCGCAATAATGGTCCGCAATCCAGCCATGTCGAAATTCTCCTTGCCGTCGCCCCGCCTATAGCAGTGCGGCGTGCCGACGCCAACTGCGCGTCACAATCGACACAATTGGAAACAAACACTAGGCTGGGCACGAAGAAGTTGAACGGAACCGGAATGACCATCACGAATGCGCTGGCCAGTATCGCCGTAGAAAGCCTCAGCGAGTCCCTTGTCTGGTATGAATATCTCTTCGGCCGGCCGGCGGACGCCCGTCCCATGGCCGATGTGGCCGAATGGAAATTGCCTGGCGGCAGCTGGGTTCATGTCGCCACCGATGCCGACCGTGCCGGCGCCAGCGTCGTCATGCTGATCGTCGACGATATTGCGGACGAGTTGGGCCGGCTCGAAATGTTCGGGATCACGCCCGTGGCCAAGGCCATTGGCGATTTTTTCAAGACGGCGAAACTGCGCGACCCCGACGGCAATCTCATTGTGCTGAGCCAGCCGCAGCCGGGAACCTATTAGGGCCTGCCCCGTCCACGAGAGGCAGGCTTATGATCGTCCGTTCCCTTGCGGCGCGGGAACGCGGGCAGGAGCCGGTGGGCTTTCCTCCCGCGGCCTAGACCCGCCGCAAGCTGACATTGGCGATGAAGTGGCCCTTGCCCTTTTTCAGGATCAGATCGGCGCGGCCGCGCGTGGGCAGGATGTTTTCGAGCAGGTTCGGCAGATTGATGCTGCGCCAGACCTGGCGACCGAATTCTTCCGCCTCCGCCTCGCTCATTTCCGTGAGCTTGCGGAAAAAGGAATTGGGGTCGCGGAACGCGGTCTCGCGCAGATGGAAGAAGCGCTCGATAAACCAGTCTTCGAGATCTGCCGTCTCGGCGTCGATATAGATCGAGAAATCGATGAAGTCCGAGGCGAACAGGATCGGATTGCCGGTCCTCGGCAATTCGCCAGGCTGGAGGATATTGAGCCCCTCGACGATGAGAATATCGGGCCGGTCGATGACGACTTCCTCGCCCTCGACCACGTCATAGACGAGGTGGGAATAGACCGGGACCGCCACCTTTTCCTTGCCCGACTTTATGTCGGCGAGGAAATTGACGAAGCGGGCGCGATCATAGCTTTCGGGAAAACCCTTGCGCTCCATAAGGCCGCGTCGCCCCAATTCGGCATTGGGGTAGAGAAAGCCATCCGTGGTGACGAGATCGACGCGCGGGCTCGAGGGCCAACGCGACAGAAGCGCCTGCAGGATACGCGCCGTGGTCGATTTTCCGACGGCGACCGAACCGGCGACGCCGATGATGAACGGCACTTTATGGTCGGGCTTCTTGAGGAAGCGCGACGCCACATTGTGCAGGTCCTGGATGGCCTCGACATAGTGCGAGAGCAAGCGCGTCAGCGGCAGGTAAACCTCTTCGGCTTCCTCCAGCGAGATCGGGTCGTTCAGACCGTGGAGCTTGTCGATATCGCTCTGGGTCAGCGTCATGGGCTGGCCGTTGCGCAGCTGGCTCCATTCGGCAATGGTGAAGTGATGATAGGGATCGAGCGAGGGGGAACGACGGGCCATCAGCTTTGCTCCCGCGAGGCTTTTTCGGCGAGGCCGGATTGGGCCGTGCGCGTGTCGAGTTCCTGCATCACCTCTGCGAGCGGCACGCCCGAGGCACGCAGCACGACCAGCAGGTGGTAAAGTACATCCGCGCTCTCCTTGACCAGTTCGGCCCGATCCCCGGTAACGGCGGCGATCACCGCCTCAATGGCTTCCTCGCCCAGCTTCTGGCTGGCCTTGTTGATGCCCCGCGAGATGAGCTTGGCCGTGTAGCTTTCGTCAGGCGAAGCAGCGGCGCGCAGCGCAATGCGCTGTTCCAGTTCTTCGAGCGTCATTTCGGAGAGGTCTCCTCACCCACCGTCTGAGGTGGCTTAAATCACGGAAGGCAGCGGGCGTCACCCGCAACCTTTGTCTGGCCCCCTCAGGAGCGCGGCGCCGGCGCGTCCATGCGCATGTCGATGCCATGCTCGATCATGTAGCGCTTGGCCTCGGGAATGGTGAAGGTGCCGAAGTGGAAGATCGAGGCGGCGAGCACGGCGCTGGCATGGCCTTCGGTGACGCCCTCGACCAGATGCTGCAGCGTGCCGACGCCGCCCGAGGCGATGACGGGGACTTCGACATTGTCGGCAATGGCGCGGGTGAGTTTGAGGTCGAACCCGGATTTCGTGCCGTCGCGATCCATGGAGGTGACGAGCAATTCCCCGGCGCCGCGCTCGACCATGCGGTGGGCGAACTCCACCGCATCGATGCCTGTGGGTTTGCGGCCACCATGGGTGAAGATCTCCCAGCCTGCACCGCCATCGCTGCGCTGCTTGGCATCGACCGAAACGACGATGCACTGATTGCCGAACTTGTCGGCGGCGCGGGCGATGAAATCGGGGTCGTTCACCGCTGCCGAATTGATCGCCACCTTGTCTGCGCCGGCCAGCAGTAGTTTTCGGATGTCCTCGATGCTGCGGACGCCGCCACCGACGGTCACCGGCATGAAACAATGTTCGGCGGTGCGCGCCACCACGTCGAAAATCGTGTCGCGACCCTCGTGGCTTGCGGCGATGTCGAGGAACGTTAGCTCGTCGGCGCCGGCCGCGTCATAGGCCATGGCCGCTTCCACCGGATCGCCGGCATCGACGAGATCAACGAACTGCACGCCTTTCACCACGCGGCCGCCGGCGACATCGAGGCAGGGGATGATGCGGGTTTTCAGTGTCATGACGAAACCTCTGTGGACCGCCGCCAGGCGACATAGTGAATGAGCAATATGACCAGCCAGACCAACACGGCGCCGCCCGCCAGAGGCAGGGTGAGAAACAGCAGCCAGGGGAGGACAAAGGCAGCGTAGAGCGCTTCGCTCCAGTCGCTCCCCATGACCATGCAGACGCTCGCACCGCCCTCATTGAGGCTGCATCCATGCGCGGTGGCAATGGCGTCCGCCGCGATGATGGCAATGATCGGCGCGATGGCAAACAGGATGATCACCACCATGATGATGACATAGTAGCGCAGAGGGAAAGCCCGACGCCGCTCAGCCATCATGCAGCCCTGATCCGCGCCAGTGCTTCACGTGAATCAATGCGCCCGTCGTAAAGAGCACGACCGGAAATAGCGCCTTCGAGCACGGCATATTCAGGCTGGGTCATGCGCTCGATATCGGCCATGGAAGCGAGGCCCCCCGAGGCGATCACCGGGATGGTGGTGGCGCGGGCCAGCTCGAGCGTCGAGTCCCAGTTGATGCCGGCCAGCACGCCATCCCGATCGATATCGGTGTAGATGATGGCCGCAACCCCAGCGCCTTCAAACCGCTTGGCGAGCTCGATGACGCTGAGTTCGGAGGTTTCCGCCCAGCCTTCAACCGCCACCATGCCCTTGCGCGCATCGATGCCGACGGCGACCTGGCCGGGCCATTTCCGGGCGGCTTCCTTGACCAGCGCCGGGTCGCGCACGGCAACGGTACCGAGAATGACGCGGGCCAGACCCTTGTCGAGCCAGGCTTCGATATGGCCGAGATTGCGAATGCCGCCGCCCAATTGGACGGGGAATTTTACGCTTTTCAGAATGGCTTCCACCGCCGCGCCATTGACGCTTTCGCCGGCAAAGGCACCGTTGAGGTCGACGACGTGGAGATATTCAAACCCCTGGTCCTCGAACGATTTTGCCTGCGCGGCAGGGTCGTCATTGAACACGGTGGCCTGGTTCATGTCGCCCAGTTTCAGGCGCACGCACTGGCCGTCCTTGAGGTCGATGGCGGGGAAAAGGATCATAACTTGCAACTCCGTGCGTGGGGCTTCACCCCCACCCATCCTCCCCCATCAAGGGGAAGGCGTCTGGCCGGCGTGAGAGGCGGCATCACGCCAAATGAAACTAAGGCGTCCACCCCAGGAAATTCTCGATCAGCTTGAGGCCCAAGGCCTGGCTCTTTTCGGGATGGAACTGCGCCCCGAAAATATTGTCGCGGGCGACGCAGGCGGTGACGCTGCCACCATATTGGGTGGTGGCGACAAGCGTGTCCGGGCTTTCGGTGACCATGTGATAGGAGTGCACGAAATAGGCGTGCAGCCCATCGGGGCCATCGGGAATGCCAGCAAGCAGGGCATGGGGGCGAACAATCGAAATCGTGTTCCAGCCCATATGCGGAATCTTTAAGCTCGGATCGGACGGCGTGATCTTTTCGACCGCGCCGGGGATCCAGCCAAGACCGGCAGTGACAGTCTTTTCCCGGCCTTCAGAGGCGAGCAGCTGCATGCCGACGCAGACGCCGAGAAAGGGCGTGCCATTCTTGAGGACGCGTTCTTCGAGCATTTCGACCATGCCCGGCACGGCATCGAGCCCGGCCTTGCAATCGGCAAAGGCGCCGACACCGGGCAGCATGATGCGATCGGCGCGGCGGACGATCTCAAGATCGGCGGTGACGATGATCTCCGGACCATTGGTCTGGGAGGCGGCAACGCGCTCAAAGGCCTTTGCCGCCGAGCGCAGATTGCCCGCGCCATAATCGATGATGGCGACAGAACTCATGGGCGGGACTCCAGGACGGCAAGGCGGGCGAGATCGGCATCGGCGGCCAGGCGATGGCCCAGCGGGATAAAATTGCGGCGATGGAGGGCCCGGCGTTCGGCCCCCGGCGCGGCAAAACCAAACGCAATGGCAATGAGCACATAGAGCCAGAAGCCTGCATCGCCGCCCATGAAGCGGGCGGTGAGCAGAACGGTCCCAAGCCCGACGACGAAAAGCCCCAGAGAATCCCAGTGGCGATGGATCAGCGCATGCATTGGCGGCAACAGGGCCGCAAACCATGAAAAGCGCTCGGACACCACTTCGGGTATCGCGGTGGGATCATCCACGGATTGGTAGAGGGCAAAGAGGGTCACGGGACGCTCCAAATGCTCGATGTCATGCCGGCGTCAGGCCGGGATCCATCCTGAGATCGCGAGATGGCCTCCGGCCGAGGGCCGGGTGACATCCGCTTGTGGGGCTGACTTAGTGCAAAAGCGCGGCCAACGAAAGGCCTAGAGCGTGCCCTTGGTCGATGGCACCCGGTCGGCCTGTCGCGGATCGATCTCGAGCGCATCGCGCAGGGACCGGGCCACCGCCTTGAACATCGACTCGGCCAGATGATGGTTGTTGTCGAAATAGCAGTTCTCGATATGGAGCGTTATGCCCGCATTGATGGCGAAGGCCTGGAAAAATTCCTGGAACAGCTCGGTGTCGATGTCGCCGATCTTGTCGCGGGAGAATTCGGCCTTGAAGACGAGGAAGGGGCGGCCCGACACATCGAGCGCTGCGCGCGTCAGCGTGCCGTCCATGGGCAAATCGCAGGAGGCGTAGCGGCGAATACCCTTCTTGTCGCCGATAGCCTCCTTGATCGCCTGGCCCAGCGCAATGCCGACATCTTCCACCGTGTGGTGAAAATCGATGTGGAGATCGCCCTGGCAGGTGATTTCCACGTCGATCAGCGAATGGCGCGAGAGCTGGTCCAGCATGTGGTCGAAAAAGCCGATTCCGGTATTCATGGCATGGCTGCCGGTGCCGTCGAGATTGATCGAGACGGAAATCTCGGTCTCGTTGGTCTTGCGGGCGATGCTGGCTGTGCGCATGGGATCCTCCGGCGTTCGGCGCCTCCTAGCAGATAGGCACTCTTCCGTGAAGATCGGGTAAGCGGAGGCCAGGCCGGCTTCGCGCCGGGCGGCGTTTTCTTACATGTGTTGCAATCCCGGCTTCGCCCCCTAAATATCACTCAACAGTTTGGAGTTATTTCCCCCAATGAGTGACAGCGCATTTCCCGGATGGCACGGGACAACGATCGTCTCCGTGCGCAAGGGCAACAAGGTCGTGATCGCCGGCGACGGCCAGGTATCGATGGGCCAGACGGTGATGAAGCACGGCGCCAAGAAGGTTCGCCGGCTGGCCGACGGCAAGGTGATCGGCGGTTTTGCCGGGTCCACCGCCGATGCCTTTACCCTGTTCGAACGGCTTGAAGCCAAGCTTGTTCAATATCCCAACCAGTTGATGCGCGCAGCGGTCGAACTGGCCAAGGACTGGCGCACCGACCGATATCTTCGCAAACTCGAAGCCATGATGATCGTGGCCGACAAGACCGATACGCTGGTCCTGACCGGCAATGGCGACGTGTTGACTCCCGATCATGGCGTCATCGCCATCGGCTCGGGCGGCAATTATGCGCATTCGGCGGCGCTGGCCCTGCATCAGGCCACCGATCTCGATGCCGAGGATATTGCCCGCCGCGCCATGAAGATCGCCGAGGAAATCTGCGTCTACACCAATGGCAATGTCAGCGTCGAAACCATCGAGCTGGGCAATTGAGCTATTCCATCCGCAGGCTTGGTCCAGAGGATCTGGAGGCCTATCGGGCGCTCCGGCTCGAGGCGCTTACCAACCATCCCGAGGCCTTCCTCACCAGTGCCGAGGACTTTGCCCAGCGCAGTGACGACGAGATCCGGCAGATGCTGGAAAACCTTGCCGTCTTCGGCGCCGAAACCGCGGATGGTGAACTGGTCGGCATGAACGCTTTCGTTCGCAATGACGGCCTCAAGGAGCGGCATCGCGGCTGGATGGTTCAGGTCTATGTGGCGCCGGACCATCGCGGCACGGGCCTCTCCAAGGCGCTTTGCGAACATCTGATCGAGTATGCCCGACGCCATGTGCTGCAGGTGCATCTGGGAGTGTGGGCAGAAAACGTGCCGGCGATCAAACTCTATGAGCGGCTCGGCTTCAGCGTCTACGGCACCGAGCCGCGATATCTCTTCGTGAACGGTCGATTTATCGACGAACACATGATGGTGCGCTTCCTGGATCGCGATGCGGTTCAACAGCAAGGCACCCTGGAAAGTAACAGCAATGTCTGAAACCAATTTTTCGCCGCGTGAGATCGTTTCCGAACTCGACCGCAATATTGTTGGCCAGCAGGACGCCAAGCGCGCCGTGGCCGTTGCCCTGCGCAATCGCTGGCGCCGCCAGCAGCTCCCCCCCGAGCTGCGGCGCGAGGTAACGCCGAAAAATATCCTGATGATCGGGCCGACCGGTGTCGGCAAGACCGAGATTTCCCGGCGCCTCGCGCGGCTGGCCCAGGCGCCGTTCGTCAAGGTGGAAGCCACTAAATTCACCGAAGTCGGCTATGTCGGCCGCGACGTCGAGCAGATCATTCGCGACCTCGTCGAAGCGGGTATCACTGTCCTCAGGGACAAGCGCCGCCGCGACGTGCAGGCCCAGGCCCACCACAATGCCGAGGAGCGCGTGCTCGACGCCCTGGTCGGCACTTCCGCCACGCCCTCGACGCGCGACAGTTTCCGCAACAAGCTGCGCGCCAACGAGCTCGACGACAAGGAAATCGAGATCGAAATGCAGCCCGCCGCGAATACGGGCGGCTTTGAAATGCCGGGCATGCCCAATGGCGGCATCGGCATGATCAATTTGTCCGACATGTTCAAGCAGGCCATGGGCGGTCGCGGGGTCAAGCGCAAGGTCAAGGTCAAGGATGCCTATGAGCCGCTGATCGCCGAAGAGGCGGACAAGCTGCTCGACCAGGACCAGCTCAAGACCGAAGCCATCGAGCTCGTGGAAAATCACGGCATCGTCTTCATCGACGAGATCGACAAGGTCGCGGCCCGCGAGGGCGGCGTCTCCGGTGGCCCTTCGCGCGAGGGCGTGCAGCGCGATCTCCTGCCGCTGATCGAAGGCACGACCGTTGCGACCAAATATGGGCCGGTCAAGACCGACCATATTTTGTTCATCGCCTCCGGTGCTTTCCACGTCTCCAAGCCGAGCGATCTGCTGCCCGAGCTTCAGGGCCGCCTGCCGATCCGGGTGGAGCTGAAGGCCCTCACGCGCGAGGATTTCATCCGCATCCTCAACGACACCGAGGCCAGCCTGGTGCGCCAATATGTGGCGCTGATGGGCACCGAAGGGGTAACATTGACCTTCACCTCCGACGCGATCGAGGCAATTGCCGATGCCGCCGTCAAGGTGAACTCCTCGGTGGAAAATATCGGGGCGAGGCGCCTCCAGACGGTGATGGAGCGGCTGGTGGAGGAAATTTCCT
>Ga0247738_10000544_pt1 | contig 14305 bp, 13 predicted proteins | sample UWRJL013104B2_FD_180936 | JGI IMG/M metagenome (GOLD analysis project Ga0247738, IMG submission 180936) | Plant litter microbial communities from Arlington Agricultural Research Station in Wisconsin, United States - UWRJ-L013-104B-2 | ecosystem: Environmental > Terrestrial > Plant litter >...
CGGACGCCACGGTCAGCATGAACGCATCAAGCGGATTGACCACGAACGGGAACATCCCGACGCCCCCCATGAGCCCGACAATCCACCAGCCGGCACGATGGCCGGCCTGGCCATGTGCGGCGACCATCCAGCGGGCGACGCCAAACAATGGCAACCCCATCAGATGCAAAGCCGCGCCCAGCCAACCCGGCAGGCCCAGCGGCGCAAAGAACATCGCTTCGAGGCCATTGGCTTCAGCCACGCCATTGACGATCACAAAAACCGCCAGCGGCAATACCGCGCTCAGCACCAGACCGATCGCATCGTGCCGATCCGCATCGAGTGCCGAGAACAGAGATTTTGAAACCGTCGCGCTGGTCGCCATTTCGGGCCCCGCTTTGCCAAATATCTGACAGAGAAATGGCGCCGACGGCAAAAGGGTTCCGCATACGTCAAGCAGCCGGTGGCCGAAGCGTTGGGTTTGCGCTAGAACCGCGCCAACCGATGGAGCCTGCCATGACCGATCTTGCGGACCGCCTCGAAGCCCTCGAAACCCGCATTGCTTTCCAGGACCAGACCATCAAGGAGCTTAATGCCACCATCACCGCGCAATGGCGCCAGATCGACCTGCTGACGCGCAAGCTCGATCAGATGGAGCAACAGGTGCGCAGTGGGGTGCATATCGCCGACCCGAGCACCGAGCCACCGCCGCCGCATTACTGAGGCTCGTCCACCACTCTACCGACAGTCTCAGCGTTCCCTCGGGCCTGACCCGAGGGCCACTCTCAACGCGGCACAAGCGGCGAGAGACCCTCGGGGCAAGCCCGAGGGAACGCCGGTGAATTGACATGGCCAAAGGCTATCTGAAACGCGGGAACACCAACAAAAAAGGCCCGCCAAAGCGGGCCTTTTTCAATTCCTGCAGCCTAGTGCCCCAGAGCCTTGACGATTTCCTCGGTGACCTTCTTAGCGTCGCCGAACAGCATCATGGTGTTGTCGCGGAAGAACAGCTCGTTCTGCACGCCCGCATAGCCAGCTGCCATGCCGCGCTTGATGAACAGCACCGTGCCGGCGTCTTCGACGTTGAGCACCGGCATGCCGTAGATCGGCGAGGTCTTGTCGGTCTTGGCAGAAGGGTTGGTCACGTCATTGGCGCCGATGACGAAGGCCACGTCGGACTGGGCGAATTCGGAGTTGATATCCTCCAGCTCGAACACTTCGTCATAAGGCACGTTGGCCTCGGCCAGCAGCACGTTCATATGCCCCGGCATGCGGCCCGCCACGGGATGGATGGCGTATTTGACGGTGACGCCTTCCTTCTTGAGCAAATCGGCCATTTCGCGCAGCGCATGCTGCGCCTGGGCCACGGCCATGCCATAGCCCGGCACGATGATGACCTTGCCGGCATTCTTCATCAGGAACGCCGCGTCTTCCGCCGCGCCCTGCTTGACCGGGCGATCGTCTTCCGCAGCAGCGGCCGAAGATGCGCTGTCGCCGCCAAAGCCGCCCAGGATCACCGAGATGAAGCTGCGGTTCATCGCCTTGCACATGATGTAGGAGAGGATCGCGCCCGACGAACCCACCAATGCACCGGTGATGATCAGCGCGGTATTGCCCAGCGTGAAACCGATGCCTGCGGCAGCCCAACCCGAATAGGAGTTGAGCATGGAGACCACCACCGGCATGTCGGCGCCGCCGATCGGGATGATCATCAACCCGCCCAGAACCAGCGCCAGGATGGTGATAGCCCAGAACAGCCACGGATCGGCTGAGGTGGTGAAGGCCCAGACCAGCAGCACTATGGCCACGCCCATCACGATATGGATGGCATGACGCGCCGGCAGGATGATCGGCTTGCCGCTCATATTGCCGTTGAGCTTGGCGAAAGCGATGACCGACCCGGTGAAGGTGAAGGCACCGATAGCAACGCCGATGCTCATTTCGACCAGTGCCTGCGCATGGATGGCACCCGGCGCCCCGATGCCGAAGGCTTCCGGCGCATAGAGCGCGGCCGCGGCCACGAACACTGCGGCAAGACCAACCAACGAGTGGAACGCCGCCACCAGCTGGGGCATGTCGGTCATCTTGACGGTGCGGGCCATATAGGCGCCGATACCACCACCAAGGGCGATGCCACCCACGATCAGGGCCCAACTGATCCAGTCGGACGGCGCGGCGACGGCCAGCGTGGTGACGATGGCGATGCCCATGCCGACCATGCCGAAGGTGTTACCCTGGCGCGAGGAACGCGGGCTGGAAAGGCCGCGCAGCGCCATGATGAACAGCACGCCCGAGACGAGATAGAGCAGGGCTGCGATATCTGCAGAGATCATCGGCTCAACCCTTCTTCTTGTACATTGCCAGCATGCGCTGGGTGACGAGGAACCCGCCGAAGATATTCACGCTGGCAAACACCAGCGCGATGAAGCCAAACGCCTTGGAAACCCAGTTGCCATCGGCGGCGAGCTGCACGCCGACCGCCAGAAGCGCGCCGACCACGATCACCGAGGAGATCGCGTTGGTCACGCTCATCAGCGGGGTATGCAGAGCCGGGGTCACCGACCACACCACGAAGTAGCCGACGAAGATCGCCAGCACGAAGATGGCGAGACGGAAGGTGAAGGGGTCGATCGCGCCACCGATGGCGGCATGCGCAACCGCTGCCGCCACATCGGCGGTCTGTTCTGCCGTTGCTTCCATTTACTTGGCTCCCTTGGGTGCTGCCGGCTTTTTTGCGGCTGCGGGTTTCTTGGCAACTGCCGGCTTGGGCGCTGCGGCGGCCTTTGGCGCCGCCGGCTTTTTCACCACAGGGTCCTTTGCCACAGGGGCAGCGGCCTTGGGTGCAGCGGGCTTCTTGGTGGCTGGTTTAGCTGCTGGCGTACCGGCAGGCGCCAGGACGGTGGGCGATGCGGCAGCGGCGGCATCCATCACCGCGACGGCCTTCTTGGTGGCAGCCTTCTTGGCCGGGGTGGGCGCAGGCTCGGCCGCTGCCGGTACGGATTGCTCCACGCCGGGCGCAGCCTTGTTCGGCGTATCGGCCATGGCGGCAACGACCGGCTTCTTGACCACAGCCTTCTTGGCAGGCGCCGCAGCGGCGGTCTTGGCCGCGGCAGGCTTGGCGACGGCCGCCGGCTTGGCTTCAACTGCTGGAGCTGTGAAGCTCGGATGCACCACCTTGCCATCGCGCGTCAGCACGGTCGCCTTGACCAGCTCGTCATCCCAGTTGATGGCGAGCTTCTTTTCCTTGGCGTCGATCAGCGTGGTGAGGAAGGCGAGCAGATTGCGCGCATAAAGCTGGGACGCTGTCGTCGGGATGCGACCCTGCACGTTGGTATAGCCGATGATGGTGACGCCGTTATGCTCGATGACCTTGCCGGGCACGGTCAGCTCGACATTGCCGCCGCGCTCGGCCGCCAGATCGACGATGACCGAACCCGGTGCCATCGATTCCACCATCGCCTTGGTGATCAGCCGCGGCGCCGGACGCCCCGGGATCAGTGCCGTGGTGATGACGATATCCTGCTTGGCAATATGGGTCGCGGTGAGCTCGGCCTGCTTGGCCTGGTATTCAGCACTCATCTGCTTGGCATAGCCACCGGCGGTTTCCGCCTGCTTGAACTCATCGTCCTCGACGGCGATGAACTTGCCGCCCAGCGATTCAACCTGTTCCTTGGCAGCGGGCCGCACGTCGGTTGCCGAGACCACGGCGCCGAGGCGTTTGGCCGTCGCGATCGCCTGAAGGCCAGCGACACCGGCACCCATGACGAAGGCCTTGGCCGGACGAACCGTGCCTGCCGCCGTCATCATCATCGGGAAGGCGCGATCGAACTCGGTCGCCGCTTCGATGACGCCTTGATAGCCGGCGAGGTTCGCCTGTGACGACAGAATATCCATCACCTGCGCGCGGGTGATGCGCGGCATGAATTCCATGGAAACGGCGGTCACACCGGCTTTGGCCAGGGCCGCTACATCCTTGTCATTGCCATAGGGATCCAGCGCGCCGATCACCAGCGCACCCTTGGCGACGCCAGCAAGCGAAGCCGCCGTCGGCCGGCGCACAGTCAGCACCACATCGGCGCCCTTGAGCGCCGCATCCGCACTGGCGGCGATAGTCGCGCCAGCAGCGGAGTAGTCCTTGTCGAGAATGCGCGAGCCTGTGCCCGCACCTTTTTCCACCGACACGCTGGCGCCCAGCGCAATCAGCTTGCCCACCGTTTCGGGGGTCGCCGCTACGCGGTTCTCTCCCTCGAAGCGCTCGCGGACGATCGCAATTTTCATGAAAGTCTCCTGCCCGCCTGCCCGACGGACAGGCTCGATTCAAGTGCCTGTATGCGCGATGCGATCAGGGTTTGATGAGGAAATAGAGAATGATCGTGGTGACGGCCAGGCCGATGATCGACCACTTAACGGCGGTCAGGAAGCCATTATAGGTGGCTTCATGCTGGGCGTAGTCCATCGGCGATTCCACCTGCAACTCGGAGTGGTGTTCTGGGCGGTGCTTCGTGGCCATTTGGTCCTCTTTAGTCCAGTGCTCAAAAAGTCTGTCAGCCGAAAGTCGGCCTCAGGGGGAGGTCGCTTCCAGCTCGTCGATCAACCGCTCGATCATACCCAGACCAAGCGACCAGAATTGGGGATCCTTGGCGTCCAGCCCGAACGGCGCCAACAGTTCGGAATGATGCTTGCTCCCCCCGGCCTTGAGCAGCTCGAAATAGCGCTCCACAAAGCCGTCATTTGCCTTCTCATACTGCGCGTAGAGCGAGTTCACAAGGCAATCGCCGAAGGCATAGGCGTAGACGTAGAAGGGCGAGTGGATGAAGTGCGGGATATAGGCCCAGAAGGTGCCATAGCCCTCATTCTGCACGATAGCGTCGCCAAGCGACTCCTTCTGCACATCGAGCCAGATCTGGTTGATCTCTTCGGTCTTGAGCTCACCCTGCCGACGCGCCGTGTGAACACGCCGCTCGAACGTGTAGAACGCGATTTGCCGCACCACGGTATTGAGCATGTCCTCGACCTTGCTCGACAACAGCGCAAAGCGCTGCTTTGGGTCGGTGGTCTTGTCGAGCAGGTGGCGGAAGGTCAGCATCTCGCCGAACACCGACGCCGTCTCGGCCAGCGTCAGCGGCGTATTGGCAAGGATCGGCCCCTGCGCCGCCGCCAGCCGCTGGTGCACGCCATGGCCCAGCTCATGCGCCAGCGTCATGATATCGCGCGACCGCCCGAGATAATTCAGCATCAGGTAGGGATGCGCACTCGGCACGGTCGGATGCGCGAAGGCGCCTGACAGCTTGCCGTCGCCGGTTGGTGCGTCGATCCAGCCCGAATTGAAGAATGGACGTGCCACGTCGGCCAGTTCCGGCGAGAATTTGCCATAGGCCTCCAGCACCGTCGAAACGGCGCTGTCCCAGTCCCAGACGCGTTCGTCGCTGGTCGGCAGCGGCGCGTTGCGATCCCAGGCGTTGAGCTGGTCCTTGCCGAACCACTTGGCTTTCATCTTGTAGTAGCGGTGGCTAAGCCGCGGATAGGCTTCCTGCACGGCCGCCTGCAGCGCATCGACCACCTCGCGCTCCACCGAATTGGCCATGTGCCTGGAATCGGCAATATCCGCGAAGCCACGCCAGCGGTCGGAAATTTCCTTGTCCTTGGCCAGCACATTGGTGATGTGGGTGAACAGCCGCGCATTCTCGGCCAGCGTCTTGCCCAGCGCACGGAACGCACTCTCGCGCTTCTTCTCGTCCTTTTCGGAGAGCAGATGCAGCGTCGACTCCATGTTGAGCTTTTCGCCATCGACCTCGAATTCAAGGCTCGACAGCGTCTCGTCGAACAGCCGGTTCCAGGCCGAATAGGCGGTCACCGACTTGTCGTGGAACAGTTCCTCTAGCTTGTCATCGAGCTGGAAGGGCTTGGCCTTGCGCAGTTCGGCAAACCAGGTGCGATAGCGCGCCAGATCCGGATTGGCCGCGAAGGCGGCCTCCAGATCGGCGTCGTCAATGCGGTTCAGTTCCAGATCGAAGAACAGCACCCGGGTGGAAAGCGTGGTCAGCGCCTCATTGGTGTCGCCCATGAACTTGGCGCGGTCAGGATCGGTCGACTTCTGCGCATATTGCAGGAACGAGAATGAGCCGATCCGACCGGTCAGGTCCCCCAGCGCCTCGCTGTCCTTGATGGCGCTCAGCAGCTTGCCGGCGCGGGTCAGCTCGACCAGCTTGCCCTTGTAGTCGGTCTCGAATTTGGCCGCGAGCTCCTTGGCCTCTTCAAGGCCCGCCTTGAACTCGGCACTGTCCCGACCGGGATAGAGATCGTTGAGGTCCCAGACCGGCAGGGCCCCGAATTCGTTGTGGCCCTTCTGAGCGGGTGCGGTCATGGCAGGAGTCTCCGGCTGGTCAAATTGCGCGCGGACCTTACCGAGAGGGCGGAATGATTGGAAGAGTCCAGCCACACGCTACCCATACCACCGGCCGTTACCCTCGGGCGATCGAGATTGCGCGGTGCGCCGGGTTGCCCGCACCCATTGCCCAAATTCCTCATGATTAATCGCCCCTTAACTCCCGCCGCTCATCTTCTTCCCAAAACGGCACACGATTCGATGCCGCACCAAGAAGAAGACTGGAGTTTGGATGACGCGTGTTCTCGTTGTGGACGATGATCCGGTTCAGTTGCGCCTCACTGCCGAGGTGGCCAACCGTGCCGGTTTCAAGCCGGTGACCGCCACTGGCGGCGAGCAGGCGCTCGCCATCCTGCGCGACGACCGCAATATCGGCGCCATGATTCTCGACCTTGTCATGCCCGATCTCGACGGCATGGGCGTGATGGACGCCATGCGCCGCGAGGGCATCACCACCCCCGTCATCATCCAGACGGCCAATGCGTCGCTCGAAACCGTCATCTCGGCCATGCGCAACGGCGCGGCTGACTATTTCGTCAAGCCGGTGGCGCCCGAGCGCCTCATTATCTCGCTGCGCAACGCCATGAAGCTCGATGCGCTCGAGGCCGCCATCCGCTCCGAACGCGCCCGCAAGACGGGCACCTTCAGCACATCGGACATGATCGCCAAGGCCGCCGCCATGGCGCGCGTTTTGATGCTGTGCGCCAAGGCCGGAAAGTCCACCATTCCCGTGCTCGTCGAAGGCGAAACCGGGGTCGGCAAGGAGCTGGTCGCCCGCATCATCCAGGGCAGCGGCGACCGTGCCGGCAAACCCTTCATCACCGTCAATTGCGGCGCCATCCCGCCCAACCTGGTCGAGTCCGTGCTGTTCGGTCACAAGAAGGGCGCCTTCACCGGCGCCGTCGCCGACCAGCAGGGCAAATTCTCCGAGGCACATAACGGCACCCTCTTCCTTGACGAGGTCGGCGAGCTGCCGCTCGAAACCCAGGTCAAGCTGCTGCGCGCCCTGCAGGATGGCGAAATCGAGCCTGTTGGCGCCAGCCGCCCCGAGCGCGTCAATGTCCGCGTCATCTCTGCCACCAATCGGCGCCTGCTGAACCTGGCCAAGTCAGGCGAGTTCCGCGAGGACCTATACTACCGCCTCAATGTCTTCCCCATCTACGTGCCGCCCTTGCGCGAGCGCATGGAGGACCTGCCGGCGCTGGTCGCCATGTTCATCGCCCGCTTCTCCGCCGAAGCCGGCAAGCGCGTGCTTGGAATTTCTCCCACCGCGCTCGACCTGCTCACCGCCTATGACTGGCCGGGCAATGTCCGCCAGCTCGAAAACGCCGTCTACCGCGCCATCGTGCTCACCGACGGCGCCTTCCTCGAATCCGTCGATTTCCCACAGATCGTCGCCCAGTCGACCGGCCGCGACAGCGCCATAAAGGCCATCGAGGGCGTCGTGGTGCCGGCAGCACCCACCCATATCGACACCGCCCCCGCTCGCCAGCGCGCCGTATTCGAGCAGCCGTCGGCACCCGATCGCTTCCTCGACCCAACAGGCGAAATCGCCGCCCTGGCCGAGATCGAGCGCGCGGCAATCGTCTTCGCCATCGCCCATCATGGTGGCCGCATGTCGCGCGTCGCACGCGCGCTCAAGATCGGCCGCTCGACGCTCTACCGCAAACTGCACGAATACGGTCTGGCCGAAGAACTGCTCAGCGACGCCGCCTGAGCGTCGTCATCTATCTGTCATGGCTGACGAATCGAGCTAGTCTTCCCCCGCGAGGGAGCCAGACCATGACAGCGTTGATCGAGGCACGGGGCGTTTCCAAGCGCTTCCGGCAACACAAGCGGTTTCCCGGTCTGCTTGGCGCCTTCAAGACACTGGTGACGACAGAATATACCGAAGTCGTCGCCGTCTCGGACATTGGCTTCGACATCGCGGCAGGCGAAGCCGTCGGCTATCTCGGCCCCAACGGCGCCGGCAAATCCACCATGATCAAGATGATGACCGGCATTCTGGTGCCCAGCACCGGCACGCTGTCGGTTCTGGGCCGCACGCCCCATCTCGAGCGCATGACCAATGCCCGCGAGATCGGCGTGGTTTTCGGCCAGCGCAGCCAGCTCTGGTGGGACCTGCCGCTGATCGACAGCTTTACCCTGCATCAGCGCATCTATGACATTCCGCTCGCCCGCTATCAGGACAACCTGAAGCGCTTCAGCACACTGCTCGACCTCACACCCTTTCTCGACCGGGCGGTGCGCCAGCTTAGCCTCGGCCAGCGCATGCGCGCCGAGATCGTCATGTCGCTGCTGCACGACCCGAAGATCCTCTTTCTCGATGAGCCCACCATCGGCCTCGATGTGGTCGCCAAGGATGCGGTGCGCAAATTCCTTGCCGAGATCAACCGCGAGCGCGGTGTTACCATCATCCTCACCACCCATGATCTGCAGGATATCGAGACCATCTGCCCGCGCCTGATCATGGTGGATCATGCCAGGCTGATCTTCGACGGCGAACTGAAAAGCCTGCGCGCCGCCCTCGGTTCATCGCGCCGGCTGACACTGGAATTCGCCACCGATCCAGGCCCGCTCCCGCTCAGCAGCGCCACACTCACGGCCGACGAAGGGCTGCGCAAGCACTACCTGCTGGAGCGCGAAGATGTGTCGCTGGTCAGCGTCCTTTCCGAGGTCGGCAATGATCGCGGCCTCAAGGACGTGGCCCTGCACGAACCCGATATCGAAGAGGTCATCCGCACCTTCTATCAGCGGCGCAATGCGGCAGCGCTGGCATCATGAGCGCCTATACCGCCTTCGCCCGGTCGTCGTTCCAGTCGCAACTGGCTTACCGCAACGAGGTGTGGGCCAACATCTTCGGCAAGCTGGTGCAGGTGTTTGCCCGCGTCGCCATCTGGCTGGCGGTCTATGCCGGGGTTGGCGCCGCCACGCTGGTCAATGGCATCTCGCTGCAGCAGATGATCACCTATGCCCTGCTCGGCGGCGCGGTGATGGGCGCCACAAGGCCCGAGCGCGTCATCAACGAGATCGGCCGCTCGCTCAAGACCGGCGATATCTCGGTCTGGCTGCTCAAGCCCCTCTCCTACCCGCTCTATCTGTTCGCCAACGAGAGCGGCAGCTTCCTCTATCGGTTGCTCACCCAAGTCTTTCCAACCGTCGCCTTCACAGCCCTGTTCTATGGCATGCTGCCGCCCGAGAGCCTGTTCCACGGCGCGATGTTCGTCGCCTTCTGGGCCATGTCCTTCATCCTGCTGTTCCTGATGTCGGCGTTTTGCGGCTTGATCGCTTTCTGGCTGATGACGAGCTTTTCGCTCGACTGGATGTTCGGCGCGCTGCTGAACCTGTTCTCCGGCCTTATGGTGCCGTTCTGGTTCTTTCCCGAACCGTTGGCCACCCTCGCCCGCCACCTGCCATTCGGCTTCGTGGTGTACTATCCCAATGCCGTCTATCTGGGTCAGCTCTCCGTCACCCAAACCTGGCTCTATCTTGGCCTCGGCCTGTTCTGGACCGCCCTGTTTTTCGTTGGTGTGCTCTGGCTATGGCGCAAGGCATCCACCCGCATCACCGTGCAGGGAGGCTGATCATGCTGCATCACCTGCGCGTCCTGCCGCTCCTGGTGCAGATGCATATCCGCTCACAGATGGAATATCGCGGCGCCTTCTGGCTCGACCGGCTGGCGCAGATCCTTTCCTATGGCAGCGTCTTTGCCAGCATCGCCATCCTGCTCGCCCGCTTCGAGACGCTTGGCGGCTGGAACTTCCCCGAACTGGCCCTGCTGTTCAGCTTCCAGTTGCTCGCCTATTCGCTCGGCGCGGCTTTGAGCTTCGTGCAACTGCGCGACCTCGAGGAACTGGTGCGGCTGGGCACCTACGACACGCTGCTGGTCAAGCCGTTCAGCCCATGGGCCTATCTGGTGTTTTCCGGCCTCAATATTGGTTACGTCGGGCATGTGATCCTGGCAGTCGCCCTGATGGCCTGGGCGACCATGGCAGTCGATTTCAACTGGAGCATCTGGTCCGCACTGTTCTTCGTCGCCGCCCTGATCAGCTCGACTTTGCTGACCGCTGCAATCATCACCATGATCGGCGCCACGGCCCTGATCTGGGTCCGCTCCAACCACCTGTTCGCCATCTTCTTCGGCTTCTGGGAATTGACGCGCTACCCGCTCAACATCTTCCCGTCAGGCATCCAGTTCATCCTGATCACTGCGGTCCCCCTCGCCCTCACCAGCTCGGTTCCCGTCGGCGCGCTGCTGGGCAAACCCATCCCCATCCTCGGCGACTGGGCTGGCCCGGTATCATTGATCGCCGGCCCGCTCTGGGTCCTGCTCGCCATAGCGCATTGGCGCTACGCGACGGGAAAGTATCAAGGCGCGGGCGGCTAGAGGGTCGCGACGCAATCGACCCACCGCTTCATTCCCGCGCAAGCGGGAATCTCCCTTTGTGACCCACCGAAGGAGATTCCCGCTAGTGCGGTCATGGCCCGGTTTGTGGACAGAGATTTCCGGTTTTCACAGATTTTGCCCCCGCCACTTGCCCGCCCACCGCCGCCAAAATAGCCTCTCCCCCGGAGGAGACTATTCATGACCCGGCAATCGCACTACGTGGTCGTCGGCGGAGGAACCGCCGGCTGGATTGCAGCTTTCATCATTCAGGATGCGGCACGTCGCAAGGGCATCAATGCCCGCATCAGTGTCATCGAGCCCTCATCCATCCCAACCGTCGGCGTCGGCGAAGCCACCACCGCGGCCTTCCGCGTGCTGCTCAAGCATTTCGGCATCGACGAGTTCGAGTTTTTCAGGAAGACCGAAGCCACCTTCAAGCTCGGCATCCGTCACGAGGACTGGCGCCGCAAGGGGTTCACCTATTACGGCCCGATCGACGACCCCCATCAGGTCATCAAGGCACCGCCAGGCGCGCCATCCGACTATCTCAACGTCTACGCCATCGCTGCCGGCAAGCCGATCACGGACATGCACCTGTTCGGCCCTCTGCTCGAACAGAAGAAGGCGCCCTATGCCCGCAAGGCAGACGGCTCGCTGATACCGCTCGGCCCGTTCCACCACGCCTATCACTTCGACCAGGCCAAGGTCGGTCGCTTCTTCGCCAGCAAATCCAGAGGCGTCGAGATCATCGACGCGGTGGTTTCAGGCGTGCACCGCCACCCCGAATCCGGCGACATCACAGCGCTCGAACTCGACAATGGCCAAAAACTCGAAGCCGATTTCTTCATCGATGCCACCGGCTTCCGCAAGCAGCTGATCGTCAAGGAAATGCAGGCGCCCTGGATTTCCTACGCCCACGAATTGCCGGTCAATCGCGCCCTGCCCTTCTGGCTCGAAATCAAGCCCGGTGAGGAAATCGCCAACTACACCCGCGCCTGGGCGCAGGACAGCGGCTGGATGTGGATGATCCCGACCCAGACGCGCTATGGTTGTGGCTACGTCTATTCCGACGAGTTCTCGACCCCCGAACAGGCCAAGGCCGAAGTCGAACGCGTGCTCGGTCGCGAGATCGAAGTCCGCAGCGATATCCGTTTCCAGATCGGGCGGCTGGAAAATGCCTGGGTCGGCAATGTGCTGGCAGTGGGTCTGAGCTCGAGCTTCCTCGAACCGCTTGAATCCACCTCGATCCACGGCACCATCGTGCAGATGATGCTGTTCGCAGACCGGCACTTCAAGCACGCCGCTGACCTGACACCCTCGGACCGCGACGACTACAATGCCCGCGTCGGTCGCCAGGTCGATGACTTCCGCACGTTCGTGAACACCCACTACATGGTCGAGCGCGACGACACCCCGTTCTGGCGCGAGGTGCGCGCCAACCGCATCCACCCAGAGACAAAGCAGCGGCTGGAATACTGGCAGCACCACATGCCCCGGCATGAACATTTCCCCGAAAACCTGTTCGGCCTGCCCCATATCCAGACCCAGCTGCATTATCCGGTGCTGGCCGGTCTCGGCCTGCTCGACCAGAACCTCGCCCGCAAGGAAATGGACGCCGATCCAAAATTGCGCCAGTTCGCCCGTCAAGCCCACGACAGCCTCGTCAAGGAATACCGCGCCGCCGCGCAGCAGGCGCTCGGTCATGCCGAGTTCCTGCAGGCGGTGCGCGATATGGAATAGTGGCGGGCAACCTAAATGAGGTGGAGCCGTTAGTCGGGCTGCGGGGGCACTCCTGAGGAGAATCCGCATGAAGACCACCTCCCTGCTCGCGCTCACCGCCGCCCTTCTGATGTCTGCCACGCCGCTTGCCTTTGCCCAATCGGGCACGGTCGGGACCACAGTTGATCTATCCCTTGATGCCAATGCCGACGGCACCGTAGACGCCACCGAACAGGCCGCTGGCGATGCAGCAGCCAATGCTGAGGTCGATGCTTCGATCGATCTGTCGCTCGATACCGACGGTGACGGCGCCGTGTCCGAAGCTGAAGCCGCCGCTGGTGCCGAAGCCGAGGCGGGTGTGGATCTGTCGCTTGATACGGATGGTGACGGAGCCGTTTCTGAAGCCGAGGCCGCTGCTGGTGCAGCCGCCGAGACGGAAGCGACCGAGTGCAGCACCATCGATTTCGCAGCCCTGCTGTCGAACGAGCCGGCTGATGCCGCTGCTGTCGCAGGCGCTACCAGCGCACAGGTCCTGCGCCTGAGCAATTGCGAGGACGGCACCGGCAATACCCCTTCGGCCGATGTCCTTGCCGCTCTGACGGCCAATGCTGCTATCACGACCGTCCTGGATCAGGAAACCGTCGGCACCGGCGAGATTCTGGCTGTGACCGTCGATGAGACTGCCGTCACAATCTACGTGCGCGACGACGATGAAGGCGAAGCCGCCACCACCGCGCAGTAGCACTCTCCAGACGATTGGTCGGGGACCCGGGCGACAGCCCGGGTCCCCGACGCTTGTCTACGTCAGCACGACGTGCCGCGTCAGTTCCTCGATCGTGGTATCGGCCTTGGCCACGTCGAACACCTTGGTGCCGTGGCTCATGATCACGAACCGATCGCACACCTGATAGGCGTGATAGAGGTTGTGCGTCACCAGCACGCTCGACACACCCTCGGCCTTGAGTTTGAGCACCTGGCCCAGCAACGCCTCGGTCTCGCGCACCGACAGCGCCGAAGTCGGCTCATCGAGCAGCAGCACCCGCCGCTTGAAGAACACCGCCCGGGCGATAGCCACCGCCTGCTTCTGCCCGCCCGAGAGATCGCCCACCAGTTTGTCCGGCGAGTCGATGCCCGAAATATGCACGGCGCTCTCCAGCACCTCCATGGCGATGTCCCGCATCTTCTTGAGATCGAGAAAGCCGAACCGGTCGGTCAGCTCCCGCCCGAGGAAGATGTTGCGCGAGATGGAAAGGCAATCGACCAGCGCTGTGTTCTGGTAGATCGTCTCGATCCCCGCCTCCGCAGAGTCCCGCCGGTTGGCGAAATCCTGCCTGACGCCATCGACCGAGATATGACCCGAGCTCGGCCGGTGGATGCCCGAGAGCATGTTGACCGTGGTCGACTTGCCGGCGCCATTGTCGCCGAGCAACCCCACCACTTCGCTGTGTCCCACCTCGAAGCTGAGATCGGTCAGTGCCTTGAGCGGGCCGAAGGACTTGTTGATATTGTGCAGCGCGAGCAGGCTCATGACGCAGCTCCCCGGCGGTCGAGGCCGTGGTTGAAGATCGAGGCGGCCACGATCAGCGTGGCAATGAACATGTCGAGATAGAAACCCGGCGCCCTCAGCAGCAGAAGCACGTCGGTGATGGTGAAGATCAGCATCACGCCGAGGAACACCCCCAGGATCGAGCCGCGGCCGCCGCGCAGCGACAGCCCGCCGATGACGCAGGCAGCAATGGCCTGCAGCTCAAGGCCGGCGCCCTGCCCCGGCTGCACGCTGCCGACGCGGGTGGTCGCGAGAATGCCGGCAAACGCCGCCATGAAGCCGGCAATGG
>Ga0247738_10000545_pt1 | contig 14300 bp, 12 predicted proteins | sample UWRJL013104B2_FD_180936 | JGI IMG/M metagenome (GOLD analysis project Ga0247738, IMG submission 180936) | Plant litter microbial communities from Arlington Agricultural Research Station in Wisconsin, United States - UWRJ-L013-104B-2 | ecosystem: Environmental > Terrestrial > Plant litter >...
GGGGTGGTTGACGGATGAATATTCATTCGCTTAAGATCGCGCCCTCATGAAACCCAAGGACGACGACAAGCAACAGGCCATCGCCAGCGCCACCCTGGCGCTGGTCGAGCGTGTCGGCTTGAGTGGGCTGACCATGGCCGGCATCGCGCGCGAGGCCGGCCTCGCCACCGGCACGCTGTACGTCTACCACCGCTCCAAGGAAGAGCTGCTCAACGCGTTGTACGAGCAGGTCAAAGGTGCGCTGGCCGCCTTGATCGATACCGGCATCGACCCGGCCGTGCCCTTCCGCAGCCGCATCCAGCAGAACTGGACCCGTCTGCTGCGCCACCGGCTGGCGCACTACCCTGAGGCGGTGTTCATGGACCAGTACTACAACTCCCCCTGGTTCAGCGAGGCATCGCGCCAGTTCTCGGCGCGTTTTGCCAGCGGTTGCCTGGGTTTTTTCGACGAGGCGCGGGCGCAGCAGATCGTCAAGGACGTGCCCACCATGCTGCTGGCGGCGAGCTTCTTTGGCTCGGTGCGCGACACCGCCAACCTGCTGCGCAGCGGCGACTTGTCCGACACCGAAGCCGCCTTGGCTCAAGCTTTCGGCATGTGCTGGGATGGCATCAAAGCCTGAACCCAACCCTTCACTTGACCTGCCCATTTTCTTGAAAAGCGAATGAACATTCATTCACTGGCCTACCGTTATTTCACCCCACGACAGGAGAACCGCCCCATGCCCACCACGCTCAACATCAACGGCAAGGACGTGCGCGTCGACGCCGACGAATCCACTCCCATTCTCTGGGCCCTGCGCGACACGCTGGGCATGACCGGCACCAAGTTCGGCTGTGGCGCGGCGCTGTGCGGCGCCTGCACCGTGCATTTGAACGGCGCGGCCATCCGCTCCTGCGTCACGCCGATCGCCTCGGCCGTGGGCCAGAAGATCACCACCATCGAAGCCGTGGCGACCGACCGCGTCGGCCAGGCGGTGCAGCAGGCCTGGGTGAAGGCCGACGTGGCGCAGTGCGGCTACTGCCAGAGCGGCCAGATCATGAGCGCCACCGCGCTGCTCAAGGCCAATCCGAAGCCGAGCGACGCCGAGATCGACGGCGCCATGGCCGGCAACATCTGCCGCTGCGGCACCTATGCGCGCGTGCGCATCGCCATCAAGGACGCGGCCCGCACGCTGGCCTGAAAGGACACACCATGCACTTGCACACCCACACCGCCGACCAGATCCGCGCCCACCTGCCGCCCGCCCTGGCGCACCGCCTGGACGGTGCCGAGGCGCCTGAAGGCATCGCGCGCCGCAGCTTCCTGAAGATCGCCACCGCCTCCGGCTTCGCGCTGGGCGCCTACCCTCTCATGGCGAGCGCCCAGCAGGGCGCGGCCCCCGCCGCCACCGGTCTGAAGCCCGACCAGCAACCCGCCGCCTTCGTGAAGATCGCGCGCGACGGCACGGTGACGGTCACCGTGAACCGCCTGGAGTTCGGACAGGGCACGCACACCGGCCTGGCGATGGTGCTGGCCGAGGAGCTCGACGCCGACTGGGGCCGTGTGCAGGCCGTGCACGGCAACGCCGACCCGGCGTACAACGACCCGGCCTTCGGCATGCAGATCACCGGCGGTTCGACGGCCGTGAAGCACTCGTACACGCAGTACCGTGAGCTCGGTGCGCGCACGCGCGCCATGCTGATGGCCGCCGCCGCGAAACAGTGGAACGTGCCCGTGGCATCGCTGGCCACCGAGCGCGGCGTGGTGATTGGCCCCGGCGGCAAGAAGCTCACCTACGGCGCCCTGGCGGACGCGGCGATGCAGCAACCCGTGCCAGTGCAGGTCACGCTCAAGGACCCGTCGCGCTTCAAGATCATCGGCCAGCCCACGACGCGGCTCGACGCCAAGGCCAAGTCCAGCGGCAAGCAGGGGTTCGGCATGGATGTGCGCCTGCCCGGCATGCTCACCGCCGTGCTCCAGCACCCGCCGGTGTTTGGCAGCAAGGTGGCCTCGGTGGACGATGCCGCCGCACGCGCGGTGAAAGGGGTGAAGGCGGTGTTGCGCGTGCCCCTGCACGACGGCGGCGAGGGCGTGGCTGTGGTGGCTGAGGGCTACTGGGCCGCGAAGCAGGGCCGCGACGCCCTGAAAGTGCAGTGGAACGACGCCGGACGGGAGAAGGTGGACAGTGCGCAGCAGCTCGCGAGCTACCGGGCCCTGGCCGCGAAGACCGGCAACCTGAAACACGACGCCGACATGGCGCCGCTGGCCAACGCACCCCACAAGATCAGCGCCGAGTTTGTGTTCCCTTACCTTGCGCACGCGCCCATGGAGCCCCTGAACTGCACGGTTCAATTGAGCGGCAGCGGCGCCGCCGCGAAGGCCACGGTGTGGACCGGCACCCAGATGCCGGGGCTGGACGTGGCCGCCGCTGCACGCACGCTGGGCGTCAAGCCCGAGCAGGTGACGATGAACGTGCAGATGGCCGGCGGTGGCTTCGGCCGGCGCGGCCTGCTGACCAGCGACTTCGTGGTCGAGGCTTGCACCATTGCCAAAGCCGCGCAGGCGGCTGGCCTCAGCGCACCGGTGCGCACGGTGTGGAGCCGCGAGGACGATGTGCGTGGCGGTTACTACCGTCCGATGCACCTGCACCGCGCCGAGATCGGCTTCGACGCGCAAGGCAAGGTCCTGGCCTGGGACCACGTGATCGTCGGCCAGTCGATCATGGCCGGCACCTTCTTTGAACCCATGATGGTCAAGGGCGGAGTGGATGAGACCGCCGTGGAAGGCATGGGCAAACCGTACGACGTGCCGATGCGCCTCTCGGCCCACCACCCCAAGCTGAATGTGCCGGTGCTGTGGTGGCGCAGCGTGGGCTCCACGCACACCGGCTATGTGATGGAGACGCTGATCGACGACATCGCGCGCGCCACCAAGCAGGACCCGGTGGCCTACCGCATGAAGTTGATGGACGCCAAGGCCGTGCGCCACCGCGCCGCGCTGCAGCTCGCCGTGGACAAGAGCGGTTACGGCAAGAAGGCCCTGCCTGCCGGCCGCGCCTGGGGCGTGGCGGTGCACGAGTCCTTCGACTCGGTGGTGGCCTACGTGGTCGAGGCCTCGGTGGTCGATGGTGTCCCGAAGCTGCACCAGGTCACGGCCGGCGTGCACTGCAACCTGGCGGTGAACCCGAAGAGCGTGGAAGCTCAGATCCAGGGCGGGGCGCTGATGGGCCTGTCCATGTGTCTGCCGGGCGCAGCCATCACCTTGAAGGACGGGGTGGTGGAGCAGAGCAACTTCGGCGATTTCGCGGTGCCGCGCATCACCGACATGCCGGCCATCGCGGTGCACCTGGTGCCCAGCGCCGACGCGCCCACCGGCGTGGGTGAGCCGGGTGTGCCGCCGCTGGCGCCCGCGTTTGCCAACGCCATCGCGAGCCTCACGGGCAAGCCGCTGCGCGAGCTGCCGTTCAAGCTGGCCTGAGGGCTAAAAAGTCCCGAGGTCAAACGGCCCGCCCTGTTCCAGCGCACGCTGGTAGGCGGGCCGCTCGTGGATGCGGCGCAGCCAGTCCGCGAGCTTGGGCCGGTTTTTGAGCAGGCCGCGCGCTGCAGCGGCTTCGATGCCGAAGCTCATCTGCACGTCGGCCGCGCTGAACGAGCGCCCGACGAACCACGGCCCGTGCTCTGCCAGTTCGGCTTCGAGGTAGTCGAAGTGCCGCTTCAGGTTGGGTGTGACGAGCAGCCCCTTGATCTTGGACGAGATGCCCAGGGCAATCGGCCGCACGATCAGCGGGCTCTTGCGCTCGATCTGGTCGAACACCAGTTGCAGCAGCAGCGGCGTGGCCAGCGAGCCTTCGGCGTAATGCAGCCAGTAGCGGTAGCGCAGGAAAGACGGTGTGCCGCGCTCGGGCGCGAACTTGCCTTCGCCGTAGGTTTCCACCAGGTACTCCAGGATCGCACCCGACTCGGCCAGCGTGGCCTTGCCGTCGGTGACCACGGGCGACTTGCCCAGCGGGTGCACCTTCTGCAACGAGGGCGGCGCCAGCATGGTCTTGGGGTCGCGCTGGTAGCGCTCGATCAGGTACGGCACGCCCAGTTCTTCGAGCATCCAGAGCACGCGCTGCGAGCGCGAGTTGTTCAGGTGGTGGACCGTGAGCATGAGGACTGCCTTTCAGGGAGTGGCGGGTTGGTCGTCGCGTGCCAGTGTAGGGGCTGCGTTCAAGCCACGGCCGGGGGCAGGGCCTTCGCCAGGAAGTCCCACACCTGGCGGATGCGCGGGTTGCTGCGAATCTCGCGGTGCACCACGAGCCACACCGGCAGTGGGGGTATCGGCAACATCGGCAGCAGGGGCACGAGGTCGGGGTTGCGGCGGGCCACGTAGCGCGCCAGAAAGCCGACGCCCAGCCCCACGTCCACTGCGGCCTGATAGGCATTGAGGTCGTCGGTGCGCACGGCGAAGTTCTCGCGCTGCATCGGGTACCCCATGGCCGCGAAGCCGCGCAGGATGTCGGTGTGGCGGTCGTTGCCCACCAGGTCGTGAGCGAGCAGGTCTTGCGGCACGCGCGGGGTGCCTCGGCGGCGCAGGTAGTCGCGGTGGGCGTAGGTGCCCAGCGCGACCTGGCCGACTTTCTTGCACAGCAGCGTGGCCTGGTCGGGTCGCACCATGCGCAGCGCGATGTCGGCCTCGCGCTGCAGCAGGTTGCTCACCGCGTTGCTCGACACCAGTTCCACTTGAATGTCCGGGTGGGCCTGGCGCAGTTGCAACAGCACCGGGGGCAGCAGCACGCAGGTCACGGGTTGGCTGGCGCTGATGCGCACCGAGCCGCGCGCGTCCTGCTGCGCGCCCGAGGCCTGGCGCGCTAGCTGGTCGGCCGCGCTCGCCATCGCGCGCGCCGCCTCGGCCAGGCGGTGGGCATGCGCGGTGGGCACCAGGCCGCGGCCGGTGCGCTCGAACAACACGACGCCGAGCTGCGTTTCGAGCTCGCCGATGTGACGGCCAACGGTGGGCTGGGTGGTGGCAAGTACGCGCGCCGCCGCCATCAGGCTGCCGCGATCGAGCGCGGCAAGAAACGACCGGATGAGGGTCCAGTTGAAGTCGCCGGTATTCATTTGTGCATGGCTGGTGTTTGATTTCAGCCAATTGTGAATGGGCAAGTTGCTTTCCACAATCGATGCCATGGCGCCGATGGTCGGTGTTCCTCGGAGTTCCTCATGAAAACAATGCCCTCCTCTTCATCCCCTGCCGGCACGGTGCTGGTGCTTGGTGGCCGGGGCCGCTTCGGCCTGGCCGCAGTGCAGGCCTTTGCGCGCGACGGCTGGCGCGTGCTGGCGCAGATGCGCCCCGGTGTGCAGGCGCCCACAGTGGCCGGTGTGCAATGGCTGGCGCAGGCGGTGGACACGCCGCAGGCCGTCACCGAGCTGGTGGCGCGGGTACGGCAGGCGGGAGGTGCCACCGTGGTGGTGCACGCACTCAATCCCAACCAGTACACCCGCGCGGCCTGGGAGCGGGAGAACGGGCCCCTGTTGCAAAGCGGTATGGCCGTGGCGCGCGCGCTGCAGGCCACGCTGATGTTGCCGGGCAACGTCTACAACTTCGGCCTGGGCATGCCGGTGGTGCTGCTCGAAGGTGCACCGTACCGCCCGACCATGGCCATGGGCCGCGTGCGCACCGAGATGGAGGAGCTGCTGGAGGCCGCCACGTTGCGCGGCGAATTGCGTGCGGTGATCGTGCGCGCCGGCAACTTCTATGGGCAAGGTCAGGGCACCTGGCTGGACCGCGCGATGCTCAACGGCATCCGCCGCGGCAAGCTGGTGTTTCCCGGCCCGCTGGACGTGGCCACGCCCTGGGCCTACCTGCCCGACCTGGCGCAGACCTTCGTTGCCCTGGCGCGCGTGCGACAGACCCTGCCCGCGTTCGAGTCGCTGCATTTCAGCGGCCACACGCTCACGGGCCGCGATTGGGTGAACGCCCTGCAACCGCTGGCCCGAGACCAAGGCTGGCTGCGCGAGAACGATGCGCTGCGCGTGGGAAGCATGCCTTGGCCGCTGATCCGTGTGCTCGGCCTGGCCATGCCGACCCTGGGTGCGCTGGCCGCCTTGCGCTACCTCTGGAACCAGCCCCACCGGCTGGACAACCGCCGCCTGCGCGAACGAATCGGTCGGGAGCCGCACACGCCCTGGCTGCAAGCCTTGCAGCGCACGCTGCAGGGACTGGCGCTGCTGCCGGTGGCCGCCGTGGCCGCGACCCCGCGGTCCGCGCAGGCTTGATCGCCATGCACCGCCGACACTTCATTCGTCTCGCGGGTGGTGGCGCGATCGCTGCCACCACCGCCGTCACCCTGGGCGGGTGTGGCAGCGCGCTGCCGCCCGAGGCCATCGCCGCTTGGCAGGGCCCCGGCGAGCAGCCCGACGTGCGTCGCTGGCTGGTGGGGCATGCGCTGCTTGCGCCGCACTCGCACAACCTGCAGTCCTGGCTGGTGGACCTGGGCGTGCCCGGTGAGATCACCCTGTTCATCGACCACCGCCGCCTGTTGCCACAGACCGACCCGCATTCGCGCCAGATAATGATGAGCCAGGGCTGCTTCATCGAACTGCTCGACCTGGCGGCGCGGCAGAAGGGCCTGCGCGCGCAGATCGAGCTGTTTCCGCAGGGCGCCTTCGGCCCGACCACGGTCGATGCGCGGCCGACCGCGCGCATTCGCCTGGTGCCCGATGCGTTGGTGCGGCCCGACCCACTGTTTGCGCAGATCTTCCACCGCCGCACGAACCGCGAGGCCTATGAGGCGCGCGAACCCGATGCCGCTGCAAGGCAGGCCATCAGCGCCAGCGTGCAGCCCTACCCGATGCGGGTCGGTTTCGTGGGCGCTGCGCAACCCGAGGTGCTGGCGCAGCACCGCCGCATTGCCCGGGAGGCCTGGCGCATCGAGCTGGTGACGCCGCGCACGGTGATGGAGTCGTTTCGGGTTCTGCGCGTGGGCCCGAAGGAGATTGCGCGGCACCGCGACGGCATTTCACTCAATGCGCCGATGGCGCGCGCGCTCGTGGCCCTGGGCCTGTTCGACCGCCGCCAGGCGCCCGCGCCCGACAGCCTTTCGACCCAGGCCCAGATCCAGGACTTCAATACCCGCGTCGACGGCACGCCCGCCTTCTTCTGGTTGGTGACCGAAGGCAATGACCGTTTTACGCAGGTCAACGCGGGTCGCGCCTACGTGCGGGCCCAGCTCGCCGCCACCGCCGTGGGGTTGTCGATGCAGCCTCTGTCGCAGGCGTTGCAGGAGTACCCCGAGCAGGCCGTGCCCTATGCCGAGATCCATCAATGGCTGGGCGCGCCCGCGCCGCGTTTCACGGTGCAGATGTGGGCCCGGCTGGGTTACGCCCCTGCGATCGAGCCCTCGCCACGGCGCGGGCTGGCGGCGCACATCCTCAACCTCAAGGCTTGAGTTCGAACGCGGCTTCGGCGAGCGCCACACCGTTGACCCGAAGGTCGATGAGGTGTGTGCCGGGGTAGAGCGTGCGCGTGGTCACGGGCTTGAGGCTGTGCCGCTTCTCCAGCGTGCGCACTTCACCCGGGGCCAGCGTGAGCTTCCAGCCCTTGAACTCCTTTGGCGAACTGCTGCCGTTGGCGCGCACGTGGTGCACCGCGTAGTCCACCACCAGTTGCTGAGGTTGGCGCGCGCTGGAGCGCAGTTGCGCGCGCAGGCCGATCTCGCCACCCACCGCCGCGCGTTTCGCCGTCAGCGTGAGCGTGGCCTCGCCCTGGAGGCCGTTGCCCAGGCCCCAGGCCGCCAGCGTCGGCGCGTGGCCGGCCTTGATGAGGCCGCGGCTGGCGTGGCGCAGCAGCGCGCTGCGTGAGTCGGGGGCGTCGATCAGGTGGTCGCGCACCCAGCCGGCGACCAGGTCGGGGTGGTCTTTGGCGATGTCGTTGAGGTGATTGGCCACGCTGCGGCGCACGTAGCTGCTGGGGTCGTCCTGCAGCGCGCGCAGCAAGGGCAGGGTAGGGGCCGGGTCCACCACCAGCGCCTGCAGCCGCAGGCCCCAGGGCAAGCGCGGGCGGCTGCCTTCGCTGACCAGTCGGCGCACGTGCGCGCTTGGGTCGTTGACCCACTGGCCCAATGTGTCGAAGGCCACGCCGGGGTGGCGCTGGATCAGGGGGCGGATGGCGAATTCTGCGGTGAAACGCTGCGTGACCGCGTGCAGGCAGGCCAGGCCGCGCCGGGCGACAGCCTCATTGGCCCCGCCCCGGCGCGCCACGAATTCGCCCACGGCCCACAGGGCCCAACCACCAATGCCGTGTTCGTCGCGCGCCTCACCGAGCTTGAGCGGTTCACCCTGGGCGTCGATGTCCAGCGGTGGCGCCAGGCTGGCCTCGATCACTTCGCACGCGGCGTCGAAGTCCTCGGGCAGCGTGGCTTCCAGCGCATCGGCGAGCTGCATGGCGCGGGCCTTGAACTCCAGTTGCTCCAGGCCGGTGGCGGCTTGGGTTTCGAAGCGCTTGCGGTCAAAACGCGGCCAGACCCGGCGCAGGTGGTGGCCTGCGTTGACGACGGTGGCGGGGTTGATGAGGTTCTTGAACGGTTCCATGGATTCAGGCGCGGGGCAGTCGTTGCAGGAGGCCGGCCAGCGCGTGCCGCACCGTGGATTGGCGCACGGCGGCGCGGTCGCCATCGAAGCGCTGGTGTTCGGTGAACACACCCTCGGGCGTGGCCCAGCCGAACCACACCGTGCCCACCGGCTTCTCGGCGCTGCCGCCGGTGGGGCCGGCGACGCCGGTCACGGCCACGGCGAGCTGGGCCGGCGAATGCGCGAGCGCACCCGCCGCCATGGCGCGCGCCACCGGCTCGCTCACGGCGCCGTGCTGTTCGATCAGCAGGGCCGGCACGCCGAGCAGGCCGTGTTTGGCGGCGTTGGAGTAGGTGACGAAGCCGCGCTCGAACCAGTCGCTGGAGCCCGAGAGCTCGGTGCAGGCGGCGGCGATCAGGCCGCCGGTGCAGCTCTCGGCCGTGGCCATCATCAGGCCGCGCGCCTTGAGTTCGCGCGCGAGCTGCTCGACCAGGACGGGAATGGGCTCGTGCTTCAAGACAGTCTCCAGAGGGCAATGACGATCAGTGTGCAGAAGGCGGCGGCGAAGTCGTCGAGCAGGATGCCGAAGCCGCCGCGCGGGCCGAAGCCCTTGAAGGTCTGGTCGGCCCAGGCCATGGGACCGATCTTGACCATGTCGAACAAGCGGAAGATGGCGAACGCTGCGAGCTGCCCCCAGAAGCCGGTGGGCGAGATCATCCAAAGCACCAGCCAGAAGGCGACCACCTCGTCCCACACGATGTGGCCGGAGTCGGCCACGCGCATGTGCCGTGCGGTGACGGTGCAGGCCCACCAGCCCGCGAGCGTGGCCGCCGCAATCACGACTGCCCAGGTGAGCGGCGTGAGCAGCCGGTCCAGCAGCAGGAAGGCGACCCAGGCCCAGAGCGTGCCGGCCGTGCCGGGTGCCAGGCGGCTGAGGCCCGCACCGGCACCGAGTGCGAGGAAATGGGCGGGGTGGGCGAACAGGAAGCGCCAGGTCGGGCGGATGAGGGGCGCGTCGTTGGCGGTGTCGGGCATGCCGGGATTATCGGGCGGGAGGCGCTTGTGGCCCCTGGCGCGCGGCGCGATACTGCCCATCGCCGGGCAGGCATCCGGCGTGGGGGACGATGGGCATGAACACCGGCGCGATCCTCACGGCCCTGGTGCTGGGCGTGCTGCTCACGGCCGCTGCGTCGTGGCTGGTGTCGGGCCTGTACCGGCGCAGCATGCTCGCGCTGATGCGCCATTCGCCGCCGCCCGACAGTGCGCGTGCGGCGCCTGTGCCACCGTTGGCCGTGCCGGCCCGTGCGCCCATCCATCTCGATGTCGACGCCAACCGCCGCGCCGGCTGGTGTCACCTCGCTGTGGTGAGCGGGTTGAGCCTGCTGATCGGCGTCACGCAATCGGTGCTGGCGCTGCTGTTCATCTATGGCGGCGATCTGCTCAGCCTCGGCCGCGCGCTCACGCTGGGCGCGGTCTATGCCTGGCCGATGGCGCTTGCGTGGGGCCTGCTGCGGCGCTGGTCCTGGTGGCGCACGCTGGGTGCGATCGGGGTGTACCTGCTGGTCATGCTGGTGCTGGTCACCTGGCGTTCCATCGAGCCCCGGCCGCTGGCCGAGGCGCTCGGTTGGCTGGGTGGTCTGGTGCTGATCCCGGTCACCACCACGCTGGTGATCGGCGCGAGCGGCCGCATTCGCGCGGTCGCGCCCTACCTGTTGCCCATCTTCCTGCTGCTCGCGGGCTCCTCGGTGGTCGCGCTGCAGCTGATGGTGACTGGCGTGAACGACCCGCCGCGCTGGCTGGTGTCGATGGTGACCACCCTGGGGGCCTGGCCCACGGTGTTGCTGCTGGCGCTGGCGCCCTGGGGGCTGCTGGTCTGGCCGGCCTGGGGCATCGCGCGCGGGCTGGCCAGGGCGTACCGCGACAAGCGCTTTTCCGACCTCTGGTACCTGCTCGCGGCCTACTGGCTGGTGGTGCTGGCCGCGACCGCACTGCCCTCGCTGCAGGGCGTGGGCCTGATCGCGCTCACACAGTTGCTGCCCTGGTTGTGGATTCCGCTGGCGGGCTGGGCGTTGCGCGGCTGGCTCGCTCCCCGAGGCGCTCCGCCCACGTTGCTGGTGTTGCGCGTGTTCCAGCAGGATGCGGGCGTGCAAGCCCTGTTCGATCGCGTGATCGAGCGCTGGCGCTTGTCGGGCAACACGGTGCTGATTGCAGGCACGGACCTGCTCAGCCGCACGCTCGACCCGGACGACCTCTTCACCTTCCTGAATGGCCGCCTGGCGCAGCGCTTCATCGCCAACGAGGCGCAGGTCGCCGAGCGCCTGCGCGCCTTCGACCTCGCGCCCGATCCCGATGGGCGCTACCGCGTCAATGAGTGTTATTGCTTCGATCGCACCTGGCAGCCCGCCCTGGCCGCGCTGGTGCAACAGGCCGACGTGGTGCTGATGGACCTGCGGGGCTTTCGCGCGAAGAACCAGGGTTGCCGCCACGAACTCGGTGTGCTCGCTGCCGCGCCGCAGCTGCAACGCGTGGTGCTGCTGTTCGGCGACACGACCGAGCGCGCGTTGGCCGAGGCTGACCTGGTGGGTGCACCGGTGGGGCGTTTCGTGTGGGTGGATGTGCCGCGGCTCGATTCGCGCCGGGTGCGCGAGATCAGCGCGGCCCTGCTGGGGGCTCAGGCGAAATGATCGAAGCTTGAGGAGCCGAAAGGCACCGCCTGGCCTGCCGCGTCGAGCAGGCGCAGGCCCGGAGCGGCGGTGATGCGCCCAACCCGAGTGACCGATGTGCCGCTGGCGGCTGATGCCTCGGCGATGGCCTCGCGAGCGTCGGGCGCGGCGGTGAACAGCAACTCGTAGTCGTCGCCACCCGCCAGCAGGCAGTCGAGCCGCTGCGCGTCGGGCAGGCCTCGCAGGGCGGGTGCCACGGGCAGGGCGGGCAGGTCAATTTCGGCGCCCACGCCGCTGGCCTGCAGGATGTGGCCGAGGTCGCCGGCCAGGCCGTCGCTCAGGTCGATCGCTGCGCGCACACCCGCCACGGCGGCCAGTGCCACGCCCAGGGGGTTGCGCGGTGTGGGCCGTTCCAGCCGCGCGCGCAGTTCGGCATGGATGGCCGGGCCGGCCCAGTCGGTGCCGCGCAGTTGCTCCAGTGCCAGCCGGGCTTCACCGGTGCGGCCGCTCACGTACAGGTCGTCGCCCTCGCGCGCGGCGTCGCGGCGCAGCGCCCGGCCGGGCCTGACCTCGCCGAAGACGGTGATGCACAGGTTGAGCGGGCCGCGCGTGGTGTCGCCGCCCACCAGCGGGCAGGCGTGCGCGTCGGCCAGCGCGAACAGCCCCTTGGCGAAGCGCGTGAGCCAGTCGCTGTCGGCGTGGGGCAGGGCGAGCGCGAGCGTGAAGCCCAGCGGGCGTGCGCCCATGGCGGCGAGGTCGCTGAGGTTCACGGCCAGCGCCTTGTGGCCCAGCGCTTCGGGGTCCACGTCGGCAAAAAAATGCCGGCCTTCGACCAGCATGTCGCTGGAGATGGCGAGCTGGTGGCCCGGGCTGGGTTGCAGCAGCGCGCAGTCGTCGCCGATGCCCAGCACCACCGCGCCGCCGCCAGGCGCTGACGGTGCGCGCTGGAAATGGCGGCGAATCAGTTCAAACTCACCCATGCGCTTGGGGCGGACCGGCCGTGGGCGCCGGGGCAGGGGGTTCGTCGTCTTCGCCGTGCCGCGCGGTGCGCGGCGGGATCAGGAAACTCAGGGGTGCCGCGCGGATGCGGCGCTTGATCGCGGCCCGGATCAGCTGGCGGTTGACCTCGCTGATGTTCTGCGCCTGCAGCGCGAGGCGGAACGCGAGGTAGAAGCTCACGCCCAGGTTGATCGGCCCGATGGCGAGCACGCCAGCCACCGCCCACCAGAACGCCGATTCCTTGAACACGTCCCAACCCAGCGCCATGGCCGCTGCGGCCACCTGGCCTGCCGAGAGGGTGACGTGGCGCACATCCAGCCCGATGCCAAAGAAGGTCATGAAGGCGGGCACCAGGCCGAGCATGAAGCCGAGCGAGATGTTGGCCGCCAGGCCCGAGATGTTGCGGCGCATGAAGCCGGCCCAGCGCGCGGCACGCTCGCGCCCCAGCACGGCGGTGAAGCGCGGGTTGTGCTGCATGGCCGAGTCGAGGTTGTGGAACACGTACCAGTTCTCGACCCAACCCGCGATGATGCTGGAGGCAAACAGCAGGACGCCGGTGAAGGCGGCGAACAGCACCAGCGGCCCGAGCAGGCTGATGTCTTGCAGCACGTGGCGGGCCTTGTTCTCGTCGATCATGGCGCCGTCCGTGGCCAGCTGCATGACCAGGCTGAACAGCACCACCACCGGAATCACCAGGCCGATGTTGCCCACGATGGACGCGATCTGCGAGCGGAAAAGGTTGGCCACCTCGTCCACGAAGCGGCGCACCGCCCCGGGGGCCTTGATGTCGCGCAGCTTGGCCACCATGGCCGGCGCGGTCACGGCGGGCTGCTTGGTGGCGAGCGTGAGATGGAGCAGCATGATCACCACGAACGAGGTCGCGTAGTTCACACCGTTGGCGAAACCGCCCCAGAACGCGGTGAGGCCCAGGCCATACATCAGGAACTTGATCCAGACCGTGACCCCGACAATGGCGCCGCCCCCCGCCGCCTTGCGCAGCATCTCGCGGTACTCGGCGGCATTGCGGGTGATGTAGTGCTCGCCGCTCTCGGCGCTGCGTTCGGCCACCTTGGCGGCAGTGAGCTGTGAGCTGCTCGCGATCAGCGAGCGAACACTGCGGTTGTCCAGCCCGACCTGGGCGAGATCGGCCAGCAGCGCGGCGGTGGCTCGCTCGGGCTGTTCGGACTGAAGGCAGTCCAGCAGTTCCTTGACGCGCACGATGCGTTCGCGCAGCTGGCGCAAGCGGAACACGATGCCGACCGACACGCCGTGCTCCTCCAGGTGCGAGTACACGGTGTAGGCCGCGTGGCGGCAGGCGTCAAGCTGCTGGCGCAGCACCTCGGCGGCGGCCAGGGCCTCGGGGCTGCGCGCGCCGTGCCCGTTCACCGCGCGTCGCAGCGCCTCGAAATCGGCTGGCAGTTCGTGGAACGGCCGCTGGGCCTGCGCCTCGGGGGACATGCGGATGCGGATTTCCGAGGCGAAGCCGGTGGCACTGATCTGGCTCACGCAGTAGATGAGCGCGTCCATCAGCGCGGTCTGCCAGAAGCCGGCGGCGGTCTCGTCTGCGGGCGCTTCGGGAGGGGCAATCAGCAGCGCGCGCAGGCGCTTGAGCGTGTCGCTGTCGAGCGCCTTGAGCCAGCGCACGTCGAAGCGCGCGGACAGCAGCAGGTCGAACAGCTCGGCCATGTCGGTGGTTTCGGGCGTGCCCGGCAGCACCTTCTTGCGCAGGCGGTTGCCGAATTCGCTGAGAAACGCGGTGCGTGGGGCGAAGCCGTGATCGGCCAGCAGCGGCGTGAGGTCCACCGTGGTGATGAAGCGGCCCCACCAGCGGCGCCAGCGCGCCTGCACGGCGGGGTCGGCCTGCACGGTGTCGAGGAACAGGCGCACGCGGCTGACGCTGGCCTGCACATCGGCCTCTTCGCCGCGCACCCAGCGCAGCGCATCGATCAGCCACAGGTGGCGCAAGGCCAGCGAGGCGTCCGGGTCCAGGGTGTCGAGCGGGGTGGAGGTGGGCATGCGGTCGTGGGGATGGGGGCCGCGTGTCGGGGCGTCGGGCTTCAGTGCAGCACCCGCGCCGGGGCGTCCCCTGAGCCTGGGGCGCGCAGCG
>Ga0247738_10000546_pt1 | contig 14274 bp, 11 predicted proteins | sample UWRJL013104B2_FD_180936 | JGI IMG/M metagenome (GOLD analysis project Ga0247738, IMG submission 180936) | Plant litter microbial communities from Arlington Agricultural Research Station in Wisconsin, United States - UWRJ-L013-104B-2 | ecosystem: Environmental > Terrestrial > Plant litter >...
GGCCACGCCTGATCTATGGCGCGAGCTGCATGAGGTCAATGTCATTGCGCCGTTTCGCATCGTTGCGGAAGCTGAGGCCGCACTGCGGGCGTCTGCGGCTGCCGCCGGAGTGCCTGCTTGCGTGATCAATGTGAGTTCGCATGCCGGTGTTCGCCCGAAAGGGGCTTCGATCCCTTATGCCGCGACGAAAGCGGCGCTGAACCATGTCACCCGCTTGCTGGCGGTTTCACTGGCTCCCGATATCCGTGTGAATGCCATCGCTCCTGGGCTTGTGGATACGCCTTTGACCGCTGACTGGACGCAGGCTCAGCAGTTGTGGCGAGAGCGTGCGCCGATGCGGCGGGCGGCGAGCCCGGAAGACATTGCACAAGCGGTGTCCATGCTCATTGAATCCAACTATTTGACGGGTGAAGTTTTGCTTTCTGATGGGGGATTGAATCTCACCTAGCGCTGAGAAAACAGCGTTGAGCGGCTGCTTGGTGGGACGGTCTCGCCTGAGCTAGGATGGTTGCATTCGGCCAGGAGCGGACTTTCAGGACAACGATGTCAAGATCTCAAATCAGAAACCCAATCTCGCCAAAAGCAGCTGAGGTGGTCAGATGGTCGCGGTATTTCGGCGTTCTATTGGCCTGTGCGCTCGTCCTTTTGTTGCTCGGTCGTTCTGTCATTCCCAAGCCGTTTTTTGCCGTGCTTCTGCTGGTGCTGGGCACTGCATTTGTTGTGATGTGGCTATGGGCTGCGTACTTGATTCCACCAGCAGTGCTTGAAACGGCACGCGAGCTGAACTTCCACCCTGACGCGAATGTTCGTGCGCTTCAGAAGGGTGAAATCACTATCGAAGAGTATGTTCGTCGCAGAGAGAATGACGCCGCTTAAGTCACCGACTTGCGCGCCTCGGCACCACCGATATCGTCCTTCGGTCCATCAGATAGGCGGCTATCGTGATGCGCATGAATCGCGGCGCTCGGCCGAGGCAAATGCTCAGAGCAGATGAGTAGTCGAGCGCCTGCTAAGGGCCCGGTCCAGCCTGAGCTAGCATGACGGTCATCGGCCAACAGCGGTCATACAAACCAACGAAAAAAAGTGCCTCGCCTTCCAAGAATATCGGTTCGTTTGGTCGTCTGGGGGGCTATTGGGGCCTTCACGTTGGCGCTTGGTTGTTGGGCCGCTCGCCATCTTGGACTTGGATCGGGCACTCTCAACTGGGGTGGCCGAGGCACTCGTGTCTCGATTCAGCAGGACATCGAGCCGGGCCGGTTCGCGTTTTGGGTGACCGTCTATGGATGGTTGGCGGTTGTCTGGGTTGTATGCGGCATCGGAGGCCTCTGCTTGGCTTGGCACATGAGTCGTTCTATCGATCGAACCTAGCGACCGCAGGTGGTAGTCCGCCGGTTGTTTGAATTCTTCGCTACAGACGCCAACTCGTCGGTCGTAAGACATCGCTCTGGCAGGTGGCCGCTCCGGGCCCTGAGCGGACCTAGAAGTTATAGAGCAAAAGTCGTCACTTCGCGCTCGCTCTGAAAAGGCGCTGCGGAGACGGTCTATTGATCAGGTCAAGATTTTATGAAGTTTGGGATGGAGAATGCCTCGCCTCCCCAACCTGTTTGCACTGCAGTGAACTCTATATGTCCGGCCTCATTTGGCAAAGACACATCGAAGACGACAGCCCATAGCTCATTGATCTTTACTGACTTTTGAATCACTCGAATACCGTCGATGGCATTCAATCTGTCCACCAATGAATCTGCTGCCAATTTTCCGTTCTCATCGAGAATTTTTTTCGATAAGTCGTTTTTCATGATCACCCTTCTGAAGAAGCGTAGGGCCATGTCCGCTTCTGGCCGATGGATGCCATCGTATTCGAGGCTCGAACTTGTCCATTGCCGACGTCTGCTTGCCAGCGTCAACGACCAAGGGCCGACGAAGTTTGCTCTTGGCAGCCTAGACCTCGGCGCAGAAACTGCGCCCGCGCATGCTTGCAACTTGCCATGGCGCGCACGCGGCAATCAGCACCGGCCTCGCCGACGAGGCGACAGTGGTATTCCAGGCCGTCGGTCTCGCCAGGGTGGCGGCTCGGTATGCGGCGAGCCAATAGGCGCTGGCCATCCACTTCAGCGGCAAGTTCGTGCGATGCCTGAGAGGCGCATGAACACCTTCCGCATCCAGATTGACGGCCAGGCGGCTCTCGTCCAGGCCGACAGCGAGACCAGCTTGTTCGCTGCGATGGCGCGCGCGGAAATGGCATGGCCGGTGTCCTGTCGCACTTGCCTTGAAGACCGGGCCATGCCACATGGCGGACGGCTCAGAAGTTCTTCAGCGAGTCCAGCTGCGCCTGCGTGAGGCCGCGTTGGTAGATGAGCTTTGTTCTGAAGTTGTTGACGGTGTCCGTAAGCTGCGTGTCCACTTCGGTGGCCCGCGCCATGATGTTCGTGGCAGTGAGGCCGGTGTCGGTGCCCGACATCACCACGAAGTTGATCAGTGTGACGCTGCCGCCCGCAGGGACGGTGATGTTGAACTTGAAGAGCAGGTCGTCGCCGCCGTTGCCTGCGCCAAGCGCGGTGTCGGACGTGTAGCCGACGAGATCTGCCGTGCCGAAGGCAAAGCCGATGTCCCGGTCTCCCGAGATGCCACCGTTCGACTTGTAGTCCCAGGCGGTCAGGGCCTTCAGCGCGACACCTGGAGGGGGGGAGATGATGGCGCGGTTGTCGGAGCCCAGGTTGGACTCGTAGGACACCTCGGCCACGATGGGCGCGGCGGTGGGGTTGTGGAAGACATCCGTCAGGCGAGCCCACAACTGGTTGGGCTGCGTGTAGAAGGTGCGTTGCACCTCGAGCCCGTGGACGGTTCTCGTGCCCGAGCGCACGTTCTGCGAGGCCTTGGAGGCGGTCATCGTCCAGCCGTTGCCTTCTGCTTCGAAGTCACCGTTGGCGACGAATTCGGTGTTGGCGCCGTCCTTGACGGATACGTTGTCGATGCTCGAACCGGCGGGCAAGCCCCCCCAGTTCGGGTTGTTGGCCCAGACCCGCTGCTCGAACGACAGCACCACGGTCTGTCCCGTGAACGCCGTGAGCGGGGCCGAGCCCCAGGTGCCCGAGGTTCCGAGGTGGTCTTGCCTGAAGAGGGTTGACAGCAAGCCTCCGGCCGTGTCGCGCAGGACCACCTGCACGTATTGAGCCGGGTCCGACAGCGGCGTGCTGAAGAAGCCCGGGCTGTAAGTTCCGCTCCAGACCAGCGAGATCGCGGGCCCGATGGCGGTGGTGAGGTTCAGGGTCTGCTGCAGGCGGATCTCGGTGCCTGGGTGCAGATAGGCATACCGGCCCGTGGTGGTGAGAAAGGCCGTTTCCGAGGTGAACGACACGGTCTTGATGCCATCCGCCGACGCCATCTCCGGCCCCAGCGCGGTCAGCTCGGCGTGGGTCTGGTCCGAAGGGAACGCGGTTCGCGCGCCGCCGACGTTCACGAACAAATGCAAGACGCCATCGAACTGGTCGTTGCCGCCGTCCTCGATGGAGAAGTCGCCGTTCAGGTCCCAGATGTTGGCTTGTCCTGGTGCCACCGAGCGGTCTCCGTCGGTCGCGGCAATGGTCTGCGGGAACATCGTGCCGGCCGGCAAGGATGTCGGGGTCGCGAATTCAGGGAGCAGGGGGGTCGTGGGTGCGGGGGCCGGTAGCGCGGGAGGCAGCCCTCCTGCATCTCCGCCGCATCCTGCCAACACCGCTGCGCCCACCATGCTGAGCGAAAACGTTCTCCGATCCATTGTTCTTTTTCTCCAAGGGGGTGTTGTGTGAAAGCCCCGATCAGCCCTCGGCATGCGGGGCTGCGGCCGAAAACGAGCTTACATGATTTGTTGCAACTGTAAGAATATGCATCATCGCTTGGAGCGGGTCTGCGGTTGCCATGGATTCACACAACCTCTTCATCGCGAAGAATGCAAGACGCCTGTAGGCCTACGTGGAGAGCACCAACATCTCATCCAGGAGGCTGCATGACAACATGCGCTGCGCATCGCTGCTTTTTTTTACCTGCATTTTCTGAATGCTTTGGTTTTATTGGGGTTAAAGTCTCTCCCGCTCACGAAAAAGGTGAGTCGGGCTTGAGAACCCGGAATCCCTTTGCGGCCAGAAGGCCGCTGTACACCGCTAGCACAGCGGCCTTCATCATTTGCGCTTGCTTTTATGGCGGCTCGAATGGGAGGTCGCAAGGCCTGCCGTTTCTTCGCAAGGGGATTCACGGTTCTCAGCCCGTTCGGGCCGCCGCCACTTATCCAGTGGCGGCGGCTGTTCTCAACGAACAGGGAAGGCTGGCGTCACATGCCCAAGCTGCAGCACAAGCAACAGAAAATCGCCGTGTTGATCGACGCAGAAAACGTGTCTCACACTCTCATCCGCTTCATCTTGCTGCGCGCCGCCTGTTACGGCGCTCTCATCGTCAAGCGCGCGTATGCCGACTGGACGCGGCCCAACATGAGCCGCTTCAAGAACGTGCTGCTGTACAACGCGATCGAGGCGGTTCAGCTCTTTCCGTATGCCAAGGGCAAGAACGCGGCCGACATCATGCTCAGCGTGGAGGCGATGTCGCTGGTGAACACGGGGCAGTTCGATGCGGTGTGCCTCGTGTCGTCGGACAGCGATCTCACGCCGCTGGCGTTCGGCGTGCGGCGCGAGGGCGTGCGGGTGTATGGCTTTGGCGCACGGCAGACGCCACGGGCCTTTGTGGCGGCGTGCAGCAGCTTCATCTACACGGAGTCGATCGCGGCGGCCGATTGAGGCGGCCGAGTAAGGCGCCGGCCTCGGGCTCAGCCCTTCCTGCCGAGCTTGCGGTACACCGTGGCGCGGCTGATGCCCAGCGCGCGCGCCGCTTCCTTCACGTTGCCGCGCGCATCGTCCACCGCCTTGCGGATCATGGCGGTCTCCACGTCCTTGAGCGGCAGGCCGTGGTTGGCGCCGTGCAGATGGCTGCGTTCGCCACCTTGATTGAGCTGGGCCAGCACACTCAGGCGCAGGCCTGACCACAGGGGCACTTCCAATGGACCGCGCTGGTGCCGCGCGGCATCAAACAGCGTTTCCACGGGCACGGCGAACAGCTCGCTGCAATGGCCGGGCGCCATGCCGGCGACGATGCCCAGCATGTCGGCAGCGGGGCGGTTGAGCGCGGTGATCTGGCCATCGGCGTCCACGCAGACCAGGCCATCGCTGGCGTCGCCCGGCATGCGACCGGGCCAGCTCAGGCACAGCAGCAGGCGGTGCGGTTGGCCCAGGGTGAGGGCGTTCTCGATGCTGCGCGCCGACTGCGTCACGAGGTGCTTGAGCGCGGGCTGCTCGATCACGTTCACGCCGGTGAGATCCAGCATGCCGACGCACTGGCCGTCGGGTCCCCAGATGGGCGCACCGGCACAGCTGTAGATGCTGGTGTCGTCGAAGAAGTGTTCGCCCCGATGGAGCCACACCGGCTGCAGGTCGGCCAGCGTGGTGCCGATGGCGGTGGTGCCCACGGCGCGTTCGGACAGGTCCACGCCGATGCGCGCAATGCTGGCGGCGTGGGGGTCGTGGCGGTCCACGGGGCCGTTGACGTCGATCACCAGCCCCCGTGCGTCGGTGAGGATGGCGAAGTAGCGCGTGTGCGCCATGGCCCGCGAGAGCGACTGGATCACCGGCGCGGCCGCGCGCAGCAGAGGCTGGTTGGCCTCGATCGCGTGGTGCGCTGCCGTGGCCGTGACGGCGTCGAAGCTGATGTGTTGGCGCGGTTCAAGCCCGAGGTCCAGGCAGCGCCGCCAGGAGCGCTCCACCCAGGGAGCCAGCAAGGGCTGGCCGAGCGGGGCGCGCGATTCGAGCACGGCCTTGCGCGCCTGCTCGATCAGGGCCAGGCGCTGCTGCTGGGGCATCGATGGCTGGGGCTGTGGGGTCACGATCGACAGGGGTTGGCTGGGCTGGCGCCGGGCTGGGAGATCGGGGGTTCGCTTGCCATTAGAGCAGCGTTTGGCCGCCCACGCACCCCCGCCAGGGACGGGGTTAACCCGGCCAGCGCCAGCTCCAGCGGGTCTCGCGCACCAGGGTATTCAGGTCGGCTGGCGTGTCCAGGTCGCGGGTGTAGTGCGGGTTGTCCACGGCCCACAGGCGCACCGCCTCGGGGTGGGCTGCGCGCCACTGGCGCAGGCTGGGTTGGAGGGGTTCGATCAGCGCACTGCGCACGCGCGCATCGAAGATCACCGGGTGGCCGGGCTGGCCGTGCACCATGGGCACCTGGACGTGAATGCCCGGGCCACGCGCGGTGAAAGCGTCCAGCGCCAGCTGCACGTCAGCGCGGTCGATCAGCGGCTGGTCGGCCAGCAGCACGACCACTTGCTTCACGTCGTGCGCCAGCGCCCGCAGGCCGGCGCGCAGCGAGGAGGCGGTGTCGTCTTCCGGCCGGGGGTTGATCACACAAAGGGGCGCCAGCCCATCGGGCAACCGGGCCACATGCGCCTGGATGTCGTGCGCATGGTGGCCCAGCACCAGCACCAGGTCGTGCCGCGCAGGGCCGCGCAACGGTTGCAGGTGCGTGAGCAGCCGCTCCAGCAGGCTGCGGCCTTCCAGCTCCAGCAGGCATTTGGCGACCCCGCCCATGCGCCGGCCGGCACCGGCGGCGAGGATGACAAAGCCGGTCTTCACGGTGAGACGAAGCAGGTGGGGGCGGATGCCTCGGCGGCTGACAGCGTGTTCTTCGCGTTCGCCACTTCCATGTCGCGCGGCAGTGGCACGCCGTTTTTCACCGCCAGCACCTCGGCCATGACGCTCACGGCGATCTCGGCCGGTGTCTTGCTGCCGATGTAGATGCCGATCGGGCCACGCAGCCGCGCCAGGCTTTCTTCGGTTTGCTCGAAGTGTTCGATCATGCGGGCGTGGCGCGCCTCGTTGTTGCGGCGCGAGCCGATCGCCCCGACGTAGAAGGCCTCGGTCTCCAGCGCTTCGAGCAGCGCAAGGTCGTCCAGCTTGGGGTCGTGCGTGAGCGCGATCACGCAGCTGCGCCGGTCGACGCGGAAGTCGCGCACCACGTCGTCGGGCATTTCGGTGACGATCGTCACGCCTGCCACCGACCACGCGCTGCGGTACTCCTCGCGCGGGTCGCACACGGTGACCGCGAAGCCATTGAACAGCGCCATGGTGGCGAGGTACTCGGTGAGCTGACCGGCGCCGATCAGCAGCATGCGGTACTCGGGGCCGAAGGTGTTGCTCAGCCATTGGCCGTCGTCGGCCAGCGCCGCTGGCGTGGCGGCGGTGCGCAGTTCCACGCGGCCGGTGGCCAGTTCGGTGCGCCGCTCGACCAGGTGGCCGGCCGAGAGCGTCTGCACCAGCTCGGCCAGCGAGCTGGCGTCGGGGTTGAATTCGAGCAGCAGCTCCAGCGTGCCACCGCAGGGCAGGCCGAAGCGGTGGGCCTCGTCGGCGCTCACGCCGTACTTCACGCGCTCGGGCGGTCCTGTGGGAATCTCGTGTGTGATGCCGGGCGGCGCGGTGCTGCCCTGCACGGCGCCGTGGGCGCGGCTGTATCGGTAGATCAGGTCGTCTTCAATGCAGCCGCCCGAGACCGAGCCGACCACGGCGCCGGTCTCGCAAAGCGCCATGACCGAGCCCACCGGGCGCGGCGACGAACCCCAGGTGCGCACGACGGTGGCCAGCAGCGCGCGCCGACCTTCGGCGCGCCAGCCCAGCAGCGTGCGCAGGACGGTGACATCCAGGTTTTCCAAAGTTACCCCTTCGTGGCCACGTAGATCACCGCCGCCACGACGACGGCGATGGCGGCCCAGGCCCAACTCGGCAGACCACCGCCGGCCTTGGGCATGGGTTTGAGCGCGGCGTCGGCCGCCGCCGGGGCCGTGCCCGGGTAGCGTGCCTGCAGGGCCTCGTCGAAGCGGCGGAAGAAATCTTCCGCCAGCGACTTGGCCGCGCCGTCGATCAGGCGCTGGCCGAGCTGTGCGATCTTGCCGCCCACGGTGGAGTGCACCGTGTAGCTGAGTTCGCAGCCGCTGGCGGCAGGCGCGAGTTTCACAGCGGCCTCGCCCTTGCCGAAACCGGCCACGCCGCCCTGTGCGTCAAAGCCGATCTTGTACGAGATGGGTGGCACGATGTCTGACAGCGTCACGCGCCCGCTGAAGCGCGCGGCCACCGGGCCGATCTTGATGGCGGTGGTCACGGCATAGATGTTGGGCTCGGTGAGCTCGAATTTCTCGCACCCTGGGATGCAAGCCTTGAGCATCTCCGGGTCGTTGAGGGCCTCCCAGGCCTGTTGCTGGGTCACGGCGAGCGGCCGGCTTCCTTGCATGTCCACGTTGTTTTCTCCTGTCAGGTCGGAATGATGAATGAAACAGATGACATCAGCCGCGCTGCATCAGCGCGGCCATGGACCGCGCGAGGTCTTCGAGGCGGCTGAGGTTGTGCACGGCCAGCATGCCGTGCGCGTGGCGGTGCAGCACGCTGGCGCCGGTGGCCAGGGGGGCGTAGCCGTCGTACCGCAGCAGCGGGTTGAGCCAGAGCAGCCGGCGGCTGTGGCGCCCCAGCCAGGTGAGTTCCTGGTCCAGCACCTCGGGCGCACCGGTGTCCAGGCCGTCGGTGATGAGCAGCACCACGGTGCGCCGTCCCACCAGGCAGCGCGGGTACCGGGTGCGCAGGCTCGCGAGCGAGGCGCCCAGGCGCGTGCCGCCGGCGAAGTCGGCGATGGCGGCGTTGGCCATGTCCAGCATCTGGTCGGTGTCGCGGTGGCGGAAGGCGGTGCGCAGGTCGGTGAGTTCGGTGCCGAAGGCGAAGGCCGTGCGCGGGGTGCCGCGCGTGGCCTGGTGAAGAAAGGCCAGCAGCAACCGCGCGTACCGCTCCATGGAGCCGGAGATGTCGACCAGGATCAGCAGCGGCAGCGGCTGCGGCCGGCGGTTCATCAGGGGCACCTGCAGCAATTCACCGTCGTGCCGGCGCGCCTGCTGCAGCGCACGCGGCCAGTTGGGTCGGTGGCCGCGCGTGCCGGCGCGTTCGCGGCGCGAGCGCACCGGCGGCAAGGGCAGGGGAATCTCGCGCACCAGTTGCTCCACCAGGCGGAACTCGCTGGCCGAGAGGCCGGCAAAGTCGGCGTGGCGCAGGCGCTGCTGGTCGCTCGCGGTCATGGCCGCGTCGAACTTCAGCTCGGTCTCGCCCTGGTTGGGTGTGCGGGCCTTCAGGCCGGCCACGCTCAAGGCTTCCTGCACGCGTGCCTTGCGCCGCACCGGATGGGCCTTGGCCGCCTTGGGCAGCATTTGCGCCAGCAGTTGCTGAGCGAGCTCGGGGTTGCGGAAGAAGGCCTCGAACATCTCGCCGAACACGCCGATGTCCTGCTGGCGGCTGACCATCACCGCCTCCAGCGCGGCGCGCAAGTCGTCACGGCGCTCCAGGCCCACCGCCTGCGCGGCGGTGACGGCCAGCACCACGCGGCTGCTGTCCACCGGCACGCCGGCACGGCGCAAGGCGCGGCCGAAGGCGGTGATGTGGTCGGGCAGTTTCCCGCTTCTTGCGTCGCCAAGGATCATGGCTTGGATGTCCGCAGGGCAATGACCTGGGTCCGAGATGCTGCCCCCCTCCCGCCCAAGGCGAGAGAGGGGGGCGACGCGAAGCGGCGCGGGAGGTGATTCATGTTTCCGGTTCGAGCAGCTTGTCGAGCATCGGCAGCAGAGCGGCCACGTCCTCGCGCTGCTTGAACAGGATGCCAGCGGTGTCCTGGATCACCTCGGGGTCGAGCGTGAGCGTGTCCAGCGCCACCAGCGCCTTGGCCCACTCCACGCTTTCGGCTATGCCGGGGCTGCGCTGGAAGGCGTTGGCAAACGGCTGGTTGCGCAGGCGCGAGACGAAGCGCGTGACCTGCTCGGTGAGCGCGGCGCTGGCTTGGGGCACCTGGCTTTTCACAATGGCGAGCTCGCGCTCGCGCTCGGGGTAGTCCAGCCACTGGTACAAGCAGCGGCGCTTGACGGCGTCGTTGAGGTCGCGCGTGCGGTTGCTGGTGAGGATGGTCAGCGGCGCGGCCACGGCCTTGATCGTGCCGAGCTCGGGAATGCTCACCTGGTACTCGCCGAGGTACTCCAGCAGAAAGGCCTCGAAGGGTTCGTCGGCGCGGTCCACCTCGTCGATCAGCAGCACCGCACCGGGCTCGGGTGTCTGCAGCGCCTGCAGCAGCGGGCGGCGGATCAGGTAGCGCGCCTGGTAGACCTCGCGCTCGATCTCGTCGGGCGTGGCCGTGGCCTGCGCCGCGCGCATGTGCAGCAGCTGCGCGGTGTGGTTCCATTCGTAGAGCGCCTCGCGCTGCTCCATGCCGTCGTAACACTGCAGGCGAAGCAAAGGGCGGCCGAGCACCTTGGCCAGCGCCTTGGCCAGCTCGGTCTTGCCCACGCCCGGCTCGCCTTCGAGCAGCAGCGGGCGTTGCAGGCGCATGGCGAGAAACACGGCGGTGGCCAGCCGCCGGGGAGCGTGGTAGCCCACGCCCTGGAGGGCGTGGGTGAGTCCGTCGATGGTGCTGGTGTCTTCGGGCACCCGGTTCATCCGTTGGCGTGACGCACCGCCACCTGCGTCTGCACCGTGACCAGGTGCGCCCGGTAGGCCGCACTGGCGTGCAGGTCACCGCTGATGTCAGCGCTGTCGATCTTCACGTCCTTCACCGCTTCGGGCGTGAAGCTCTTGGCCAAGGCCGCCTCCAGGCCCGCATGTCGGAACACGCCGTTGCCGGTGCCGGTGATGGCCACGCGCGGGCCCGAGGGTGTGAGCGCCACGAACACGCCGACCAGTGCGAAGCGCGAGGCCGGCTGGCGGAACTTGGCGTAGGCCGCTTTGGTGGGGATGGGGAAACGGATCGCGGTGATGATCTCGCCGGGCTCCAGCGCCGTGGTGTACAGGCCCTGGAAGAAGTCGTCGGCGGCGATCTGGCGCCGGTCGGTGACCACGGTGGCGCCCAGGCCCAGCACCGCGCTGGGGTAGCAGGCGGCCGGGTCGTTGTTGGCCACCGAGCCGCCCAGGGTGCCGCGCGCGCGCACCTGGCGGTCGCCGATGCCGTCGGCCAGCGCGGCCAGCCCCGGGATGTGCTTGCGCACATCGGCGTTGTTGGCCACGTCCTGGTGGCAGGTCATGGCGCCGATGACCAGGGTCTGGCCCTCGACCTTGACGCCGCGCAGGTCGGCCACGCCGCCGAGGTCCACCAGCTGTTCCGGGCGCAGCAGGCGCTGCTTCATCGAGGCAATCAGCGTCTGGCCGCCGGCCAGGGGTTGGGCGCCCGCGCCGCTGAAGCGCTTGGCGTCGGCCAGGGTTTTGGGTTGTTCAAGCGTGAATGCGTACATGGCGTGCTCCTTATTTCTGGGCTGAGCGGATGGCTTCCCACACGCGGCTGGGGCTGGCGGGCATGTCGATGTCCTTCACGCCCAGCGGCGCAAGGGCGTCCAGCACCGCGTTGATCACCGCCGGCGGCGAGCCGATGGCCCCGGCCTCGCCGCAGCCCTTGGTGCCCAGCGGGTTGGTGGTGCAGGGTGTCACCACGTGGCCGAGTTTGAAGTCCGGCACGTCGTCGGCCCGCGGCATGGCGTAGTCCATGAACGAGCCGGTGACCAGCTGGCCGGTCTCGCGGTCGTACACGCAGTGCTCCAGCAGCGCCTGCCCGATGCCCTGCACCAGCCCGCCGTGCACCTGGCCCTCCACGATCATGGGGTTGATGATGGTGCCGAAGTCGTCCACCGCCGTGAAGCGGTCGATGCGCACCACGCCGGTGTTCGGGTCGACCTCGACCTCGCAGATGTGCGTGCCGGCCGGGAAGGTGAAGTTGGTCGGGTCGTAGAACGCGGTCTCGTTCAGGCCCGGCTCCAGCTTGTCCAGCGGGTAGTTGTGCGGCACGTAGGCGGTGAGCGCGACCTGGCCGAAGGTGACCTTCTTGTCGGTGCCCTTCACGGTGAACTCGCCGTTGGCGAAGTCCACGTCGGCGTCGCCCGTTTCCATGAGGTGGGCCGCGATCTTCTTGGCCTTGGCCTCGATCTTGTCCAGCGCGCGCATGATGGCCGCACCGCCCACCGAGATGGAGCGCGAGCCGTAGGTGCCCATGCCGAAGGGCACGCGGCCGGTGTCGCCGTGCACGATATCGACCTGCGACGGGTCCAGCCCCAGGCGCGAGGCCACGACCTGCGCGAAGGTGGTCTCGTGACCCTGCCCATGGCTGTGCGAGCCGGTGAACACCGTGACGCTGCCCGTGGGGTGTACGCGCACCTCGCCGCATTCGAACAAGCCGGCACGCGCACCGAGCGCGCCCGCCACGTTCGACGGCGCCAGGCCGCAGGCCTCGATGTAGCTGCTGTAGCCCACGCCACGCAGCAGGCCCTTGGCCTTGGAATCGGCCTTGCGCTGCTCGAAGCCCGCCATCTCGGCCAGCTCGTTGGCTTTGGCCATGCAGGCGGGGAAATCGCCCGTGTCGTACTGCAGCGCCACCGGGGTCTGGTAGGGGAACTCGGTGATGAAGTTGCGGCGGCGGATCTCGTCCTGCGAGAGGCCGGTTTCCCACGCCGCGCGGCTCACGATGCGTTCCAGCAGGTAGGTCGCCTCGGGCCGGCCGGCGCCCCGGTAGGCGTCCACCGGCGAGGTATTGGTGAACCAGGCGTCCACCTCCACGTACACCTGCGGCGTCTTGTATTGGCCCGCGAGCAGCGTTGCGTACAGGATGGTGGGCACGGCGGTGGAGAAGGTGGAGAGGTAGGCGCCGAGGTTGGCGTCGGTGTGCACGCGGAAAGCGAGGAAGTGGCCGTCCTTGTCCAGCGCCATCTCGGCGTGCGTCACGTGGTCGCGGCCATGCGCATCGCTCAGGAAGGCTTCCGAGCGGTCGCAGGTCCACTTGATGGCGCAGTTGAGTTTCTTCGAGGCCCAGGTCAGGCACACGTCTTCAGCGTACAGGAAGATCTTGGCGCCGAAGCCGCCACCCACGTCGGGCGCGATCACGCGCACCTTGTGCTCGGGCAGGCCGAGCACGAACGCCGTCATCAGCAGGCGCTCCACGTGCGGGTTCTGGTTCGCCACGTAGAGGGTGTAGTCGTCGCCCGCGCGGTTGTAGTTGGCGATGGCCGCGCGCGGCTCCATCGGGTTGGGGGCGAGGCGGTTGTTGACCAGGTCGATCTTGGTCACGTGCGCGGCGCCGTTGAACGCAGCGTCCACCTGGCCCTTGTCACCGATGGCCCACTTGTAGCAGTGGTTGTCGGCGGCGGCCTCGTGCAGCGCGGGTGCGCCCGGCTTCATGGCATCGCGCACGTCCACCACGGCGCCCAGCGGCTCGTAGTCCACCTCCACCAACTCGGCGGCGTTCTTCGCGTTTTCGAGCGTGTCGGCCACCACCATGGCCACGTGGTCGCCCACGTAGCGCACCTTGCCGAAGGCCAGGATCGGGTGGGGCGGCTCTTTCATGGGCTGGCCGGCGGTGTCGGTGATGAGCCAGCCGCAGGGCAGGCCGGCGATCTTGTCGGCCGCCACGTCGTTGCCGTCCATCACCCCGATCACGCCTGGCGCTTTCAGTGCGGCGGACTTGTCGATCTTGCGGATGTTGGCGTGTGCGTGCGGCGAGCGCACGAACACCGCGTGGTGCATGTTGGGCAGCACGATGTCGTCGGTGTACTGGCCGGCGCCGGTCAGAAAGCGGTAGTCCTCCTTGCGCAGCAGCGATTCGCCGATGTGCGGGAGTTTGGAGAAGTCGGAAGCACCCATGTCAATGGCTCCAGTGAGGTTTAGATCGAGGGGCGCCGCAGCACTGGCCTGGCCAGGCCGCTGGCGCCGCCCCCTTGAAGGGGTCGCGGGAAGCGCGGCAGCGGGGGGGCGTCACTTCATGGCCGCAGCGCCTTGCTGCACGGCCTTGACGATGTTCTGGTAGCCCGTGCAGCGGCACAGGTTGCCTTCCAGCAGCTCGCGGATTTCGGTGCCGCTGGCGCCCGGATTCGACTTGCACAGGCTCACCGAGCTCAGCACCATGCCCGGGGTGCAGAAGCCGCATTGCAGGCCGTGACATTCCTTGAACGCCGCCTGCATCGGGTGCATGGTGCCGTCGGCTGCGGCCAGGCCCTCGATGGTGGTGACCTCACAACCCGCTGCCTGCGGCAGCAGCATGTTGCACGACTTCACCGCACGGCCATCGAGCAACACCGTGCAGGCGCCGCACTGGGCGGTGTCGCAACCCACGTGGGTGCCGGTGAGCTTGAGGTGTTCGCGGATCGCCTGCACCAGCAGCGTGTGGGGCGGCGCGTCGATGGTCACGGGTTTGCCGTTGACCGTGAGTTGA
>Ga0247738_10000547_pt1 | contig 14265 bp, 13 predicted proteins | sample UWRJL013104B2_FD_180936 | JGI IMG/M metagenome (GOLD analysis project Ga0247738, IMG submission 180936) | Plant litter microbial communities from Arlington Agricultural Research Station in Wisconsin, United States - UWRJ-L013-104B-2 | ecosystem: Environmental > Terrestrial > Plant litter >...
AACGCTGCGACCCACGCTCCGCTCACGTAGAACAGCCACGGCCTCCAGTACCGGTACAGGCCGACGAGGAACGGAATCTCGATGAGCAGGCCGAGGATCGCGAACGCGCTCACACTCAGGATGCCCGTCGGCACGAACGGCGCGGCCGCGAGCCCCGCGAGCACCTGCGCGAGCAGCCCCACGCCGCCACGGCGCAGGATCGCCTGCGCGAGCATCCCGGGGATGATGTAGAACGCCGCCGCAATGCCGAGCGCCCACGGCTGCGTGAACGACAGCGCGTTGAACAGGTAGGCATTGGGGATGCCGATGAGCCCGCCCGCGACGGCGATCGCGGCGACCGTCAGCAGGAAGCGGGTGTTGGTCCCGCGGCGGCTCATGCCTCGGAGGCGAGGGGTTCGGAGGCGAGCGTCTCGGTCGGCGCCGGGCGGACGGCCTCCCGGCCACCTAGGCCCGCCTTGCGGAGGCGCCCGGCGATGAGCTGCCCCAGCCAGGTGACCACGAACGACGAGATGATGCCGCCGACGATGGCGATGGTGAGCGCCCACCACGGCACGGCCTCGAACGCGAGGATGACCGACACGGTGTAGATCGCGCTCTGCAGGAGGGCGGAGATGGGGTGGGCGATCCAGAACATCCGCTTGCTCCAGCGGCGGTAGAGCGTCACGGCGAAGGGCAGCTCCATGAGCAGGCCCACGACCACGAAGTTCGCCAGCTGCTGCACGCCGAACGGGGTGAAGGCCGCGTTGATGAGCGCCATGATGACGGCCGTGAGCAGGGCGACGCCGGGGCGGCGCAAGAGCGCCTGGGAGACGAACACGGGCAGGGCCCACAGCGCGATCGTCGCCGCGTAGATGTAGTACGCGATAGCGCCGGTCAGCACGCTGGCCCAGTTGAGGGCGACGACGTACACGCCGCCGGCAGCGCCCAGCGCGGCGGCGCTGAGAAGGATACGGGTCGGGAAGCGCGAGGGTCGGGTAGCCATAGTGAGGCGAGCCTAACCTAAGTAACGAAGAGGCGGAAGTAGATCTCGCCTAGGGTGAGGCCATGGCATCGCGCTTCCGCCGTCGCTTGGTCACGGCGCTCCTGGTGGTCTACGCGGCTTTCGTCCTCGTGATCACGCTCACCCCGGAGATGCCCGGCACCGGCCTCGTCGGCCGGATAGTGTCGCGGCTTCTGCGGTCCCTGCACGCCCGTGGGGTGCTGACGGGCGCCGACTACCTCACTGTGGAGTTCATCGGGAACATCCTGATGTTCGTACCGCTCGGAGTGCTCGTGGCCCTCCTCGTTCCGCGACGCGCATGGTGGACGCTGCTCCTGGCCGGCACCGCCTTCTCCGGGTTCATCGAGCTCTTCCAGGCACTGTTCCTCCCGGACCGATACCCGGAGTGGCGCGATCTGCTCTCCAACAGTCTCGGTTTCCTCATCGGTGCCGCGATTGCCGTGAGTCTGCGGATGGTCGTCAATCACCGCGATCGGCTCGTTGAGTATGATCGGGAACGGCAGGTTCGGTAACCGGCGCGGCATGTGTTTTGACGCCCTTGGTTGCGCCGGTAGAGTGGCGTTATTCGAAGTGTTCTCAACTATGCCATCGCTCCCGCGCGGGAGCGGTTACCGCCCCGAAGGGCAACAACGACGTGAAGACCCAAGGTATCGAGCGTGCTCTCGCCTACGTCCGAACCCGCACTCCCGTCGTGCAGGTCGTCATTCGTGTGGGCATCGATGCGATCGCCTGGGCGGCAGCGCTCGTCGCGGCGGTCATCATCCGCTTCGATTTCGACACCGTCCAGGTCCGGTGGAGGTACCTCCTCGTGGTCGTGGTCGTGGTGGTCCTCGCGCAGTTCGTCGCGGGCTGGATCGTGCACCTCTACCGAGGCCGACACTCCTACGGCAGCTTCGCCGAGGGGTGGGCGCTGCTGCTGACCTCGCTGAGTGCGGCGCTCGTGGTGGGCATCCCGGTGGCCCTCTGGGGCAGCGCCGAGCTCGTGCCCCGCAGCACGGTGTTCATCGCGTTCCCCATCGCGTTCGTGCTCATGGGCGGCTTCCGCTATGTGATCCGGATCGTGGGCGAACGGATGCACCGCCCGGCCGCCGACGCGAAGCTCACCCTCGTCTACGGGGCCGGGTACCTCGGCTCGACGATCATCCGCCGCATGCTCACCGACCGAAACTCCTCCTATGCCCCGGTCGGACTCATCGACGACAGCCCCGCGCACCGCAAGACCTGGATCGACGGTGTGCGCGTGCTCGGCACGGGCGCCCAGCTCACGCAGGTGGTGGAGGCGACCGGGGCGACCGTGCTCGTCATCGCGATTGCGGACGCCGACGGGCCCCTGCTCACACAGATCGCGGACGCCGCGCGCCTGGTGCACCTCCAGGTGAAGGTGCTGCCGCCCCTCGAGGAGATTCTGGAGGGAAAGTCGCGCCTGCGCGACCTGAGGGACGTCTCGATCGAAGACCTCATGGGCCGCCATCCCGTAGACACGCAGGTGGAGTCCATCGCCGGGTACCTCCAGGGCAAGCGGGTGCTCGTGACCGGGGCCGGCGGCTCGATCGGCTCCGAGCTCTGCCGCCAGATCTCCAAGTTCGGCCCTGCCGAACTCATCATGCTCGACCATGATGAGACGGCCCTGCAGGGCGCCCAGATCTCTATCCTCGGGCACGGCCTGCTCGATACCAAGGACGTGGTGCTCGCGAGCATCCGCGATGCCGACTCCCTCGCGAGGGTGTTCCAGGAGCGCCTGCCCCAGGTGGTCTTCCACGCGGCGGCCCTCAAGCACCTGCCTATGCTCGAGCAGTACCCGGAAGAGGCGTGGAAGTCGAACGTCCTCGGCACGCTCAACGTGCTGCGGGCGGCGATGGGCGTCGGAGTGGACACCTTCGTCAACATCTCCACCGACAAGGCCGCGAATCCGACGAGCGTGCTCGGCTACTCCAAGCGCGAGGCGGAGAAGCTCACGGCGTGGGCTGCAGAGACCTCGGGCAAGCGCTACCTCTCGGTGCGGTTCGGCAACGTGATCGGCAGCCGGGGATCGATGCTGCCCACCTTCACCGCGCTCATCGAGGCCGGCGGCCCGCTCACCGTCACCCACCCCGACGTGACCCGTTTCTTCATGACCATTCCCGAGGCGTGCCAATTGGTGGTGCAGGCTGGCGGCATCGGCGGCCCGGGCGAGGTGCTCATCCTCGACATGGGTGAGCCGGTGCGCATCCTCGACGTTGCGCAGCGCATGATCGACATGTCGGGCCGCGACATCTCCATCGTCTTCACCGGACTCCGGCCGGGTGAGAAGCTGCACGAGGAGCTCATGGGCGAGGGCGAGTTGGACGCGCGGCCGGTGCACTCGAAGATCTCGCACACGTCCATCCCGTCGACCTCACCCGAAGAGCTCGACATGAACCGCTGGCTGGAGAAATGGCGTGATTCCGCGCGCGTCGAATAGGCGCCCCTACGACCTCGTGAAGCGCGCGACCGATGTGGCCGGCGCGCTCGTGCTGCTCGTCCTGAGTGCGCCCGTCCAGCTCGTTGTCGCACTGCTCGTGCGGATCAAGCTGGGGTCTCCCGTGCTGTTCCTGCAGGAGCGACCGGGTCGCGACGGAGAGATCTTCACCCTCCGGAAGTTCCGTACGATGCTCACCGTGGACGAGAGCAGGGGGATCGTGACTGACGAGCAGAGGCTCACGCAATTCGGGCGCACCCTGCGCGCCACGAGTCTCGACGAGTTGCCCGCCCTCGTCAATGTGGTGCGCGGCGACATGAGCATCATCGGGCCGCGGCCACTGCTGGTCTCCTACCTCGAGCGGTACTCCGCGACACAGGCCCGGCGCCACGAGGTGCGGCCCGGCATCACGGGCCTCGCGCAGGTGAACGGCCGCAACGACGTCGACTGGGCGCGCAAACTCGACCTGGACGTGCAGTATGTGGATCGTCGGTCCTTCCGTCTCGACGCCTCGATTCTGCTGCGCACCGTCGCGGTCGTCGTGAGCCGCAAGGGTGTCTCGGCTGAGGGCCACGCGTCCGCGCCCGAGTTCACGGGAACGTCGGACCGGGACCTTCCGTGACGATCCCGCTCGGGGCCGATATCTCGGGCGACATCGTGGTGGAGGAACGGGTGCTGTCCGGTGCCGGTAGTGTCGTGCTTCAGGGCATCCGCGTGGGCGCGGGGGCGACGATCGGCGTCGGCGCCTGTGTCACGCGCGGTGTCGAACCTGCGACGACGGTGAAGGATGTGCCAGCACGGTGAGCCGCACATACATGTCGTCAACCGATGTCAACGATGCAGCCTCGGACGGCGGTGAACGGTGAAGGCGATCACGAGAGGGCTGCCAGCGCGATGAGAAATCCCGCGTCGTACTTGCGGGGGCTCGCGCGAAACGCGACGAGCGGCGAGACGACACGCAATGTGCTCACACTCGTCGTCGCCAGCGGGATCGCTCAACTCGTGTTTGTCGCAACCATCCCGATCATCTCTCGGTTGTACACGCCCGCGCAGTACGGCGCCTATTCCCTGTTCCTATCTCTGTCGACAGTGTTGTCTGTTGTGGCGGCATGGCGATACGAGGTGGCCATCGTCTTGTCCGATTCGCTCCCGGATGCCATCGGGTTGCGACGCCTGAGTACAGCCATCGGCGTCGGCATGTGCGGTCTTGTGACGATCGCTGTGGTTATCTCCTTCGCCGCCGGGGTGGAGCTACCGGGCCTCGAGGGCAGTGGGCGCTGGGCTTGGTTTCTCGGCCTGAGTGTCTTTCTCCTCAGTCAGGCATCGGTCGTGAGCCATTGGCTGACGAGAGAGAAGATCTATTTCTCCCAAGGAGTCAGCCGTATCGCGAAGAACATCGTGATCTCCGCAGTGCAGATTGCCCTCGGATTGACGATCCTCTCCGACACGGGCGGGCTAATTCTCGGGCTGGTCCTCGGGCAGGCTGCTGCGGTAGTCGCGCTAGTCATCGGTGACCGGATATCCTCGACGCGGCAGAGCCTCTCCCTACCAGGTGTGGTCTCGCCGCTCTTGGGGGTTCTGCGGAAGTATCGTCGCATCCCGCTTTTCAATGCTCCCACGGCAGTGCTGGATGCGATTAGGACCAACGGGATCGTCATCATCATCGGCGCCGCCTCCATCGCGACCCTGGGACAGTTCTCTTTGGCGTGGACGATGCTCCAGGCTCCCCTGGCACTTGTGGGAGCCGCTCTCACTCAGGTCTTCTACCAAAAGATGGCCTCGGTGACGCCAGCCGAACTCCCGGCCATCGTGAAAACCACAATCACGCGAACGGCGCTTCTCTCGGCGGTGCCCTTCGTGGCAGTCATGGTGTGGTCGCCGTGGCTGTTCGTGGTGGTATTTGGACCGCAATGGCAGCAGGCCGGTGTCTTCGGCCAGATCCTCGTGCCTTGGGCGTATGTGAACCTCGTGAGTGCACCGATCGCCAATGCCCTGCTTGTTATCGGAAAGACTCAGTATCTTTTCTACTTCGCCATTCCCTACACCGTCGTGCCGCTCCTAGTGCTGGCCCTCACGAGAGGAGAGCCGGTGTTATCCATAGCGGTGTTGAGCGGTGTGATGACGCTCTTCCTTTCCGCCTTCCTCGTCATCACCCTTCGCGCGGTACGCACCTACGCAACTCTGGGCATTCAGAAGACCGACCGGTAGGGCACGAGCCCGCCGTAATTCTGCAGGTAGAGCGTGAAGTAGACGAGACAGCCCACCCCGAGCGCTGCCGCGAGCGGGGCGGGCACGCGTCTGGTCGAGAGAAGCTCGGGAAGTGCGAGAATCAAGAAAACGCTGCTGAATAACTCGAGCCGCGCGAGAACGGGGAAGCTCGTCCCCGCCACGAGAAAGAAGATCGAGAACACGACCATAGTTCTGTAGTAGCCCTGCGATCGATTCCCGCGACCTAGCCAGATCAGGTACACCGTCAGCAGTAGCTTTCCAGCGATGGTCAAGTAGGTACCGAGCCCCGCGGGAGTATTGGAGAAGTAGGGGGCGTAGCGCTCGTTGAAGTCTCCGACGATGTCCCCGACTTCCGAGGGAATTGCCACGCTCGCAAGCGCCACCCCCAGCGTCACCACGACCGCTAGCAGAAGGAAGGTGGGACGCACGACGCGCGACAACAAGTAGAGAACGGCGACGACAAGCACGGAAGCATGAAAACTCGCGGCCACCAGCACAAGGAGAGCGAACAACCATTTGCGCTTGGCAAACTGCTGATCGGCGAGCAGGAAGATCCCCATTGCAACGCCCTGACGGCCCGTGTTCAGCGGCGCCAGGTAGTAAGCGAGCGTGATGTAGAGGAAGACGGCCACCGCGAGATGCGATGTGCGTGCCCTGAGCACGAGAACGACGGGCGCGACGGACAGCAGCGAGGTGACGACGAAAAGTACGGTCGGGCTGTGGGTAAGAGACGCGACCAGCAGACTGAGGACCGTGTACCCGGGCTCGAGTGGCGATGCCGCGAGCGATCCAAGCCAGTCCTGAGGATCGAGCCGTTCAAACAGTGTCGTGTACACCGCGAAATCGGTACCGACTCCAGATCGCAGGCCGGCGAAGAGGGTTAATGCACAGATAAGTCCAACGTCGAAAGGATTGAGAGCGTGCGTTCGGGCGGGCGGCACAAGCCACGGTGCGGGGCTAGGTTGGGCGCTGACGATGTCGACTTTCGCCAGAGCCGCGCGGCGCTGCGAGATTTGGCTCATCCAGGCGAGGGACACCGCGAGGACCAGCAATACAAAGTAGGGAAACATTGAGTCAGGTTGCTCGGTCCGCTTGGAGATAGATGTAAGCGCGGATTCGCGCCTGCACTACCTGAGTTCGGAGTTCGTCGTTCACCCAACGGTAAGCGTTGGCGCCCATCTGGTCGCGCGCCGCGCTCGAGCCGAGCACGCGCATCAGGCCCAGCGCCAGCCCCTTCGCGTCACGCGGGGGCACGATAACCCCCGTAACTCCATCCTTCACGGAGTCGATCGCGCCTGTTACGGCGGTAGTCACCGTGGGCACTCCGGCGGCCGCAGCCTCTAGGACGACGGTGGGAAATCCTTCGCGGTAGGTGGGGAGGCACAACACGTCCATGAGCGGGTAGTACGGGGAGGCGTCCGGTACCTCACCGACGAACACCGGGGCACTCCCGAGCCGGTTGATCTCCGCTAGGCCAAGGGCACCGCTCGCGTCGTCGACGCCCCCGATCAGCAGGAGCTGATGTGCCACACCCTGCTCGGCCAGGATGCGACTCGCCTCTGCCAATTCGAACACGCCCTTATCTCTCGTGAGCCTGCCCACGAAACCGACTACCGGCAGACCCGGGGCGATCCCCAGCTGTATTGATCGCTCGTTAATCTCGCGCGCGGAGAAGCGGGTCCGGTCAAAGCGATCCATGTCGACGCCAATGGCGCTGCCCGGTCCGAGCACAGTGACTTTGTCGGCAGCGGACAACCGGCGTCGAACGAGTTCTCGCCCCACGCTCTCGCTCACGGCGAGGATGGTCGTCGATGACCGTGTCGCCATCAGCTCGCTCAGGGAGAGGATCGCTCGGAGAGGACCGCGTGCCGTCTCCACCCGGAGCCCGTACACGACATATATGCGGGTAGGCACCCGGAGAAGCCTGCCAGCGAGGGCCCCGAGCAGCCCGGCCTTGGGGGTACCCAGATAAGTCACTGTGGGTCTCACCCTCCGAACAGCTCGAATCCATGCTCCAAGGGCCCGGAGGTCGGCTAGCGGTGATGGAGCGCGCGCCATCTGGATGGGGACCGCAGTCACGCCGGGATAGTTCCCCAGTTGGTCGAGGGCCGGGCTCGGCGTGCAGGCCACGAACACCTCCCATCCTTCAAGTGCGAGGGTGGTCGCGAGCTCGCGGACGAAGCCGAGGGACATGCTGGCAGTGACACCGATCAGGATCCGCCGATCCTTCAGGTCGGTCATCCTGCGCGAGCGTCCAGGAAGGCGCCGACAAGGTCGAGGATCCGGTCGAGCTGGTCATCAGTGAGGACAGAGCCGCTCGGCAGGGTGAGACCGCGTGCGAACAGGTCTTCGGCCACGCCGTTCACTGTCCTGGACGCGTGAGCGAAGACCGGCTGCATGTGCATCGGCTTCCACAACGGTCGCGACTCGATCCGGTGTGACTCGAGGAAGAGCCTCAGGTCATCCGGGGCCCAGCTGGTTAACTCTCGGTCCACGAGGATCGAGGTCAGCCACATGTTGTCGTCACGATCGCTGTCGCCCCCGAACAGCACAACGCCTGGCACCGTCGAGAAGAAGGCCCGGTAGCGTTCACGGATTGCCCGACGCCGCTCGAGCATGCCATCGAGGCGGCTCAACTGCGCGCGACCCAGGGCGGCCAGAAGGTTGCTCAGCCGGTAGTTGTACCCGATCTCCGTGTGCTCGTAATGCGCTACAGGGGACCGCGCCTGAGTGGCAAGATAGCGGGCTCGCTGCGCGAGTAGCGCATCGTCGGTCAAGAGCATCCCTCCCCCCGAAGTGGTCATGATCTTGTTGCCGTTGAAGGACAGGACTGACGCGGTACCCCAGCTCCCAGCCGGGCGGCCGCCATACCGTGCGCCGAACGATTCTGCCGCGTCCGCGAGCACAGGGATGCCGTGGACGGCGGCCGTGCGCAATATGGGCTCGTAGTCGGCCGACTTTCCCAAGAGGTCTACGGGCACGATTGCTGCCGCCCGGCGGCCCTCCCTCTGCAGGGTAAGGATTGCCTCCTCGAGAAGTCCAGGGTCCATATTTCCCGATTCCGCCTCCGAATCCACGAAGTGCGGCTGTGCCCCGGTGTAGACGATGGCGTTCGCAGTTGCCGCAAATGTCATTGATGCGGCGATGACCACGTCCCCCGGGCCGACCCCGAGCCCTAGGAGTCCCAAATGGAGTGCTGCTGTGCCCGAACTCAGCGCCACTGCGTGGCTGACGGTAATTCGCTCGGCTACCTCGCGCTCGAAGGCGTCGACGTCAGGTCCGAGCGGGGCTACCCAACCCGATCGGAGCGCCCGGAGCACATACTGCTCTTCGAGCTCGCCGACATCGGGAGGCGATAGGTAAATGCGGGGTGATTCTGTCTCGCTCACTCGGTGGCACCTTCCGCGAGGTCTCTCAAGATCGCAAGCCATTGGTCCGCGATCGTCTCAATGCTGTTCGCCTTGACGGAAGCACGGGCGGCATCCCCCATGTCGGCGCGCAGGGCTGGATCCTCGATCAGGCGCTCAATTGCAGCAATGAGCCCCTCGAGGTCATTCGGTGCCACGAGAAGGCCGGTCTCGCCATCCCGTATTTGCGAGACGACACCATCTGAACAAGCGAAGGCAATCGTGGGGGTTCCGACCGCGGAGGCTTCGCCGATCACGAGTGGGATCCCCTCGAATTGGGAGGTGAGAAGGTGAATGGAGGCGTTGGCCAGGTCATCGGCGGGCGACTCCGAACGCCCGGCGAGGGTGACGGCGTGGCGGAGACCGAGTTTGTCGATCTGCGCTTCCAATTCGGCCCGCATCGAGCCCTCGCCGTGTACACGCAGGGTCCAGTCGGGATGATTCTCGAGCACTCCATGCCAGGCTGATATCGCCCACTGGGGCGCTTTCTCCTTCTCCAGCCGTCCCATGGTGACGGCTACCGCCGGTCGCTCTGCTCCGGATTCCGGTCGCACGGGAGGCGTTGGATTGGAGATGACGTCGACGGTGTTGATTCCGAGTGAGCGGAAGTAGGCGGCGTCTGCGTCGGTCAGGACCACGAGCATGTCAGCTGCCGAGTAGCTGCGCACCATGCGCTGGCGAAGGATCCGGCTCGACTCCGCGCGGGTGAAAGTGCTCTGGTCAATAACAACGATCGGCGGGGTGCGGCCTTCGAGGAAACTTGGAGTTGCCATGAGGTACTCCATGATGACGTGGTCGGCGCACAGGACGGCCGAAGCCGTGTCGCGCGCACGCAGGACGGCATCGAGCCGTTCAACGGCAGCTGCGTTGAGGGCGCGCGGGCGCCAGTCCGGGGCGATCCGGTCTCGTACTTTGGCAAGGGTGCGGCGCACGATTCCGCCGTTCCAACGCGCCGCTCTGGAGCCGCCCTCGAAGCAGTGCGTGGTCTCGACACTTTGCGCCAGCCCATACGGGTACGGGTTAGGTGAGGCATTGAGGCCAACGAGGGAAACGCGCAAGCCCCTGGAGTCGAACTCGTTGGCCATCCTGTTGGCCCATCGTTGGGTGCCGCCCATGCTCTCGAAGGCGGTGGTCAGGATGATCACCTGAGAGAGGCCGGATTCCACTATTGGTCCCTAACTCGATGAAGTGACTGGGTTTTGCGTCCACATTCCGACGGAATATGTGGAGAAACAGTCAGTTTACGGCCTGACCCGCCCTTAGGATATTCACGTCCGTTCAGCACAGTCCATGACGAAGAGGTCCCGTGATGAAACTACTCGTCACTGGGGCTAGCGGGGCCATCGGTCGCGCGATCCGTCGTCGCGCTCTCTCTACTCCCGGCGTCGATCTCATCGAGCTAGTGGGCCCCCATCGGCCGGCATCAACCCGTGTCATCCCTATCGATGTTGCGGACGGAGCGGCCCTGCGCGAGGCCATCGTTGAGGCGAGCCCCGATTCGATCATCCATCTCGCAGGACTCTCTGGCACCGCCGCCGCCGACAACCTCGCGCGCACGCGGGCCGTCAACGTCGAATCCGTGCGGACCATCATGGACGCCGCGAATGAATTGGGGGTCGGTAGGGTCATCCTTTCATCGTCGTCAGCGGTGTACGGCGATCGTCGACGGGAGCCATTCAGCGAGCACGCTTCTCTCGATCCCCGATCGCACTATGCCGAGTCGAAGGTCGCTGCGGAAGATCTGATGGCCGTCCTGGCAGAACGCGAAGGATCAGCTCTGGCCCTCCGAACTTTCAACGTCTACGGTCCCGCTTTCGCCAATAGCCTCGTGAACAAGCTGGTCGCTGCGACCCCCGAGTCGCCGGCCCGACTGAATGGTCTAGACACATTCGTTCGCGACTACATTCATGTCGACGACGTTGTGTCCGCCATGTTCGCGGGTCTCGAAGCCACGCTCGACCGCCCGTTCACCGTTGTCAACGTGGGCAGCGGCGTGCCTACAAGCAACCGACGCCTCGTTGACCTCATGAGCGTCAGGGGGGAACTGCACTATCAGGTGGGGCCGGAGTTGGCCAGCTACAGTTGTGCGAATATCACGGTCGGCGCTGGACTTCTCGGACTGCGAGCAGAACGTGTCCCTGGCATGTCGGAACCGGAGGAGTTGCATGGGTGACCTGGGCAAGGTCGCTGTGATCGTTCCGATCATTGTCATCGACGAATGGCTGGCTGAGGCTGTGCGCTCGCTGCTCGATCAGCAGGGCGTCGCCGTGGAAGTGATCGTCTACCACGACGGCATTGAGCCGGATCCCACTCAACCGTGGATGGCGGACGACCGAGTTACGGCATGGAGCAGGGACACCCGGGGTGGGCTCGCCGTGGGGCTGGACCACGTGATTCGCCGACTTGATGCGCCGATCATCGCCAGGCTCGATGGAGACGACCTCGCTCGAGCGGATAGGCTTCTGACACAGCTCGAGTTCTTGAAAACCCATCCCGATGTGATTGTCGTCGGCACGATCGCTCACCGCATAGACGCGAACGGAGCTGTCACAGGAACGATCGGCCCGGCGGTGGGGGATGACGTGCGCCGCGACCTGCTAGCTCGCAACGTGCTCGTGCACTCCTCTGTGATGTTTCGGAGGAGTGCCTACTTGGAGGCCGGCGGCTTCGATCTCACGTCGACTAATCTCGAGGACTATGACCTCTGGATGCGGATGGCGCGACTCGGTCCGATCGCCGTGATCGACGAGCCTCTCGTGTCCTACCGTGTCTCTGCTCGACAGATGTCACGCGGAGCTGCGCCCAGGGGTGGATACATGACCGCGATCTGGCGTTCGCACGCCGGACTCGCTCGTTTTTTGGGCGTTCCTTGGGCGTGGGGCTGGCTGCTCAGGGCTCGATGGCGCTCGGCTCAGGTGCTCCGGTACTACCGCCTCCGCAAGTTCGCGTACGACCGATAGTCGATTGGCCTCCCGAGTGAAGTACGTAGCACCCGCCCACAGTGCGGGCACGCGCCGCCATGTGAGGGCTTACGCGAAGCGGAAGAAGCGTTTCTATCGCCGGATGTGGTTCTGGGCGGCCCTGGCCACGATGGTGGTGCTCCTGCCCGCTGTCTGGCTCGGCATCCGCGGATGGATTGCGAAAGGCGCACTCGAGTCGGCCCAGACCGAGATCACCACTCTCAAGACCAAGGCGGCGGCGCTTGACATCGACGGGGCGAAGTCAAGCCTCGACCTTATTGACGCGAACGTCGATACCGCGGTGGAGCTCACGAGCGATCCGATCTGGCGGCTGGCGGAAGGCTTCCCCTCCTTGGGGAAGAATCTCACAGCCGTCCGAGAGCTATCGGTGGCAACGCAAGCAGTTCTGGGCGAGGTGGTCGAGCCGATCATCGACGTCGTCGGCGAGTTGGATCCAGCTTCTCTCGCCCCCCGGGACGGTGCCATTGACCTCGCCCCGTTTGTCAAGATCATCCCCGCCATGGCATCGGCGCAGACCGCGCTGGACTCCTCGCTCGCCGACATCGCCGCCATCGACACCACAGGGACAATTCCCCAGCTTGATGCTGCCCGCGTGCGCGTGTCCACGCTATTGAGCAGTGTGAAGCCGGCGCTCGAACTTGCCAACACCGTCCTTCCGCTGCTGCCGCCCGCCCTCGGTTCCGAGGGTGCCCGTCGATACGCCGTGATGTTTCAGAACAACGCAGAACCGCGCGCTCTGGGCGGCACCGCGCTTTCCTTCGCGGTGGTGACGGTCGATCAGGGCAAGATCGTTCTCTCCTCACCGATCCCGGCGGGGTCCGGGGTATTCCCTTACTTCGATCCGCCTCTCATCACGTTCGCCGAGGGATCGCAGAACATATTCCCACCGTCATCCATCGCGTCGTTCATCCCCAATGTGACGACACGACCGAGTTTCGTCACCGCTGCGACCGTGACACAAGCCATGTGGGAGCGCACCTTCGGCTATTCGCTCGATGGTGTTATCTCCGTCGACCCCGTTTTCCTCGGCTACGTCATGCGGGCCGCCGACCCCATTCAGCTCTCCACGGGAGACACGCTGTCCGGCGACACGCTTGTTCCTCTCCTCATGAATACCGTCTATCAGAGGTTCAACACGGGCGACCAAGACGCTGACAATGCCTCTCAAGATGCGGTGTACAGCGAAGTCGTGTCGGCGACTTTTGCAAGGCTCATGGGTGGGCCGCTGCGCCCTCCGGAGCTGATTGCCGCGATTCAGCAGGGCTGGTCGGAGAACAGACTGCTCATCTGGAGTGCGCGGGCTAACGAGGAGGCGGCCCTCGCGACCGTGGGTCTGCCGGGCGAGCTGCCCCTCAGCGACACAACTACAGACCGGGTGGGCGTCTACATTCAGGACTACGTCGGATCCAAGCTGGGCTACTACCTTCAGCAGTCCGTCACCCTTGCGCACGGGGTATGCCGACCCGACGGCCGCCCGACTGAGCGCACGACGCTGGACTTGACCTCCACGGTGGATCCTGCGGCAGCGGAGAGCCTGTCTCCATCCATTGTCGGGCAGTGGGAATTTGAGGGCGTCAAGCGGGCACAACAGCGGCTCATCGTCATGTTGTACGCCCCCCCGGGTTCCGAGTTCACTTCGGTGACGATCAACGGGGATCAGGTTGCAGCGTCTGGTCACTACGACGCCGGCTATCCCGTCGACTTGCGTATTGTGCATCTCCTTCCGGGCGAGAAAGTGACCCTTTCCTATGACGTCGTCCCCATCGCGCCCGGCGACCGAGTGATGGAGGCGAAGATGACACCGCTCGTGAACCCGACCGTGTTGGTAAACAGCCCTCTCGACTGCGCGACAGTTCCCGCTTCCTGACTCTGGCAATCGGCTTGTCGGTCAATCGGCGACGGTTAACGTTCGGTGACATCGCTAGACGGAACCGTGCGCTGGCACGTAGTGTCGAAACGACCCCCGAAGGGGGTACACCCGACGCACCTGCTCTTCCACAAGGAGAACACCGTCATGCACCGACTCGCCCCGCCCGCTGTCGCTACCGCACTCGCCCTGGCCCTCGCGGCCCTCGCCCTCCCGGCCGCCGCCTCCGCCGCCGAGCCCACCCACTCGATCGCCGACGTGCAGGGTTCCACCGACATCAGCCCGCTGAATGGGGCCGTCGTGACCGTCGAGGGCGTCGTCACGGGCGACTACCGCACCACGAC
>Ga0247738_10000550_pt1 | contig 14212 bp, 41 predicted proteins | sample UWRJL013104B2_FD_180936 | JGI IMG/M metagenome (GOLD analysis project Ga0247738, IMG submission 180936) | Plant litter microbial communities from Arlington Agricultural Research Station in Wisconsin, United States - UWRJ-L013-104B-2 | ecosystem: Environmental > Terrestrial > Plant litter >...
CATAGCCTTTGTAAAGATCAATATAACCTTTTTGTTCTAGGAAGTCAACAAGAGATTTAATCTTACGATAACCAATACCCTGTACAGACTTGGTATATACATTCTTATCTAGGCTGAATATGAACCCTTGCGCATTATGCTTGATAGCGCGAGCACTGTTGCTGATCCACCATCTTACTGCTTCCTCCCATTTGTTCCCTGTGTGCTCTAGCACTTGATCTACTATCTTCTTGTAGTATTTAGATTCATGGTAGTAGATATAGCTACGTACACATCTTAGGTTAATAGAATAAGCTTCTGATTCTTTCATCTTACTTAACTCATAAATCAATTACTTACTCCTTCTTCTTGTTGGTTGTAGATAGAGATAGATTAGTGGGGGGATAGGAGATACATGTATTCCAGTACATTTTAGTAGTGAAAATGCTCTACAGCCCTTGGTCTATAAGGGTTTGTCTGTTTTGCTACTCGGTACTTTCTCTGTTTTGTACCTAATTCACTCCCACAAGACTACACCCTACATCATGGCGCTGTCAACCTTCCCACAACATTATTTTTAATTCCAAACAAATCTATTCACCGCTTGCAATCCATCCTCAACAGTGCTATCCTTTGTACAACAAATAGGAGAAGCCCAAATGCCCATAATCCACCTAGACACCTACCGTCTCCTGAAACAAATCCTTGAACATGCAGATAAGGTTGTGATAGTGTCGGTAGCCCGAGAAGATGGGAGGCAAATGACATACACGTATGTGAAAACTAAGAGGGGAGAGAAGAGATGAACAAGAAAGAATTTATCAACTGGGTTGAAAGCTTGCCAGAAGACTTTGAAGTGTTTCCTATCAATGCTTTTGAAATCGTAGAAGAGTCAAGTCCTTGGGTTTCTGACTACGAATCTGTTGGAACTACTTTTCAATCAGTCTACAAGAAGAATGTTCGTACAAATATGAAGCTTGACGTGACCTTTGAAGGTGAGATTTCTGGAGAATTTCAACGTGACCAGTTTGGTTTTGAGCAATGGGCTAATATTCGGATAATCAAATGACGCACATCTTCCGTGACCGTGACATAGACGAAATCTTCGTCATCACTTCACCAAACAACACCCTCCTCCACATAAGCTATCTTGGCCCAACGGAGGAGACATTCTACACGAGGGCTGATATAGTTAGGTTGCTTGATATTATTGACGGGAAAGAAGGGGGAGTGATGAGGAAATGAATAGAGCAATACTGAATGCGAAGGAGCTTGCTGAAATTAAAACCCTGTTCTGGGTAATCTACGCAGACGAGACTAAGCATGAGCCAGAAATCAATCAGGCAGCTTACGACGTACTGAAAGCTCTGGAAACGTATAGAAAGGTTCTGAACGGGAGGGAGATTTAAATGACTTACGAAGAATTCAAAATAGCTTGGGTTGATAAGGAAGTTAGAGATTTCTTGTATCGAAGGAACATGATGTTTGCAACTCAACCAATAATAGACATGGTTAGTAATCTGTTTGATTGGGTTTTCCCCATTGAGATGAAAGAAACATATAAGAAGAGTCTTGCTGATGGTAGTCTTCAAAAGAGGTGCGGACTTTGACTTACATCCTAGCATGGATAATCTGCTCCATTTGTACGTATTGCATAGGGAAATCACACCTAGAAAAGCTGTTCTATCCATACGGTGGCCTAGTGTCAGCTTGTAGGAAATTGTGGCTCAATGACCCAGAAAACACCTATGAAGATGAATTTCTCTTACGAGAAACGCCAGACAATGTGATTGGAGCTATTCTGTGGACTCTGCTACTGATTGCTTGCTTAATCGGATGGCCTCTGATAATCTTGCAGCTAGTTTATTGGATGATTTTTAAACCTGATATGTCTGAATTTGATGAGATGTTTAAATGACGAAGCGTAGAATTGTAGAAAAGATTTACAGCGGAATGGAAAGGTATGTTGTCCAATACAAAGTCTTGTGGTTTTGGATAGAGAACCCCTGCTTTCATGTGGGAAATGATTTTATTGATCAGTATGATGATTGGGGTTATTATGATTTGAAAGGTGCTCAAAAGTGTCTTGAGAAGTGCAACTCATTGGATTTTAAAAGTGAACGGGTGGTAGATAATATGTAAACAAGCTTTATGGCTTGATATAAAATTTAACCGTTTATACAAGATGAGGATGACCGTATATGAACAATGGAGACAGAGTAAAAGTGAAGGATGAATCCTCTGATATGGTAGGAGAACTTGGCAGGATTACATTGGTTCGTGAGGATAGTTGTGATGTTCTTCTGGATTGTCACAAGAAGAGGGTTGGAAGAGGAGTGGGTAAATTTGAATTGTATTTCCATAAAAATGAGCTAGAGCTTTTGGAAAGGTCTAGCAATATAAATTAGGAGGTAGTATGAACATGACAGATAGATTCATAAGCCTTGGTGGGCGTATTGAAGTTGGGATTAATTACACATCCCTATTCTTTGACAGATACAAGATGTACATACCAAACCACTATTTCAATTCTATGTACAAGGATTATCAAGAAACCCTAGATTATTATCTTGACTTAATGCCAAAGATTGGTGATAAAGGAAGTGTGGAGCTTCCTGCTGATATTAAATTTGAATGGGTTCACCCTGATGATTCTATGACAGAGCTTACAGCATATAGCCAAGAACTGGGGCTGTATGAAGATGATATTGCAACTAAAGATGTTACCGATCAAGTTGTTTTTGTTGAGGGTAGTGTATCTGACCTTGAGGTGTTGATACAAAAATATTGTACGAGCTGCGAGCTTGCAGAAGAGTTTACAAATATTTATAAATCACTAGATAAAATCAGTGAAGGTATTAATTTGAAAGGGGAAGAGTAATGAAGCCACAAGAAATTGAGAAACTACGAATGTTGGATGTAAACGGATGCTACGGCACTTTACAACAACTCCTTATGGACCCCAATATTAATCAAGTAGGCTATGCTGAAGCTTTGTATCATGTGTTGAGCAAGTGTATTGAGGAGAAGGGATATTTGGAAAGGGTTAATAATGCTATAACTAATGTGTTGGTGGCAAATAAAATGTTTGATGAATTGAATAAGTGTCTTGAATTGGAGGAGAAATTGTGATTATCACAGAAGAAGATAAGAAGCTCATCTATGAACGCTATATGGAATGGTGTAGTATAGTTGCTGACGATTTAGAGGACAAAACTTGGTTTACGGCTGAGGAATTGGTTTATAAAGTTCTGGAAATTACGGAAAGGGAACTAAGTTGAGTAAAGTATTTGGATTTGTCGCAGAACCACATAGAAACAATGTGTATTTTGTAACACCAGCTTGCAAAGAAGATGGTACTGTCACTTGCCACGACTTATCGGGGTTTCTTGGGAGCTGGAAAATGAGAGAAGGTGGAGTATTCTTTCCTACGATTAGTGGAGATACACTTTGTGAGGAAGCTATGCAGATGGCTAACGACTACGCAAAAGAAAAGAATTCTGCTAATGAAGATAAATTAGCTAAAGGGGTTCGTAGTTTTCAAAATTAATGAGATAAAAGCTTGCATGATGCATTGAAGTGTGGGATGCTAGAGATGTTGGGAAAGTAAAGGTGTAGAAATTTAATTAATTGAAATAGTGAGGTGGTATCTTGGGAGCACGTGAGCGCAGTTTCATCGTAAATGTCGACGGTCAGGACGTTCCTGTAAGTCGGAAATCCACCCGGAAGACCCGTAACGGTGGTCTACCACAAGAACAAAAGGAGAAGTTTGTACGAGAAGCTGCTGCAAAGATTGAATATATTAAGAAATTCACACCAACCCCTTCGCAGGAGCAAGCAATTGATATTGCACGAAACAAGACACTGAGTTGGATTGTCGGCGTCTCGGGTTCTGGTAAGAGTACTTGTGTATTGTGGGACTATTGCCAAGAGTATCTTCGTGATAACACTAAGAAGATTTATGTTGTCAAAGGTGCTACAGAAGTAAGTATGGACAAGATTGGATTCCTTCCTAACGGTTTGGATGAAAAGATGTCTGCACATATGGTAGCTAACCGTAAGATTCTTGAGGATTTCCTTGGTGCGGAGAAGGTTGCAGCGGATTTGAATAAACGAATTTTCCTGTTGCCGCCAAATTATTTGCTCGGACAAACGCTAGAGGGACTCATTCTCATTGAGGAGGCTCAGCAATTACAGCCCAACGTTCTGAAGTTGATTCTTGAACGTACAGGTGCTCGCGGAAGTCGTGTATGTGTGGTCGGAGACGCTTCACAGCTCTATACGGATGCAAAAGAAGCTAAGTTGCGTAATGGTTTGACTGATGGCCTAAAGCGATTCTTTAATGAAGATATGTCGCCTAAGTATCCAGATGTTGGTCATTTTGAGTTTAACATTGAAGATGTACAGCGTTCAGAAATTGTGAAAACTATTCTGCGGGCCTACGCTGATTATCAATAGGAGAATAAATGGAACATAATGGAATCATTCTAGAGGAAGGAACTAGGATAGCAAAACTTATCCTAGTTCAAAAGACAGGAAATAATAACAGAGGCAACATAATTTGGGAGTGTCTTTGTGACTGCGGAAACTTCACAGAATTAAACACTCTACAACTTAAACGCTTAAAAGTACCAAGCTGTGGATGTGCAAGACCAGTAAAAGGTAAAGACTTGACTGGAGAGCAATTTGGAAGATTGACTGTAGTTAGCAGAGACAGGGAAAGTGATGGTAAGACATATAAATGGAATTGTATTTGTGAGTGTGGTAATCAGCTAAAAGTAAAACGCGGAGCACTAACTTCCAAGAATACTCAGTCTTGCGGGTGTATGAGGTCTGACAGCCTCAAACTGTTTAACGAAACACAAGGCACACATAAACTTTCATCAACAAGAGCTTACGGTATTTATCTTAAGATGTTAAGTAGGTGCTTTGACCCTAGTAATACTGACTATAAGGACTACGGTGCACGAGGTATTGGGGTGTCTGAAAGGTGGAATGCAGAATTTCCTCAAGGTCTGGTAAACTTCTTTGAGGATATGGGTGAACCTCCAGTCGGAATGTCAATTGATCGCAGAGATGTTAATGGTGATTACTGTCTAGAAAACTGTAAGTGGGAAACTGCCCGTATACAAGCGTTTAATCAAAGAAGGCCAGCAAATAACAGGACAGGCAAGACAGGGGTAAAGCACCACCCAGATGGAGGTTATATGGCGTCTATAATGATTGATGGTAAAAGAAAACATCTTTACTATGGGCACGATCTAGAGAAAGCTATCGAAATTCGCAAACAAGCGGAACTTGAAGTTTATGGTTTTATTAAAGATTAGGAGAAAATAATGTCCGATATTTCAATGGTAAATCGACCAAGCCAATTAATCAGCAAAACATTCGTAAGTAATGAGTACAACTTGTATCTTCACGGGGAAATCTCACATGATGCTGATGAATACCTAGAACACTTTGCTGTCTACCACCAAGCTGGTCCCGAAGACCTTATCCGCTTGTGGATTCAGTCACCGGGTGGATCTGTTTCTGTAGGGCATCAATATATTCAACATATGAATCGTTGTGGCGCAACTATTGTTGCTGTAATTGGTATGGGCACAGCGAGCGAGGGTACAGCAATTTGTCTGGCGGCTGATGACTGGGAAGTTGATGAAATGTCTACTTTTCTTGTCCACGGCTTCAGTTATGGGACATATGGCCACGAGGCTCAGGTATATAACACTGCTGCATTCAATAAGAAACTGAATGAACGTTCTTTGCGAAACACGTACAGTGGGTTTTTGAACGAGCAAGAAATTCTTGAGGCCCTAAAAGGTGTAGACCTGTTGTTTGATGGTGATGAACTTATGGAACGGCTGCAAAGTTTCAAAGAGTATCGTGCAGCACAACCTTGCAATTGTGGTCAGGCAGATTGCCCTAAAAATGCACAACTTGAAGCTCTTGCAGAAATGAAAGATGAAGAAGACTTTGACGACATGCCTACTCTAGAAGACATGATTTCTTCTGCGGTAGCTTCTGGTATCGAGCAGTACGAAAAGAAACGATTGGCTGCTGAGAAAAAGGCTTCTAAACCAAAGCCTGTTAAGGCTGCGCCAGTAAAACAAACAGAGGAGAAACAAAGTGTCTGATTACTATGAATACGGTTTCCAAAAGGCTAAAAATCCTGTAGACTCCCCACCGACATTGGAAGAGTCTATTATCGGAGGTCTGCTTTGTGAAATTGCACACCAAGCACATTGTCGTGATGGTGGTAATTACATTGCAAAGTGGCATCTTGGACTGAAACGTGCAGTTTTGATTGAAAAGTCCGAATAACCCTTGCACAAACCAGTGGAGTGCTTTAAACTAGACTCCACTAACCCAAACAAATAGGAGAGAATATTATGTATACTGAAGAGGAAATTGAATCTGCACTTTTCCAAATACTAACCGGCACAGAGCGTATTCCCTACGATGAAACTGGACTGGCTTATGTACTAGACGAGCTGGAAAAGAAGCTCCCAACGAAGAAAATTGTGTTTAAGTTCCAACCTATTGAAGAGATGAGTGTTGAAGATCGTATTGAAAGGAAGCTGCCTAAACTTCATGTGAGCTACGAATGAATATCTTTGACCAACTCTACGAAGTTCCAGACGAAGACGAACATCTAGAGCCAGTGTTTGACGTGGACCCATATATCTATTGGGAACTTGATCTAGAATATATGCAAGGAGAATAGTTTGTCAGGTTCAGGAGCACATAAAAGAAGTCAACACTTAGCAATCAGGTGTGCTAAACTTAGGGAAGAAGGTTTGACATTATCTGAGATTGCTGAGTTGGTTGGAATTAATAAAGATAAAGTAAACACAAGAATTGAACTTGGTAAACGACTTTTAAGTTTAGGAGAAATGTAATGAATGTATATGTCGTAATTAAAGTAGACTTTGGACACAGAGAAATTCTAGAAATCTTTGATACTTCTGAAAAGGCTGATGCATTCTTGTCAGGTTATCAGGCACGGGCGTTTGATGGTGGAAGTCTCGCTGGAATTAGTTTTTATATTGAAGGGTGGAATGTACAGTGAATCAATTTGCACAATACTCTAACGATGAACAAGAAGAAACTTCTACAATCGGAAACTGGTTGGATCACGATCTAGAGGGAGCTAGTCACGCACTTGGGGAAGATTTGGTAAGTGCTATTTCAGAGGTGATTGATTATGAGTAGTATTGATGAGTTATCCAAACAATTTCTTGTAATGTGTGTAGAGCAGACTAAACAACTTTATCCAAATCCTTCTGATAATGACTTTCTGCAAGGGATGATTATTCAACTAGTTGGTAAGGTATATGAATTAGAGAGTAGGATTAAGGAACTTGAGAATGACTGAATATGACCGAGGGCTTGATCGCGATTTAGACGATTATTACGAGGATACAGAAGACTTCGAACCAGAACCTGAATGGGACGGACCATATCCGGAGGATGACTACTCTTATGATGATTGAACCACTAGGCCCACTGTGTGGGAAGGTAAATAAGATCATCCCCCATATCCCTTACTATCTAGCTGATGGAAATGTTGTCCTAAAGAAGTGGAAAGAGTCTTTCGTAGACCGAATGGGGAATAAGGCAGAGCTTACGAAAGTATTGTTTAGGACGAAGAAGAATAAAGAGAATCAGTGTGTAATTCAGGTCAAATGGGAGTAGAAAAGATGGCTGAGAAGAAGAAAGAACTTAAAGTAACAACAGTATCCTATGAAGACTTCACGGCTTACGATTATATTTGTCAAGCTGCGTTCTACTTCAAAGATGCACTTGGTCAAATTCATATGCTGCACAGTTCTAAACGAGAAGAGTGCCAAGCTTGGGTGGATTTGAATTACCCTCCGAAGGGGAAGTATAAAGTTATCGCTAGCCGTGAACAGAAGACAAAGAGCCGTCAAGAGTCTGGTGAATACTCGGCTGTTGGGTCTAGTACACGCCGGGGACAGAAGAAGTGAAGGGAAAAGAATACAACACTTATTTTGATTTTGCCTGTCGTGTAGCACTTAATTCTTATGCTGAACGAAAGAAGGTGGGAAGTTGCTTGATCACGCCTGACGAAGTCCTGTTGATAGGGTGGAACGGAAGCCCGAGTAACTTTGATAATAAGTGCGAAGATGCCCAAGGAAACACTTTTAGTCATATCCTGCACTCCGAAAGTAATGCGATTATGAAAGCCACCAAGGCCGGGATCAGCTTAAAAGGTAGCACAATCTTCACGACGTTGAGTCCTTGCCAATCCTGTTCAAATTTGATTGTGCAAGCTGGCATCACTAAGGTAGTATATGGGGATGTGTATAGAGATGATAAACCTTTAGAATTTCTCCAGAAATGTGGTGTACAGGTAGAACAGTATGAACCGACTTAAACCGGAGAATGGATCTTTTGACAACGTCGTAAGAGAATGCTTCAAAAAGAATAAAAACTCTTGCATTTCTTGGTTTCTTAGCTCATCATACTGTTACTACATTCTATACCAGTCACTGATGACAGATGGAGCCTTTGACAAGATGTGTAAATGGATGCTAGACAACTATGATAGCTTGGAACATGAGCATAAATATTTGGTAACGAAGGAGATGCTGACAGCAGGGAGTGGATATAATATCCCGTATGATGGATATCCCCTGAGAGTGCAGAATTCAGCAAGTTATTTTATTGATGCTTTATATAAATCGAAAGGAGAACAAGATGCACAGTAAGTCTAGCCTCTGGCAAGAAGATGAAATTATCGACACTAAGAAATTGCAAATTCACTCATTGAAGGAGATGATGGCTGCTCTTGGTTATCAATATGAGGACAATGATTTCTTCACAGGACATCCCTATTTCTACAGCTACAAATATTCCAATAAAGGTCGCAATGTTATCTCAATGAAGTCAGCAATTGACCTCTATAATAACCAGTCTGTGAAATGTATCTTTGGTAAACCTCCAGCAAAGCTTTCCATCTGGAGTTTTGATGATCATAGTGTTGCTAAGGCTAAAGCTGCCCGTATTCTTCGTAGTATTAAAATTCAATACTGTTATCAGACGCGGAATATTATTGTACAAGACCATCGAGTGAAGTTTTGCCTTGAATCTTATAAGGCGCTTTATCTTGGTAACAAATACCTGTGAGGTGACTTATGGAACATCGCACCATTTGCTTGCTATTCTCTAACTCCAGTTGGATGTGGTCTGAAGACTATCACTTTGGTAATCACAAACACCTTGGAAAATTCGTTGAGGTGTTCTTTACGAAAGGCTTCTCTGATCGTGAGGTTGATGAAGTTATTAGAGATTACTATTCTGCAAACTGTGAGCATCTTTTTGAATAATTTAATCCCTGATAGGCTTGCGCTTGTCGGGGATTTCTTGTATTCTAGGTGTACAAATTAATTAGGAGGTTTTATGAAAGTTAATAAGGTATTGGTAGCTTTAGGGTTTGCGACTGAGGCTCACGCAGGACAAGTTAGGAAATATACGGGTGAAGATTATATTAACCATCCAATTGAAGTGATGAATATTGTGAAATCTGTTCCTCATACAGAAGATATGCTTTGTGCTGCACTGCTCCATGATGTCGTGGAGGATTGCGATGTTACTATCCAAGAGGTTGGTGATCTATTCGGACCTGTTGTCCGCACTATGGTAAACAAATTATCTGATGTTTCTAGACCAATAAATGGCAACAGGGCCATCCGTAAAGAATTAGATCGCCAATGGATCAGTAACGCACACCCAAACACTAAGACAATTAAGCTTGCAGACCTTATCTCAAACAGTAAATCAATTCTTGAACATGATAAGGACTTTGCAAAAGTTTATATCAAAGAGAAAGAATTATTGTTAGAAGTGCTGACTGAAGGTGATCCTACTCTGTATGCACAAGCGAAGGATATTGTAAAGAAGGCTAAGAAGGAATTGGGAATTGAATAAATCATGTGGAGGGTGCAGATACTGGTCAAAGTGGCCTCAAGATGGTTTGTGTGAGGCACAAGACCTGAGATGTCCAAGCGATTATGTCTGCACAAAATGGAAGGGTAAGAAGTACGAACGACCAAAGGATAAACTGAAAAATGACTAAATCAAAACTAAAGAAAGACCTAGAACTAATCCACCGACACCTAACTCGTGCAGAAGTGATTATGCAGAAGATAGCCACACGGCTTGATATAGATCGGCATGAATATCTGGAAAAGACTTTGTACGAAATTGAAGAGTTGCTGAAAATGTTTGAGGAGAAAGAAAATGATTAAAGGAAAGCGAAATCAGTTGGCTAACGTGGGTAACAAGTTTCAGACATCAGCCAAGAAAGTATTGTGCTGTTGCTCGGCTGGTCTTCTCCGATCACCGAGTTTGGCTAATGTTCTGCATAAAGAGTTTGGCTTCAACACTCGTGCTGTAGGGTGTGACAAGGAATTTGCCTTGATTCCAATCTCTCAAGCTCTCATCTGGTGGACAGATGAAATTGTATTTGTCAACCGTGATAACTTTGATAGTCTGAATAAAGAAGAGAAGGATGAAATTTCCGAAGTTGGAGTTAAGGTGACAATTCTAAATATTGAAGATGATTTTGACTGGAATGATAGTGTGTTGAATAGAACTTTACTTGAAGCATACAACAGGACTTAGCGGTCCAAGGTAGGCACAACATGAAAACTTCCGTAATCAGTATTCTTTCCTTTACATTAATCTTGACAGGATGTACACTGGCTCCAGTAAAGCAGCACAATAATGTTATAGTAGGCCCCGGAACAGTCTATGCTAAATGGCAGAAGCAAGTGATGGATGCTTGTTCTGATAAAGCAGTAGAAATTGTTCTAAAGCTTACGGCTGATAAATACAAGGAAGGAATGTTGTTAACGGAAGAGCAAATTGTTATGATTCATGGGATGTTGGTTAGGAAGTGTTCTATGAATAGTGGAATTGTTATATAACTGCAAGAGATTGCAGAAATTTACCTAAAATGAACTAATATCTGAATTTAATTGCAAGTGGAGAAATAAATGATTAAGAAAGGAAATCCAGACTTCAAACCTATGTCTGATGACCAGCGGGAAGAAGTAAGACTTAAACGTATTGCTGATCAAGAATATGCTAAAGAGAATCTAATCCTTGATCGTCCAGACGAAGCTTACTGGAAATCAGAAGCATCTGCTCGGGGAATCCGTATGCCTCAGTGGCATATTCTTGGAAATGAAGTGAAGTACATCAAAAGAGCTTGTAAGAAACTTGGTGTTGATGTAAAAGAATACACAGAATCAACAGGATTTAAAACACTCAAAGAATTTGCTGAAACTAACCATAAATTTAATGCTGTAGCCATGGTTGGATTAGTAATTGAATACGCTGTAGCCAAAGGACTCTGATTAACAGGGTAATTGCAGGAGTAAATAGGGTAAGTTGGCGTAGTTTTACCATATTCTAGACGTTTTAACATTAACAGAGCCCGGTAGTGGCTCTAAGGAGATAAACCATGTTCTTTATCGTATATTTAGCCATTAGTTTGGTGATGCTTTACACAGAAGCCCTCGATTGCTACAGGTGTAAAGTTAAATTTAATATTGTTGAGAGTTTAATCTTCTCTATTACGTGGATAATCAGCTTACCTTGGTCTATTTATAGTATTTGGAGGGAACAGAAATGAACCTTCATGGCCTAAAGACACTGGCGGAGAATTCTCACATCACATATAATAATCAAAAACTGGCAGAACTTATTTTAGAATTGTTCGAGAAAGAGGAATATTACTTCAACAAGTGTGTTGAGTTGGAACAAGAAAGAAATGCTTGGCAAGATTATGCAAAATCACTGGAGAAGAAACAATGACCAAAGAATATTCCCATGACAGAGAAGTGATCAAAGACTTCATCCGATTCTTATCAGATGAGCATAAGTGTGCTGTCGTGTCCTTCCCGGATGAATTTGCAGCTCATCAGTATGTGAATTACAAGTTTGTGAATGTTTCAGAATTAGTGGAAGAGTTTATTGAGGGGAGAAAGTAATGAGTAATCTAATGGATGAAACTGTCAAAGAAATTTGTGATAGTATGCTGAATAATCCTAATCGATGGTTGATAACTACCCATACTCTTGACGACTGTATGTCTGGAGTTAAGTACTGGATAGATCCTTATAACGACGAAGCCATCACCCAAATATGGAATGGAAGCTCTAGGGACACTGTGTTTACTAAAGAACAAGGCAAGCTGATTAGAAATGCCTTCTTTGAAATGCGTAAATACAAAGCTTCCGAGGCACAACTTAAAGTGATGGAATCTATGAAACCTAAGCCTTCGTATATTCTTTACAAAGTGGTTTCTGAACGAAAGTGGTGGGAGTTTTGGAAATGACTTGGTTATCAAAACTGCTTGGCTTTAAAGACATTGTTATGCCAGATGTTGGCAAACTCCTAGAGGATTCTAGAAAGGAATCTATTGAGCTATTCTCTGTAATGAAAGGGGTAAAAGGTAAAGATATCTCTGAGCCTGTGTTTGCTATGTTGAATGCTTGGAAACAAAATCCTAAACGCTTTAAAGTAAGTATAAAGCTTGATGGGGATGTTTATGGAGATGTAACATACAACCGAAGACCATCTGCAACCATGTCTGTTTACGATACAGATGGTAAAGAAGAGTTTGTCTTTCTTGTGTGGTTGAAAGATGCAGCCAGTTCTGATATGAAAGCTTTGTGTTGGTTCTTTAATAGGTGGTTTGCACAGCACACTATATACCCTATCCTTGGTATGGATGTGTATGGTAAGCCCTCATGGATGACACAAGGTGAACTAGACTTTATCATTGAGACTGTAAAACCTTATTATCTAAAGCGTGTCAACCGCTACCGTGATATTGTAGAGTCTCGTATTGACCGTACACGTAAGGCTAATGAGATGAAGTCTGAGATTGCTAAACAGAAAGAACGTGATAGACTGATGGGGGTTTACAAATGAAACGTAACAACACTAAATACACAAACGCAGTAGGCGGTGACATCTACAAGCACTACGGCCTAGTATTCTGGCAAGAATGCTTCTTCTGCAACAAAGAATTTAGACGTGAAGCTGGCTATAGATTTCAGATGCAAATTAATCGGGATTGGGTGTATTCTTGTGCTGATTGCTCTGAGTCTAAAGAGGAAGTGAATGAGAATGTGAAGAAGTTTATGTCTAACCGTCCTAAAGGGCCTGCTGCACCACTTCAGAGGGAGACTTGATGATAAAGCCTGAACCACCTAAGCCACCTCCAATGAGAAAATATAAATCTTTTGGTTGGGGTGAACTACTTGTAAACGAATATGAAACGGTAGACTGGTACACTGAGATGGGCAAGTTAGTTGATCCAAATATTTTGTCCACAAGACTTCCAACTACTTGGTTTGGTAGATTGTTTATGAGTGAAGATCAGAAGATGTTAGAGAAGAGTCTTATGAAGAATCGAATGATGTGTACGGAGTGGCCTAGATGAATACAGAACGCTGCTCATGTGGAGCTAGGGAGAAGAATAAGTGTAGCAAGGAGAGTGAACACAAAGGAGGGAAAATGTGTTTGAAGAGTGCTGAACAATCTATACAGGAATGGTCTAAAGATTTTGCAAGCAAACAAGAGACTCTACCTACCGAGTTTCAACAAATATTAGCTGATAATTTCTGGGAGTTACTTGAGGAATGAACCAAACAATTGAGGATAGGATGCGGAATATTGATAAGGAATTGAAAGCACTCAAGGAAGAACTAAAAGTAGAACTATTGCCTAAATATCTTTCACCAGAACATCAAAAGAGAGTGTTGAGGGCGTTTATGGAAGATATCGATGATAAGGAAGAAGAGGAATGACCGAGCCCCTTACACACGACAACCTGTGTCTTCTTGCGGAAAAGTTTCTAACCAAACAAAACTTTGGTGTTGTATTCCACGACAAGTTTAAAGCTTACACCAACACTGGTGAGCAGCCAGACTGTCTTGGATTCAGAAGTGGTTTGTCTTGCCTTATTGAATGTAAGACTTCCAGATCAGACTTCTTAGTAGATAAGCGTAAGAAGTTTAGGCTTGATCCGCTGTTAGGTATGGGTGATTGGAGATTCTTTCTGACTCCTGTGGGGCTTGTTCAGGTTGAAGAACTTCCTGCTGGTTGGGGGTTGTTAGAAACAGATGGGAAACGGATTAATAAAGTATACGGATTCCCAGTAAATACTGGTTGGTTTGATAGTAAACCCTTTACT
>Ga0247738_10000551_pt1 | contig 14188 bp, 14 predicted proteins | sample UWRJL013104B2_FD_180936 | JGI IMG/M metagenome (GOLD analysis project Ga0247738, IMG submission 180936) | Plant litter microbial communities from Arlington Agricultural Research Station in Wisconsin, United States - UWRJ-L013-104B-2 | ecosystem: Environmental > Terrestrial > Plant litter >...
ACCGACCGTCTTCGCCGACGTCTCCCCCGACGCGCGGATCTTCCAGGAGGAGATCTTCGGACCGGTCGTCGCGATCACCCCTTTCGACACCGACGAAGAGGCGCTCTCGCTCGCGAACAACACAAAGTACGGGCTGGCCGCGTACGTCTGGACGAGTGATCTCAAGCGCGCCCACAACTTCGCGCAGTCGGTCGAGGCCGGCATGGTCTGGCTCAACTCGAACAACGTGCGGGACCTCCGCACCCCGTTCGGCGGCGTCAAGGCGTCAGGACTCGGCCACGAAGGCGGCTACCGCTCGATCGACTTCTACACCGACCAGCAGGCCGTGCACATCACCCTCGGCGAAGCCCACAACCCCACCTTCGGCAAAGGAGCCTGAGCACTCATGAGCACCGACAAGACCCTCACCTCCTCCGGCTTCTACGTCTCGCAGGAGGCGCCGATCCACTCCGAGAATCCGATCCCCACGCCGCAGGCGTCGCCGCCCGACATCCTGCGCTGCGCGTACATGGAGCTCGTCGTGACCGACCTCGCGGCATCCCGCGTCTTCTACGTCGACGTGCTCGGTCTGTACGTCACCGATGAGGACGCCGACGCGATCTACCTGCGCAGCACCGAGGAGTTCATCCACCACAACCTCGTGCTGCGCAAGGGTGCGGTCGCCGCGGTGGCCGCGTTCTCGTATCGCGTGCGATCCGCCGAAGAGCTCGATAAGGCCGTCGCCTTCTACGAGGAACTCGGATGCCGCGTCGAGCGCCGTCCGGAGGGCTTCACGAAGGGCATCGGGGACTCGGTGCGTGTGACCGACCCTCTCGGCTTCCCGTACGAGTTCTTCTACGACGTGCAGCACGTCGAGCGCCTCTCGTGGCGCTACGACCTGCACACTCCCGGCGAGCTCGTGCGCCTCGACCACTTCAACCAGGTGACGCCCGACGTGCCGCGAGCGGTGAACTTCATGCAGTCGCTGGGGTTCCGCGTGACCGAAGACATCCAGGACGACGAGGGCACGGTGTACGCGGCGTGGATGCGGCGCAAGCCCACCGTGCACGACACCGCGATGACCGGCGGAGACGGTCCGCGGATGCACCATGTCGCGTTCGCGACGCACGAGAAGCACAACATCCTCGCGATCTGCGACAAGCTCGGCGCGCTGCGCCGCTCCGATGCGATCGAGCGCGGCCCCGGCCGCCACGGCGTCTCGAACGCGTTCTACCTGTACCTGCGCGACCCCGACGGCCATCGCGTGGAGATCTACACGCAGGACTACTACACCGGCGACCCCGACAACCCCGTCATCACGTGGGACGTGCACGACAACCAGCGCCGTGACTGGTGGGGCAACCCGGTCGTGCCGTCCTGGTACACCGAGGCCTCTCTCGTGCTCGACCTGGACGGCAACCCGCAGCCGGTGCTCGCCCGCACCGACACGTCCGAGATGGCCGTCACGATCGGCGCGGACGGGTTCTCGTACACCCGCCCGACCGACGCTCCGGAGGAGCTGCCGAGCTGGAAGCAGGGCGAGTACAAGCTCGGCCACCAGCTCTGACCGCGATCCGCCGTCGAACCGTCGGGACGGATCGGCCGAATCGCCCCGTCATGCGGCTCGGAACGCCGATCGATCCCGGAGTTTTGACACAACACGAAGGAGGACGGATGCTGTCACCCGATCAGATCGCGGCGATCGCCGACGAGCTCGCCGAGGCCGACCGCGCGCACAGCGTGATCCCTCGGATCACCGCGCGCTACCCGGACGCGACGATCGAGGACTCGTACGCGATCCAGGGGGTGTGGCGCGACAAGAACATCGCGGCTGGGCGGCGGCTCGTGGGCCGCAAGATCGGGCTCACCTCGAAGGCCATGCAGGAGGCGACCGGCATCACCGAGCCGGACTACGGCGTGATGTTCGAAGACACCGTCTTCCACAGCGGCGCCGAGATCCCTGTGGACGTGTTCTCGAACGTGCGCATCGAGGTCGAGCTCGCGTTCGTGCTGAAGCAGCCGCTCGAGGGCCCGGACTGCACGCTGCACGACGCGCTTGCGGCGATCGATTACGCCGTCCCCGCCCTCGAGGTGCTCAATTCGCACATCGAGCTCGAGGGCCGCACGATCGTCGACACGATCTCGGACAACGCGGCGTACGGGGGCATGGTGCTCGGCGATGCCGGGTCCCACAGGCGCCCCGACGAGATCGATCTGCGCTGGGTGCCCGCGCTGCTGTACCGCAACGGCGAGATCATCGAGACCGGCGTGGCCGCCGGGGTGCTCGACCATCCCGCGACCGGCGTCGCGTGGCTCGCGAACAAATTCCACCACCACGGGGCACGGCTCGAGGCCGGCGAGATCATCCTCGCCGGATCGTTCACGCGTCCGATGTGGGTCTCGCGCGGCGACGACGTCGTGTGCGATTTCGGACCGATGGGAAAGATCACATGCCGCTTCGTCTAGCTCCCACCTTCCGCGATGATCTGGCGACGGCGTCCCGGCCCCTTGCCGGGATCTGGGTGTGCTCGGGTTCGCCGCTGGTCGCAGAGATCTGCGCCGGGTCGGGCATGGACTGGACCCTCATCGACATGGAGCACTCCCCGAACGGGCTCGAGTCGGTGCTGGCGCAGCTGCAGGCGGTGGCCGCGTACCCGATCACACCGGTCGTGCGCGTGCCGATCGGCGACGTCGTCACGATCAAGCAGGTGCTCGACATCGGCGCGCAGAACCTCCTGGTGCCGATGATCTCCTCTGCGGAGGAGGCGGCCGCGGTGGTCGCCGCGGTGCGATACCCGCCCCTCGGCACGCGCGGAATCGGCAACGCCCTCGCGCGATCCGGGCGGTGGAACCGCGTCGACGCTTACCTCGAGAACGCCGCCGATCACGTGTCGCTGTTCGTCCAGATCGAAACGGCGGCGGGGGTGGATGCCGCAGCCGAGATCGCCGCCGTGGACGGGGTTGACGGCGTCTTCGTCGGGCCGTCCGATCTGTCTGCGTCGATGGGCGTGCTGGGTCAGCAGACGCACCCCGACGTGGTGGCAGCCGTGCTCCGCACGTTCGAGGCTGTGCGCGGCGCCGGCAAGCCGGTCGGTGTGAACGCGTTCGATCCCACCGCCGCAGATCGGTACATGGCCGCCGGCGCGTCGTTCGTGCTGGTCGGCGCCGACGTGGCGCTGCTCGCGCGCGGCTCCGAGGCTCTGGCCGCGCGGTTCATCGGCGACGCGGGCGTCGGCACGCGCTCGTCCTACTGACCCCTCTTCGCGCGAGATCACCTCGCATTCGCGAGATCACCCGCTGCTCGCATGTGCAGCGGGTGATCTCGCGAGCAGCGGGTGATCTCGCGGAAGGCGGTCAGGCGCGGTCCAGTCGGGCCACCCCGATCTTCGAGTCCGCCATCCCGTAGAACACGTACATCACGCCGTCGATCTGCTCGGTCGCGGTCGGGAAGACGACGTTCGGAACGATCCCTCCGCGCTCGTGCTCGGTCTCGGCCTGCAGCAGCGGCTCGTCACTGCGGGCGATCACGATCGACGGGTCGTCGGCATCCAGCAGAATGGCTCCGGCCGCGTAGTGGACGTTCTGCTGATGATCGAACGCCTTCACGATGCGCCCGGTCACTCCGTGGTGCAGCAGCAGCCAGCCCTCCGGAACCCGGATGGGTGCGGGCCCTCCCCCGATCTTGGTGACCTCGAACGGGTACTCGGGCCCTGCCAGGAACCGGTGCCCGCTCCACAGCGTCAGTGCCGAAAGGTCCTTCGCCACCGCCTCGACCGGCACGTAGCTGATCCAGATCGACTCGCGTGGGTCGGTGATGCCCGCCGGCACCACCACGCCCTGGTCGGCCTTCGTCTCGCTGAGGTCCCACATCGGCCGGTGCAGCACCGCGAAGCTGCGCACGCCGTCCGGCCCGGTGACCGCCTCGGGGAAGAACACCGCGTCCTTGTTGTGGAACAGGTTCAGATCGATGTCGAGGGCGTCGTCGTACGTGAACAGCACAGGTCCGAGCCGGCGCCAGTCGCGCAGGTCGCTCGAGACGGCGAGCGCCGTGCGCGGCCCGAGCGGACCGTACGCGACGTACGTCATCACGAACAGATCGAGATCTTCCATCCACGTGATCCGCGGGTCTTCGACGCCGGCATTGCCGATGCCGCGCTCCCACGATCTGTCCGGTTCGAGCACGATGCCCTGTCGCTCGACGCCGACGGGGATGCCGTCCTCCACGATCACTCGGGCGAGGGCTATGCGCGAGACGTTGCCGGCGGCGACCACCCGCGGGAGCAGGTAGAGCTCGCCGTCCGGCCCGCGTCCCGATGCCGGGTTCAGCACACCCTCGACCTCGAGCGGGTTGCCCTCCTCGGGGGTCATCACGACCCCGAGGCGGGTGAGGGTGTAGGGAACGGTGGGCAGACGTGTCGCCACGCCGCTCATCCCTTGACGCCCGAACCGATGTCGGAACTCTGGAAATGTCGCTGGAAGATCACGAACAGCACCACGGCCGGGATCGCGAGCACGACCGCTCCCGCGAGGATCGCGCCGAACGGGTTGGATGCCGACGCGGCCACGGTGGTGATGTAGTTCGCGAGCGAAACCGCCAGCGGCTGCAACGCCGGATCCTTGGTGATCAGGAAGGGCCAGAGGAACTCGTTCCAGGGCCCGATGAAGGTCAGCAGCACCACGGTCAGCAGCGCGGGCCGCACCAGCGGCAGGGCGACGCTCCACAGCACGCGCAGCTCGTTCGCGCCGTCGATGCGCGCCGCGTCGAACAGCGCCCTGGGCACCGACAGGAAGTACTGCCGGAAGATGAGCACCGCTGCCGAGTTGATGGCGAACGGCAAGATCATGCCCATGTGCGTGTCGGCCAGCCCGTAGTCCCGCGCGATCAGCACGTAGAGCGGGATCATGAGCAGCTGGAACGGCACGATCTGCACGAGCAGGGCGATCGAGAAGGTGACCCCACGACCGCGCCAGTGCAGCACCGAGAGGGCGTAGCCGGCGAGCACTCCGAAGACCACGGTGAAAAGGAGTACTCCGCCGGTGAAGATGCCGGAGTTCACCAGCCCCGAGAGCAGGCTGATGCGCTCGTTGATCTGAACGTAGTTCTGCAGCGTGATGTTCGCCGGATTGGGGAACGCGCCGGCCGGTGTCGGGTCGGGCTTGGTCTGCAGCGATCCGATAACCATGTAGTAGAAGGGGAACAGGAAGACCAGCGCCCCGATCGCCAACACGATCCATCGCGCGATGCGCCCCTTGCGCCCGGGGTGGCCCCGACGCTTCTTCGCGGTGGCGGCATCCGCCTGCTCAGACGTTCGCGCGTTCGCGCGTGTGCCGGTGGTGCTCATGACTCCTCATCTCCCACGAGTTTGCGCTCGACGAGCGCAAGGATGAGCACCATGACGACGAGGATCACGCCGATGGCGGCCGCGACGTCTGGATTGCCCTGTTCCAGGCCCTTCTGATACATCAGCAGGACCGGTGAGGTGGATGCCCCGTTGGGCCCACCGCCGTTCGTGAGCAGGTACGGCTCCGTGAACAGGTTGGCGCCGGTGATCGTCGCCAGCAGCAGAACCAGCAGCGTCGCGGACCGAACGCCCGGCACGGTCACCGAGAAGAACGTGCGCACGGCGCCCGCCCCGTCGGTGGCGGCCGACTCGTACAGCTCCTGCGGCACCGCCTGCAGCGCCGCGAGGTAGAGCAGGATGAAGAATCCCAGCTGCTTCCAGGTGACGAAGAAGGCGATCGTCGGCATGGCCAGGAACGGGTTGATCAGCCACGACGGGTCGGGGGCCAGCGGTCCCAGAACCTGGTTCACGAGCCCGTTGCCGCTGAACATGAACAGCCACACGCCCACGACGGCGACGGATGCCGTCACATAGGGCACATAGAAGCTCACGCGCAGGAACAGGCGCCCTCGGACGACCCGATTCAAAGCGGTCGCCAGCAGCAGCGAGAGCACCACCGTCAGCGGGACGTTGATGATCAGGAAGATGCCGACGTTGAGGAACGATCGCCACACGGCAGGATCGGTCGCCACCGTGATGAAGTTGTCGAAGCCGACGAACTCGCGCTGGACATCCGCGCCCGGGGCGGCGAAGAAGTAGTCGTGGAACGACATCCATACGGCGAAGATCAGCGGGAACGCGAAGACGACCCCGATGAAGATCAGATACGGCGCGCTGAGCAGGATCCCCAGCGGGTTCTCGCCGAGGATCCGGCGCCGGCGCCGGGCGGAACGCGCATGCTGCGCGCCCGCCCCGGCCGACTCCGTCTTCGGCTTGCTGACGACGGAGGTCATGATCCGCTCAGCCCTGGCCGACGAGGTCGTCGACCTTGGCCGCGGTATCGGTGAGGAACGCGTCGATATCGCCCTCGCCGAAGATGACGGCCTTGGAGTACGCGTCACGGAACGTCTGCCACACCTCGATCGAATTGGCCACGTTCGGCACCTCGACGACGCGGTTGGCCTGGTCTCCGAACACCTCGTACGCGGGGTTCTCCGCGAAGAAATCCGGGTAGGCGGCGGTCAGATCCTGACGCAGGGGCATCTGCCCGGTCAGGTCGAGCAGCTGTCCGTCCTGCTCCTCGCTGGTGGCGAACTTCAGGACATCCCATGCCGTGCCCTTGCTCTCGCAGGCGGTGAACATGCCGACGTTCTTGGCGTCGCTGAAGGTGTAGGTCTCTTCCGCAGGCGTGCCCTTCGATGTCGGAACCGGCACGGTGCCCCAGTCGACGTCCTCACCGAAGTAGTCGATCGCCCAGGGACCGGCGATCGTCATGGCCGAGTTGCCGTCGACGAAGGAGTCGCCGTTGTAGGCCTCCTGGCCGGACAGCCCCTCCTCGTACATGGTCGCCCAGAACTCGGAGACAGCTTTCCCGGCTTCGGAGTCGAAGGTCGCCTTGTCGTCCTCGACCAGGAGCGTCCCACCGGTCTCGGCGCCGTACAGCGGGTAGAAGTCGAACCACGACTGGAAGAACTCACTCGAGGGAGCGGGGTAGATCGCATACGGTGCGGCGCCCGACTCGGTCAGTGTGCGCGATGTGGCCAGGAACTCGTCGTAGGTCGACAGAGCAGGTGCCTCCGGGTCGAGCCCCGCCGCGGTGAACATCGCCTTGTTGTAGAAGATGACGACGGGGTTGGTCTTCCACGGCATCTGATAGAACTCGCCGTCCGCCGACATGTACTGCTCGGCGTTGTCGCCGCTGCGCTCATTGATGTAGTCGTCGCCGTCCTTGAAGCTCGACAGAGACACGAGCCCGCCCGCCTTCTCGAACTGCGGCACGGCCGCAGGGGCGGTGTTGAAGATCAGGCAGGGTGCGTTGCCGGCGGTGATCGCGGCGCCGATCACGGCCTCGCTGCTGTCACCGGCCGGGATCTCCTGCGCCTTGACCTGCTCGTCGGGGTGGTCGGCATTCCACGCTTCCACCATCTGCTTGCCCCACTCGATCTCGCCCTCATTGTTGGAGTACCAGATCGTGATGTCGCCGCGTCCCTCGAGATCGCCGCCACCTCCGCCGCCGCCACCGCTGCAGGCGGTGAGCGTCATCGCTCCTGCCGCGACAACCGCCGCGATCTTGATGCTTCTTCGCATTGTTCTTTTCCTTCCTGGGGGAAGACGCGACGTCCGCCGCATCCCGAATTTCATCCGATTCGATTGCCTGGGTCGGCCAGGCTGCCGAGCGAGGGGATGGCTAAGAATGTGGGCGCGGCACGCGCGCGGGTCCGGTGGATTCGCGCACGACGAGTCGTGCCGGTGCGAGTTCGGCGTCCTCGAACGTGGTGCCCGCGATCGCGGCGAGCAGCGAGCGGGCCGCGGCAGCGCCCCATTCGACCGCGTCGGTCGCGACCGAGGTCAGCGAGGGATACACGTAGCGCGCGATGTCGCTGTCGTCGAATCCCGAGACGGACAGGTCCTGCGGAACCGACAGTCCTGCCCGCTGGGCGACCGCGATGCCGGCGAGTGCCATCAGGTCGTTCGAGTACGTGACCGCGGTGGGGCGATGCCCCGGCTGGGCCAGAAGCTCGCGGGTCGCTTCTCCGCCCTGTCGCGCGCTGAAGTCGGTCTCGACGACGCGCCCCTCGACGCCGCGCGCGGCGCACGCGGCGTGGAACGCCTCGCGGCGCCGGCGCGCATGCAGCATGTCGGAGGTGCCGGCGACGTGGGCGAGGTTGCGGTGCCCGAGGTCGACGAGATGGTCGACGGTGGCGATCATGCCGGGGATGTCGTCGACGGACACAGAGGGGAAGGGGGAGTCGATGTCGGGGTGGCCGAGGGTCACCGCGGAAAGGCCGAGGGACTGCAGGAGAGCGACACGTTCGTCGCCCGCGCGCAGGTCAGCGAGGAACACTCCGTCGACGCGGCGCTCCACGGCCAGCTTGCGGTACGTGTCGGCTTCGAGCGGGCCGGTCGGCACGGATGCGAGCACCAGCGCCTGCCCCGCGGGCGAGAGTTCCCGCTCGACCCCGGCGATGAAGGCCGGGAAGAAGGGGTCTCCGGCGACGATCTCGATGTCGCGCCGCAGCACGAGGCCCAGCGCGAACGAGCGGTTGGTGCTGAGCGAGCGAGCCCGAAGGTCGGGCGACCACCCCATCTCGGCGGCGACCGCGAGGATGCGCTCGCGGGTGGCGACGTTCACACCCGGGCGATCATTCAGGGCGAAAGATACGAGGCCCTTGCTGACGCCGGCGCGCTGAGCGACGTCGGCGATGGTCGGTCGTCGACCTCGACCCGTGTGCGCTTCGTCGCTCATTCGGCTGCTCTGCCTTCTAAACCGGTTTATTAAACCGGTTTAGCTCACCATAGACCCCCGAAGTTCCGTTGTCGACGGCTTGACACGAATAGGCGGCATCCTGTCAAGCCCTCAGGGCGATGCGAGTGCCGCCACATCGGCATGGGACCCTGGAGGCATGAAGAGAGATGTCGCGAGCCGTATCGAGTTGAATGTCACCGAGCCCGCCGAGCTGGTGTTCTCGATGGCGGTGAGTGGACACCACACGCCGACGACCGAGAACATCACCTTCACGCTCGACGGCCAGCCGCTCACGTTCGAAAGCGTGCCCGACTCGCACGGCACCCGTCTGCAGAGGGTGCTGAGCCCGGTCGGTCGGCTCGTGGCGTCGTACGACGCGTCGATCGAGGGCGAGGCCGCCGGCACGGTCGCCAACGCGACCGATCTGATCACCTACCGGCGCCCGAGCCGGTACGCCGAGTCCGACGCACTCGGCCCGACCGCCTTCGCCGAGTTCGGACACATCACCGACCCCGCCGAGCTGCTCGCGTCGGTCTCCTCCTGGGTCGGCACGCACCTCTCGTACGTGAGCGGGTCGAGCCTTCCGACCGACGGCGCGATCCGCACCCTGCTCGCGCGCCAGGGCGTGTGCCGCGACTACGCGCACCTCACTGTCGCGCTGCTGCGCGCACTGAACGTGCCCGCACGGCTGGTGTCGGTTTACGCGCCCGGTCTGTTCCCGATGGACTTCCACGCGGTCGCCGAAGCGTGGGTCGAAGACGGGTGGCACGTGGTCGACTCCACCACGCTGGCGCCGCGGTCGACGCTCGTGCGCATCGCGACGGGGCGGGATGCCGCCGACTCGGCCTTCCTGACGACCATCTCCGGCCGGGTGGACCTGGTCGACATGGAGGTCATGGCGATCGTCGACGAGCTGCCGAACGACGACCTCGACAAGCTCGTCCGCATGCACTGAACCCGGGCGCGGCGCTGTGGCGCGCGTCGCGAGCGCGTGGCAACGTAGCGGGTATGAAGAAGTGGGTCGTGCGGTTCCTGTCGCTGCTCGTGTTCGACGTCGTCGTGCTCCTGATCATCGGCTGGTTGACGCCGGCGCGCGTCGGCTGGTCCGCTTTGTGGGCGGGCGTGATCCTCACCGCGCTCACGATCTGGATCAAGCCGCTCATCCACGGGATGTTCCAGAAAATGGCGGCCGGATCGGCGGGCCAGCGCACCAAGGTCGGCGAGAAGCTCGTGCAGGGGGCGCTGGTGTTCCTGGTCGCCCTCATCGTCTGGGTCATCACGGTGGTGTTCTCCGGCGTGAGCGTCGGCGGCTGGTTCTGGGGCTACGTCCTGCCGCCGGTCATCATCCTCATCGGGTGGGCGATCTACGACGCGATCGATGACCGGGTCGAGGGCCATGCCGGCGCTCTGTACGACAGAGCGACGGGCGGGAAGGCGACGGATGCCGGCACCTCGGCGGCCACGAGCACGCTCACCTCGGCCGAGACCGCGAGCGCGCAGCGCGAGCTGCAGGACGGCCTCACCGACGAGCAGCGGCGCATGCTCGACGAGCTCGGCAAGAGCTGATTTCGCGACGGATGTCGATCCGGCGGGCACCCGACCGTCATCAGGGTGTCACTGATCGACGAGACGAAGGACGGACACCATGCGGTACGCACTCCTGCTCCACTATCCCGAGATGAACGCCGAGGAACTCGGCCCCGAGGCACTCGCCGAAGGCATGCGCGAATTCGACGAGTACGCGAAGGCACTCGATGCTGCCGGCGTACTGCGTTCGGCAGAGGTGCTGCAGCCGTCGTCGGTCACCACCACGGTGCGCGGCGGCGACACGCTGCGCATCCAGGACGGGCCGTACGCCGACACGAAGGAGCAGCTCGGGGGCACGTTCGTGATCGACGTCGACGACCTCGACGCGGCGATCGGCTGGGCCGGTCGAGCTCCCTCGGTCAAGTGGGGCGCCGTCGAGATCCGTCCCGTCGGCACGCGGTTCGTCGACGGCGCCTGGACGCAATTCGACTACGCATGACCTCTGCGCCGCGCGCAGATGCGGTCGGCGCTCGCGCCGCCGCGGAGCGCGCGGCGCGAGCCTCGTATGGCCGGATCCTGGCGGTGATCGCCGCGGCCACCCGCGATGTCGCCCTCGCCGAGGACGCCCTCGCGGATGCCTTCGAGAAGGCTCTGCGCACCTGGCCCGATGCGGGCATCCCCGACAACCCCGAAGGGTGGCTGGTCACCGTGGCGCGAAACCGCCTGCGCGATCTGCTGCGCTCCCCTGCCGTGCGTGACGCTGCTCCTCTGCTGGAGAGCGTGCTCGACGCGGACGATCGGGATGCCGCCGCCATCCTCGCCGGGCGCGACGAGATCCCCGACAAGCGGCTCGAGCTGCTGTTCGCCTGCGCACACCCTGCGATCGATCCCGGCATCCGCACGCCGCTGATGCTGCAGGTGGTGCTCGGGTTCGACGCGGCGCAGATCGCCCGCGCGTTCGCCGTCGAACCTGCGACGATGGCCCAGCGGCTCGTCCGGGCCAAGCGGCGGATCCGCGATGCCGGCATCCCGTTCGTCGTCCCGACCCGCCTCGACATGCCGGCGCGGTTGAGCGCCGTGCTCGAGGCGATTTACGGCGCCTACGCGATCGACTGGCTCGACTCGGACGCGACTGACCTGCGCGACACCATCGCCGACGAAGCCAGGTGGCTGGCCTTGCTCCTGGCGAGCCTGCTCGAGACGGAGCCCGAGGCATGGGGGCTGGCCGCCCTGCTCACGTTCGCGCAGTCGCGCGCGCCTGCGCGGGCGATGCGCCCCTGGCCTCCGCTGGATGAGCAGGATCCCGCCCTGTGGGACGCCGAGCTCATCGCGGAGGGGAGGGCGCTCCTGCGCCGGGCGTCGGCTCTGGGCGACCCGCTCGGTCGCTTCCAGCTGGAGGCGGCGATCCAGGCGGTGCATTGCGACCGCGCCCGCACCGGGACGCTGGATGCTGAAACCCTCGTCACCCTCTACCGAGGGCTCGTCGCCATCGCGCCGACCGCCGGTGCCCGCGCGGCGCTGGCCGCAGCCGAGGAGCGTCTGCGCTGAATCGCAGGATCGTGCTCCGTGTGAAGAACTCGTAACAGAGCGACTCGCGACGGTCCACGGGCCTTCCAGGCCGGTCATGATGGAAGGCAGCGGCTGCGCCGACAGCACGAGCGCGCCGCTTCCCGACCCCCGGAGGCACCCATGTCGCGTCGTCACCCGTCCCTGCGAGCCGCCGTCGTCGGCATCGCGATCACCGCGCTCGCCCTCACCGGGTGCGCTTCGAGCGGAACGCCGTCCGGCGACGAGAGCGGCGCACCGGCGGATGAGGGCTACATCACGCCTGGCAAGCTCACGATCGCCACCGGCGAGCCCGCGTACTACCCCTACGTGATCGACGACGACCCCTCGTCGGGTGAGGGATTCGAGGCCGCGATCGCCTATGCCGTAGCCGACGAGCTCGGCTTCGCAGCCGATGACGTCGAATGGGTGCGCACCACGTTCGAAGCGGCGATCGCCCCGGGGCCGAAGACCTTCGACATCAACATCCAGCAGTACTCGATCACCGACGAGCGCAAGGAGAACGTCGACTTCTCGTCGCCGTACTACGCCGCGAGTCAGGCGATCGTCGCGATCGAGGGTTCGGCCGCCGAGGGCGTGACGACGCTGGACGGAGCGAAGGACCTTCTGCTCGGAGCCATGGTCGGCTCCACGAGCGCCCAGACGATCGACGAGGTCGTGAAGCCCACGACCGCGCCTCAGCTCTACAACTCCAACGAAGACGCGAAGGCGGCGCTCGAAGCGGGTCAGATCGACGGACTCGTGCTCGACTTGCCGACCGCGTTCTACGCGACCGGCGTGTACATCGAGAACTCCTTCATCGTCGGCGAGCTGCCCACGGGCGGAATCCCGGACGAATGGGGCATCGTGCTGGCCAAGGACTCGCCCCTGACGGCGCAGGTCACAGCCGCGGTGGATGCGCTGCGAGAGAACGGCACGCTCGACGAGATCACGGCTGAGTGGCTCGGCGAGGGTGCGGGCGTCACCCAGCTGAAGTGACGCCGGCTTTGCAGAGTCCTCTCTTCGAAGTCCCGATCGGGCGGCGGTCCGCTACCGTCGGATCGTGACCGACGCCGCGCCGACCCCGAGCGCTCTCGAGCTCGATCGGCGGGCGTACCGCAAGCGCCAGTCGACGAGGTCGGTGTTCGTGGCGCTCGCCTCGACTCTCGCCTTCGCCGGTGTTGTGTGGCTGACGGTCATCAACACGCCCGGGTGGGCGAACGTGCAGCAGTCTTTCTTCGACCCCGAGACGTTCTGGTCGTCGCTCCCCCGCGTCTGGGAGGGCTTTCTGCTCAACCTCCAGGTGCTCGCACTGTCGGTCGTCACGGTCGCGGTCTTCGCGACACTGATCGCCCTGCTGCGGACCCTCCGCGGTGCCGTGTTCTTCCCGGTGCGGATCCTGGCGGCCGCCTACACCGACATCTTCCGCGGCATCCCCCTCATCATCGTGCTCTACCTGATCGGGTTCGGGGTGCCCGCCCTGCTCAACCAGCGCGTGCCCCTGATCGTGCTCGGCACGGCGGCGATAACGATCACCTACTCCGCCTACGTGAGCGAGGTCATCCGCGCCGGAATCGAGGCGGTGCATCCCTCGCAGCGGATCGCGGCCCGCGCGATGGGGCTCGGCTACACGCAGACCCTCCGGCTGGTCGTGCTCCCGCAGGCGCTGCGCAAGATGACCCCACCGCTCATGAACGACTTCGTCGCGATGCAGAAGGACGTCGGGCTGGTCTCGATCATCGGGCTCGTGGACGCCGTGCGCGCCGCGCAGATCGAGACGTCGCTGTCGTACAACTTCACGCCGTACATCGTGGCGGCGCTGCTGTTCGTGCTGCTCGCCATCCCCACGATCCGCCTCACCGACTGGTACACGGCCCGGCTGCAGCGTCGAGAGCAGATGGGGTCGGTCGTATGAGCGCTCTTCTGCAGGCGATCGAACTGCGCAAGTCGTTCGGCGACCGGCCGGTGCTGCGCGGCGTCTCGGTCGAGATCGCCGCCCACGAGGTGGTTGCCGTGATCGGTGCGAGCGGGTCGGGCAAGTCGACGCTGCTGCGCTGCCTCAACCTGCTCGAGACGATCGACGACGGGCAGATCCTGCTCGGCGGTGAGGACATCTCCGACCCCCGGGTCGATGCGAACCGGGTCCGTGCGCGGTTCGGTGCGGTGTTCCAGAGCTACAACCTCTTCCCGCACCTGTCGGTTCTCGACAACGTCACCCTCTCGCTGCGCTACGTGCACAAGGTGTCGCGCGGGGCGGCGGAGGAGCGAGGTCTCGCGCTGCTGGAGCGGGTCGGACTCGCCGACAAGGCGCGCGAGCACCCCGACCGGCTCTCCGGCGGGCAGCAGCAGCGCGCGGCGATCGTGCGGGCGATCGCGACCGACCCCGAGA
>Ga0247738_10000553_pt1 | contig 14175 bp, 12 predicted proteins | sample UWRJL013104B2_FD_180936 | JGI IMG/M metagenome (GOLD analysis project Ga0247738, IMG submission 180936) | Plant litter microbial communities from Arlington Agricultural Research Station in Wisconsin, United States - UWRJ-L013-104B-2 | ecosystem: Environmental > Terrestrial > Plant litter >...
GGCGCGCGCCCGGCAGATCCTCGACGAACTCGCGCGCCTGGCGCGCCAACAGCGCATCGGCTGGCAGCCCGAGCTGAACACGCCCTACGTGAACACCATCGCCGTGGAAGACCAACCGGCCTTCCCGGGCGACCTCGCCGTGGAAGAGCGCCTGGCCTCGCTGATGCGCTGGAACGCGCTGGCCATGGTGGTGCGAGCCAACCAGGCTTACGGTGAACTGGGCGGCCACATCGCCAGCTACGCGAGCGCGGCCGACCTGTTCGAGACCGGCTTCAACCACTTCTTCCATGCAAGAAGCCCACGGCATGGCGGCGACCTCGTCTTCTTCCAGCCGCACAGCGCGCCCGGCGTGTACGCGCGCGCCTTCCTCGAAGGCCGGCTGAGCGAAGCCGACCTGCTGCACTATCGCCAGGAAATCACAGCACCGGCCAGCGGCGCGCGCGGCCTCTCGAGCTACCCGCACCCGTGGCTCATGCCCGACTTCTGGCAGTTCCCCACCGGCTCCATGGGCATCGGCCCGATCAGCTCGATCTACCACGCGCGCTTCATGCGCTACCTCACGCACCGCAACCTGCAGAACTGCGAAGGCCGCAAGGTGTGGGGCGTGTTCGGCGACGGCGAGATGGACGAACCCGAGAGCATGAGCGCGCTCACGCTGGCCGCGCGCGAGAAGCTCGACAACCTGGTGTGGGTGGTCAACTGCAACCTGCAGCGCCTGGACGGACCGGTGCGCGGCAACGGCCGCATCATCGACGAGCTGGAAAAACTTTTCGCGGGTGCGGGCTGGAACGTGATCAAGCTCGTGTGGGGCAGCGACTGGGACGGCCTGTTCGCGCGCGATGTCACCGGTGCGCTGGTGCGCGCGTTTGCCAACACGGTCGACGGCCAGATGCAAACCTTCGCCGCCAAGGACGGCCGCTTCAACCGCGACAACTTCTTCGGCCAGAACGAAGAACTCGCGCGCCTCGCCCAGGGCATGACCGACGAGCAGATCGACCGCCTGAAGCGCGGCGGCCACGACCTGGTGAAGATCCACGCCGCCTACGCGGCTGCGGCGGCACACACCGGCCGGCCCACCGTGATCCTGGCGCAGACCAAGAAGGGCTACGGCATGGGCAGCGCGGGCCAGGGCAAGATGACCACGCACAGCCAGAAGAAATTCGACGGGGCCGACCTGATCGAATTCCGCAACCGCTTCAACCTGCCGCTGAGCGACGAACAGGCCACCGGCCTGAGCTTCTTCAAGCCCGCCGACGACAGCGCCGAGATGCGCTACCTGCGCGAACACCGCGAACGCCTGGGCGGCGCCATGCCCCGGCGCGAGACCGACTGCGAGGTGATCCCGGTGCCCGCCATCGAGGCCTATGCCAACTTCGCGCTGAAGGCCGACGGCAAGGAGATGAGCACCACCATGGCCTTTGTGCGCATGCTCGGCAGCCTGCTCAAGGATGCGCAGCTCGGCCCGCGCATCGTGCCCATCGTGGCCGACGAGGCGCGCACCTTCGGCATGGCCAACCTGTTCAAGCAGGTCGGCATCTACAGCAGCGTGGGCCAGCGCTACGCGCCCGAAGACATCGGCTCGGTGCTGAGCTACCGCGAGGCGCTGGACGGGCAGATTCTGGAAGAAGGCATCAGCGAGGCCGGCGCGCTGGCGAGCTGGACGGCAGCAGCCACCAGCTACAGCGTGCATGGCCTGGCCATGCTGCCGTTCTACATCTACTACTCCATGTTCGGTTTCCAGCGCGTGGGCGATGCGATCTGGGCCGCTGCCGACCAGCGCTCGCGCGGCTTCCTGCTCGGCGCCACCTCCGGGCGCACCACGCTGGGCGGTGAAGGTCTGCAGCACCAAGACGGCAGCAGCCACCTCGTGGCGGCCACCATTCCAAATTGCAAGGCCTACGACCCCGCATTCGCGGGCGAGCTCGCGGTGATCGTGGACGCGGGCATGCGCGAGATGCTGGTGGAGCAGCAGGACGTTTTCTATTACGTCACGCTCATGAACGAGAACTACGCCCAACCCGACCTGCCCGACGGGGCCGCCGACGGCGTGCTGAAGGGAGGCTACCGCTTCGGCCGCCTCGGACCCGACAAGGCCGCCCAGCAGGTGACCCTGCTGGGCTCGGGCGCGATCTTCACCGAGGTGCTCAAGGCCGCTGCACAGCTCGCCGAACAGGGCATCGGCGTGCACGTGTTCAGCATCACCAGCTGGAGCGAACTCGCGCGCGACGGTGTGGCCCACGGCGAACGCTCGCACCTCACCCGACTGCTGGCCGACAGCACCGGCCCGGTGATCGCCGCGACCGACTACGTGCGCACCGTGCCCGAGAGCGTGCGCGCCTTCGTGCCGGAGGGCCGGCGCTTCCACACATTGGGCACCGACGGCTTCGGCCGCAGCGACACGCGCGCCGCGTTGCGAGCCTTCTTCGAGGTCGACGCCGAGCACATCGTGCGGCAGGCGAAGGCGGCGCTCCTCAGGCCGGCACGCTGAACGCGAAGGCCGGCACGGGCGTCAGCGCCCGGCCGGTCTCGAAGAATCCGATCAGGTTGTCGGCCGCCAGGTGGGCCATGCGCAAGCGGGTCGCACGGCTCGCGCTGGCCATGTGCGGCGTCAGCACCACGTTGGGCAGCGACAGCAGCTCCGGGTGCACCGCCGGTTCGTTCTCGAACACGTCCAGACCCGCTGCGGCGATGCCGCCGCTTCGCAGGGCCTCGATCAGCGCGACCTCATCCACCACGCCGCCACGCGCGATGTTCACGAGCGTGGCGCTTGGCTTCATGCGCGCGAGCGCCGGGGCATCGATCAAGTGGTGCGTGGCGGCGCTGTGGGCCAAGGTCAGCACCAGGTGGTCGGAATCGCGCAACAGCTCGTCCAGGCCGACGAAGCGCGCCGGCAACGCGGCCTCCTCGGCCGCGCTCAGCCGCGTTCGGCTGTGGTAGATCACGCGCATGCCAAAGCCGTTCGCACCCCGGCGCGCCACCCCCTGCCCGATGCGCCCCATGCCCAGGATGCCGAGCGTGCTGCCGTGAATGTCCTGCCCGGCCATGAAGTCGAGTGACCATTTCGTCCAACGGCCTTCACGCACACAGCGCTCCCCTTCGCCCAACCGTCTCGCGGTCGCCATCAGCAACGCGAAGCCGAAGTCGGCCGTGGTCTCGGTCAACACGCCAGGCGTGTGCGTGGCCACGATGCCCCGTGCCCGCATCGCGGGGACGTCCAGGTTGCCGAAGCCCACCGCGAGGTTGGCGCAGATGCGCAGCGATGGGCAACGCACCAGCAAGGGCTCGTCGATCACATCACCCGCCGTGGACAGCAGCGCCTGCTTGTCCTTGAGCCGCTCGGCCAGCAAGGCAGCGTCCAGCACGGCGTCAGCTTGGTTGCTCTCTACCTCGAAGAAGGTCTCAAGGCGCTGGATCACTTCGGGAAACACGGCGCGTGCGATCAGAAGGCGAGGTTTGGGCGTGGGGAGGTTCATGGTGCGGCCCAGTATCCAGACCACCCGGTCGCTTCGTCCATGCGTTCAGCGGATTGGCGTCATGCGGGGCTGGGCATGGAGTGCAAGAGACCCTGTTCCCATACTTGCGACCAGTGCCTCTTCTTCCGCCCGCCATGCCCGACTCTCCCATCGACACCGCTCCGCTGATGCTGCTTCAAGGGCGCATTGAATCGCGGCGCGTGCTGCGGCCCGCGCAAGACGGCCCCCGCATGGAGATCAGTTTCAGCGCCGTGCTCACGTCCTCACGCCTCGGCCCGGGCAGTGCGGCCTGCAGTTTCATCGGCCACCTCTGCCCAAGCGGCGAATACCACTGGCAAGGTCGCGGCGCGCTCTTCCTGGGGGCAGGCACCGTCACCACGCGCAGCCGGGGAAAGGGCCAACGGCGGGGCAACACCATCGTCTACCAAGGTGCCATGGTCTTTCAATCGCACACGCCCGCGCTGAGTTGGCTGGATGGCGTTCGGGCTTCCTTTGAATACATCCAGGACCTGGCGAGCCTGGACGTCACCGTGGTCTGCCAAGAAGCCGGCCCCGCAGCGACCGCCCACCCCTCCCTCCCACAGAAAGGACCCTCCCCATGTTGATGCATCAGTTGATCACCGACGGCGCGATGCGCCACCCCGACAAGACCGCTTTCGTCTGGGTGGACCGCCAGGCCCGCCTCTCGTACGCCGAAACCGTGGTGCAGATGGAGCGCATGGCCGGCGCCCTCGCTCACCTGGGCGTTCGCAAGGGCGACCGGGTCACGGTGTTCGCGCACAACGGCATGGACTACCTCCTGGCCATGCTGGGCGCTTGGCGCATCGGCGCGATCGCGGCGCTGGTCAACGTCAAATTCAAGGACGACCTCACCTACTACCTGGCCGACCACCAGCCCCGCGTGCTCATCTACACGCACGACATGCGCGACGCCGTGCTCGCGGCCGTGGCCCAGGTACCGGGCATCGAACACCTGGTGTGCATGGACGGCGCGCAGCCCGGTGCCCATGCCTTGCCCGAGCTGATGGCTCAGGGCTTCGCAGCGCCGCCCGACCCCGAGGACGAAACCGCCATCGCCCACCTGTCCTACACCTCAGGCACCACCGGCAAGCCAAAGGGCGCCTGCCTGAGCCACGAACCCACCGTGCGCGCCAGCCGCTGTATTGCCGAGCGCCTGCGCGTGCGCGCGGACGACATCTCGTTCGGCCCGACAGCGCTGTCCAGTTCGTACCAACTCGTGGGCAACCTGCTGCCCGCGCTCTCGCGCGGCGCGACCGTGCAGGTCATGCGGTTCTGGACCCAGACCGCCGGCTGGGACGCACTCGAAAAAGCGCAGGCCACGATCCTGGTGGGCAACCCCACGCTGCTGGAAGAGCTGCGCGCCGAGAGCGCCGTTCGCGGCCGCACGCCCGGGCGGTTGCGCATGGGCCTGTCCGGCGGCGGGCCGGTGCCGCCGACGCTCAAGCGCGCCTGGCGCGACGAACTGCACCTGCCGCTGGTGGAGAGCTTCGGCCAGAGCGAGCTGGGCGGCTTCATGGCATTGGGCTACCCGGAACTCGAACCGGAAGACAGCAAGCTGATGCGCGTGGGCCCCGCCCTGCCCGACAAAGAGGTCTGGATGATGGGCCCCGACGGCCAGCGGCTGGCACCCGGCCAGTTGGGCGAAATCGTGCTGCGTGGTGGCTTCATGTGGGGCTACTGGGGCAAGCCAGGCAAGACGGAGGAAGTGACGGCCCAGGGCCTGCTGCGCACGGGCGACATCGGCCTGATCGACCACGATGGCCACGTCACCATGCGCGGGCGGCGCTCCGAGCTGCTGCACGTCAACGGCGTGAGCTGGTTCCCGCGCGATGTCGAAGAAGCCCTGTGCCGCCAGCCCGGCGTGCGCCAGGCGGCGCTGATCGGCCTGCCTGCCGAGGGCGGCGGCGTGCTGCCACGCGCCTTTATCACCTGCCACGCCGGCGCCGAGCCGGACCCGGCCCGGCTCAAGAAAGCGGTGCAAGCCGAGGTGAGCTACGACCTCGCGTCGATGGAGGTGGTGGGCATTGACGAACTGCCCATGACACCCACGGGCAAGATCGCCAAGGGCGATCTGCTCACGCTCGCCATGGCCATGCCCTGACCCGCCCGGCCTGCGGGCGGGTCAGTCCGCAGGCTGCGGCGCGTCAAGCTCCCGGAAATCGGGCAGACCTGCGTCAAGCAGACGGCCTCGATGCAGCACACGGCGCTGCGGCCGGCCACAGGCCTCGAAACTGTTGCGGCCCGCGAGCAGCACGAGATCGGCCGGCGCACCCACTCGCAGCCGGCCATCCCAGGCCAGCCCCATCGCACCAGCCGGCGTGGTGGTGACGCTGTGAATCCAGCGCGCAATCGGATCGTCCAGGTGGGCGGCAAGTGCACCGAGTGCCAGCACCTGAAGCAGATCGAAATCGGCGAAGGGAACGAAGGCGTCCTGCACGTTGTCGGACGCCAGGCTGACTGCCACGCCCAGGTCGCTCGCTTCCAGCAGCGGCGCAATGCCGCGCAAGCGCGGTGTGCGACCGCCAGCGCCGTCCTGCAATTGCAGGTTGGCCAGTGGCAGGCCGATCAGCCCGATGCCGGCTTCGGCCAGCGAACGCAGCACAGCGAGGCCTTCGTCGGCAGGCGCCACCGACAGGGCGCAGGCGTGCCCCACCGTCACCCGCCCCTGCCAGCCATGGCGCACGGTCAGGCGGGCGATGCCGCGCAGGCCTTCGATGTCCTGCTGCAGGTGTTCGTCTGCGTGAAAGTCCAGGTCGAGGTCGTGCGCCACGGCCAGGTCGAACACGCGTTCGAGCAGGCCGCGCTGGCCCGGCATGGGGTGCACCGAGGCGCCCAGCACGCCCCCCTCTTCAGCCACCACCGCCGCCACGGCGGCACCTGCATCGGTGTCGGCGAACAGGGCCAGCGGTGAGAGCGAGGCCAGTTGCAGTTCAATGCGATCCGACCACGCGACGCGCAAGGCCTGGCCGACGGCCCAGGCCGGCGGAGTGGCCGCGTTCACCCAATCGATGTGCGTGCGCATCGCTCGCGTGCCGTGCGCGTGGGCGGTGCGCAAGGAGAACGCCATGCGCCGCCGCAGGTCGTCGGCCGTCCAGCGCGCTCGGTCTCCGCCAGAGGCGGCCACCGCCTCGCGCAGCGTGTGGTGGTGGCGACCAATGCGGGTCGCGGTGTGGCTCTTGTCCAGGTGGGTGTGCAGGTCCACCCAGCCCGAACTCACGATGCCGTTGGCAAGGTCCACCACCGGCAGACCGTCGTCCGCCACGGCCGACGCCAGCGCATCGATGCGGCCGCCGCGCAAGCGCAGGCACACCGCGCGCAAGCCCGGTGCGGCCAGCGCGAAGGACTTTCGCGCCGGTGCGTCCAGCAGCAGCTCGGGCACGCGCGCGCGCACCAGCCAGCAGTCGCCCGCCGGAAAGGCCGCCCCGGCTACCACGCCGTGGCGCTGTCCAGCGAGGCCAGGGGCACGCGGTGCACGTCTTCCAGCACCTGGGCGAACTGGCCGCCCACGAAGTCCAGTGTGGCGCGTCCCTTTTCGGCGGTGGCCAGCGTTGCATTGCCGCAGGCCCCCTGCGGGTTGAGATCCTGCGTCTGCCAGGCCACGCGCGCCTTGCCTTCCACGTAAGAGAGGTAGCGCGAGCCCTCGCTGAGGGCACGGTCGGTGCTGGCGAAGTCCTTCGCCCGGTCCATATGCACCAGCTCGGGATGGATCTGCAGCAGGATCGAGCTCTCCAGTTCCCCCGCGTGGATGCCATGGCGCATCTCGTCGTCGCCGATCAACCCATCGGGCAGGCCGAGCTGGTACCAGTTCACACACACCACCAGCATGTCGAAGCGCTCGCGCAGATCGCGCGCCACGATATCCATGACGGACTCCTGCCCGCCATGGCTGTTGAACAGCACCAGCTTGCGCACGCCGGCGGCGGCCACGCAAGCGCCGATCTCGCTCCACAGGGTGATCAGCGTCTGGGCGGACAGGGTCAGCGTGCCCGGGTAGCGCGAGTGCTCGTTGCTCTTGCCGATGGGCTGCGTGGGCAGGAACAGCACCGGCAGCTCCGCCGCCAGGTGCGGCAGCGTGGCCGCCACCATGGCATTGACGGTGGCCGTGTCCACCGACATCGGCAGGTGCGGGCCGTGCTGCTCGATCGCACCCACGGGCAGCACGGCGATGAGGCTGGCGCGGTCCAGGCGCGAGAAGGCCTCGCTGGTCAGGTCGGCCCAGAAGCGGGTGGGCACGGTGGCGGCGAAGGTGTCGGCCATGGTGGCGCCTTTCATGCCGAGGCGGTTTCGACACGGATGCCGAAACGCGCCAGGTTGCGCGGCGTGCGCACCTCCTTCTCGCCCCGTGCCTCCATCATCTTGAGCAGCCGCCGGCGCATCGCCAGGCCCGGTCGGTCGGTGTACATGTGGGCCTCCTCCGCGTTCGCGGGGGCAAGGGGCACGTCATGGTCCAGCCCTTCGAGGATCAGGATGTCCTCGTTGGTGATGCGGCGGTCCATCTCGATGCAGTCGGCGGCGCTCACGTCAGCCTCCGTGTCGTTGCGGTAGATCCACTGGCACAGCATGGAACGCTCGTCGTCGATCGGCGTGGCCGACGTCACCAGCGAATGGATCAGGCCGTTCGGGTAGGTGATCTGCGACTTGCGCATGAAGGGCATGTACCAGCTGCTTATCATGTGCCGCACCGACTCCAGCCCCTCATCGCGCACGACGCGCTGAATGTGTTCGTCGGCGTTGAGCACCGGCACGTCACCCCGCAGCACCAGGCCGTGCTCGGTTTCCTCGATCTCGGTCTTGCGCGGCTTGGCGTCCACCATATTGCCGAAGGTGCCTTTGTGGACGAAGCTGGTGTGCGAGAAGTCGAAGAAGTTCTCCATCAGGCGCAGGCCCGTCGAACGGCAGGGCTCGTAGAACTCATGGATCAGGCGGAAGCCCGGCGCGCCGTCTTCCTCCAGCACCGGGATGGTGTTGATCGGATCGGGTTCCAGGCAGACCCACACGTAGCCGTAGCGCACCTCCGTCAGGTGGTTCTTCACCTTGTAGGGGATCTTCTGGGCCTCGGGACTTTGCGGCATGGACACACACTGTCCTGTGCAGTCGTAGGCCCATCCGTGGTAGCCGCACACGATGCGTTCGTTTTCCAGCCAACCCATCGAGAGCTTGGCGGTGCGGTGGCAGCAGCGGTCCTCCATCGAGGCATAGCGCCCTTCGCCCACCTTCCACAGCACGATGTCTTCGCCCAGCAGCCGGAAGGCCTTGGGGTGGCCGGCGTCCAGCAAGTGCGTCGGCATGACGGGGTACCAGAAGTGGCGGAACATGGGTTGTTGCGTGATCAGCATGGGTGTGTCTCTTTCTCTTTCAGTTGTTGGGATACAGCTGCTTGATGAATTGCAGGTCGTAGGCCTTGCGCGGGTCGAGTCCGGGGGGCAGCGCCTTGGCCGCCACCATTTCCTGGTAGAAGGCGGTCCAGCGGGCATCGCTCATCTGGCCGATGCGCCCGCCTGCGGCGTCGCCCGACTCGATCAGGCCGTACTGCTTCATCTGCGCCATGGCGTAGCCGATCTGCTCGTCGCTCATCTGCGGGTTGTTGGCCTTGATCAGGCGCGAGGCCGGCGCCGGGTCCTTGAAGAAGGCGCGCCAGCCTTCCACCGTGGCCTTGACGAAGTCGGCCACCAACTTGGGGTTCTCCTTGATGAGCCGCTGGGTGGTATCGATCGTGTAGTTGTAGCTGGACCATCCGTAGTCGGCCAGCAGCATGCAGTCCATCGCGAGGTTCTGGCGCTTGAACTGAAAACCGTCGTTGGTGATGAACCCTTGCTGCACCATCTTGGGGTCCTGCAGCAGAGCCGCGTAACTGGTGTCGAACGGCCGCAGCTGGCTGTCGTCGAAGCCGTACCGGACCTTCAGCCAGGGCCAGAAGCTGCCGCGCGCGAGCTGTGCCACGCGGATCGGCGCGCCCTTCATGTTCTCCAGCCTGGCGTACGCGCCCTGGTGGTGCACCAGGCACTGCGGGTCGCGCTGGAACACGGCGGCCACCGACACCAGAGGAATTTCTTCGCGCACCGCGTTGAGGGCGCGCATGCTCCAGCCGTTGACGAAGTCCATGCGGCCCGAGACCATCAGCTGCATGTTGTTGCCTTGCGGGCCGACCTGCGTCACCTTCACATTCAGGCCGTGTTTTTCGTAGATGCCTTCGGCCAGCGCCGCGTAGTAGCCACCGTGTTCGGCAGAGGCGTAGAAACTCAACGCCACGTTGACATCGCGCGGCGCCTGCGCCTGGGCGGGGGCCGCCACGGCGGCCAGCGACACGAGACAGGCGGCCAGGGCGCCGCGCGCCGAATCAAGAACCGATCGGACATTCATGGGAGAACTCCTGTTGGGGGGTGGGGCGAAAAACGAAACGGATGAAACTCAGTGCTCGGTCTTGACGGTGCTCTCGTGCCACGCGCCCAGCACGCGGTTCGAGATGAAGACCATCAGCGCAAACAGCACGATGCCGGTGAGCGAGATCAGGAACAGCGAGGCGAACATGCGCGGCACCTTCAACTGCACGCCTGATTCGAGAATGATGTAGGCCAACCCCGACTGCGTGCCGCCGGTGCCGGCCACGAACTCGGCCACCACGGCGCCGATCAGCGCCAGGCCGCTGCTGATGCGCGCGCCGGCGAAGAAGTACGGCAGCGCGGCCTTGAGCTTGAGCCGGGTCAGGGTCTGCCAGTTCGAGGCGCGGTAGATCCGGAACAGGCTCTGCAGGTTGGGCGCCACCGAGCGCAGGCCCAGCGTCATGTTGGACACGATAGGAAACAGCGCCGTGATGCTGGCGATCGTCACCAAGGCCACGAAGGTGTTGCTGACCCAGATGATGATCAGAGGCGCGATCGCCACGATGGGCGTCACTTGCAGGATCACCATGTAGGGCATGACGCTCTGCTCCAGCAGGCGGCTCTGCGACAGCAGGAACGAGATCGCCACGCCGAGCAGCACCGCCACCGCGAAGGCCAGCACGGTGACCTTCAGCGTGAACAGCAGGCCGGTGAAGAGCAGGTCCGAATCCGCGTACAAGGCCTTGAGCACATCCAGCGGCCCGGGCAGCACGTACACCGGCAGCGACAAGGCCACCACCACCAGTTGCCACACGGCCAGCAGGCCCACGCCGATGGCCAGCACCGGCAGCTTGCTCGAACCCCAGTTCACCTGGCGCGCGGCGTTGCGGGAGATGTCAGGGCTTTTCATGGTGCGATCTCCTCGCCCCGGCTGGCGGCGTCCAGTGCGGCGCTCAGGCGGGTCATGTACTGCAGGTACTCTGCGGACAGGCGGAAGGCCGTGCCCCGGGGAAAGGGCGCGTCGATGCCCACCTCGGCGATCACACGCCCGGGCCGGGCCGCCATGACCACCACGCGCGACGACAGGTAAACCGCCTCGTGCAGGCTGTGCGTCACGAACACCACGGTGAGCTTGCGCTCGTGCTGGATGCGCATCAGGTCGTCGTTGAGCTTGTTGCGCGTCATCTCGTCCAGCGCGCCAAAGGGTTCGTCCATCAGCATCAGGTTGGGCTCGGTGACCAGGGCGCGGGCGATCGACACGCGCATCTGCATGCCGCCCGAGAGCTCCCTCGGGTAGGCCTGCTGGAAGGCGCCCAGGCCCACCAGGTTGAGCACCTCCTCCACCTTGCGCCGGATCGTGGCGCGGTCCAGCGTGCCCTTGAGTTCCAGCGGCAGGGCCACGTTCTCGAACACACGGGCCCAGGGCATCAGCGTGGGGTCCTGGAAGACGAAGGCCAGCTTCTGGTCGGGCCGCTCCAGCACGGGCGTGGTCTCGCCCCACCACTGGATCGAGCCTTCGGTGACCGCGCCCAGGCCCGAGAGGATGCGCAGCAGCGTGCTCTTGCCGCAACCCGAGGGACCGATCAGGGTGACGAAGTCGCCGCTCCAGATTTCCAGCCGGGCCCGTTCCAGTGCCACCGTGCCATTGGCATAGCGCTTGCTGACGTTGTCAACCTGGATGATCGGCGCACCCCGGTGGTAGAGACCCTTGCCATCGCACCGGGGAAGGTCGACCCTGGCGGTGTTCACGGCGTTCAAAACTGCGGTGTCCAAACCTGTTGCTCCTCGTGGGTGACCGGCCTCTTTGAACCGGTGTTGCCTGGAATGTCCCTGGACTCTCGTGCCTTGCGCCTTCGCGCCAAGGTTGAACTAGTATCCCGATGTGCAACCCCCCAGTCCATGCAGACTGTGTATGAATACCATGCGCCAAAAAGATGATCTGTCGCTGAATTTCTACCTGCTCAGGTGCCTGGTCGCACTGGTCGATCACTCGCAGGTGACGCGCGCGGCCGATGCGCTGGACATCAGCCAGCCTGCCATGAGCCGGGCCATGAGCCAGCTGCGGCAACTGACCTCCGACCCGATCCTCGTGAAGGCCCAGGTCGGCCTCGTGCCGACCGCCAAGGCCATGCAGTTGCGCGAGTTCGCGCTGCGCATCCTCCACGAGATGGACCAGTTGCTCGGCCAGGCCATCGCGTTCGACCCCGAGACGGCGCGCCGCAACTTCCGGGTGGTGGCCACGGACTACCTGGAATGCGTGTTCCTGGACCGCGTGGTCACACGCTTGGCGGAGAACTTCCCGGGCATCTCGGTCTCGGTCTGCCACCCGGTGCACCCGCGCAACCTCAACCAGGTGCTGGAGAGCGGCGAGGCCGACTTCTGCGTGGGCATGTTGCCACCCACCCTGGAGGACCTGCGCCACCGCGTGATCTTCCGCGATCGGGTGTCCTGCGTCGCGGCCACGGGACATGCCGCCGTCGGGCAGAAGCTCAGCCCCGAGGCGTTCGCCGCGCTCGATCATGTCGTGATCAAGCCCACTGTGCATGCGTTCGGCGATGCGGCCGACAAGGCCCTGTCCAAGCTGGGCCTGGCGCGCAACACCCGGCTCACGACACCGAGTTACCTCTCCGTGCCCTACCAGATCGAGAAGACCGGCATGGTGGCCCTGATGCCCGAGTCACTGGCCCAGCGCTTCTGCGAGCGCTTCGCGCTCGCCCCGCTGGAGATGCCCATCGAACTGCCGCCCTACGACGTCTATCTCTACTGGCACGAGCGCACCCACCACCACCGCGACCACATCTGGTTCAAGGAACAGGTGATGCTCGACCTCCAGGGCGTCGGCTAAAGGTCGAGCACCAGGCGCTCGCTGAGCGAACCGGCGCAGCAGAGCGCCAGTTGGTTCTGCCGCTCGTGCGCGCTGAGGAAGGCGTCGCCATGCACCGGCTGGCCTTCGAGGTAAGGCGTCACGCAGCTGCCGCACACCCCGGCCTCGCAAGAGGTCAGCAGGTCCAGCCCCGCAGCCCGCAGCGCATGCAGCAGGCTCTGCCCGGCTTCCACCCGCACACTGCGGCCGCTGCGCGCCAGCGCCACGGTGTAGCTGTCGAGCCCCTGGGGATGCGCCAACGGTTCGGCCGAGAAGCGCTCTTCATGAACCTGCCCACCGGGGCGTTCGGCGGTTGCGTGCCGGGCCGCCGCCATGAAGCCCACCGGGCCGCACACGTAAAAGTGGGTGCTCCCGGGCTGGCGGGCGCAGAACGCCGCCAGGTCCACCTGCTGCGCCGGTGCGTCATCGAAATGAAAGCGCACCGCGCTGGCCCAGGGCGCCGCCCGCAGGTCGTCGAAAAAGGGCGCGTGCGCGCGGCTGCGCGCGAAACAGACCAGGTTGAAGGCGTCGCCCCGGCGACCGAGTTCGCGCGCCATCGCCACCATGGGCGTGATGCCGATGCCCCCCGCGAGCAGGCAGTGGTGAGCCGCCTGGGGCACCAGCCGGAAGTTATTGCGGGGCGCACCGATCACCAGGCGGGAGCCGACCTGCAGCGTGTCGTGCATCCAGCGCGACCCGCCCCGACCGCCCGCCTCGCGCTTCACGCCCACCACATAGGGGCCATTTGCCTCGTGCAGATTGCACAGCGAGTACTGGCGCGGGCCCACGGCGGTGTGCACGTCGATGTGCGCGCCGGCCTCGAACGCAGGCAAAGGCCCATCAGGGCGGCTCAGTTCAAAGCAGGACACCTCGTCGTTCAACCGAGACACGGCACTGACCACCACATTCAACAGGTTCTGGTTCATGCGCCGAGTATCTGGATCGCTCCACGTCCCCGGCAAGCGCGCGCGGCGCATGGGACGCATCCACCCAGCGCATGCCCCCATTGCACGGCTCAGTCCGTGCCGGGAGTCAAACCAAGCAGGAAGAGCGCGTGCGGTCGCCCCGCGTGCGCGGCCTGTTCCAGCCAGGCCGTGGCGCGAGGCACATCGCGCGGCACGCGTGGACCATAGGCAATCGGCCCCTGCATCAGCATGTAGCCCGCGCGTTCGGCGGCTTCGGCATCACCCAGCGTGGCGAGCTGCTCGTAGAGCACGAGTGATCGCTCGTACTCGGCGAGGTGGTAGGCGTGGTGGGCCTGCTCGATGCCGATGGGCTGCGCGCTGGCGTGGCCGGCGGCGGCCAGCAGGATCGCGCTAAAGCAGAGGATGTGGCGATGGTTCGTGCGTGACATGGGAATCTTCCTGGTGAGTGAAAGGGATCAAGACAGCAGCGGCGCCAGCGCCGCCTGAATGCGTTGCAGCTGCGGCGGTGTGGTCATCGCCACCAGCAATTGCCGAAAGCGCGGCGACTGCAGGCCCGAGCCGATGTACTGCCA
>Ga0247738_10000554_pt1 | contig 14161 bp, 4 predicted proteins | sample UWRJL013104B2_FD_180936 | JGI IMG/M metagenome (GOLD analysis project Ga0247738, IMG submission 180936) | Plant litter microbial communities from Arlington Agricultural Research Station in Wisconsin, United States - UWRJ-L013-104B-2 | ecosystem: Environmental > Terrestrial > Plant litter >...
GATGTTTCATCAAATGGTGTGACGATAGACAACATCCATTTCCAGGTAAACCTTGCCACTTTGCGTAGTGCAATAATAGCAACGTCGCCGTCCCTTGACCTGATCACTGTTAAGAATAATGTGATAGACCCTTATGGAACACCCGCCGGTTCTTATGGTGAACGAAATGCAGTCAGTGTCAACTATGCAGCTTATAGGGTTGCTACAGGTGGAGTAGATATGATCAACTTCCAGAATAATACCGTAAATAGTGCATTCCCGGCCATCTTCCGTTCTGCTATATCATCTGATGAATCTGCCGGTTCGTTCACAGGAAATAACCTGACAGGACTTAATCAGGATATTCAGGTAAGATTTGCAAGTACCGGAAACGTCACGATCACAGGCAATACCTTCAACCAGGGTGGCGTAGAGATCGCAGATGCCAATCCAGGTGCAGGAAGTATCAACATCAATAACAACATGTTTAACGTGGCTAATGGAGCTACTTACAATAATGCTCTCCGTCTGAAAAACAATTTCTCCGCAAGAAGTACGACAGTAAGCAGTAACACATTTACAGGACATGAGTGGGGTATAAGCATGGAGAATTATCAGAACGTGACAATAGATAATAATGGCTTCACACCTATCGCTGCTTCTACTACATACAGACATATCACGGTCAATACAAAAGATTATAGTTCTGCCAGTGGATTTTATCCACCTGTAGTTGGAGCAACTATCACCAACAACACATTCAACGGTTCAGGAGCTGCAGGTGGTATCGGTCTTGCATTCTACAATGAGGATAATGATGCTCCTGTCTTCAATTCTTTCACACTTGGATCTGCCGGAGCTGAAAACAGTTTCGACGGAACCATAGGAACATATATTTATGTCGATGGACAGACGGGTCCGACAGCAGCACCTGTGACTACGATGGCCCCATGGGCTGTCAACCTGGATGCACAGAACAATACATTTGCCGGTCTTAATCCTGCAGCAATGTCACTCACACAGTTATTTGCTGTGGAAGATAAGATCGTTCATAAAATTGATAGAAGTGTGTTAGGATTTGTGCTGGTGAAAGCCAATAATGACTATGTAACTGTAAACAGTTTTGTTGCACCAAACACCACGCCTTCTGTTCAAAGAGGTGTAGATGCTGCTTCAGCATTATGGACGGTCAATGTTGCTAACGGTACTTATATCGGTGATGTCAATCTTAACAAAGATGTGACATTAAAAGGTCAAAATCGTGACCTGACAATTCTTAAAGGTTTGTACGGGCCGGGTGGTTCTACGATCAATATGGGCTCTACAGCTTCAGACGGAGCTACAGTGCAGGATCTTACTGTTTCAAGGGATTATCAGGATTGGTACGGAAGTACTAAAAACTATGGTATCCTCATGAGTGGTGGTGTCAATAATATCACCCTTACGAATCTATTGGTTACAGACAACAGAAATGGTGTTTATGCAGAAAACAATTCCGAGTTTACGCTTACCAACAGTACAGTTGAAAAGAACAGAACGGGTATCCAACTTAGTAACAGAGTCAGAGGCTTGGTTACTAACAATAAAATCAGAGACAACCAGACTCATGGATTGTTCTACAATCTGGATGATGGAACTTCAGATCTTTCTTTATTCGACTTCCATGATAATAGTGTCACGGGCAACTGGTATAGCCAGATTTTATTCAAAGGTGCAAATGTGCTAAGTCCGCTTGCTGATTTTGAATGCAACTGGTTTGGAACTGATGCGGTGACGATCAACGCAGTAACTCCGACAGAGTTAGGGTACGGAGCGTTACAGCCTCAGCAATTAGGGGGTACACAACCAATGGGTGCATATACCGGTGAAATCCGGGGCAATGGCGCCATCTATGTGGATTATGCTCCTTGGAGAGTTGGTGAAACAGGCAATTTGTCTGAACCATTTGTACCTACAGGATCATGTCTTGGAACTCCTGTCATTATAACTTCCTTAGTAGCTACTGGTCAGACTTGTGCTGTCACAGGTACCATCACAGTGAACTTCTCCGGAGGAACAGCTAATTACACTATTTCCTGGACAGGTGGATCACAGACCGGAATCTTGAGCAGCCCATATGTTATAAATGGACTTTCTGCAGGTAACTATACAGTAACAGTAACAGATTCTTATGGTGCTATGGCTACTGCCAGTGTGACTGTAGTTGGTCTTCCGGTGGAAAATATTACTACACCTGGTTTATATCCGACCATTCAGGCAGCGATTAATGCAGCTAATCCAAATGATGTAATTAATGTTTGTGCAGGTACTTATAATGAGAACCTCATAATTAACAAGCCACTTACATTACAAGGTGCGCAGAATAACATAGATCCAAGACCTTCCATCGGTTCATCCAGAACAATAGGTGGTGCTAATGAATCTATAATTGTAGCACCTAAAAATGTAATTGTAGTGAACATCCAGGCCAATGATGTGATCATCGACGGATTCCAGATCACTCAATCCGGCGGCTCGGGCGCTGCAGATGCCGTAAAAGCAATTAGTTTACAAAGTAATATTGAATTTAAAAACAACATCGTTGCCATCTCAACAGATGAAGGAATTCAACTGGAAGCGGGGAATAACAATAAAATACACAATAATTACATATTTAATCCGATCGGTGATGGTATTACAATGTCTTCAGGCAATGTAACTCCTTTGAAAGGAAGTGGTCAGAAGATATTGGACAATGATATCACCGGTTCTACAAGTGCTTATGGTTCTATTTATCTTTACGGAACACAGAATGTGGAAGTATCAGGGAATATCATCAATACGCTATCAAGCGGTATTGCAATAGGATCCGGTGGTCTGCCGGTTAGTAGTGTGGACATCCACCACAATGAGATCAATACAGAACTTAGAACAGCCTTTTCTGCTTTTGCTATTGGTATAGCCATAGAAGACAATGGTGATAATATCATGATCCACAACAACAAAGTGGTGCAGGTAGGCTCTTATTCACCTCCTGCGAATAAGGATCGCTACAATTTAATTAGAGTAGGTGTAGCCAATACTTCCAATCCAACCAATGTTTCTATCAATGAGAACTATCTGGAAAGATTTGACAGCGAAAATTACATATATGTAATTCCATCTGTCACAAATCGGGTTGATGCAGAATGTAACTGGTATGGTACAAATATTCCGGGACAAGTTGCTGCCAGAGTCGGTGGCACTGGTTCTATACGTTTTAGTCCATTCCTAACGATCGGTGCTGATAGCGATGGTGGTGCAGTAGGATTTACACCTCAGGCAGGAGCTTGTTCTTGCCCTAATGGAAATCTGGTAACCAATACAAATACAGGAGAATTATTCTGTGGTATCCAGGAGGCCATCGATGATGCTAATACACTCAATGGACATATAATCACAGTTGGCGCAGGTACATATGTTGAGGACATTTCTGTAACCAAAGAATTGTCGATCACAGGTCCGAATGCAGCTATTAGTGCCTGCGATGGTTCCAGAGTGACGGAAGCAATCATCGTTCCTGCGACAAATGCAATTGCAAGCGGTGAAATGATCAAGGTCATGGCATCCAATGTCACCATTTCCGGATTAACCATTGATGGTGATAATCCTGCTTTGATCAGTGGCTTCTTAGGTACTAATGGCGCTGACATAAATGCCGCAGAAGGGATTACGACCTATACCGATAATAGAAACAACCTTACGGTTAATAATAACATATTCAAAAACTTGTCTTACTTCGCAGTGTCACTGAATGGTGCATCCGGAAGTTCACCGGCAACTTCAGGAAATGTGATTTCAAATAACAAATTCATAGATCTTGGCACGTATGATGCAGGTTCAGGAATTAGTAACTGGGGTGGCGGTGTATTGTTATACAATAACCAATACGCAGCAGTTACAGACAACTGTATGACCAATGTGCGTCTGGGCATTCAAACAGGTAATTTCTCAAGAGCAAATCCTGGTACTACATCATCTCAGATGATCACGGGCAATACCATTGAAACAAGAAAAATTGGTATATTCCATAACTTGTTCTACAGCCTGGCTTCTCCAATCACTGTGGGTAATAATACCATTACAGGTTTGGCTCATCCAAGTGAAACGACTAACTGGACAGGTATGCTTCTTGCTTCCTTGTCTCAGGTAGTTCATACAGCATCAAATAATAATATTGATGCATCTGCGATAGCCATCACTAAGACAGGTATCTCTGTCTGGAATGACCAGATGGCACCTATGATCAGTGGTGGAATAATAACAGGAGTCGGCATTGGTATCAATGTCAACAACTTTGAAGGATATCCTACTGTCGGATCTAATGCGGGTAATACTGTAGCGACAATCATAGGAACCACAATAACAGGTGCTACAATTGCTGGTGTTAAAGTTCACGATAATCCGGCCAATTCAAATGGAGCGACTGTAACAGCCACTGTCGGCAATACCAATACCATCACAGGAAGCCCTGTAGGTGTTTGGGTCGTCGGAAGTGATGCTACAGCAACTATCATGGGTAATAAATTTACAGGAAATCAGGTAGATATTCAGGTAGCAGCAAATACCGGTGTTGTAGTTGCTTCGCCAAATAATAATCTTTCAGGTTCAACCTTTGGTATAGAGAACTTATCAGCCAATGTGGTAGATGGTACTTTAAATTACTGGGGTAACGCTTCAGGTCCTGGTCCGGTAGGTTCAGGTAGCGGTGTCAATGTAACTACTTTGGTTGATTTCTGTCCTTGGTTGAATGCTCCAGCCCCGGGGGGTACGGCAGTATATGCAGTTCCTGGAACAATCTCAGTAACTGAGACTGGTGGACCTGTCGACGACGACGGATCTATATGTGCTTCAGAAAGTGTAACACTTACAGTGATTGGAGCTACTGGTGCTTCGACATATCTATGGTCTACCGGAGCCACAACAGCTTCCATAATGGTCAATCCTGCTGTTACAACTATATATAGTGTGACAGTTAGTTATGGGGGATGTTCTACAGTATTAAACAATACAATTACAGTATATCCTGTGCCTGTTGTACAGTTAGTAGATCTTGACAATGTATTGTGTAATGGCGGAAATACCGGGGCAATTGAAGTTGTCGGTAGTGTCGGACCTGCACCTTATACGTATTCATGGACTGGCGGCCAGACCACGGCAGCCATTACAGGACTAATAGCAGGAACATATGTTGTTACTATTCAGGATGACAACCAGTGCGAAGCAACCGGTAGTTACAATATCACTGAGCCTCCGGTGCTTGATGTGATAAATTACGCCATCAACAATGAGAGTGCCCCATTTGCAGCAGACGGTTCAATTTCAGTCAATGCAACTGGTGGTGTGCCACCATATCAATACAGCAAAGATGGGGGTACCACTTGGCAGCCAATGAATGTTTTCAGTGGATTATCTTATGGTACTTATTCTATGGTTGTCAAGGATTTCAATGGATGTACAACATTACCGGAAAATGTCCAGATTACGGTGAATGGTCTGTTTTCTGATCTTACTGTTACCCGAACAATAACAACAACTAGTTTCTATAATGGAAATACAGCAAATGAGGTAGTACGAATCAGAAATAAAGGAGCAGGACCAACCTATCTACCGATAGAGTTTACGATTTCTAATCTGGCTAATCCAGAAATGGTTCTTACTGATATTAGTGCTTCAAGTTTAACTATCCGTGGTGTGACATATACACTTAGCAATAATCAGTTTACGGTGGATATTAGCACACCGGGAATAAGGAAGTACACAACTTCTGTGACTTTGACCCCTGGCGATTATATAGATATAGGGCTCAGCCATACCCGAAGTGGCGGCACTAGTGGTCAATATGAATCGACTGTACAAATAATTAATGGTACCGGTGGCGATGAGACAAACCCGCTAAATAATACCGCTACAATTCGAATGGTTAAACTTTAAATCCTAAACAATAAATTTTCTACAAAATGAAATATATAGTTAAAATATTAATAATTGGATTGTTGTTTTGGAGTAATAATATAGCCTTCAGTCAATATTCCGCAGTCGATATGCAAATTTCTGATGTATCGCCTGACCCATTTAATCTAAGAGTTTGTGAAAATAGTATTGCTACCATACGGGTACAGAATGGTCCATTTGTAGATATCGCTTCTGGGCAGGTACAGCTTCATATAACTGTTTCGGGTGAACTTACTTTACCTCAGGTAATTGTGGGATATTCACCACTAGATGGTTCAGGAAATGTATTTCAGGTAACTTATGTCGAATTTGTAGACAATAAAACTGAAATTATATTGCGGAATATGAATGGTCCGGTAGTTGGATTTGGCAACTATGACATTCAGATACCATTTGTCGCTGCATCTGTAACGACTAATAAAGCGGTAATCGGAGCCAATTTGTCCTTTATTGACAATGCTGACTATTTTGATCCTGCAATGGGAAACAACGGCGCCAATGGGCAGGTAGAAGTTTTACCAATGCCTTCGTACGTTTTTACATTTAATAGTACACCAGTTTCAGATGGTGATATAATGGAAGTTTGTCAGGGCACACCCATTGTCTTAAATTTGAGCGGAACACCTGGCAGTTCATACGTTCTGGAGCAAGACGGCAATGTCGTTGGTGGTGGTATAGTTGATGGTTCCAACTATAACTTTATCGCCGCATTATCAGATGATGGTAATTATGAGCTGACCATTACCAGCCAATATGGATGTGTGCAGGTATTTAATTATGAATTGATCGTCAATCCTCTGCCTGCCTGCAATATTAGCGGCAGTGCAACTCCGGTTTGCCCGGCTACGGCACTCAATTTTTCTGCACCTGCAGGTATGACATCCTATCTATGGACCATATCAGGTAATGGCACAATTGTCGGATCCGCCAGTACTCAAAATGTACAAGTTCTTGCCGGAACCACATGTGGACAATCATTTACGTTGACTCTGGTAATTGTAGATGGAGAGACCTGCACCAGTACATGTTCAGTAACGGTAATGGTGGAAGACACTGAAGCTCCCATTGTGACAGGTACATTAGCAAACATCACCCTACCTGGATGTACTGTGGGAGATATTCCCGCGGCAGTGACTACAGTGGCTGCTCTTGAAGCATTTGGAGTAAGTATTAGCGACAATTGCACTGCGGATGGTGTTTTGACAGTATCACATTTGGATGGTACTCAAAATACCTCATGTGGAGTTTCTTTTGTACGTACTTATACTGTAAGGGATGCATGCTCCAATGCCAGTCTAAGTTTTGCGCAAAACATAATGATCATTCAGAACGTACCACCGACTCAGGTTGGAGGTCCCGTTGCTACTACCATCGATGTACAATGTGTTTCAGAAATAACAGGTTCATTTATGTTACCTGCAGTTCAGAGCGCATGCGGAACTGTACTGAGCCCTATTGGCCCTATCATACAGATATTAATGCGTCGCTTAATAATGATTTTGGAACGGCTGTAACTCTTTCAGCCACAGAAGCTCCAGGAGTTTGGTACACAGATAGATATGCACCCGCAGGTTTTACATCACCTGTCACCTTCTTAGGTAATGCCCGCTTAAAACAAAGCATAAGCAGCGCTGATGGAGCAAATAACAGACCCCCTGCATTTTCTTCATCTTTCTATGATACTCAGGGCAGGAAATTTAATCTTCAAACCGGTTCAACCTATGCGGAAATTGAGTTGTACGTTCCTTCTCAATGGGAAACAACCGGAAGACGCATGGCAGGATTTTGGGCTACATCTCAGAATATCGGAAATGTGGATGCAGGATTTCCGATCATTGAATTTATTTCAAATGGCACAACGGGCAATTTCCGGGTTTGGGAATCAGGATCAGGCACCTGGGTTAATTTAGGTCTTCCATCAGGTTTTGCATATGATTCCTGGATAAAATTATCAATTCAATTGTTACCGGGTTCGGAGTATTTAATTAGGGCCGGTTCATTGAACTATATCACAAATACTAATTCATCTGCTGCAGCAGTGAGACTCGATAATGTAATTTTACAAGGACACAACAATACAACGGGAGTTACTTACGACATTCATTGGGACAACTTGTCCTACAACAATGGTACTGAAACTGTGGAATGCGGAGGTGATCGCAACTATACTTATATTTACGAGGATTGCGCCGGTCTGACATATGACTGGACGTATACATACCACATAAAACATATCACTCCACCTTCAGAAGATGGCGTTCCGGTAGCTATAGCATCTGATGTAGAATGTCTTGCCGATGCAACAGTACCTTCGATTTTACCTGTAGTAAAAGATGTATGTGGAGAGGTTTTAGCACCTTCCGGGCCTATTATTACCGATATAAATTCTTCATTGGGGAATGATTTTTCTTCATCAATAACATTAGCACCTGCTTCAGCCAATGGAGTGTGGTATACAGACAGATATGCACCTTCAGCATTTGTTTCTGCTACCAACTTTAATGGAGGCACTAGGCTTCTACATAGTATTAGTGCAGCTGATGCCCAGGCTAATCAATTTTATAATACACAGGGTAGAGGATATAACCTTGAACCAAATACGACCTTTGCTGAGATCGACATCTACATCCCAGGTGCTTGGGCCACTTCAGGCAAACGCATGGCGGGATTATGGGCTACAGCATTCAATGCAGGTAATGCCGCTTCAGGATATCCGATCGTTGAGTTTACTTCTGATGGAGGTGTTCCAAGGTTCAGAGTATATGAAACCGGGTCAGGTTTATGGATTGACTTAGGTCTGCCAACAGGATTTACTTATGACTCCTGGACAAATATTTCTATTAAAGTACTGCCTTCGAATGAGTTTTTATACACAGTCGGAGACCTTAGCTATATTACTCAGACAGGTATGGCAAGTGCTTCAGTACGATTGGGAAATGCCATCCTGCAAGGTCATAATACCACCACAGGTGTCACTTATGATATTTATTGGGATAACCTGAAATACAATGACGGTACAGAAACATTAAATTGTATTGGCGAGAGAAGATATACCTATCATTATACAGATTGTGCCGGGTTGACATTCGACTGGACTTATACCTATACGATCGAACGCACTACTGCTCCGGCACAAGTTGGCGGACCGGTTGCCTCTTCGGCAACTGTTCAATGCAGTGATAATGCGGTAATACCAGCCAGCTTACCGGTGGTCCAGGATGTATGTGGTAATGTATTGACACCTTCAGGTCCAACCATTACAAGCCAAAATTCATCTTTGGGTAATGATTTTTCTGCTGCGATCACATTGGCCCCAACAGCTGCAAATGGTGTATGGTACGTAGACAGATATGCACCTTCAGCATTTGTTTCTGCCACAAATTTTAATGGTGATACAAGATTGTTGCATAGCATCAATCTTGCCGACGGAAGACCTGATAATTTTAGCAATACTCAGGGAAGAGCATATAATCTTGATGCAAATACGACTTATGCAGAAATTGAGTTGTACGTCCCATCAGGTTGGGCTTCTACTGGCAGACGTATGGCAGGCCTCTGGGCTACCGCATTTGATAACACAAACGCAGTCGCTGCCTACCCAATAGTGGAATTTACGTCAGAAGGTTCACCACGCTTCAGGATTTGGGAATCGGGTTCCGGAGCATGGGTTAATTTAGGTTTACCAGCAGGTTTTGCTTATAATCAATGGGTGAAATTATCAATAACCCAGTTATCAGGTGGTGAGTTTTTACTACAGGCAGGATCATTGAGTTACATCACACAGACCAGTGGAGGAGATGGTTCTGTCAGACTGGGAAATGCAATATTACAAGGTCACAATACTACATTAGGTGTAAGCTATGATATATATTGGGATAACTTTAATTATAACAGCAATACTGAAACATTACAATGCGGTGGTGAGAGAAGTTATACATACCATTATGCAGATTGTGCCGGGTTGACATATGACTGGACTTACACTTATACGATTGATGTTCCTGCTCCGGTAATTACTTCTTGTCCGGCAAATCAGGTAAATTGTATAAACATTGCTGAAACATATTCAATACCGGTAATTACCGCCACTCAATTATGTAACAATACTCTTACTATTAGTTATGATATTACAGGAGCTACTACAAGAAATGGAATTGGTAGTGATGCAAGTGGTAATTTCAATGTGGGTACTTCCACTATTATTTGGACAGTAGATGACGGTTGTCAACAGGTAACATGTATGACCACAGTAGTTATCAATCCACTTCCTACTGCTACAATAGCATATAGTCAACCGGCATTTTGTGCCACCGGTACTGCGTTGGTTACGCAAACCGGTCAGGTCGGAGGGACATATTCCAGTACGCCGGCAGGTTTGATTCTCAACAATATGACGGGTGTATTGACTCTTACCGGAAGTACCCCGGGTGTATACAATGTGACATATGGATTTTCAGATCCTGTAACAATGTGTACGAATACGACCAGTACGAATGTGACCATCTGGGCACAACCAAGCATTGCTATTGTTAGTATCGACAGTGTAAGTTGTCATGATGGATTGGATGGAGCAGCAGAAGTACTTGGCTCAGGAGGAACCGGCACCTTGAGTTACTTATGGAGCTTGGGAGATACGACACCTGATGTAATGGGCTATGCAGCCGGTAACTATTCAGTGACCGTCACGGATGTAAATGGGTGTAATGCATCTACACCTGTAGTAATTTCAGAACCGGATGAATTAATTATCGTAAGTTATATTATTACAAATGAAACTTGTCAGGCATGTAATAATGGAAGTATAACTATAAACGCTTCAGGTGGTACTTTAAATTATGAGTATAGTATTGACAATGGAATGACATGGCACGAATCAAATTATTTCCCTTCATTGATGGCAGGTAGCTATAAGGTTATGGTAAGAGATGCCCATGGTTGTCAGACGACTCCGGATTTGGTCAGCATTACTGAACCCGGAGTATATGCAGACATGACTCCTCAACACTATTTATCTTCATCAATACTTACTCTTAATCAAACAGTAAATGCGGTGGTTAAGGTGAGGAATATTGGAAATGGTCCGACTAATGGAACTTATACTTTTACTGTTTCTAAGTTTTCTGGATCCAGTGGAATGAGTCTGAATTTGAGTGCAGCTCCGAGTATAAATATAACAGGTGATGTCTATACTTTAAATCATAGTTATTTCGATATTATCAGTTTACCGGGATTCTATTTATTCACTTCAAATATGAGTGCGCCTGTTATTCCGATAAATGGATCAATCAATGTAGGTTTTACTATAACCAGGACAGGCGGAACTAGTGGTCAATTTAATTTGACATCAAACATAGCCTCAGGCTCAGGAGGAGAGATCAATAATCTAAATAATTTCGGTGTTTCCAATTTAGAAAAAAATTGACCTGTTAATTTTCAAAATAAAGACAAATGAAAAATATAATTTTATTACTTACATTTTTGGTTCTTAGCCTTAGTATGAAGGCGCAGGGCACTACTGACTTATCAAATCCAACTACCTCCGTTGTTGATCCGGTAGAATCAATAGGCTCCACCGGTTTTGTGGAAGTTCAACTCTCAAATACATTTGTACCTATACCTGCTAATGGAGTAAGGTTGGAAATTACAATTACTAACCATCTAAATATTACCCCGATATTAGTTGATAATTTTGGAGTGTGGGGTGTTACTTATAACGGTACTGAGAATGGTAATACGGTGATTGTTGTTAAAAACACATTGGCCGCAATGCCAATACTTTCAAATTACGAATTAAGGTTCAACTTTATAGCCGTTAATTTATCTTGTGTTGATTGTGGAATTGTAAATTCAAATGTTGGATTAACTGACGATGCAATTGGTGTTTCAGATGTACCGCCAACCAATAATGGTGCGAATGCTAAGTACACTGTTTCAATTCCGCTTCCAATCAAGCTGGGCGATTTTGCTACAAAGATCAATGATTGTTCATCCATAGATGTTTTCTGGAATACGTATAGCGAAGAAAACTTTGAAAAAGCTGAAATCCAGAAATCTGTTGATGGTAAAAATTATATCTCAATAGGTACGGTTAAAACTAAAGGAAACGGTACAGCAGTGAATAATTCATACCTGTTTACGGACAATTCCCCGTTAGTTTCCGGTACAGTTTATTATAGATTGAAGGTAATTGACCTGGATAAGAGTTATTCTTATTCAAGAGTAGCTACTGCTATTGTTAATTGCGATAATGCAATCGATATGGATATCTATCCCAATCCTACATATGGTCAGGCTAACGTGTCTTTCAGCGGGTTTAAGACCAATAATATGAGAGAAGTATTGATTTTAAACGTAAAAGGTGACGTCGTCAGATCTATTAAAATGGACCCATTGGCAAATAATAATTTAAATGTAAATGATCTTGTCTCTGGTATTTATTTTCTCAAACTGGTGGATGAAACACATGTAATTCAGAAAAAATTTGTTAAGATTAATTGATTGTTGAATAGATAATCAATTTATTATTCGGTAGTATTAAGGCATTCTTAGAGGAGGATGCCTTTTTTATTATTAACTCCCGTTTCTGTAGTCAAATATGCTTAATAAGTATTAAAATTTGCATCGATATAATGCTAAAAGGTAATAGGAAAACTTTGTCCTTTAAATGTATCAGGTTATCCTTTTTGATTTGGAAAAATGATTTCCAGCTGGACTAACTTCTAACATCATCCATCTGCCATTGTTTGTCAACTGCAGAAACCTGAATTATTAAATACTACATAGAATTGTCCACCTCATTTAAACCTTTATTCCTATGGTGAAAAGCCGTATTTGGCCATTCTGAAGTTGAGGCCTGATCAAACATCTTATTTAAAAACATTCAACCTGGCGATCAGAATATTTTTATATAATTTAGAGATCGGCAATTCTAATTTATCAATATAAATTGAATCATAATTCAACTTAGTAATGTGATTTATATTGACTATGTAGTTTTTATGCACTCTCTGAAAAATGGAAGGTGGAATAATAGACTCTATTTCTTCAAGATTAGTTTTTAGCATTGTTTTATGAAGAGGGGTCGTAATACACACTTGTGAATGATCACCTTGAAGATAAAAAATATCCAGAAAAAATATTTTATGCAATTCATGACCAGTATTAAAGAATGCATATTCGTACGAATCGTTCAGTGATTTAATATTTGAAGTTGGTTTATTTAATGATTTACCGGTTTGTTGATTCATAATAGTTGATTAATTTGAATTCATACAATTTTTGATTTATTGAGCATATAAAGAATCAGATGCAATATTCCTATTTGTGACGTTATTAAAAATATATGTTGTTAAACTTTTAAAGTAAAAAACATAAAACAAAACTACTTCTAAAATATTTTTCTGTCAATACGCATTTTTACGTATCCTCTATGTCGACCGCCTGATTTTTGTTAACTAATTTAAGTTTCGGTGTTAATTACAGCTTTTAATATCATTATATTTCAGATTATAAATGCAGAATTATGATTTTATATATGAATGAATGTCAACATGTTAGATAAAGTATTCAATTTATAATACAAAATATTCAATGGCATCAATAATACAATACTTTACGAAACAGCCATCTTACTTCTACCCTCTCCTATATAACTAATCCTAATCTATTGTAAATGAATAGTATAAAAGTTAAGATAATGAAGGATCTGTGCTTCCCTTCTTCCAGAGCTATGGTTTTTACATATCTTTTTGGATTTAAAAATTAGATAAAACTGGATCTGAAATGGTCATAAAAAATTATCTAAAATGATACATCGGGGTAGCTGTGGCCTTATAAAATTTAGTAAGTAAATGGATAAAATTCCAAAAAATAACAAAGGCATACACAGCGGAAGAATGGAGCCTTGTATGGTTTTGCGTAATTTTTTGAGGATTTTAGGAATGAAACGCGCGTTAAAAATTTTATAGAGCCTTGAATTTTTTGGTTACGTTTTTGTTTCAAGACAAAAAGGTAAGAACAAAAGGTCGGTTATATGATGATATCCATTTTCATCTTTTATAGATGTTTGTTTATCAAAGAATTGCTGAGCGGTAAAAATTTTACAGAGCCTTGTCCCTAAACTTAGGGATGCTTCTTTCTTTTTTCAAGAAAAGAAACGAAGAGATAAAAGGCCACAATATATTATCTTTCATGATTTTGGAAAATTGAT
>Ga0247738_10000555_pt1 | contig 14141 bp, 12 predicted proteins | sample UWRJL013104B2_FD_180936 | JGI IMG/M metagenome (GOLD analysis project Ga0247738, IMG submission 180936) | Plant litter microbial communities from Arlington Agricultural Research Station in Wisconsin, United States - UWRJ-L013-104B-2 | ecosystem: Environmental > Terrestrial > Plant litter >...
GATCAATCCGATCGCGCGAGTCTGCGTCAAGCTGGTCAGCCAGGCTGGTATCGGCACGGTGGCCGCAGGCGTGGCCAAGGCCCATGCCGACGTCATCCTGATCTCCGGCAATGTCGGCGGCACTGGCGCGAGCCCGCTCACATCGATCAAATTTGCGGGTCTCCCGTGGGAAATGGGTCTGGCCGAGACCAATCAGGTGCTCACGCTCAACAGCCTGCGCCACCGGGTTAAACTGCGCACGGACGGCGGCCTCAAGACCGGGCGCGACATCGTCATCGCCGCGATCCTCGGTGCCGAGGAATATGGCATCGGTACATTGAGCCTTGTCGCCATGGGCTGCATCATGGTCCGCCAGTGCCACTCGAACACCTGCCCGGTGGGCGTGTGCGTGCAGGACGAGAAGCTTCGCGAGAAGTTCACCGGCTCGCCCGAGAAGGTCATCAACCTGATGACCTTCATCGCTGAGGAAGTGCGCGAAATCCTCGCGCGCCTGGGTTGCCGCAGCCTCGACGAGATCATCGGCCGCACGGAGCTGCTCAAGCAGGTCAATCGCGGCGCGGATCATCTCGACGATCTCGATCTCAACCCGATCCTTGCCAAGGTGGATGCGGACGATGACAAGCGCCGCTTCAACCTGACGACCCGGCGCAACGAAGTGCCCGACAGCCTCGACGCACAGATGATCGCGGACGCCAAGGCCGTGTTCGAGCGCGGCGAGAAGATGCAGCTCACCTACACGATGCGCAACACGCACCGTGCCGTGGGCACGCGCTTCTCGGCATTGGTGACGCAGAAGTTCGGCATGTCGACGCTGCAGGACGGCCATGTCCATGTCCGCCTGCGCGGCACGGCGGGCCAGTCGCTCGGCGCGTTCCTGTGCAAAGGCATCACGCTGGAAGTCTTCGGCGATGCCAATGACTATGTCGGCAAGGGGCTTTCAGGCGGCATCATCGCGGTCCGCCCGATGGTTTCCTCGCCGCTGGAAAGCCAGGAAAACACGATCATCGGCAATACCGTCCTTTATGGCGCGACGGCCGGCAGGCTGTTCGCGGCCGGACAGGCAGGCGAGCGCTTCGCCGTGCGCAACTCGGGCGCGCAGGTCGTGGTCGAGGGCTGCGGTGCCAATGGCCTGGAATATATGACCGGCGGCGTCGCGATCATCCTGGGCCGGGTCGGTGCGAATTTCGGTGCGGGCATGACCGGCGGCATGGCCTTCGTCTATGACGAGAGCCGGACCTTCGCGAGCCGGGCCAATCCGGAGAGCATCATCTGGCAGCGCCTTTCCAGCGCGCATTGGGAAGGCGTGCTGCGCACCCTGATCGAGGAACATGCCAGCCGTACGGACAGCGCCTGGGCCCATGCCATCCTGCATGACTGGGATCGGGTGCGCGATCATTTCTGGCAGATTTGCCCCAAGGAAATGATCTCGCGCCTCGCCCATCCGCTGACGGACGGCGAGAACGAAGCAGAGGCCGCGGCCGAGTAAGGCCGGGCCTTCGGGCCTCGCTCAGGGCGTCGGCGAAACCGCAAGTATCGGCGGCGCGGGCGGCAGCGTTGCTCTGACGACAGGTTGTGAAGCGAGAGGTTGCGGCGGTGCCGCAGCCTCCTCGCCAGTCGCCGGCATATCCGCACTGGCGATCTCATCGAGGTATGGAAGCCCGAGCTGCTCGGCCATCTGGCGGTCGCGCGTCACGCCGGCATCACAGCCTTCGCAGACATGATTGCCCGGCGCAGCGATAATGGCGCGCCTTACGGGCTCGCCGGTTGCGTTATCGACGCGCTCCGCTTCCTCTGCGTCCAAGAAGGCCGCATCCTCCGGTGCATCGGCGATTGGCCGTTCGCTGCTCGGGAGGCCGGAGATAGCGAAACTGCCCAGCCAGCGTCCGCCCGCAAAGGCGAGCAGGAACATGCCGCTCCAGAAGAGGGCCTTCCTTGCCCGGGCCGTCATGACGTCAGTCTAGCACATCGGGCGCGCGCAACCAGCCGCTCGTCTCGGCAGCGCGATGAGCGCCCTTCCATCGATTCAGCGATTAGCCCGCTGGCTTGTCCGCGGCGATAATGACAACTGCGGGCGCTTCATGGGCAGACAGACTGCCGTACGAAGCCCCGACGCTTCCATCCACGTCGGGGTCATCCGCGATCGTCCAGCGCCCATCGTCTTCCGGCATCGACTCTTCGTCCGCCAGATAGGACTGCTCCGCCTCATAATCGGCATCGCGGTAGAGCTTCGCGTCGCAGCCCTTGCAAACATGGGCGATGGGCGCCTGCGGCAACCGGTCGGGCGTGAATGCTTCGCCATGACGGTCCGAGGCCATCTCGGCAATGATATCGACTGGCTGATACGCCCGAAAACCGCCGAGCGTGTAGCTACCCAGCCCCACCCCGCCCATAAGCGAGGCGGCAAAGGCTCCAGCAGCAACGGCGGCTTTTCCGACGATCATGATCGATAAAAATCGCGACCGGGCGATGCGTTCCCGTTCCCATGAAGGCGGCGCCGCGCATCGGCGCTTCCCCGCCTTCAATCCGTTCCCTGTCGCCCAGTCCAACTCTGTCCTTGCACGGGGCTGGCGGCTCGGCCATCAGGCTGGACATGTGGCTTCTCTACCAATTCCCGCTCTGCCCCTTCTCACGCAAGGTGCGCTTCCTCATGGCGGAGAAGGGCATCACATACGATCTGGTGCGCGAATCGCCTTGGGCGCCGAATGACGAGTTTCTCGATCTCAATCCAGCGGCCACGACACCGGTTCTGGTCGACGAGGCCAATGGCGCCACGCTGATCGACAGTCAGGCAATCTGCGAATATTTTGAGGAAACGGTCGATCAGTTCCCGCTGATTTCCGGCTCGGCGCTGGCGCGGGCGGAAGTGCGGCGTCTGGTGGCCTGGCTCGACCAGATCGTCTATCGCGATGTGGTTGCCCCGCTGCTCCACGAGCGGATGATGAAGCGGATCGTCAGCCGCGCTTCGCCCGATGCGGGCGCCCTGCGCGATGCGATGCGCAAGGCCAATACCCACATGGACTATCTCGACTATCTGCTCGACCACCGCAGCTGGCTGGGCGGCGGCACGATGAGCCTCGCCGACATCGCGGCGGCCGCGCATCTCTCGGTCGCAGATTATCTGGGCGGGATCGACTGGGAAGGCCATCGGCCCACAAAGCGCTGGTATGCGGGCATAAAGTCGCGCCCGTCGTTCAGGCCGCTGCTGGCGGAGCGGATGGAAATCGTCGCGCCCCCGAAATATTATGACCAGCCGGATTTCTGACGCCGGTTAATGGCTGAGGGCGCTCAGGCCTCGGCTTCAGTTGCGATATAGACGCGGTTGCGGCCATGTTCCTTGGCCAGATAGAGCGCGCGATCGGCAGCCTTGAGTGCGTCGCGCGGCTCGTCGAAGGCGAAGACATCGGCCACGCCGCCTGAGAAGGTCACATGATCCATGCGCTCGCCGGTCTTGCGATCGACGAGATTGCGCTCCGATAGATCGGCGCGGGTATCGTCAACCACTTTTGCGGCCTCGGCGACTGTGAAGCCCCTGAACAGCATGACGAACTCCTCGCCGCCATGGCGAGCGACATGGCATTTCTCGCCGGAGATCTTGGCGAGCAATGTTCCCACGAACTTGAGCACGCGGTCGCCCGCATCATGGCCATGCGCGTCGTTGATGCGCTTGAAATGGTCGATGTCGCAAAATGCAACGCTCAGCGCCTCGCCACTGTCCTTTGCGGTCTTGGCTTCCTCGCGCAGCGTCGCCTCGAACGCGCGGCGATTTGGCAGGCCGGTCAGGTGATCCTGCTCGGCGGCGCGGCGAGCGGTCTCGAGATTCTTCTGAAGAAGGCGCGTCTGCTTCTGGCCTTCGCGCATCTTGTTTTCGACTTCGCGGGTCTTCTCGACCATCGAGCGCGTCAGGCCAATCAGGCTGGCCACGGCCTCGGACGTCGCGCCCTCGGCCTTCAGCTCTGCGGCCTGCTTCTGCAGCGCATCGCCAAAGTCGCTGGCGGACTCGCGTGACTGGTCGGTGAGGCCTGTCAGATGATCGAGGTTGCGCTCCACTTCGCTGAGCATGTCTGTCAGCTGGTCGGGCGAAAGTTCATCGGCGCGATGCTCGGCGACGATTGTCTCGGCCACGCCATTGGTGATCCGCCCCCTGTCGGAGAGGATCGCGCGCACGGCCTTCTCAATGGCGAGGTCGTTGCCGGTGAGATAGTCGAGCGCGAGGCCGAAGTTGAGCGGCGTAATATCAAGATCATGCGCGAACAGGAAATTGCCGACTTCATCGTACATCGCCCTGCGGCGCTCGACTTCGCGGCGCTGCCGGCCATCGCCAGCTTCGCGCGGCGTGGTCGCCACCGGCTCTGCCGCGGCAAGCTGTTCGCTCGTGAGGAAGCTACGCCCCCAGCGTGCGAGCTTTGGACCAATTCCCTCTGAAGACATTTGCGACGCCGGCATGCAGAATTGCTCCTCCGTATCCGAGCCTTGTAGGCACCCATGGTAAATAAACATTTGAGCTCGTCGCCTGAGCCTCCGAATTTTTTCCGTTCTTTTCCGCGCATTCACCCGCCGCAGCTCGTTATGGCCGAAATTCGCGGCTTTCGGCGCCTGTCACGCGACTGCGTGACATCGGCGCGCGGGACGCCGTGGGAGCCCGGGCCAATCGATTCGACGAAGCCCAGCCCCGGTGCGACAAGTTTCATGTGACGTTCATATGGATTGCGCCTAGTTTCGTAGCCATGAGGATATTCGACGGCGTTCGCCGGCTGCTCGCAACCATCACCGCAATCTCGCTGCTCGTCCCCGGGCCCGCAGCAGCACAGGCGCCCGCCGCCGCGCCTGCGACAGCGCCCAAGCCACCCGTAGCCGTCGCAGCCCCGGTCTCTGCCGCAACAGCCGCGTCCGCCCCGCGCCCGTGGTTCTATGAGCGCAGCGACGTGCCGATGGACCCTGCATGGCAGTTCGGCGTGCTGCCCAATGGCCTGCGCTACGCAGTCCGGCGCAATGAAATTCCGGCGCGCATGGTCTCGATCCGCGTGCGCGTGGATGTCGGCTCGCTAATGGAAAAGGGCGAGGAAGCGGGTTTCGCTCATTTCATCGAGCATCTCTCGTTTCGCGGCTCGCGCGATGTGCCGGACGGCGAATCCAAGCGCATCTGGCAGCGGCTGGGCGCTGAGTTCGGCGTAGACAGCAATGCGCAGACCACCGCGACACAGACGACCTATGCGGTCGACCTGCCCAGCAACAGCGAAGCTGGCCTGGACGAGAGCCTGAAAATCCTCGCCTCCATGGTCTCCGCGCCAGCCATCGTGCCAGCCGCCGTCGAGGCCGAGCGCTCGGTTGTGATGGCAGAGCGTCGCGAAGGGCTGAGCCCGGCGGCAGCGCTGGGCGACCAGACGCGCAGCTTCTATTTCGCCGGTCAACCGCTGGGCGATCACAGCCCGATCGGCACCGAAGCGACGCTCAATGGCGCAACCGCGCAGGCGCTCAAGGCTTTTCACGACCGCTGGTATCGTCCGGACCGGGCCGTTGTTGCCATTTCCGGTGATGCCGATCCGGCACTGCTCATCGCGCTGGTGAAGAAGCATTTCGGCGGCTGGCAAGTTTCGGGCGCGGCAACGCCCCTGCCCGACTTTGGCCGCCCCGACCCCAAGGCACCTACAACCAAGGTCGTTGTTGCGCCCAATGTGCCCGTGACGATCAGCCTGGCTTATCTGCGCCCCTGGGTGTTCAATGAAGACACCGTCATCTTCAACCAGAAGCGCATGGTCGACGAACTGGCCCTACAACTGATCAACCGGCGCCTGGGCGTCGCGGCTGCGGGTGGAACGAGCTTTCTCGATGCTTCGGTCGGCCGGGATGACAGCGCGCGTTCGGTCAGCGCCACCTATGTCAGCATCGTGCCCATCGGCGACGACTGGGAAAAAGCGTTTCGCGAAGTGCGCGCGATCATCGAGGATGCGCGCGTCACCCCACCGAGCAAGGCCGATATCGACCGCGAATATGTCGCGCTGGAATCGGCCATGGCGCAGGCCGTCGCTACGTCCAGCATCGAATCGAGCGCGCAACAGGTGGATACGCTGGTCTCCGCCGTCGACATTCACGAGACCGCCGTCTCGCCCGAAACGCAGCTCGGCATCTATCGCGGCGGCCGCGCGCTGATGACGCCCGAGAATGTGCGCGATTCCACCCGCCGCATGTTCACCGGCGCTGCTGTGCGCGCATTGCTTTCGCTCAAGAGCGAACAGCCCGGCGCACTGGCGCGGCTCGGCACAGCGTTCCGCGCGCCGGTGAAGCCCGCCCGCAATGTCCGGCTCGACGCCAAGCCCGTCACCATGGCCTCGCTCCCTGCGCTGCCCGCGCCGGGCAAGGCTGTGCTCAACCAGCCGCTTGGCGCACTGGGCATCGAACAGATCAGGTTCGAAAATGGCGTCACCCTGTTCCTCAATCCCAACAAGGCCGAACCCGGCAAGGTGCGGATCGGTATCCGCTTCGGCCATGGCCAGCAGAGCTTCTCACCCGACGAGAATGCCGCGCTCTGGGCGGTGCCCTCGACACTGATGGCCAGCGGCATCGGCGATCTCGACCGGGTCGCGCTCGACAAGCTGACCAACGGCCGGCAATTGTCGCTGCAATTCGGCATCGACGATGATGCGTTCACGATGGACGCCGTGAGCAGCCCGGAGGACTATAAGGATCAGCTGCGTCTGTTCGCGTCCAAGCTTGCCTTTCCCCGCTGGGACGCGGCACCGCTTGCGCGCACCATCGCTGCGCTCAACGTCGCTTATGATCCCGTGCCCAACTCGGCCGGGGCTGCCATCGACCGCAATGTGAGCTGGTTACTGCGCGACAAGGACGAGCGCGTTGCGCCGCCCGAACCTTCCGACGCTAAGGAGCTTACGCTCGCCAAGTTCAAGGAAGTGTGGGAGCCGCTGCTCGCCACTGGCCCCGTCGAAATCCAGCTCTTCGGCGATGTGACGCGCGATGAAGCCGTCGCCGCCGTGGCTGCAACATTTGGCGCGCTGCCGCGCCGCCCCGAGACTGTTCCGCCCGCGGAAAATCTCGTGCGCCGCTTCCCTGCGCCGATCGACCGGCCAGTGGTGCTGAAGCACAAGGGCACGGCCGAGCAGGCCGGCGCCATCATTGCCTGGCCGACCGGCGGTGGCGACGATCGGGCGAGAGAGGGCCGCCAGCTTTCCATGCTGGCGCGGATCATCAACGACCGGCTGTTCGAGAAGCTGCGCTCCGTCGACGGCGCGGCTTACACGCCGAGCGCCGTCAGCATCTGGCCGGAAGCCTTCAACTCCGGCGGCTATCTCATGGTCCAGACGCAGCTCAAGCCTGAGCGTATCCCCTATTTCTTTACGCTGATGGACGAGGTCGTCGCCGATCTGGCGAACAAGCCCGTGAGCGCAGACGAGCTCGAGCGCGAAGTGGAACCGATGCGACAATATCTGGACCGCGCGCGCTCCAGCAACGCTTTCTGGATGAGCATGTTGGGCGGAATGAGCCGCGATCCGCGCAAGCTGAACATCGCGCGCAGCATCCAGAACGACGTGCTGAGCGTGACGCCTGCCGACATTCAGACCCTGGCTCAGCGCTATCTCAAGGCAGACACCCGCTGGAGCGCCATCGTGCTGGCGCAGGGCGTGCCCGAGCCGAGCCTGCCCGCGCCGACACCCCAGATCGCCACTGCAAACGCCGCCGCGCGCGTCGCTGCATCAAATACAGGCGGTGCCAGCGCCAATTGAACGCTTGCGCCGGGCGCCTTGCTTCCCCAAATGACAGGTGAGCGCAGGATGAACCCGGCGTACGCGACATATGAGCGCATCGCAGAGCGCCGCAAAGCAGCGCCAAGAGCGAGCGCCACCCACGAACGAAAGACAGCTTTATGTTGATCGAAACCGAATCCACGCCCAATCCGGCAACGCTCAAGTTCCTGCCGGGCCGCACGGTGATGACCGCCGGCACGCGCGACTTCGCCAATCCGGAAGAGGCTGAGGCTTCGCCGCTTGCGGAAGCCCTGTTTGATCTGGGCGATGTAACGGGCGTGTTCTTCGGCCGCGACTTTATCTCCGTGACGGCGGGGCCAGGTGTCGCCTGGAGCGATCTGCGCACCGACGTGCTCTCGATCCTGCTCGATCACTTCTCTGCGGATATGCCCCTCTTCCGTCCGGCGAGCGCTGCAGGCATCTCGGTGCCTGCCGATGACGCCGAGATCGACACGTCGTTGCAGGACGATCCGGAGGATGCCGACATCATCGTGCAGATCCGCGAACTGATCGAAACGCGCGTTCGCCCGGCCGTTGCCAATGATGGCGGCGACATTGTTTATCGCGGTTTCCAGCGCGGCACGGTCTTCCTGCGGCTTCAAGGCGCGTGCGCCGGTTGCCCGTCTTCGTCGGCCACGCTGAAGAACGGGATTGAACAACTGCTCAAGCATTATGTACCGGAAGTCACCGAGGTACGCGCCGTCTGACGGATGACGTCTGATTGTGACGCGGACGAAGGATGGAGTTTCGGGATCTTGGCCTCATGACGACCGCCGGACTGAGGGCAGCTTGAACTTGCGACGCCTGATCATCGATTGCGCCACGCCGGCTCTGTCCGTTGCCCTTTTCGAGGGCGGTCAGGAGATCGGCACTCATTATAGCGAACCCGGGCGCGGCCATGCCGAAGCGCTGCTGCCAGCCATTGCTGCGCTTCCCGATGGTGGGCGCGCGGACGAAATCATCGTCGACATCGGTCCGGGCAGCTTCACGGGCGTACGCGTCGGCATTGCCGCTGCCATGGCGCTTGGTTTCGCATGGGGCGCGCGCGTCGGTGGCTATGGGTGCCTCGATCTGGTCGCGGCGATGGTGCGCGATCGTTTCGCTCCGGAAAGCGACTTTCCCGTGGTCATGGTCGGCGGCCATGGCGAGCTGTTCTGGGCACTGTTTCCGCCCGCGCAGACTGACCAACCGGCCCTCATCCAGTCCACCCCCATCGCCGCGCTGGCAGCGACGCTCGATCATCCGATCCTCTATGGGTCGGGCGCGCAGACGCTGATGACCGCGCGTGGCGAAGCGCCGGGCCATGCCGTGCCGATCCTGCCGGATGCACGCTGCATCACTCTGTTGCCGCTGGTGCTGCAAGATCTGCCGCCTCGCCCCAATTACGGACGCGGCGCCGATGCCAAGCCAATGGCGCCACGCGCTGCCCCTGCCCTGCCGCTCCTGTCTGGCTGATCATGAGCGCGCTTCAGATCATCGCTTATGATGCACCCGACGAGAGCTGCATCGGGGAGTGCATGACTGTCATGGCACTCGCCTTCGATCCAGGCTTTGGCGAGGCGTGGACCGCGCAGCAACTCCGCTCGATGATGACGATGCCGGGCGCGGCGCTGGTGGTCGGCCGCCTGGGCGAAATCCCGGTCGGTTTTGGCCTCCTGCGCGCCATTGCTGGCGAGGCTGAGCTACTGCTGCTTGCTGTTGATCCGGCGCACCGGAGCGTGGGGCACGGCCGGCGAATACTGGACCGTTGTCTGATGGTTGCGGAACGAAGTGGGGCTGAATCGGTATTTCTGGAAGTCCGCGATTCAAATCCCGCAGTTCATCTATACGCCAAGGCAGGGTTCAACCAGTATAACCGGCGTAAAGACTATTATCTCGGCAAGGGCGGTTGCCGCTACGACGCTTTGAGCTTTAAGGCGGTTCTTGTTCGGAATTAGGACAGATTGGGGCGATAAGCTTGCGATTCAAACGGAATCGGCATAGAAAAACTATAAGAAGCGAATGGCTATGAGCTTCTCGGATCAACCCCAATTAAAGCTAAAAAAAGAAAGGACGAAGCATGACAGAATCAAGTGGGCAGGACGAGATCCTGATCACGTTGACATCAGATATTGTGGCCGCGCATGTCTCGAATAACAGCGTTGCAGTTTCGGATCTCCCGTTGCTTATCACGAATGTCTACGGTGCCCTCTCGGGTCTTCGCAATGAGGTTGCGCCTCCGCAGCCTAAGCAGGAGCCCGCAGTCTCGATCCGCTCTTCGATAAAGCCCGATCACATCGTGTGCCTTGAAGACGGCAAGAAGCTGAAGATGCTCAAGCGCCACCTGATGACGCATTATCAGATGACGCCTGACGACTATCGCGCCAAATGGGGCCTTTCGGCGGACTATCCGATGGTTGCGCCTAATTATGCCGACCAACGTCGCGCACTTGCCAAGAAAATTGGCCTGGGTACGACTCGCCGCCGCGCCGGCAAATAATCGCGCGACTTAAAAGAGACGGAATTAGGGACGAATGGACGGCCTGCCCCTAGGGCGGGCCGTTTCCGCGTCCGGCGCACATGCACACAGGCCCCGATCTCTTCGTAAACGCCAAATTAGCGGGTTCCGGGACGAGCAATTTGCATTACATATGGCGGCATGACCCGGACAATTGACATCGAAGCACTCTGTGCCGAGCGCGGCCTGCGCATTACCGACCAGCGACGCGTGATTGCGCGCGTCCTTTCCGAGAGTGAGGACCATCCAGACGTCGAGAAGCTCCATGAGCGCGCGTCGGCGATCGATCCGCATATCTCCATCGCGACCGTCTACCGTACTGTGCGCCTGTTCGAGGAAGCCGGCATTCTCGAGCGCCATGATTTCGGCGACGGACGCGCGCGCTATGAGCCTGCACCGGAAGCGCATCACGATCATCTCATTGACGTCGAGAGCGGCAAGGTCATCGAGTTTGTCGATCCCGAGCTCGAACAGCTCCAGAAGCAGATTGCCGAAAAGCTCGGCTACCGCCTCGTCGATCATCGCATGGAGCTTTATGGGGTCGCCATCGACCGCAAGAGCTGAGGCGAGCCATCGCGCTGTCCCGCGCCGATTGCTTACCGCATGATCGCTGACCTCGGCTCGGGCCTGCGTCTGGGCTGGCGTCTGGCGCGTATGCTTGGCGTGACCATCGCCTGTGTCATCCCGCATCTGATCGCGCGTCGCCGCGGCCGCTCGCCCTGGCCGCAGCGCTTCCTTGGCAGTGCTGCGCGCGCGGCAGGCTTCGATGTGCGGATCACGGGCACGCCGCGCCTTCATGACGTCTTCTATGTCGCCAATCATCTGAGCTGGATCGATGTCCTCGCGATGGGTGGCGCGACGGGCTGTGCGTTCATCGCCAAGGCCGATGTAAAGTCCGCGTCGCTGGCGGGCTGGCTCGCCGACCAGAACAACACGATCTATGTCGCGCGCGAGCGGCGCGGCGAGGTGGGCGGCCAGATCGACGCCGTGCGCGACGCCGTGTCCGCGCACCAGCCGATCGCGCTCTTCGCCGAGGGCATGACCGGCGATGGGAAGACCCTTGGCCCCTTCAAGCCGCCGCTGTTTGAAGTGCTGCTGCCGCCGCCGCGCGAGATCATGATCCAGCCGGTTGTGGTCGATTATGGTGAAGCAAACGCGCTTATCGCATGGGGCGAAGAACCCGGCCTGGCCTATTCGCGGCGTATCCTCTCGTCGCCGGGTCGCAAGAGCGTCACGCTGCATTTCCTGGAGCCGTTCGATCCGGGCGACCATCCCGACCGCAAGGCGCTGGCGACGGAGACACGCAGCCGGATTGCTGCTGCGATGGGCCTCGACTGACGCGCGCGTGAATCGAGCGGCCTCACCTCCCGGGTGGGGCAAGGCCGCCTTCATCGCGATTCTCAGGGCTTGAGAGTCGCCTTGCCCATGATTGCCTGTCCCCTGAGCAACATGGTCCCGGCGTCGGCGCCGACGCCGAGCTGATAGCGACCGGCATCAATGCGCCAGCCCTTCGCGGACTCATCAAAATGCGCGATCAGGCGAGGGTCGACCGACAGGGTGACGCGCCGGCTTTCGCCCGGCTCAAGCGCGACTTTCTGAAAAGCCAGCAAACGCCGCCCGAGCCCGCCGGGCCCGTCGGTCAGATAGAGCTGCACGACATCCTGCCCCTTGCGGGCGCCGCTGTTCGTCACGGTGAGCTGGGCAGACAGCGCTTTGCCGCCAGCGACTTGCAAGCCGGAATAGCTGAAGCTCGTGTAGCTGAGACCGTGGCCGAACCAGTAAAGCGGCGCGGCATTCTGCCTCGCGAACCAGCGATAGCCGACGTCCGCTCCCTCGATGCGATAATCGACGGCGACCGGATCATTTGGCCCGGCGCCTGTCCCCGGAATGACCGGCCGGGGCAATTGCGCCTCGCTGGCGGGCCATGAGAGCGGCAGGCGGCCCGATGGATTGACGTCCCCGGCGATCACGCGCGCAATCGCCTCCCCGCCCCGCGCGCCGCTATACCAGGCCTGGAGAACGGCGCCCGCCTTGTCCGCCCAGTTCATGTTCACCGGGTTGCCGGTCTGCAGCACGACGATGGTGCGCGGATTGGCGGCCGTCACGGCTTCGATCAGCGCTTCCTGCCCATAAGGCAGTGACAGATCGGGCGCGTCGGCCGCTTCGGTCGACGGCTGATAGACGAAGACGATGGCGACATCGGCCGCCTTTGCAGCAGCGGCGGCAGAGCTAGGATAGGCCCCGATATCGAAGCTTACCTGCGCGTCCTTGAAGCGCTCACGGAGCGCCATCAGGGGCGAGGACGGATGGAGCAGCATATTGTTGAACATGCCCAGCAGTCCCTCGCCGCCCAACGCGATGGAGCGGACCGGCGTGCCTTCCGGCCGCCACGGGTTGGTCACTTGCGAAGAACCGCCACCGGCCACCACGCCGACTTCGGCATGGCCGCCGATGACCGCGATGCGCTTCACGCCCGATGCGAGCGGCAACATGCCGGGGCTATTCTTAAGGAGGACGATGCCTTCTTCCGCTTGCTGCTGCGCGACCTGCGCATGGGCTGCGAAGTCGATCGTGCCGCCGGGCGCGACGGGCCTGTCGAACAGGCCGTGGGTGAACATCGCACGCAGGATGCGCCGGGCTGCGTCATCCAGTCGCGCCGCAGGCACCTTGCCATCGGCGAGGCCCTGCCGGAGCGGCTCATTGAACCAGACCTGCTTGTCGAGCTGCTCGCCCGACTGCTGATCGAGGCCGTTGGCAAGGGCGTCGAGCGAATGCACTGCGCCCCAGTCCGACATGACGAAGCCGTCATAGCGCCAGTCACGCTTGAGAACATCGTTGAGCAACCACTTGTTCTCACAGCCATATTGCCCGTTGATGAGATTATAGGCGCACATGACCGAGCCGGGCTTGCCGCGCTCGATGGCGATCTGGAATGCGAGAAGATCGCTCTCGCGCGCCCCCGCGTCGCCGATGATGCTGTCAGCGGTCATGCGGTTATGCTCCTGACCGTTCAGGGCATAATGCTTGACGGTCGAGATGATGCCTTGCGACTGGATGCCGCGCACAGCCTCGCCCGTCATGACGCCGGCCAGCAATGGATCCTCGCCGACATATTCGAAATTGCGGCCATTGCGCGGATCGCGCGCGAGATTGGCGCCGCCCGCGAGCATCACGTTTATACCCTTGGCGCGCGCCTCGGCGCCGATCATCCGGCCACCGGCAAAGGCGATCTCCGGATTGAAGGTCGCTGCAAGGGCAAGACTGGACGGGAGCGGCGTCGACATGTCCGCCGCGCCGCGCACCATCTGCGGATTGGTGACGCCGAGGCTTGCGTCGCTCTCCTGCAGCGCGGGAATGCCGAGGCGCGGATTGCCCGCGATGAAACCAGCCGAGCCGACGGCGCCTTCCGGCATTTTGGGCGAGCGATAGGGCACCGCCATCGGCCCGTGCAGCAGCGCGATCTTCTCGTCCTGCGTCATCTGCGCGAGCAGCAGGTCCACGCGCTTTTCCACGGCGAGGCTCTTGTCCTGCCAAGGGCGAGCCGCCTTGTCCTGCGCCACTGAAGGCATGGCGATGGCAGCCAGCGCGAGGCCAGCGGCCAGCGCGGCGATATGGGGCTTCCTCATTACTTGAACAGACGGGGCGCGAAGTCGGCGAGATAGCGGCGCCAGTTGATCCACGTGTGGCCGCCAGCGCTCTCATTATAGATGTGCTTGATGCCATATTTGTCGAGGATGCCGCGCGTCGGCGCGACGGTCCCATAGAGGAAGTCGTCCTTGCCCATGGCGTAATAGACGAGCTTCATCTCCTTCGCGTCGCGCCTGAGCGCGGCGTCATTGGCCTTTTCATAATCGGCGATCTGCGCCGCGCCATTATTGCCAAGGCCA
>Ga0247738_10000556_pt1 | contig 14141 bp, 11 predicted proteins | sample UWRJL013104B2_FD_180936 | JGI IMG/M metagenome (GOLD analysis project Ga0247738, IMG submission 180936) | Plant litter microbial communities from Arlington Agricultural Research Station in Wisconsin, United States - UWRJ-L013-104B-2 | ecosystem: Environmental > Terrestrial > Plant litter >...
TATTATTTTAAAGGCTCTCTGCAACTGCTTACCTTCGGACTGCAGCTTTCAGCCCTGAGTTTGCTGGGTCTGTTTTTCGGACAAAGGATCTCTAAAGACTATGCCGGGGCAGCTTCACTAGTGGCCTACTTCCTTCTGGCTGTTTTTGGTTTGTATGTCGTTGGCTGATTTTGGACGACTATCTCAACCTTCATTTCGACCTTTTATCAAAACAAGCCCTTGCGGTGACTTAATCCTGGTATTTTTGTTAAAAATCATATTTATTTGACTTTTAACAAAGAAATACTCTTTTTCCTGAGTACCCTGGGTTGGTTTAACGGATTAATACTGAGCAGTTATTTCCTGTTCTTTATTCCCAAAAAAACGCTTCCCAATACTCTTTTCGGTTTATTGTTGCTGGTTTTGAGTATCCGCATCAGTAAGTCGGTCGTGTGGTATTTCTATCCGGACCTGCCTGTTTTCTTTATACAACTGGGTCTTGCGGTTTGTTTTCTCATCGGTCCCTTATTATTCTTCTATCTGAAAGCCGTCTCCGAACAAACCAAAACTTTCCCCGGAGAATGGGGCATCATACTTGGAAGTTTTGTTATGGCTTCTGTCCTCCTCATGCTCTTTTTTACCGACAAGTCCCAGCTGTATTTGTGGAAAAAGTACTTCGTCAAAATCATTTACGGAGAATGGTTCCTGACGGTGCTTATTTCCGGGATCTTCATTATTCCATTGCTTAAAAAACTGAGAACGGGCTATGTAACCCTGCATGAAAAATGGGTTCTGGCGGTTTATTTCAGTAATCTCATGATTGCCTCCAACTTTGTAGTGTCCTATCTGGACATCCTCAATGTGGCATACATCACCGGCGGGCTCACCTTCTCACTACTTATTTACCTGAACATCCTGATACTGTTCTACAGGAAAAAGACCGGTTATCTGTTTAGCCCCGAACCCGAAAAATACAGTAACAAAAAAATAAGCCCGGACGAAGCCGGGACCTTGATTCTAAAACTTGAAACAGCCTTAACCGAAAAAGAGATTTACAAAAACCCCGATTTGAAGCTCCCTGAAATGGCGGGATTACTCCATGTTTCAGTACATCAGTTATCTCAATTACTCAACGACAACCTGCAGAAAACCTTCCCTGTTTATCTGAACGAATTCCGGGTTAAGAAAGCCTGTGAAATCATAGACGCTGCTCTGGATTTTAAAATAGAAGCCATCGGTTATGAAGTGGGTTATCATTCAAAATCCACTTTTTTTGCTGCTTTCAAAAAAATCACCGGGCTCACCCCAAGCCAGTATAAGGCCGCCAAAGTATCCTGAAAAGGGCAATTCCAGGTATTTCTTGTTCAGATTTATAGATCAGGACTTCATTTCCTGATCCTGAAAGCATTTTTGGGCTTTCAACAAAATAAAAAATCTGATCAAAATGAAGAAAAAGCAATTATTACTGACGCTGACTTTATTCCCTCTTCTTTCTTATGCCCAAACCACCAGAAAAATCCTGATGGTGGTGAGTAGCTATGGTAAAGATGCAGGCAAAACACGGCCCGGGTTTGAGGTCGATGAATATTCCCAGGCGTACCTGATTTTTAAGGCGAATGGTTTCGAAGTCGATGTGGCCAGTCCAAAAGGCGGAGCGGTGGAGCCCGACGGATACAATGCCAAAAAAGAGTACAACAAAGCTATTTTAGCTGATGCCAAGGCTACCGAATGGTTAAAAAACACCCTTCCGACAGCATCTCTAAAGGCTGCGGATTATGCAGCCGTATATGTTGTCGGTGGAAAAGGGGCTATGTTCGATCTACCTTTTGACCCTTCACTTCAGGAAATCATTACGCAGATCTACCAAAACAAAGGGATTATTTCCGCTGTTTGCCATGGCCCCGCGGCTTTTGTCCATGTGAAACTTCCGGATGGGAAATACCTGGTGGAAGGAAAAGCCGTCACGGGTTTTTGCAATGATGAAGAAACCATGTTCGGCAAAAAATGGCAGAAAGAATTCCCGTTTATGCTTGAAGACAAACTGAAGGCGAGAGCCGGGATCTATGAAAAAGCCGATGTTATGTTGCCTCATGTGAGTATTTCGGGGCAATTAATCACCGGCCAAAATCCTTATTCTACCAATGCTCTGGCGGAGCAGATCGTACGCTCTCTTGGTACAGAACCTGTATCCAGGCAACATTTCCCGGATGAAATGAGCATGATTCTTGTAAAAAGAGCCCTGGGTGGTGAATGGGACCAGGTAAAAAATGAAATCAAGGTCAGCAAGGATAAGCTTGATATTGAACTCATAGCAGTTTACGGCTATTACCGCTCGATGGGTGCCAATGGTGATAAAAAAATCAGTAAACTGGCACTGGATGTCATGGAACTGGCAACCCCTTATTACTTTAATTCTGCTCTTCAACTGGAACGGGCTACGTGCTATAAAAACCTGGATGACAAGCCGACTGCGAGGAAGCTACTGGAGGAACTCATCGCGAAAGAACCTGATTCAGACAAGGCAAAACAGATGCTTGAGGAATTAAACAGCAAGTAGTTTCAGGACAAAACAACCCGGCACTGAAATTCATAATAACAATTAAAAAACGTATGGCAATATTTCATAAAAGTATTGCCATACTCCTCTTTTCCTTCTGCTTGTTTTTTCACTGATCATAACAGCCATGCTACTGAATAATAGTCCATTTTGATTGATTTTACCTCATTCATCCCCTTTTTCAACTATTTCTTCCATAATATTCCAACCAAATTATATCTTTCTGAATCATTGTTACTGAAAAGGGTTTTAAGGGAAAGGAAGATGGCGGAGGGGTCAGTTATGATCTTTTCGCCATCCTACTGAAATCAAGAGAATTACTAACCATGTATTACAGATTAATTATAACGGCATTTTTTATATACGGTGTGATGGCCTGCAAAAGCAGTGACATGATGCCTCAGCAAAGCAACAACCCGAACTGGGACATGAACAACCTTTCCAATGGCGGAAAAGGAGGCATTGTTGCTCCATTCGGAACATGGAAAATGGTGGCTTATGAAAACAACATCACGACTTCTTACGACGTCAGCATAGAAATCAAAAATGAAAAAAATGAGACCGGACAATACATCATCAACGGTAAAGGCCCCCTCAATTTTTACTTTGCTTTCTTCACCTCAGAGTTTGAAAAAAGAACGATGGTGGTAACAGGCGTAGGAGGAACAAAAATAAAAGGCTCTGCCGAAGAAGTTGCCTTTGAAGAAGATTACTGGAACCGCTTATCGAAAGTTGAAAGATACGAAGTGCTTAACAACGGCCAGACGCTGGTTCTGCACTTACCGGAAAAAGAAAACAAAAAAATCACTTACAAATTTATTAAAGGATAATGAAAAAGGCACTCTTAATGACTGGAATCTCCCTGGCCCTGGTTGGCGGTTTGTCCAATTGTGCGGTCGTTGAACCGAAAGAAAATGTCGAAGTAAAAATCCCGGCTGAGTTTTCAGGAAAAACGAGTGCTTTCGCATTCGATTTCTGGAAACAGATTCATAAAGCCGAAGCTAAAAACAACAACTATTTTGTCTCACCACTCAGCCTCCACATCGCTTTGGGTATGCTGCTCAACGGAGCAGATACAGAAACCAAAACAGAAATACAGAAAACACTGAAACTGGACAATGCCAGTCTTGAGGAGATCAACAGTTCTTACAAGGAACTGATCGAAAAGCTGCCGAACCTTGACCCGAAGGTCAAAAACACGATTGCCAATTCTATCTGGCAGGAGAAAACTTTCCCGGTACAAGCCACTTTCACTGACGGATTGAAAAGCAATTTCAACGCACAGCTGTATTCTGAAGACTTCGGAAACCCGGCGACGGTCAGCAAGATCAATCAATGGGCGAGCGACAACACCAATGAAAAGATCAAAAAAATACTGGACAGCATTACGCCTGACCAGGTGATGTTTCTGGTGAATGCTCTTTATTTCAAAGGCGACTGGAAAAGTGAGTTTGAAACCAAAAACACTTCCAAAGCCGACTTTAAAGGCTCTGCCTCTACAAAGCAGGTCGACATGATGCACAAGCAGGAAGAATACCTGTACACAGAAAATGAAAACTTCCAGATGATCGAACTTCCATACGGCAATGACAAATATGCCATGAAGGTCATTCTTCCCAAGGGAGACATAGATGCTCTTGTCAACAGCTTTAACCAGGAAACCTGGGCAACTGCAGGCAAAGGCATGGTCAAACAAAAAGTAAACTTCGGATTGCCAAAGTTCAAAATCGAGTACAGCAAAAAACTGAATGAGATACTGGAAAACATGGGCATGAAGAAAGCTTTCACAGACGGAGCAGATCTTTCGAAAATATCTCCTCCTGCCGGCAAAATCAAGGTGGGTTTTGTCAAGCAGGATACCTATGTGGCAGTAGATGAAAAAGGAACAGAAGCCGCGGCGGTAACCACCATCGGTATTGTCCTTACCTCAGTTCCGATCATCAGGGAAATGACCTGTGACAAACCGTTTTTATTCGTGATCAGCGAAAAAACTTCGGACACCATCCTTTTTTTAGGGAAGGTATCCAACCTTTAAGATTCTGATCGCTTAACCTTTTAAAACTTCAACCTTATGAAAAGAAATTCTACCCTCAATGGGCTGATCCTACTATTGGCAATCCTGACAGGTTTATCTTCCTGTACAGACAATTGTGAAAAAACCAGGGTTTACCGGACTACCGTTGCCTTCCAGATCGGCCGTGAACAATTAAAAGCAGGTATCCAGAATGCAGCTCCCCAGGAAATCGAAAATCCCGGAAAAATATATGCCATCGGCAATTTCCTTCTGATCAATGAAGTAAAAAAGGGCTTACACATCATTGACAATACCAACCCTTCATCTCCCCAAAACGTAGCATTCTTCAAAATCCCAGGGGTGATTGACATGGCGGTTAAAGGCAATATCCTTTATACCGACAACTACACCGACCTGGTGGCTTTCGATATCTCAGATGTCAAAAACATCAAAGAAGTAGGCCGTAAAAATAATATGTTCGTCAACGGCATGGTAGATGGTATCAGCTGGTATTATGACCCTTATTCGAAGATCATTACCGATTATGCCTGGAAAACAGTCACCGAAAAAGTAAAAACAGGCTGTGGTGAAGGTTCTACTGTCTGGCCCGGAGGAGGGGTCTATTACGATACCGGATTTTTCAATGGTTCAAATGGTACCAACGGCTCCGCCGCAGGAACGAACGGACAGGGCGGCTCAATGGCCAGGTTTACCATTTACCAGGACTACCTGTATGCGGCCACCCAGTCAGACCTCCTTGTTTTTGATATAAAAAATCAGCAGAAACCCGATTCTATCAGTAAAGTTAACCTGGGATGGGGTATAGAAACGATCTTCCCATACCAGGACAAACTGTTCATCGGCTCCAACACCGGCATGCATATTTTTGACAATTCAAATCCTGCCAAACCGGTGAGAACATCCATCTTCCAGCACGTAAGGGCCTGCGACCCGGTGGTGGTGGAAGGAAACAAAGCTTATGTAACCATGAGAACCGGGATTTGCGGGGTAGCTCCCAACCGCATGGATGTGGTGGACGTCAGCAACCTGAGCTCTCCGCAACTGATCAGATCCTACGAAATGGAGAATCCTCATGGCCTTGCCATCAATAACGCAAACCTGATGGTCTGCGAAGGGCAATTTGGTCTCAAGAGTTTTAATGCTGCCAATGCTTCTGACATTACGTTAAATCAGCACATCAAAAATATTGATGCATTTGATGTCATTCCTGTCAGCAACACCCTGCTGATCATGATCGGGAAAGACGGGCTTTATCAGTATGATTATTCTGACCCGAAAAACCTCAAACTATTAAGTCATATTAAAGTTAAAAGCATTTGATTATGAAAAAGATATCTTTACTCTTTTGTCTGGTGTTGCTGATTTGCGGTCAGGCTTTCGCTCAGGAAGAAAAGTCGTCTTTCTTCAAAGAACACCCTTTTGTTAATATGACTGAATTCGGCGGTTTGTTTGGCAGGGTAAGGGTGCCCAGCGGCTATTATTATTATCCGTCTTCCAGTTCTTACTGGCCGGGGCCGTCGACCATTACCTACAAAATGAAAAATGCAGCCAATATTTCCGTTCAGACTTTCAACGGGATATACCTCAACCATAAAACTGCCGCCGGCGTGACCATAGGAGCAGACTGGTATGATGCGGCTCTGATCGTTCCGGTTTCTGCAGGACTCAGAAGGGTTTTGGTAGAGAAGAAAAACGGGGGATCTTCGCTGGTGGCCAGCCTGGATACCGGCTATGGAACCACCCTGCTCCAGGAAGATGACGAAAATATAAAAACAAAAGGCGGTGTCATGATTAACCCGGCCATCGGGTTCAAATTCCCGATGCGGAACGGATCAGCCTGGCTGCTCAACTTCGGATACAAATATCAGAAACTGACCGTCGATGATCTTATCCGTGAGAATGACATTTACAATATCAGGGGATCAGAGAGCCGTAATCATAACCGGGTTCAGATCAGGCTTGGGTTTCAGTTCTGAAATATATAAAAAGGGCTGTAAATCAGAAATTTACGGCCCTTTTATTTTATCTCTTTTTCCTCCTGGAAGACGATTTACCTGAAGATTTCCCGTCAGATCTGCCTCCACTGCCTCTCCTTCTGCCGGAATCACGGGATGGACGCGACGAACCGGAAGAAGAGGATACAAATTTACTCCCCTCCACACTTACCAGCTCCAGGTCCATGCTTCTTTTTTCAAGATCAGTGGCTTTGATCATAACCTGGGCAACGCTCCCGAATCCGATCACTTTTCCTTTTCTTTTACCAACGATCCGGTAATTTTCAGGGTCGTAATCGTAAAAATCATCCGTCAGATCTGCCAGCCTGACCATGCCTTCACAACCTGTGCCTTCGATCTCAACAAAAATACCGAAATCAGTTACACCGGTCACCACACCATCATAAACAGCACGCCTGTCCTGATAACTCATATACTCGACCTGCTTATATTTGATCGAAGCCCTTTCTGCTTCTGCAGCCAGTTTTTCCTGTTCCGATGAATGCTTAGACTTCTCATCAAAATCAGCCTGGTTAAGGTCTTTGCCGCCGTCCAGGTAATGCTGGAGCATGCGGTGGGCCATCATATCAGGATAACGCCTGATGGGCGAAGTAAAGTGACTGTAATGATCAAATGCCAGACCGAAGTGTCCCAAAGTCTGCGTCGAATACCTGGCCTTGGACATGGTCCTGACGGCCAGCGATTCCAGGATATTCTGCATCGGTGTACCTTCAATCTCCGTCATGAGGTTGTTCAGCGATTTCGACAAAACGGTCTGATTCCCGGTTTTGACGGTGAAGCCCAGCTTACCCGCAAATTTGGAAAAAGTCTCCAGTTTCTCAGGGTTAGGTGGTTCGTGTACCCGATACACCATCGTGAAAGGATTCTTCACTTCACCATTTTCGTCTTTATTCAGGTTATGGACAAATTCCGCCACTTTTTTATTGGCCAGAAGCATAAACTCCTCGATCAGCTTATGAGCGTCTTTTCTCACTTTTACATAAATGCCGACAGGTTTGCCTTCTTCGTCCAGGTTAAACTTCACTTCATTGGTTTCGAAGTTGAAAGCTCCTTTTGAGAACCGCTCCTTTCTCAGGATTTTGGCGATGTTGTTGAGTTTATGTAAAATCTGAATGTAATGATCTCCTTCTGCGGTCTCATCCAGGTCCAGCAAGTCCTGGGCCTGTTCGTAAGCAAATCTTCTGTCTGAATGAATGACGCCTCTCCCAAACCACTCAGAAATTACTTTTCCGTGGTCATTCATTTCAAAAACCGCTGAGAAAACCAGCTTGTCCTCATTAGGTCTTAATGAACAGAGATTATTCGACAATTTTTCAGGCAACATCGGAATGGTCCGGTCTACCAGGTAAACAGAAGTGGCTCTTCTGTAGGCTTCTTCTTCCAGTTTGGTCGAAGGCCTCACATAGTGGGTCACGTCCGCAATATGCACGCCGATTTCGTAATTGCCGTTTTCCAGGGCCTTATAACTGATGGCATCATCAAAGTCCTTAGCATCATGCGGGTCAATCGTGAAGGTCAGTGTTGATCTGAAATCCCTCCTTTTGCTGATTTCTTCCTCAGTGATCACCTCGCTGATGGCTTCTGCCTCATTGATCACCTCTTCAGGGAATTTAACCGGCAAGCCGAACTCCGCCATGATGGCGTGCATTTCAGCATTGTTATCTCCGGATTTTCCTAAAATATCCACGACCTTGCCGGTGGCTTGTGTCACTTTGGTAGGATACTGCATCAGATGGACAATCACCAGGTCGTCTTTGGACGCTCCGTTGATGTTTTCTTTGGCTATAAAAATATCCTCATGAAAACCTTTGTTATCGGGTTTTACCAGGGCATAGTTCCCGAAAGTCTTGATCTTCCCGACCACTTCGGATCTTCCCCTTTGCAAGACTTCAATGACTCTTCCCTCGGGATTTTTACCGTTCTTTCTTTTGCCTGTGATCTTCACCTTTACCTTGTCTCCGTCCAGGGCTCCTTCCAGGTCATTGGCTTCCACATAAATATCGGATTCGTTGTCGTCATACCTGATAAAAGCGAATTTTGGATTCACAAAATCCACCTTCCCTTCAATCACGGTGGCATCTGCAGATTTGCTTTCGCTTCCGTTCTGTTCGCCTGTATTCTGAATATATCGTCCCCTGCCCACTTGTCTGAGCTTGCCTTCTTCTTCAAGTTCCTCCACCATCAACCTCACAAATATTTTTTCATCCTGGTCATAAACATCCAGGTGATTGTACAAATCCGTCAATGTATAGACTCTCCCTGTATTCTGAGAGAAAAAAGCGTGGACCTCTTTCTTCTGTTCTGCGTATTGTGTTTTTTTCTTTCTTTTGGCCATTAATAGTAATGATTTCAATAAAATATAAAAGTATTCATAATATATAAATCTACAAATTTTCCCGAGATTTGCAAATTATTTATAATATACTAACAACAAAACCCGAAATGAAGTTTATTCAGGGCATTCTGCCCCTTGTTTTTCTATTGCTTTCATCGGCCGTTTTCGCTCAGAATGATGAGAAATACATCATCCACATTAAAAAAACTAAAGAGCTTATAAAACTCGACGGCCTGCTGGATGAGGCCGTATGGCAGCAATCAGACGTAGCCAAAGACTTTTTCCTCACACAACCTTACGATACTGCTTTTGCCGGGCTTCAGACCGAAGTCAGGATCCTTTTTGATGATAACTTTATTTATGTGGCCGCCAGGATGACAGAGCCGAGGGAAAACTACATTGTCTCTTCTCTCAAGCGTGATTTCCTGGGTGGCACGAGTGATGTTTTTGTGGTCAATATCGATCCTTTCAAAGATAAACTCAATGGCTTTCAGTTCGCGGTTTCTCCGCTCAATGTTCAACGGGAAGGGCTGATTTCTTCGGGTGAAAACACCGATAATTCATGGGACAACAAATGGTATTCTCAGGTTAAGAACTATGACGACCACTGGGTGGTCGAAATGGCGATTCCGTTCAAAACCATCAGGTATAAGTCTTCAGAAGGAGCCAATACCTGGAGGATCAATTTCAACCGGAACTCCATGAAAACCAACGAGATTTCGAACTGGACGCCGGTTCCGAGAAACTTTGCATCCAGCAACCTGGCCTTTGCGGGGCTTATGGTCTGGGATGACGCCCCACCCAAGCCGGGAGTTAATATTTCTGTGATTCCCTATCTTTCCGGAGGTTTGTCAAAAGACTTTCCACGCCATGCCGAAGATTTAAGCCCGCAGAATATTGTGAAAGACAAGACCGGGGGTATAGGCCTGGACGCCAAAATAGCGGTAACGCCCGCCCTTAATCTTGACGTGACGATTAACCCGGATTTTTCCCAGGTAGAGGTAGATAAACAACAAACCAATTTGTCCCGTTTTGAGCTGTTTTTCCCTGAAAGAAGACAGTTTTTTATCGAAAATGCAGACCTTTTCGGCACTTTCGGGTTTCCGGATACCCGGCCCTTCTTTTCCAGGAGGATAGGCATCACGCGGGATCCTGCTACCGGAAACAGCCGCCAGGTACCGATACTGGGCGGGGTAAGACTCAGCGGTAAAATCAATGACGCCTGGAGGATCGGTGTCATGAATATGCAGACCAAAAAAGTAAAGTTCAGCAACGGTTCTTATAACCCTGCTTCCAATTATACCGTGCTGACTGCCCAGAGAAAGGTTTTCGACAGGTCTTCCATCGGAGGAATCCTGGTGAATAAAGAGAACTTCCTGTCCGACATTCCGGGTACAGATCGCGGGAATTTCAACCGGTACAACCGGGTGGCCGGCCTTGAATTCAATTACTATTCTCCCGACAACCGGATCGAAGCCGAAACCTATTATCACCATTCCATTCAGCCGAACCAACCTTCTGATGCCGGAAGTTTTGCTCACTATATGGGTTATCATCACCCCAACGTGGACATTAACCTCGGTATGACCCGGATAGGTGAAAATTACAGGGCTGAAACAGGATTTGTACCCAGAAGAGGGCTTTATAATCTCTTCAGACCGGTTTCATTAATCCTAAATCCTAAAAAAGAATCGGTTTCAAAACACATCAACTCCTACGGAATCGGCACGGAAGGAAGTGACAATTTTGACCTGAAGGGTAAAAGACTCGACAGCGAAACCAACTTTTTCGGATTTATCAAACTTCCCAGCCAAACGGAGTTTTATGGGGGTTACTATATGAATTTCGTGCACCTGTTTGAAGAATTTGACCCCAGCAATGCTTCCGATAACCCCGACCCTGATTTCTCAAGGGATGTGGTACCACTTCCGGTGGGGGACTACCGTTCCAGGGGTTATTTTGTGGGCGTTGAGACGGGCTCGCGGGGAAACTTCCAGGTGAACTCCAATTTGTCGTGGGGAGGGTATTTTAATGGTAAAGGTATAGAACTGGAGAGCAGTCTCGCCTACAGGATCCAGCCTTATGGCTTTGTGACGGTTGATGTCAATTACAACAAAATCGACCTTCCGAAACCTTATAAGAGTGTCAGTTACTGGCTGGTAGGACCCAAGGCTGAAATGGCATTTTCGCGGTTTGTGTTTTTCAGTGCTTTCTTTCAGTACAACACCCAGACCAACAATACAAACATCAACAGCAGGCTGCAGTGGAGGTTCAAACCTGTGAGCGACTTCTTCCTGGTTTACACAGACAATTATTTCTCGCAGGATATTCCTCAGTACAGGATCAACAGCTGGACGCCTAAAAACAGGGCTTTGATTCTGAAGATTACTTATTGGTTGAATGTTTAAATATTACATCAGACAGGTTTTGACCCCAAATCGCGGAACTCTCCGGGTTTCAGGTCTTCCAGCAATACATTCCCGACGCGGATTCTGATGAGTTCTGTTACTTCATAATGCAGCTTATAGCACATTCTCCTGATCTGGCGGTTCAATCCCTGCACCAGGATAATACTGAAAGTATGCTCATCGATTTTAAAAACGCGGCACGGCAATGTCATTTTACCCATGATGGTGATTCCTCCGGCCATTAAGCTGATAAAGTGTTCATCGATTATCTTATCCGTTTTTACGAGGTATTCTTTCTCTGTCTGGTGCTCTTTTCTCAGGGTTTTGTCAAAAAAACTTCCGTCGTTGGTCAGGATGAGCAAACCCTCTGATGCTTTATCGAGTCTGCCGACCGGGAAAACCGGTTCTTCAAAAGGCAGGATATCTTTCAGATTATCTGCAATTTCAGGATTGAGGGTTGTTTCTATACCCCGCGGTTTGTAATAAGCATAATACACCATTTTCTTGCCTTCTTTCAGGACTTCTCCCTGGTATATCACTTCGTCGGAAGCTTCAATGATGAGGTTTTCAGAGACAGGAGTGCCGTTCAGCATGACCTCTTTGTTCAGAATAATTTCGAGAGCTCTTTTGTTAGATATCTGAAGTTTTTTGACAAGCAAGTACTGAAGACGGTTCCGGAAGGTCATTAATCTGTTATTGAAAAGGCAAAGGTAAAGCTAAAAAAGGCATGCTCTGAATATAGCACTTGGGTTTTTCGATTTATATCCGGAAATTTGGGCTTTGAAGTCAAACCCCTGCAAACTCGGAAACGACGCATTTGTAAAAGTATTTATGAAAAAACTTTGGCAGAGCCCAAAGAATGATCAATTTCGTTACAACTTTTACCGGCCTGGAAGAGTTTAGAACTTAAAACACAAAAAATGTCATTACAATCCTATCTGGAGGCCATTAACCTCGAAATCTCTAAAACCACCTACGGAGAAAGCCCTGAAGAACTTTATGAACCTATCCGTTACATCATGGACCTGGGAGGAAAGCGTATGCGGCCTGCCCTGACCCTGATGTCTGCCAATATGTTTCTTTACAACTGGCAAAAAGCCCTTAAAGCGGCTTTGGCGGTTGAAGTCTTTCATAATTTTACCCTTATGCACGACGACATCATGGACCAGGCTCCGATCAGAAGAGGACAGCCGACGGTTCATGAAAAATGGAATCCGAACGTAGCCATCCTTTCCGGTGATGTAATGCTGGTGTCTGCCTATGAATTGTTGCTGACAGTAGAAGACCGTCATATCAAAAGAGTCATCAAACGGTTTAACAAAACGGCCGCCGAAGTTTGCGAAGGACAACAACTTGACATGAATTTTGCCTCCAGAGACAATGTTTCGGAAGAAGAATACCTGGAAATGATCAAGCTTAAAACTTCAGTTCTGCTGGGTTTTGCCCTTGAATTGGGAGCCATTATTGCTGATGCTGATGATGAATCTATTCAACTGCTGTATGAGGTTGGACTTAACCTGGGCATAGGATTTCAGCTCAAAGACGATATCCTGGACGTTTATGGTGACCCTGAAAAATTCGGAAAACAGGTAGGCGGCGATATCATCGAGAACAAAAAAACCTGGCTTATGCTGGAGGCCATTAAGAAAAGTAAAGGCACTCCTTCTGAAAAAGAGTTGAACAAATGGCTGACCGCCACTACTTTTGACGCTAAAAAGAAAGTAAAGGCCGTCACCGAAATATATGACAAACTGGAAGTAAGGCCGGACGCCGAAACCAAAATGAATGAGTTTTTTGACAAAGGGCTTCAGGCTCTCAAAAAACTGAAAGTTTCGGAAGATAAAAAACAGATCCTGAAACAATTTGCAGATTACCTGATGGAAAGAGAAAGCTGAGCTATCTGACTCAGAACAATTTACTAAACAAAATAAACAGGCATGTCAATAACCATTATTATCATTATAGCTACTGTTGTCGCCAGCCTCGTGGCATTCAGAGACGGGAATTTCAGAAACAAGTGGATTCATAACCCGTACACCGTTTATCATCGCAAAGAATACTGGAGATTGCTTACTTCGGGCTTTATTCATGCTGACTATATGCATCTTTTCTTTAATATGTATGCGATGTATTTATTCGGTGAAGTGGTTGAAGATCGCTTCGGTTATTTTTTCGGAGAAAAAGCCGGGGTGTATTTCCTGGGGCTTTATCTTTCAGGGATTGTCGTGGCCAACCTGCCGGATCTTATCCAGAAAAAGAACCAGGCTTACTTTAATTCACTGGGAGCGTCAGGGGGAGTGTCTTCCATCGTTTTTTGCAGCGTGATTCTTGAGCCTCTGAACAAGTTGATGATGTTCCCGATACCCATTCCTATGCCGGCCTATATTTTTGCAGCCATTTACATTGCTTACTCAATATACATGGAGAAAAGGCAAATGGACAATGTAACCACATGGCCCACCTGTGGGGGGGTGTCTGGGGTGTTGCTTTTATTGCCTTTACCAAATTTGAAACCATTCCGGCCTTTTATCAGCAAATCCTGAGTTCTTTCTGATGAAACTGAACGAGCCATATCCGGTCCGTGAACGAACTATCGGACAAACCATCATCCACTCTTTTGCGGAAGGGGCTTTTTTATACGCATTTTTTGTGCTTTTTCAACCTTTTGATATGTCTCAGTGGCATGACGAAAACAAGTATATCAAATTACTTGGCTTTGCGGTTGTCACTACCCTGAGCACCTTCACCAACCGGGAAATATTACCCAGGATTTTCACGAAGTTTTACAGGGAGGAGAACTGGGTCGTCTGGA
>Ga0247738_10000557_pt1 | contig 14110 bp, 6 predicted proteins | sample UWRJL013104B2_FD_180936 | JGI IMG/M metagenome (GOLD analysis project Ga0247738, IMG submission 180936) | Plant litter microbial communities from Arlington Agricultural Research Station in Wisconsin, United States - UWRJ-L013-104B-2 | ecosystem: Environmental > Terrestrial > Plant litter >...
TATATTGCAGCACCTAAATTTATCACCTAAGAATGAGTATGAAAGTAAACAAAATTGTAGTCTTGCAATTAATGATGTCAATGGTATTGATGTTGGGCACGGCTAGTTGTAGCAAAAAATCGAGTTCAAGCCACGCTTCTAGAGCAACAGGTTGGGATGTAGATAGTCAGAATGGAACTGCTGCTAGAAATGCAGGGAAAAAACAACAGGCTGGTCCTGGTTTAGTTTTTGTTGAAGGAGGTACATTTACTATGGGTAAAGTACAGGATGATGTTATGCACGATTGGAATAACACACCAACTCAGCAACACGTTCAATCATTCTACATGGATGAAACTGAAGTTACGAATGGTATGTACTTAGAGTACCTGGAGTGGCTTAAAAAAGTTTTCCCTCCAACAGAAGAAAATTACAAGAATATTTATGAAGGAGCGTCTCCTGATACTTTAGTATGGAGAAATCGTTTAGGGTATAACGAAACGATGACTAATAATTACTTAAGACACCCTTCTTACGCTAACTACCCAGTAGTAGGTGTAAACTGGATTCAAGCTGTTGAATTTAGTAAATGGAGAACAGACCGTGTAAACGAAGCTGTTCTTGAAAAAGACGGATATCTTAAAAAAGGTGCTAAAACTACAGACGTAAGTGCTGAAAGTTTATTTAATACTGAAGCTTACCTTGCTTCACCTTCTACTACTTATGGTGGTAACGAAGAATTAGTATTAAAGAAAAATCCAAACGGAAGAAGACCAAAAGCAAATAAAGATGGCGTAGTAGAAGAAAAAAATGTGTACGCACAACGTTCTTCTGGAGTTATCTTGCCAGAATACAGGCTTCCTACAGAAGCTGAATGGGAATATGCAGCGGCAGCTGATGTTGGACAAAGAGAGTACAATATATATAAAGGACAAAAGAAATATCCTTGGTCTGGAGATTATACTCGTTCAGCAAAACGTAAAAATAAAGGAGATCAATTGGCTAACTTTAAACAAGGAAACGGTGATTACGGTGGAATTGCAGGATGGTCAGATGATGGAGCAGATATCACAAATGCTGTAAAAAGCTATGCTGCTAATGATTTCGGATTATACGATATGGCAGGTAACGTTGCAGAATGGGTTGCTGACGTTTACAGACCTATTATTGATAATGAAGCAAATGATTTTAACTACTATAGAGGAAATCAATACGCTAAAAACAAAATTGGTAAAGACGGTAAACTTGAAATCATTACTAAAGACAATATCAAATATGATACTTTAAGTAACGGTAAAGTTGTAGCAAGAAATCTTCCGGGAGAAATTGCTCAGGTGCCAGTTGACGAAAACGAAACGTACTTGAGAACAAATTTCAGTACAAGTGACAACATCAATTATAGAGATGGTGACAAACAATCATCTAAATATTTTGACTTTGGAGATTCAGAATCTGGAACAAAAGCTGATCAAACAATGTACAACTCTCCTAAACATAATATCACTACAGATAGTTTAGGTAAGGTGTTGAGAAAATATGACAACTCTAGTAAACGTACTACTTTAATCGATGATAAAGTAAGAGTTTATAAAGGAGGTTCTTGGAGAGACAGAGCTTATTGGTTAGATCCGGCTCAAAGAAGATATTTCCCTCAGGATATGGCAACTGATTACATCGGTTTCAGATGTGCAATGTCTAGAGTAGGTTCTAAAGCTGAAAGAAGAAAGTCGCCTAGAAACTAAGTTTTAGAAATTTCAAAATAAAAGATTCCAAATTCCAAGTGCTGAATATTCAGTTTGGAATTTGGAATTTTTTTATGATAACTTTTCTATTTTTACAATTCATAAAAAATGTTTTATAAATGAATATTCAGGAAATTCACAATTTGTTTTTGCAATGTAAATCTGTTTCAATTGATACGCGAAAAATTGAAAAAGGTTCTATGTTTTTTGCTATTAAAGGAGAAAATTTTGATGCTAATACTTTTGCCCAGCAAGCACTGGATTTAGGTGCTTTGTTTGTTGTTATTGACAACGAGGCTTATTTAATAGATGAAAGAACTATTCTGGTTCAAAATAGTTTAGAAACATTACAGGAATTGTCAAAATTTCACAGAGCATATTTAAAATTGCCAATTATTGCTTTAACAGGAAGTAATGGTAAAACAACGACGAAAGAATTGATTAATGTTGTTTTGGCTAAAAAATTCAACACAAAAGCAACAATTGGAAATTTAAATAATCATATAGGAGTTCCGTTAACCTTATTGTCTTTTACAAGTGAAACTCAGATAGGGATTGTTGAAATGGGAGCAAATCATAAAAAAGAGATTGAATTTTTATGTGAAATTGCGCAACCTGATTATGGTTACATAACCAATTTTGGTAAAGCTCATTTAGAAGGTTTTGGAGGTGTTGAAGGCGTAATTGAAGGAAAAAGTGAGATGTATCAATATCTTGCCAAAAATAAGAAAACGGCTTTTGTAAATCTGGAAGACTCAATTCAGATTGAAAAATCAAGCGGTATAGCTTCATTTACATTTGGAATTAAAAAAGAGAAAGCTGATCTGGAAATTAATAGCATTGAAGCCAATCCATTTGTAGAAATTGAGTATAATGATTTTAATGTAAAGTCTAATTTAATTGGCCTTTATAATGCTAATAATATTAATGCGGCTGTCGCTATAGGAACATATTTTAAAGTTGATACAAAAGACATAAAGGCGGCTATTGAAGGATATGTTCCGGATAATAACAGATCTCAATTATTGAAAAAAGGTACAAATCAAATTATTTTGGATGCTTATAATGCAAATCCTAGTAGTATGGCGGTGGCTATTGCCAATTTTGTACAACTAGACAATCCAAAAAAAGTTATGATTTTGGGTGATATGTTCGAATTAGGGAATGAAAGTGTTCAAGAACATAAAATCATTGTTGATTCAGTTTCTAATCAAAGAGAGTCTGCTTGTTATTTAATTGGAAAAGCATTTTATGAGAATAGAATTTCAAAAGAAAATATCTGGTTTTTCGAAACCTTTGATGCTTTTGCAGAATATCTTAAAACCATAGATTTTAATGAAAGTATTATTTTAATTAAAGGTTCGAGAGGGATGGCTCTTGAGCGAAGTTTAGAATATATTTAGTACTTTATAGTGTTTAAAAAAAAACAGCCATTTAAAATGATAAATGGCTGTTTTTTTTAATTAGATACTCATCAAAAAGCCGATTAAATTCTCTTTTTTATTTAGTCCGAGTTTTTTTCTTAATCGATATCTGGCAAGTTCAACACCGCCGCTTGAAATATTCATGATTTCGGCTATTTCCTTTGTTGACATATTCATTAGTAAATAGGTAGACAAATCGAGTTCGCGCGGAGAAATCGTCGGATATTTTTCTTTTAAACGTTTTAAGAACTCAAAATGGACATTTTTAATGTGCTTTTCCAAGTCCTTCCAGCTCTTGTCTGTATTAACTTCTTTTACAATACTTTTGTGTAATTTATTGAATTCAAATTTCGTTGAGTCATCCAGAATATTAGTATCAATGTCTTTGAGTTTGTGAATTATTCCATTTAAAATTTTATTCTTCTTTACAACCTGCAGGGAATTATTTACCAGTTCTTTGTCTTTTGCTAAAATTTTAATTTGAAGCTTGTCACTTTTAAGTTTTTCGATTTCTTTTTCAAGTTCATGTTGTTCGTGTCTTATTCTGGATTCTTTTTCAAGATACAATCTTCGTTGTTCTATAGTTTCGTAATATTTGTTTTTTCTAATTTTTGATTGAATTCTATTCGAAATAATATAGATACCGGCTAAAACAAAAATAAAATAAATAAGATAAGCCACAAAATGTCTGTACCACGGAGGAGAAATGGTAAAATTTACTTCATTTACATCAGAGACAACACCATAGCTATTTTTAGCCTTAATTTTCATTGTATAATTGCCTTCTCTCAAATTGGTGTATTCCTTAATTGCTACAGTAGACCAATTTCTCCAGCTATCATCAAAAGGTTCCAGTTTATATGAATACAGTAAGTTTTCCTGATTCTCGTAAGTTGGTGACGAAAATGTAAATTTAACATGATTTGAACTATAAGGTAATTTAAATTCTTTTTCTGGTATGTCAAGATTTCCTATAAGAATAGTATCATCAGTAAATGAAAAACTTTCAATAAATGTGTTTGGTTTAGTTATAAAACTGTTTGATATTTTTGAATCATAATGCGTTAAACCATCCGTTAGGCCAATAAAAATATTGCCGGGATCAATAGTATTTACAGAAATATAATTATTAACCAGGTTTCCTGTAAGATTAGAAAACGGAGCCTCTTTTTTGGTAAAACTGCCATTTTTATTTTTTGTTAATACGCCCAGCGATTCATTATATGAATACCATAAATTTCCATAAGCGTCTTCTATTAAAGTGTTTATTGTAGGTATGCTCTGAAATAACTGAGTGATTTTTTTATCTTCAAAAAAGGCTTCCTGTTCTTTTGAAAATCTGTAAAAATGATTTTTAGTTTGAAAGTAGATTTTTTTATTCAGTACTTGTAAGCTTCCGATTCCTTTATAGTCTGATGAAAGCTGAGTATGCTTTTTTATATAATCAAATCTTTTCAAATCATCTGATAATACCATTTGATACAAATAGGGGGCTTTTTTTAGCCATAAAAAATTTTCATCTAATGCTATTTCAAATGTATTTGTAGTTTCGTCAAATCCTTCAACCTGATTAACATATTCAATGCCATTTGTGCTCTTTTTAAAAATCGAAAAACCATTATAGCTTTCGCCAATTATGTAGTTTTCATGATTCGGAATTGCTTTGAATCCGAAATAACCTTTTGTGTCTAATACTTTCGAAACCCTGTTTTGATCAATCACTAATGCTCCGCTATTACTGGCGCACAATAGTGTGTTGTTTATTACCTGTACATTCCAGGCCTGTGCAATTGTACCTTCGACCCTGCTAAACGGTTCGTCTTTAAATGATTTGTTCCAGGAATGATAGAATAGTCCCTGATTTGTTGCAACATATAAATATCCATTAAAGAGCAGAGACGAGTAAACGGTTCCAATATTATAACTGTAATCAAAAAAGGTGAAAGGAGAATTCTCGTTTATAAAGGTGATTCCATTATCCAATCCTAGCCAGAGATTGTTTTTGCTGTCTACAAATGAAGTTAATATAGTGTTGTTTTGAAGCCCCTTTTGACGATTAAGATGCTGGATTATTTTTCCGTTTAAATCGCAAACAATGAATCCGTTTAATACAGAATTGAGAACGATAAACTTATTCTTAATTATACATCCACCTAGTGATGTGTTTTTTTTGATGAATTCATTGGCCTCAGTTTCCCATGGTTTAACTGAATTCCCGTCGGTAACAAAAAGCCCTTTTTCCAGGGTTGCCAAAAGCAATCTGTCATTTGGTAAAGGAAAAACAGACCAGATTTCCTTATCATTAAAGACCGTTGAGTCTTTAAGCGGAATTAATTTCCCATTTTTATACTCTAGAATTCCCAGAACTTTATCTTGAAAATAGAGTCTTTTATTAACCAAAAATGAAAATTGAAACTTATTGGGCGCATCAATAAATCGTAATTTGTCATTTTTATAGAAAAATACTTTGGTAAATGACTGAAAAATTATTTCTCCTTTATATAGATGAATTCTCCAGATAAGATTGATGTTCTTGTTTGCTTTTTTATCAATTAATTTTGAAAGTGAAAAGTATTTTAGAACTCCTTTTTCGTTGCTTTTAAAATATCCAAATTCATCATTTCCTCCTACAAATATTCTTCCGGAATTATCAATTTTTACACTTCTTATTGCCGTTCCGTTTGGCAAAGAATATTTATGCCATGTAGATCCGTCAAACTGAATTAAACCACTATTATTGGCAAAGTACATATTTCCCTTTTTATCCTGATCTATACTCCAGTTTTGGGTGCCTCCTTTATATTCTGTCCTTTTATAGTTCTTAACCTGAGGTAAACCTACACTTTTTACTTGCGCAAAAAACGAAAAAGGTAAGATAAAAATTACAAACAATATTAAAAGTGATTTTATGAATTTCATAATTTTTAAGATCTATTTTTATGAGTAATGTTTTATATTTTGATTTAAAATCGAATATCGTGATTGTGATTCTATAGTTTTACTTAATTATTTTCAATAAAAGCGAAAATAATTGTTTTTTCATAAATGTAGTGTTTATTTTTATAATTAACATTTCGATAACATCTAATAATTTATATTTAATTACTTATAAATCAATTTTTTATAAAAAAAATGATGTGTTTTTGTAATGTAATAAAATTTACTTTGATGTGTTTTTGTAATGAATTTTAATTATAAATAGTAAAAATTTAACTTTATTATTGCATCAAATTACTAATTAATTAACCAAAATTTTTAGAAAAATGAAATTAACAAAATTACTTATGTTTTGTATTTCATCTCTATTGTTCTCGGTTATCGCAATGGCGCAGGACGTTACGGTAAATGGAACTATTAATGATGAAAGTGGATTACCCGTCCCAGGGGCAACTATCTCAGTTAAAGGAACAAATAAAGCAACAGCTTCCGACTTTGATGGAAAATTCCAAATAAGCGTTCCTTCAAACGGAACCTTAACTGTTACTTTTGTAGGTTATGTTACTGTACAGGAAGCAGTAAATGGAAGAACTAAACTGGATATTAAATTAAGTCCTGAATCTCAAAACTTAAATGAAGTTGTAGTAGTAGGATATGGTACTCAAAAGAAAAGTGTCGTAACAGGATCAATTTCTAGTGTTAAGGCAAAAGATTTAGAAAGTTTACCAATTACCAGAATCGAGCAATCTTTGCAAGGTAGGGTTTCAGGAGTTTCTATTGCTGCAAATGCAGGTCAGCCAGGATCTGCTTCTACGATTCGTATTCGTGGTTTTACAACTTTAAACAACAACGATCCTTTATGGGTAGTTGATGGTGTAATTATCGATAACGGCGGAATTGGTTACTTAAACCAATCAGATATCGAGTCTATCGAGGTGCTTAAGGATGGTGCTTCTGGTGCAATCTATGGTTCTCGTGCTGCTGCAGGGGTTATTCTTGTAACAACTAAAAAAGGGAAAGCAGGTAAAATTTCAGTAAACTATACTGGTTTTTCCGGTGTTTCACAAGCAGCAAAAAAATTGGACTTGTTAAATGCAGATCAGTATGTTACGATAATGAACGAAGCATATACTAATGGCGGAAAAGCTGCACCTTACCCAACTACAACTAGTTATGGTAAAGGAACCAACTGGCAAGACGCTATTTTTAACAATAATGCACAACGTACTTCTCATGAATTGAGTTTTAGCGGAGGTAATGATGTTTCTACATTTTATATGTCTTTTGGGATATTAGATCAGGAAGGTATTGTTACCACTGAAATTTCTAATTACACTAGAAAAAACATTCGTTTAAACTCTACTCATAAATTAGGAAAATATTTCAAAATTGGTCAGACTTTAGGTTATTCTAACGAGAAAACTATTGGTGTTGGTAATACTAATGATGAGTTTGGAGGACCATTGTCTTCAGCAATCAACTTAGATCCATTAACTCCAATAATCGAAACAAATCCAAATCAGCCTATTTATACGAATAATCCAAATGCTCTAAAAGATGCAAACGGAAATTATTACGGGATCTCGACTATTGTAACTCAGGAAAATACAAACCCTTTAGCTTACACTCAAACAAGATTAGGCAACAATGATTTTGCTGATAATTTTGTTGGTAATATTTTTATTGAAGCTGAAATTTTGCCTGGTTTAAAATTTAAATCAGCAGCAGGAGGTAAGTTAGCTTTTTACGGATCAGACAATTTTACGCCTGTATATTTCTTAAACGGAGCTACAAAAAGAGATAAAAATGAATTATTCAGATCATACAAAAAATCTTTCAGCTGGAACTGGGAAAACACTTTAAATTATACTAAGAAATTTGGCGATCATAATCTTGGTGCTTTAATTGGTAAAGGTACTTATGTTGATAATATTACTTCAGGAAATGATGTAACATATCAAGGTGTTCCTGCAACGACTCATGATGAAGCTTCATTTAATGTTGAGATTCCGGTTGCAGATAAAATTGCTAACGCGTATGAATCGCAAGCTTATGAGCATAGAGTAGAATCTTTATTTGCCAGATTAAATTACGATTACAAAGAAAAATACATTTTTACAGGAATTATTCGTCGTGATGGTTCTACCAGATTTGGACCAAACCACAAATACGGAACTTTCCCTTCTGCATCTTTAGGATGGGTACCTTCAAAAGAAGGATTCTGGAAAGAAAATAATGTTGTAAACTCTTTAAAAATTAGAGGAGGTTATGGAGTAACAGGAAACGACTCTTCTCCAGATTTCTTATACATTTCAACTATCGGAATTCGTAGAAATTACACTATTGGCGGAACTCCAATTCCTGGACAAAGCCCGAATGCAATACCTAACCCTGATTTGAAATGGGAAGAAACAAAACAAGCAAACATTGGTTTTGAAACAACTTTATTCCATGATTTCTCTTTAACATTTGATTTGTTTAAAAAGAAAACAGACGGTATTATTATGAAAGTTCCTAACCCGGGCTATGTAGGATCTACAGGAGATACTTATGCAAACTTGGCGAGTATGGAAAATAGAGGATTTGACCTTGAGTTAGGTTACCGTAAAAAAATCGGAGCTTTAAACCTTTCTGTAAATGGTAACTTCTCTTATATCGAAAATGAAATTACTTACCTTGATAAAGGAGTTAATTTTATTGCAGGTAATGAAACAGTTCAATCAAGTTCTTACGAGATTAACAGAACACAAGTTGGTCAGGCTTATAACTCTTTCTACGGATTTAAAACAAATGGAATTTTCCAAACTGTTGAAGAGGTTAATGCATACAGAAATACTGCAGGAGGTTTAATTCAGCCAAATGCTAAACCAGGAGATTTCCGTTGGCAGGACCTTAACGGAGATGGTCAGATTGGTGGTGAAGACAGAACATTCTTAGGAACATCATTACCTAAATATACTTATGGATTCACGTTAAATTTAGATTATAAAGGAATTGACTTATTGGTTTTTGGTCAGGGTGCCGGAGGAAATAAAATTTACCAGGGTTTAAGAAGATTAGATATCATAAATGCGAATTACCAAACTGATGTTTTAAACCGTTGGACAGCACCAGGATCAACTAACAGTTATCCAAGAGTTACTACTGATGACACGAACAAAAACTTCAGTAATCCATCAGATTTTAATTTAGAAAAAGGAGATTTCTTCAGATTTAAAACAATTCAGTTAGGATATTCTCTTCCTTCAGATTTAATCAACAAAATTTCTTTGACAAAAGTTAGATTGTATGTAACAGGAGAGAACCTTTTCACAATCACAAATTACAGTGGTTTTGATCCGGAAATTGGTGGACCAACTGCATCTGGAATGGATAATGTGCAAGGTGTTGACAGAGGTTATTATCCTCAGGCAAAATCATACATGTTGGGAGTTAATTTGCAATTTTAATTAAAAAATAAAAAATTATGAAACTTATAAGTTTTAAATATTCATTTATCGCTTTTGGAGTGCTACTTACTCTTAATGCATGCGATACCGATGAAAAATTAGAGGTAAAAGGTAATGGAGTTGTACTTGAACAAGATTTTTACAGAAACGAAACAGAAGCATATTCAGGTTTAGTTGCTGCTTATGATAAATTAGGAAAGTTTGCCGGCGCAATGGAAAATGCACCTTTATTGTTCTTAAACTCAGCTTCTGATGATTTTTATGCAGGTGGAGGTAACTCTGGTGACCAACCAGGACTTCAGGTCGCATCAAATTATACAATAAGTCCTTTTAATATACCGCCAGCAATTTGGGCAGATTATTATAAAGGTGTTGCAAGATGTAATATCATGATTCAAAAGCTTCCTGGAATTCCTATGGATGCTGGTAAAAAAGCAAGATTTATGGCAGAAGTAAAAGCCTTACGTGCTTATTACTATTTTGATCTTGTAAGAATGTTTAAAAATATTCCGCTGATATTGGCGCCGCTAACTAAAGATGAAATCCCGTTAGTAGAACAAGTTGCTCCTACAGCAGTTTATGCTCAAATTGAAAAAGATTTAAATGAGGCCATTAATGATTTGCCTATTACAATTCCTTCAAGTGAGTCAGGACGTTTTTCGCAAGGAGCTGCTATTGCACTTTTAGGGAAAGTATATCTATATGATAATAAAAAAGCTGAAGCTGCAGAACAATTGGCTAAAGTAAATGGAACTCCGGGTGGAACTAGTAGTTATGGTTATAAATTGATGGATGATTTTGCTCAATTATGGGATCATTTACATGAATTTAATTCAGAATCAATTCTTGAAATTAGCTACTCAGATAAATCAAACGCTGATTGGGGTAATTTTGAAAGAGGTGATGATGAAGGTAACGTTGCGGCTCAATTAATGGGTATGAGAGATTACTCCAGAACGGATGCCGGAGAAACTGCAGGTTTACCAGACTATATTAACGGTTGGGGATTTATGGTTGTTACTACCGATTTAGCAAATGCTTTAAAACCAGATCCACGTTTTGCTTCTACAATTTTTGATGCAAAAGCAGAACAAACGGCAAAAAATATGACATACACAGATAGTTATAATGAAACGGGTTACCATTTTATTAAATATGCTCCTGTAAATGCAGATATTAAAGCAGCAAACCCTTTCCTGAACTTTGCTATTAATACATATGTTATTCGTTTAGCAGATACTTATTTGCTGGAAGCTGAGGCTTTAGGCGGAACAGGAGCCAGAGCACAAGCGCTTTTGGATGCTGTTAGAGACAGAGTAGGTTTAGGATCAGTTCCAGTTTCATTAGATGCTATTTATGCAGAAAGAAGATTGGAACTTGCAGGTGAAGGCCACCGTTGGTTTGATTTAGTAAGAACAGGTCAGGCAGCAGCCAAATTAGCTTTCAAAGGATTTACGCCTGTTAAAAATGAAGCTTTCCCAATTCCATATAGTGAATTCAACAACACTAAGATGGTTCAAAATGATCTTTATCCTAACTAGATAAATTAAAAAATAATAACATCATAAGAGAATTAGTATTTCAAATATGATGTTAGTTTGAGTTAAGTTTAAGTTTGGTTGTCAGAATAGCCCATATTCTTTATTGATTATGGGCTATTTTTTAATCAAGTTGGCTAAGTTCAAAACGAGATTTGTACAAAAGTCTTACTACTAAAACATATACAATGAAAAAAATTACATTCATTATTACTACTTGTTTATGTTTTTCTTTATCTGTTTTTTCACAAAAAAGCCAAAAACCGGTACAGAAATTTACAACAACCAACAAAAAAATCACGGTTTATACTACTGCCGATAATACAAAATTAAGGTTAACCCCTACAGATAATTTAAGTTTTACAGCATCAAAACAACCCGTTGAAACAGAAGTTTCAGTATTTGTAGAACCCTCAAAAAAGTTTCAAACTTTTATGGGAATTGGCGGTGCCGTTACAGACGCAAGTGCCGAAATCTTCGCTAAATTATCTAAAGAAAAACAACAAGAATTTTTAAATGCCTATTACGATACTCAAAAAGGAATTGGATATTCATTGCTAAGAACAACCATTCAGAGTTCTGATTTTAGCAGTGGTAGCTATTCTTACATCGAAGAAGGCGATAAAGAACTTAAAACTTTTTCGATAGATCATGACCAAAAATACCGTATCCCGTTAATTAAAGAAGCGATTAAAACCGCTGGCGGAAAATTAGTTACTTATGCAACGCCTTGGTCGCCAAATGCCTTTATGAAAAGCAATAAAGACGTACTAAAAGGCGGAAAATTGTTGCCTGAATTTTTTCAGCCCTGGGCAAATTTCTATGCTAAATTTATAAAAGCATACAACAAAGAAGGAATTCCAATTTGGGGAACATCGGTACAAAATGAACCAATGGCAACTCAAACCTGGGAATCTTGTTTGTATACCGCAGAAGAAGAAAGAGATTTTCTTAAAAATTACCTTGGGCCAACATTAAAAAAAGAAGGTTTAGGAAATGTAAAAATCATTGCCTGGGATCACAATCGTGATTTAATGGTACAAAGAGCCAACGTTATTTATTCAGATCCCGAAGCTTCAAAATATGTTTGGGGAATGGGTTTTCACTGGTACGAAACCTGGACAGGCGCTCAGCCAATGTTCGACAACGTAGCAAGAGTAAACGAAGCTTATCCGGATAAAAAACTAATGTTTACAGAAGGCTGTGTAGAAAGATTCGACGACACAAAATATCAGTTTTGGCCAAATGCCGAAAGATATGGAACCTCAATGATTAACGATTTTAATAACGGAACCGTTGCCTGGACAGACTGGAATATTCTTCTGGACGAACGCGGGGGACCAAATCATGTGGGTAATTTTTGTTTTGCGCCTATTCATGCCGATACAAATACAGGTCAGTTAATTTATACACCATCATATTATTACATCGGGCATTTTTCAAAATTCATTCGTCCAAATGCGGTTCGTGTAAGTTCTGCAGTTAGCAGAAGTTATTTGTTAAGTACTTCATTTTTAAATACTGATGGCAAAATGGCAACGATTGTAATGAATCACACTGATAATGAAATTACATACAATTTTATTATTGGAAGCGAAAAATCAATAGTTAAAATTCCGGCGCACGCAATACAAACATTGGTTTATTAATTTTTCACAATAGTAAAAGACAATTTTTAAAATAATAAGTTTTAGAACCACATGAAATCAATCAGCAGTATATTTTTAACCTCGATATTAATTCTGCAGGCTAATTATTCTTCATCACAAAATGCAGGATCTCCCGGAGTTTCATCATCAAAATCAAACAAAAAAATACAGATATATACCACAGCCGAAAATTCAGATTTAAGGCTGTCGTTGTCTAATAATTTGATTTCGAATGAAAAAGCCACGGTTTTTATTGAAGTTGATGCTTCTAAAACATTTCAGACTTTTTTGGGAATTGGAGGTGCAATAACAGATGCAAGTGCCGAAGTTTTCGCTAAACTTTCTCCCGAAAAGCAACAGGAATTTCTAAACGCTTATTACGATAAAAACAAAGGAATTGGTTATTCATTAGCCAGAACAAACATTCACAGTTGTGATTTTAGCAGCGAAAGTTATACTTATATTGCTGAAGGTGACAAAGATTTGAAAACTTTCAATATTGATCACGATCGAAAATTCAGGATTCCATTACTCAAAAGAGCAATTAAAACTGCCGGCGGAAAATTAACTTTATTTGTTAGTCCGTGGAGTCCCCCAGCTTTCATGAAAGACAATAATGATATATTACACGGCGGCGTTTTGTTGCCTGAGTTTGCACAATCATGGGCAAATTATTATGCGAGATTTATAAAAGAATATCAAAAAGAAGGAATTCCAATTTGGGGATTAACCATTCAAAATGAACCGATGGCAACCCAACGTTGGGAATCTTGTATCTATACTCCCGAAGCCGAAAGAGATTTTCTTAAAAACTTCCTCGGACCAACTTTAGAAAAAGACGGTTTAGGAGATAAAAAAATAATTATCTGGGATCATAAGCGTGGAGATATGCTGGAAAAAAGAGCCCAGCTTGTTTTTTCAGATCCTGAAGTTTCAAAATATGCATGGGGAATTGGATTTCACTGGTACGAAACCTGGAACGGCGGAACACCAAAATTTGAATCGGTTGGCAATGTATATAAAACATTTCCAAATAAAAATTTGTTATTTACAGAAGGCTGCATCGAAAAGTTTGACGCCACAAAATTTCAGTTTTGGGGGAATGCCGAACGTTACGGTCTTAACATGATCAACGATTTTAATAACGGAACCGTTGGCTGGACAGATTGGAATATTCTCCTGGACCAAAACGGCGGGCCAAATCATGTGGGTAATTTTTGTTTTGCACCCATTCATGCCGATACAAATACAGGGCAATTAATTTATACACCGATGTATTATTATATCGGACATCTTTCAAAATTCGTTCGTCCCGATGCTAAAAGAATAAGTGAAACTGTAAGTGATAAAGTTTTGCTTTCAACCTCATTTAAAAATGCAGATGGAAAAATA
>Ga0247738_10000558_pt1 | contig 14087 bp, 14 predicted proteins | sample UWRJL013104B2_FD_180936 | JGI IMG/M metagenome (GOLD analysis project Ga0247738, IMG submission 180936) | Plant litter microbial communities from Arlington Agricultural Research Station in Wisconsin, United States - UWRJ-L013-104B-2 | ecosystem: Environmental > Terrestrial > Plant litter >...
TTCCTTCGGCTGCTGCAATGAGTAAAATCAGTTACGATAAATATCAAAAAAGCGACACTGTAGATGTCGCTTATTTTGAACCGTATTATTTAAAAGATTTTATGATGGCACCTCCATCAAAAAAATAATAAACTATTTTATTTTTGAATTGTATAAGGCTGAACTGAAATTCCGGCTTCGTCTAAAGCTACTTTGCAGTTCTCTAAAGTATCTGAAACCACCGATCCGTAATTGGCATTTGTTGCCCACGGACGTACTGCAAAATCTACAGAAGCGGCCGTTAAATTTTTTACGAAAACCTCCGGAGCTGGTTTTTTTAGCACTTTAGGATTTTTGGTCAAAACCTCCAAAAGAAGGTCTTTAGCTTTTTTAATATCAGAATCATAAGAAATTGAAAAAGTCAAATCGGCTTTTCGTTCTCCCTGCATAGAATAATTGATAATAGTTCCGTTTGATAAAGAACCATTGGGCACAAAAACAACCTGATTATTTCCAGTAATCATTTTGGTAACAAAAATCTGGATTTCAGAAACTGTTGCAATAACTCCCTGAGCTTCGATTGTATCGCCAACTTTAAATGGTTTGAATACGATAATTAGCATTCCTCCTGCAAAATTAGAAAGAGAACCCTGCAATGATAAACCTACTGCAAGTCCCATTGCTCCTAAAATGGCAACAAAGGATGATGTCTCGATTCCTAGTTTTGAAATAAACGTAACAAACAATAAAATTCGGAGCGCCCATATCAAAATGTCCGAAAGAAATTTTGTCAAAGTAGGATCTAAATTTCTTTGCACCATTATTTTTGTTATGATTCTGTTTATCAATCTGATGGCATAGATACCAACAAATAAAATAATAAAAGCCGAAACTAATTTAAGAGAATAATCAACTAATACGTCAGCATACTTAGTAACATATTTGCTAACCTGGTCTGGATTGAGGTTCATATTTTTTCGAATAAAAAAACCTTCTCAAAAGAGAAGGCGAATTAATGCTGCAAATATAGCTATATTTCTTTTTATAAGAAAAAATGAGTTCTTATTCCTTAGGAGGAATAGTATCAATAATTTCGTCTGTTGCGGTTTTAGTTTTTTCAGTGGCATCTGCTGCAGTTTCTACAACTATGGTTTTGGTTGTGTCGGCAGTTTCGCTTGTTTTTTCTTTTACAGAATCGATTACTTCACTTAACGAATCCGAAGCTTTTTCGACATATTCGCTTACGATATCTTTTGCCTTGTTTGCATATTCAGCCGCACTTTCAAGAATGGGTTCTGAAGCTTCTTTTGCTTTTGCAATCGTTTCCTCTGCAAAAGTTTCTGCTTTGTCAATATAAGGAGCAGCAGCTTCTTTTGCTTGTTCAAACTTAACCTCGGCCTGATTGGCTAAATCTGTAGTTGAATCTTTGGCTGAGCCAAATAAATTCTTAAAAAATGAAGATAATCCCATAGTTTTATATTGATTGGTTTAGAATACAATATTAAACTTTTTTAAAGGATATAAACAAAAAAACAAAAATAACTTACTGATAATTAAATGGGTATAGAGTTTTCGAAAAAATGCCTTATTCTGTTAGATTAAAAACTTATTTAGGATGGTTGAAAAAATTACAAGAGCTTATTTTACTTAATAGTACAATAGCTAATAAGTAACTAAACCCAAAATAATGGCACATTTTTCAGACCAGGTACATATCACAATCGGAAGTTTTACTCAAAACATTATTTATTATGATCTAAAGTTATCACAGAAAATGGCTGATCATCATTATTTTTCATTCGTGTGGCAATATACAGGAAAAGCAATTATAAATCCTGCCGATCAGGCCAAGGCAATAAGAAAGTATCTTGGCGACGAGGTTATTTTTACTTTCAAGAGTCTAACCGGAATTAAATTAATGAGCAAAGGAATCATTACTGATTTAGTCTCTATAGATCGTAATGGTAGTGCTGCAGGCTTGCATGTTGTAGGAAAAAGCCACACCATTGTTCTGGATGATCACCCTAAATCAAGAACCTTTCTTGAAAGAGGTATGGATGATATTGTTCTAGGGATTTTTGCCGAAGGTCCGGGAGAATTTTATCAAAGAAATGCCATACGTTCTACCTATCTCAAAGAGTTCAAATATTTGGCGCAGTATAACGAAACCAGTTTTAACTTTCTTAAAAGACTCTCAGCGCGATATGGTCAGTGGTTTTATTTTGACGGAATGCGTATGCAGTACGGGCAAACTTCGCAAACAAAAATTAAGCTGATTAACGGAGCTTCATTACATAGTTTTAAAATACAGGCTATTATGGCTTCGCATAAAATTTCTTTAGCGGGTTATAATTATAATAATGCCGAAGGTATTAGAAATTCCGCAGCAAGGACTTCAACAGGTAGTAAAGATGGTTTTGCTTCTGTAATAGGTTTCAATCAAGGCACTGTAGTACAACCTGAATTAAGAATTGGTGCTTATACCAATAATGCCCAAAGTAAGGAAGAAATTGATGAAATGGTCAAATTGCAAACTGCCGGCAGTGATGCCAATAGTGTGTATTATAGCGGAATTTCGTATTTACCATTAGGACTCGGGCAGGTATTTACCATTGTAAACCAAACCGTAGAACATGAGTTAATTGTGATTGAAGCAACACATCATTCTGAAGTTTACGGAAATTATACCTGCGAGTTCAAGGCAATTCCCGCAGATGTATCTGCGCCACATTATACCAATGTTCATGCTTTTGCAAGGGCTGAAACCCAGCCTGCCAGAATAAAAGACAACAACGATCCCGAAGGTTTAGGTCGTGTAAAAGTAGAATTCTATTGGGCAAGTGGTAGCGCCTCCAGCGATTGGATGCGTATGATTCAGCCACATTCCGGAGCAGGAAAAGGCTTTTATTTTATTCCCGAAATAGGAGAAGAGGTCTTAGTTGGTTTTGAAGGAGGGAATGCGCAGTGTCCCTATGTAATGGGAACGCATTATAACGGGCAACAAAAATCAGATTTTCATGATGAAAAAAACAGAATAAAAGGCTGGAAGCTTCTCTTTGGGCAGTTATTTAAATTTATTGAGAAAGTAGGCATTTGGCTTTCTGACCCTAGCGGAAATGAAATTCATCTGGATGAAGAGAATAAGAATATCAATGTGACTTCTCCTGAAACTGTTACAATACGAGCTAAAAATATTGTTTTCGAGGCCTCTGAAAGCATTACCTATACAGCTGGAACTCATATTTCTGAAACAGCAGCCTTAAATAAATCTACTAGTATTGGCGGAATTATGAATACGAATGTAACAGGCAATAATTTCCTTCATATTGGAGGTAATTACGACGCAAATGTTGAAGGTGATTTTAATTCAGATATTAAAAAAGATCAAAACACTACAAGTAATGGTAATGTGATTTCCAATAGTGAGAAGGCACATGAAATTCAGGCAAAAAAAAATATTAAAAATAATAGCGGTGAAAATACTAACCAAAATTAATTAGCCATGCGAAAAACAGTAAGAGGAGTTGATTTAACACTTCATGCGGATGGTAGTGTTTGGATATATCGCAATATTAAAAATGAAGCTTCTTTTATTGTAGATAAGGATGGTGAGGTTTGTTATAATGATTCGTTTGGTAATTACATGACCAGTTCTTCTAAAAACATCAGAATTAATTTTGAACATTTTGTGTTAAGAAATTATGGTGACGAAATAAGAAAATCTGATGGGACAAGAATGGTTATGTTACTTAAAATAGAAATTCAGGAACTCGCTAATAAAACATTTTTTGCCGATGGCCAGTTTCGGGCTATTGACTTTTTAACTTATACCATAACCGAATAAAAATAGTAATTATGTCATATAATTTAAGAGTAAAAGGTAATATTAAAACCAACGTTGGGGGTAGTACCAGAATTTATGCCAAAGGAAATGTTGAAATAAATTCAAATGGAAGCATTAATTATTCTGCTCCAGAATATACGTATGGAGATCCTGAGGATCCGCCAAAAAAACAAGTAATAGAAAGTATTTTTAAATTTGAAAGTACTTACATATACGATCATTTATTAAGTGCCGCAAAAGAAATGTTTCCTAAATTTAATAGCGATGATACCAGTATTATTTACAAATTTTATAAAGCTATAATCGACGGTAAAATTATAAATCTCCCTATTCAAGTTTCTGCAAATTTAATTTCAGGAAAAGCTTTTTATGATTTGAATGAAAAAAAGATCATTATTTGGGAAACAACATTATTAGGTATTGAAAAAAATGATGATAAAAAAATCAAACTTCTTCAAAATCTTACTCAATCTTATAGTGATTATCTAAACGATTGTTTAAAAGAAATAGGTATTCAGGATGGTTTTGAATCCTATGACTATGACATGTTTCGATTTGATGCAATGGGAACCGAGACCATTGTTATAGGGAAATTAGAAATGCCAAGCTATAAAGGAAGTTTAGAACTTTCTTTTACTGAAACTGAAAGCAAACCATTTAAAAGTAACCAATGGAGACCAGAAACTAAAAAAGGAGAACATGGGCCAAATGCAGGTAATTTTGAAAATTATGATCAAGGACCTGGTGACCCTCCAACAATAACTCCAAACATAGGTTTTAAATTTAGTTATAGCCTAAAAGGAGGTTTTACGGCTAGTTTATATGCGGGAATTTCAAAAAGTGTTTCCTCTGGAGATTTTGGTATGATGGGGGCTTTTAATACAGCTATAACTTTTTATAATAAGGGCGCAGTAGGGACGTCTGATAGAAGTCCAAATCTTTTAACGCTTAGTGCATCTCCATCGTTTACGATTGGTTGTAAAACAGCAAACGCATTACCACTGAACATTTTTAATAATGCTTCAGGATCCGGAGTTTGGAATCCTTATGAATATGCTTTTACACTTGGGGCAACAGGAATTTTAAGTTCGGGTAACGTATCTCCTGAATTTAATCCGGAAACAGAAGAGTTTGGCAAAAACTCTTCTAGTAAATTTGATATAACAAGAGGTAATAATGACATTCAAGGCAAACTTGCTCGCCAAAATCATACCCGAAATCAAATTGTAGGAGGCGCAGCCATAAAAGTCGGTGATTTTATGATTGCCTCCTATAACGATATTTATAAACCACCCTTGTTTATAGGTATGGGATCAGATCAATATTGGTCTGCGGGGATTAATATGCAGGCAAAATTCTCCAATTCTATTCATGCCGCATATTCTGTTGATATGTATTATGGAAAAGCAAATGAGAAAAACACATTTAACAAGGATAAAATAATAGACAACCAAAACTACGATTACCAGCAATTGTTTGATGTATTGCTGAACCGTGGTCAGGAAACCTTTTCGTTGACAGATGCTTTTGGAAACCTTACAACAGAAACCAGACATGGTTATGGCACATTTTGGCCAACTAACGCCATGCACGATAGTATTGCTTTTCCAGAGGGAGAAAAACTTGAAATAGAAAAAACATCAAAAGACACTTCAATAGCTCGTTGGAAATCCACTATAAAAGAACCGAAAGAGCCAGATAGTCGAGAATATAATACTCCTGAAGAATATGAGATAGCTAAATTAAAATTTAATAAAGATTTAGAAAAATATAAAACTGATAAGATGAATTATGATATAAGTATTCAATTAAAGTCTAAACCAACTTTTCATCATTTGTATGTGGTATATGATGTCAATAATAAAGAGAGTTTAGAGCGACTCAAAAAATATCTTTATGCAGGTCAGTCTGAACAAGGAAAATTATTGAAAGAGTTTTACTTAATTGAAGACAGCAAAAAATAAAGAGCAGATAAATGATAAAAAAAATAATAATATCAATGATTCTATGCTCTATAATAGGATGTAGTTCATATAAAGAGAAAAAAGATCAAAGAAAGAAAAATCATAAGGCTTATGTAGCTTATTTAGTTTCACGAAATATAGATACAATAAAAGCAAATGATCTTGATTATTATGATGATTTTTTTGAATTCAAAGAGCAGAACAAGAGACAAGCTTTAGTAGCAAATCCATTTTTAAAAACAAATAAAGTTTATGTCTATCAGGGAGGTACTTTAAAAAACACTTTTTGTGTTTTCTCGGATGATGGAAATGAATATTTGGCACGAATTTACAAAGCAGATTCTTTATTTTTAACTAAACCTGAAAATGGTATTGTAAAACTAAAACGAGCCGTGAAATTGGAGTTCTTAGGTAATTTTGAATTAATCGATACTGTCATTAAAATAAGTCGTAACATAAGAGAATTATCTGGTAAAGAATATAACGAATGCGATGTTGGCATATTGCAAAAAGACACTTTACGATTAATTGAAAATTATAATACAAAAAAATACAGCTATAAAAAGAAATGGCTTGCAAAAACTTACAGGACCGACTATAAATTAGTTTATCAGCCTAGTCTTAAGGTAACTAGAATCGAAGCAACTAAAACCCGTAATCCATCTTATCTAATTGAAGGCTCGTTTACCTTCGAAGAGAATTAGAAAACAAAATAATATAAAAACATGAATAAAAATATTATAAAAACATTTCATATAAAACATATCAGTCTTTGTTTAATGCTTCTGTTTAATATTGACGCTTTTTCTCAATATACATTAATTCCAGATGAAAATTTTGAAAAAAAACTAATTAGTTTAGGAATTGATACTGGAGAACCAGATGGTAAAGTATTAACGGCAGTTATTAAAGAAATCACAGATTTGGATCTATCCAGAAAAATGATAGACGACAATTATTCTGATTCTTTACCTATTTCAGATTTGTCTGGTATTGAAGGTTTTACGTCTTTGAAGAAATTGAACTGTTCACGAAATATTTTGACTTATTTAAACCTTAAAGCAAATGTAAATTTGACATACTTAGATTGTAGTTTCAACTTCTTAAAGACTTTAGATGTTTCAGAAAACAATAATCTTAACGTGTTAGATTGCAGTAAAAACTACTTGCAAATTTTAGATGTTGCCAAAAATAACATTTTATCAGAACTATATTGTATTGCAAATTATTTGTCAATTCTTGATATTAGTAATAATAAAACGTTAGCCAAGTTAAATTGCAGTTGGAATAATTTAGTTACAATTGATGTAAAAAATAATAATAATTTAACTGATTTAAATTGTTATGGTACTAAATTGAAAGAAATAGATATTACTAAAAACCCACTGTTAAAAAGTTTCAATTGTAATTGGAATGAATTAAAGCAAATAAACGTGTCGCAAAATAAATATTTAAAAATATTAAATTGTGATGGTAACAAATTGACATTATTAGATATTACAAAAAACAAAGAACTAATCGACTTAAATTGTAATGACAATTATTTGACAACTATTGACATTTCTAAAAATAAGGTTTTAAATCTGGTTAGTCTAAATCGTAATTATTTCTCAAATGTTGATTTTTCAAGAAACACAGCACTGACAGAACTATACATCATAGGAAATAAATTAGAAAAAATAGACTTGTCTGAAAATCTTTCTTTAACTACTTTATACTGTGAAAACAATAATTTGCAGGATCTAAATTTATCAAAAAATGGAGCTTTAAGAGATATAAATTGTAAAAACAATAATTTAAGGATTTTGAATTTAAAAAACAATAATAATCTAAAAATAAATTAATTAAATTTTAAAGGAAATCCAGATTTGAAATGTATAGAAGTCGATGATGTATCTTATATAGAAACAATTGTGACAGACTTTAAAAATGCTAATTATACAACTAACTGCAATTAAATATAAAAATATTTCAGCATCAATAAATTGATTAATCAAAAAAATATCATGAAAAAAAATATAACAATTTTAATTTTATTGTTTTGTATTTCAATACTTGCACAGACAAAAAATAAAGTTGAAAAATCTGGCACAAGTAAAGCATCAACCGTTTATAGAGTTGAAAGTGAAGATAAAAAAATGAAAAAAGCCATTAGGCAGGCGAAAGCATCTTTTAATGAATTTGAGACTGCACTAAAAAGTGATAATCCAAATTTTAAAAATTTTTTGCTTAAAAAAGGTTTCGAAAGCCCAAATGGTGAGGAATATTTATGGGTGAGGAATATTTTGATTAATAAAGTAAATAACAATTATGTAGGCATTGTGGCTAATGAACCGCTATATACCAATGCAGTTCAAAATGGAGATTTTATTGAAATAAATAGTGATGATGTCGGCGATTGGATGTATTTAGATAACAATGTAGTTAAAGGAGGATATACGCTTAAGCTCCTAAGAAACCGAATGAGTAAAAAAGAACGACAGCAATTTGATGCAGAAAGTAATTTAAAATTTAAATAAATCGCCAGCTGGCGCGAGCAAACTGCTCATGAACTTAAAGACTGGCAACTATTTTTAATAAATGAAAAATAGTTTTATTGAAAAGATATTTACAAAATTAAAATTAGTCCTATTAATTTAGATTGATTGCGCAAACAAATATGCTTGTCCCATAAGCGGAAAATAATTTATTGAAAATTAAGTAGATATGGATTCAATAAAAAAGCGCCCCATTTGAGGCGCTTTCTGTATTTTTATGAATAAATAATTAAGCATTCACAGCTTCCACTTTAATAGCTTCATCATTCAACATACTTTTTAGCATATTTTCGATTCCGCTTTTCAAAGTAAAAGTCGATGATGGACAACCGCTGCAAGCACCTTGCAAAATTACTTTTACTGTTTTGTCTTCTTCATTATAAGAGTCAAAAGCAATATTTCCTCCGTCAGCTGCAACAGCTGGTTTCACGTATTCTTCTAATATATTGATGATTTGTTGTGATGTCACATCTAGTTTGTCAAATGCTTCATCTTTTGTAACGTCATTTTTAGTAGCAACTTCAATTAAATTTTCATCTAAAACAGTTCCTCCATTCTCGATGTATTGTTTGATAAAAGTTCTTACTTCTAAAGTGATTTCATCCCAATCGTTGATATCGTATTTGGTTACCGAAATATAGTTCTCATCGATAAAAACCTCTTTTACATAAGGAAATTTGAATAACTCTTTTGCTAATGGAGAAGAAGCAGTCTGATCGATGTTTTTATACTCGACCGCATTTTTGGTCAACATTCTGCTTACTACAAATTTTAAAGCAGCAGGATTAGGAGTTGTTTCTCCGTAAACCGTGATTGGTTGTTTTTTAGGAGCATTTTCATCCACTTTTATGATAATACCGCCTTTGTCTACAAACGACGCAATTTGTTCAGCAACAGCATCTTTTACGTCATCCCATTCTACAATACTGTATCTCTCGATCGCAATAAAGTTTCCTGAAATATAAACTGTTTTTACAAACGGAAGATAAAATAATTGTTGTGCTAATGGCGATGCTTGGGCTTCATCGATATTTTTAAATTCAAAATTTTGATTTTTTGTAATGAAATCTTCAAATTCAAACTTTAGTATAGTTGGATTTTGAGTTTCTTTTATGGTGATTTTTGTCATGAGTTGTAATTTTCCACAAATTTAGTAAAGTTATTTTCTACTAATACCTATATTTGATTTTTTAATAAAATAATTAAGACTCTTTTCAAATTAATCGTATTAAATTATGAGAGTCTAAAATTTATCCCAACAAAATTACCTTTATGAAATTTAGAATCAGGGTTTTATTTATTTTTTTAATCGCAACATTTTATTCTTATTCACAAGAGGGAATACCTGTTTACTCCGATTATTTATCAGATAATTATTACTTGATTCACCCTTCAATGGCAGGTGCTGCCAATTGTGCCAAAATAAGATTGACGGCCAGAAAACAATGGTTTGGTCAGGAAGATGCACCGCAACTTCAAACCTTAACGTTTAATGGCAGAGTAGGAGAGCGTTCAGGAGCCGGAATTATTATTTTTAATGATGAAAATGGTTACCATTCGCAAAAAGGAGTAAAGCTTACTTACGCGCACCATATTATGTTTTCGAGAGATGAACTTGATCTAAACCAGCTTTCATTTGGTATTAGTGGAGGATTGATTCAGAGTCAGTTGGATGAAACTAAATTTGGAGGAACTTTTGATCCCATTGTTTTTGGTCAGATTCAAAAGGATTCTTATTTTAATGTTGATGTTGGTGCTTCTTATAATTATCTTGATTTTTATGCGCATGCTACAGTACAGGGATTACTGGAAACCAGAAGAGAATTGTATACGGATTACGAAAGTGATAATGTTAGAAAGTTTCTATTGAGTGCCGGATATGTTTTTGGTAAAAGCAATAGTATTACATGGGAACCATCGATTTTATTTCAATTATTTGATAAAACACAGCAAAAATCTATTGATTTGAACATGAAGGCGCACAAAAACATGGATTTTGGTAGCTTGTGGGCTGCATTATCGTATAGAAGAAGTTTTGATGGCGTACAATATAGTACTCCTAATAATGGAGTAGGTTCTCAAAAATTGCAATATATCACGCCTATAGTAGGTGTAAATTATAAAAACTTTATGTTTGCTTACACCTATTCTCAGGTTACCGGCGATGTGAAATTTGACACTGGCGGATACCATCAAATTACTTTGGGAATTAATTTATTTTGTAAAAAGGAACGTTACGATTGTAATTGTCCGGCTATTAATTAAAACTTGATCATGCTTATTAAATCTGTAAACGGAAAAACACCTTCGATTCCTGAAGATTGTTATGTTGCTGAAAATGCTACAATTGTTGGCGATGTTGTTTTTGGAGATTCCTGCAGCGTTTGGTTTAATGCTGTAATTCGCGGCGATGTAAATTTTATTTCGATCGGGAATAAGGTCAACATTCAGGATGGAGCCATTATACATTGTACGTATCAAAAACACCCTACTATTATAGGAAACAATGTTTCGATAGGACATAATGCGATCGTGCACGGGTGTACGATTCATGACAATGTTTTGATAGGAATGGGCGCCATAGTAATGGATAATTGTGTTGTAGAAAGCAACTCGATTATTGCTGCCGGTGCTGTTGTAACGCAAAATACTCTTGTACCTTCTGGAACTATCTATGCGGGTGTTCCCGCAAAAAAAGTAAAAGATATTGACCAGTCAGACTTTGCAGGCGAAATTGAACGTATTTCGAACAATTATGTCATGTATTCAGGTTGGTTTAAAAACGAACAGTAAGAATAAAATTCCAAAATAAAAATTCCAAATTCCAATAGCGCTTCAGGCATTTTGGAATTTGGAATTTTTTATGATTTGAAATTTAAATATCATAAGTTGATTCTTTCGAAAAAAGCATTTTTATAACTTTCGCTTATCGGGATTCGTTTATCGCTAATCAAAACTTTATTTTTCTGAATCGATTTTACATGTTTTATATTAATGATATAAGACCTGTGAATTCGTGAAAATCCTTTGCTTGAAAGTAAGTTTTCGAGCTTTATTAAACTGATTAAAGTCAGCGTGAATTTATTATCTGTTGTGTATATTTTGACGTAATCTTTTAAACCTTCGATAAATAAAATATCCGAAAAATTCATTTTTACGTTTTCATATTCTGCCCTTACAAACATAAAATCCTGTTCTAATTCTGGAGCAGTGGTGTTTTCAGAAATAGCCTGAATAGCTGTTGAGGGGTTTAAAACCTGTTGCGCACGTACAACCGATTTTAAAAAACGATGAAACGGAATAGGTTTTACTAAATAATCTACAGCGCCCAGATTAAAACCTTCTACGGCATAATCAGAAAAAGCAGTTGTAAAAATGACTAAAGGTTTTTTTTCGATTGTATTTAAAAAATCAATTCCGGAAAAATGTGGCATCTGAATGTCCAGAAAAATCAAATCAATATTATTCTGATTGATAAATGAAACAGCATCGATAGCATTATTAAAGGTACTAATGAGTTCGAGCGAATCTACCTTTCGAACAAAATCTTCTAATAATTCAACCGCTAAAGGTTCATCGTCTATAATTACACATTTCATTTGTTGAAGTTTTAGATTTAAAGATTTTATTTGGTGCTCAAAAGTAGTTTTAAACCAGTAAATTAAGTTTTAAAATTATCATAAAATACGGATAATGCCCGATTATCCTTTTATAATAATTGTTTTGCTTAAAGTGTAACCATCTGTTAGATTACCTGTTAAGGTGGCTAATTCATCAGTCAGACTATCAGAGAAGACATTGTCTTTTGTGTTCGAGGTATCGGCCTGACCGTGAGCGGCGTAGTTGGTACTCGAATATACGGTACTCGAAACAGTTTCGGGAAAGGCAATTTGTGTGACCAGTAACGATGAGCCGCTGGTGCTTAAAACTTCAACATGTATGTGTGGTGCTCTGCCCTGATACCAACCGGGGAAAATTGAAAGAAACGAAACTTCTCCTTTTGAATTTGTGGTTTGTCTTCCTCTTAAAAAATGAACCGAAGTATAGTCGGTCTGTTGCATCGAAGTTCCGCCGTATTCTGAATAATTACCATCTTTGTCGCAATGCCATACATCGACCAAAACACCGGCCAATGGCGAGCAATTATTATTTTTATTTTCGATAACTAAATTAATTAGCAAAGCTACACCAATCCTGTCAGATTTTATGTTTTCTAAAACTAGCTGACTTGGTGTTTTAATAGGGAAAGGACCTTTGGTTTCTGATGGAGAAACAGAACAGCTTCCATCTGCAGAAGTGTCTGAACCGGAATTATCATTGTCACTTTTAGAACATGATTCTAATAATTTAGAAGCTGTGGCCAGTGAAGCAATTCCTAAGATACCATTTCGAATGAATTTTTTTCTGTCCATAATCCGTTATGTTTAATTTATTGCGGTTTGAATTTTATCTAATTTTAAATTCAAATGCACACGATAATATTGATTGTCCTGAGTAATGTTGAGTTCGTGTGCGTTTGGATAAAGCAAATCCAGTCGGTTTTGAATGTTTACCAGTCCAATTCCTGAATTTTCAGGATCTTTAATATAGTTTTCGATGGTATTTTCGATCCAGAAATCAAGGCTGTTTTCAAGAATAAAGATCTTAATTTTTACATGGGCAGCACCTTTGTAATCGGTTCCGTATTTAAACGCATTTTCAACAAACGAAATAAGCAATAAAGGTTCGATAAACTTGTTCCTGGTATCGCCATGTACATTGATCACAATGTCTTCGATATTGTTGAGCCTAAGTTTTTGTAACTCGATATAATTCTGGATGTAATTGACTTCTTTTTCTAAAGCCACCGTTTTGTTATCTGTTTCATACAGCATATAGCGCATGAGTTCAGATAATGTTACGATGGCATCAGGGACCAAATCAGATTTCTTGTGTGCCAGGGAATAAATACTATTTAAGGAATTGAATAAGAAATGCGGATTGGTTTGTTTACGCAAATAAATCAATTCGGTATTTGTTCTGTGCGTTTCGGCAATTAACTTGTTTTGCTGATTGTTGTAAAATTCTGTAAGCGTTCTAATAATAGCACTTATGGTTATAATTAAGATATAAAAAAATGAAGGTCCAATTTTGAAAAATAAAGGCTGTCTTGTTGCTAACACCGCAGCCCTTACTCTTCGGCCTTTATACATTAATTTAAAATCTTCTGGCGGTATGGTGTGCATAATATTGCTGGGCTTTAATTGTCTTACCTGCGAAAAGTCAGGAATAAAATAATTAATCCTTATAATCATAAATAATAAAATAAGAGCAAATACAAATACAAAATACAGCCAGTATTTTTTTTCTAAAAGCAATACGGGAACCAAATAAAAGTAATTGAGATAGAACAGGATAATTCCTGTAGCCCATTGTACATAAAAATCATTGTTGATCCTGAACGGGCTTTCGTAAAACTGAATTAATGAAGTCAGAATGAAGAAAATCCATATGATGCAATGAAATAAAATTTTATTTGAACTCGTATTTCTGATAGTGTCTATTGTCATTTATAATTTAATTTTTAATAAAATTAAATCATTTTTGGTTACGGTTGGTGATATGTTGTGATTGAGTTTCTCTGCTACTAAATGAGCTACCTTTAAGGCGTCACTTTCAGTAGTAAAACTTTTAGTGTCGCTTATTACCGGAATTACAGATTGCCTGATTATAATTTTATTTTTAAAAGCAATGGAATAACCCCAACCTGACGTAGTTCTAAAG
>Ga0247738_10000559_pt1 | contig 14056 bp, 10 predicted proteins | sample UWRJL013104B2_FD_180936 | JGI IMG/M metagenome (GOLD analysis project Ga0247738, IMG submission 180936) | Plant litter microbial communities from Arlington Agricultural Research Station in Wisconsin, United States - UWRJ-L013-104B-2 | ecosystem: Environmental > Terrestrial > Plant litter >...
GTCGAAGGCGCCGTGGGCATGGTCGAGATGGCGCTCGAACTGCTCTCGGAGAAGAATGTCGTCCATCTCGACGACGAGCGCCGCGCGGCCATGGTCTCGAACCTCATGGTCGTGCTGTGCGGCGAACGCGATACGCAGCCGGTCGTCAACGCCGGCTCGCTCTATCAATAAGCGGCGCCCGCGCGGACCGGCACTATGAGTGAACGCAAGTCCTTTGCCCTGCGGGTCGACCCGCTCCTGTTCGATGCGCTGGAGCGCGCGGCGGCGGGGGATTTGCGTAGTGTGAATGCCGAAATCGAGGTGCTGCTGCGCGAGGCGCTCGCCCGGCGCGGCATCCGGGTGGGGCAAAGCGAAACGGCCAAGCGCGGGCGGCCGCCAAAGAGCTGAGGAGAATCCTGAAATGGCGATGCGAAAAGACTGCCCCAAATGCCAGGCATCCATGACCGAGGGCTTCGTGCTCGATGTCAGCAGTGACGGCAACAAGGTCAGCCGATGGATCGAAGGCAGCCCGGACAAGCACTGGTACGGCCTCAGGATACGCGGCAAGACGCAGATCAACGTCCAGACCTTCCGCTGCAATCGCTGCGGTTTTCTGGAGAGTTACGCGGTGGGATAGAGACACTATATCCCCTCACCTTCTCGGGAGGGCTGGGCCGCGTGGACAAAACTCTCAAATGGACGAGCGTCGGCTTTGAAGAGGCGCTTCAGGGTATCGTGTGACTGGATTGGGGTGGTTAGCTGCTCTTAGACCGAACCGCGATGACAGCATCAACATCCGCTACTTTTTGCTGAAGCTGATTCAGAAACGGCCGCCCGTATTTTTCCATTTTATCGGACGGATAGTTTTGGATCGTATCCTGATAACGCTGAACCTGATCCAAAAGACTTGCGCGAAGTCGCTCTAAGTCTCGATCTGAGAGACTTTCCCTCTCAACGTAAGCTCGCTCAATGAACACGAGTGGCATGATATATCGGTCGTGTTCGATCTTCCAGCCTTTCGTCGGCTTTCGGATCGTGTCCGGACAGGCAGCTTTCGGCAGCACCTGATAGCAGCGCGAACGGCTCCGACGTCAGTCGTAGATCCGTTGCTGGGGCAAACGCCTTATTGCTGCGAACGGCGCGAGGGTCGAAGCAGTCGCCCGGAGATCATATTCATGACGAAATTCGTGCAAAGCCTGCTTCTCGCCTTCGCGGCCCTGACCTCCGGAGCGATGGCGCAGGCGCAATCCCCGGCGGCCGCTCCTGCGGAAAAGCCGGGGGAAGTGTCATCACTTGTTCCAGCGGATTTCAATGTTCCAACGCTGGTTGAAGCAACGGATTTCAAACTTGTGCCGCTCGGCCCCGAGGTGGTCCAGCTTGATTTCGATGCCTACATGTCATCAATCGAACATCTGCAGCAGTCCTTCAGTCGCAACACCCGATGGCCCCGGAACGGCATCACCGCCGCCGATGCCATGCGGGACATGGAAAACGAACAGGCCAGATTTAAAGGCCGGAAATCTTTTGCTTTTGCCGTGCTCACGCCAGATGGCAGCCGCGAGCGTGGCTCCGTATACGTCTCCCCGAGTCCAGTCGGGGGATATGATGCAGTGGTCAGAATGTGGGTGACCAAGGCGGACTATGACGCTGGCTTCGATGCCAGGCTCTACCAGTGGGTGACCAACTGGATCCAGAAGGATTGGCCCTTCAAAAAAGTCGCCTATCCCGGACGGTCAATAGACTGGGCAAGCTGGGACCCCATGGTTGCGGCAAACACGCCTGCAAAGGCTGGTGGGGTGAAATCCATCCCACAGTCCTGACGCCATTTCTTGATCGGGCCTGTTCCATCCAACATGCAGACGGTGGGCTTTGAGTTGGGACAGGCCTTTGCATCCCGTGCTTGAATGGGGTGGGAAGCGGACATCGAGACTGCTCGCCGCTGCCTGATGATCATTCGCCCCAATGGTTGCCGCTCAAAATGCAGTGCCGCGACGTCGCGCGCGCCGCTCCTTCGCATGCATTTTAACCTGAAAGTATATCGATGCCCGAGCTGCCTGGACGCGACGTGATGCCTGCAAGGGCCTGGTGGCGATCGGTCCAACTGGCGTTAGTCGCGCTCATCGGCATCACCAGCTCTGCGGCACCCGCCCAAACCAAGCCAATGGATGCCAAGGCGGTGCGCGCGGTCGTCGATGCTGCAGCGGCTCGCTATGTCCAGGAAAACCCGCAGGCCGCCGCTATTGCGATCGGCGTGGTGTACGGCCCGTTGCGCTTCCAGTCTCGCGCAGGCACCCTCGAACCGGGCAAGGTGCGACCGCCACGGCCCGATACGCTTTACCCGTTGGCCTCGATCACCAAAACCTTCACCGGCACGCTGCTGGCGCAGGCCGCGATCGAAAAGCGGCTGTCGCTGTCCGACGACATCCGGACGTATCTCGACGGGAGCTATCCCAACCTGGAGTTCGCAGGACGCCCGATCCTCGTGTCCGACCTGCTGGATCACCGCTCCGGTCTGCCGTTCCTTCTTCCCGACCGGCCCGAACTTGCACCCGACTTTGAGGCAGACCCTCGACCTTATACTGTGCGCGTGAACGCGGCGATGCAGGGCTATGGGCGCAACCAGTTCTTTTCCGATCTCCATATGGTCAAGCTCACGGCGATGCCGGGGAGCCACTACCAATATTCCAACGCCGGAGCGCAGTTGGCCGGCTACATTCTCGAAAAGCTCTATGGCCAGTCGTATGAGCAATTGTTGCGCGCGAAGATCCTGACCCCGCTGCGGATGAACGCCACCACGGTTTCTCTGAACCCCGCCGATCGTGACCGCCTCGCGCCGGGTTGGGACGACAAGGGACAACGTGCCATCCTTCCGGTCGGTGACGAGGCCGCGGGTGGCTTGAAATCGACGACCGACGACATGCTGAGCTATATCCGGTGGCAAATCGACGAGACCGATCCTGCGGTCAGGCTGTCCCACGAGCGGGTCTGGACGGCGAAAGCGCCGGTGTTCGGGGATCAGGGCACGTTCGGCATCGGCCTCAATTGGCAAATCGCCGAGCTTTCAGGGCGGCGCGTCATTTTCCAGGACGGTATGATCGAAGGCTACAGCGCGCTCGTCGTGATTGAACCAGAGTCGAAGCTTGGGATCGTGTTGACCGCGAACCAGCTCGATCAGAAAGGCGCCGCTGCACAACGCGGGGTGATGAAGGCGTTGCTGACTGCCCTCGACGCACGGGCAGTGCCGCTCCCGGAGTAATCGAGCGAAGGTCTGCTTCCCTTGATCGACGACCCCGAAGCGGAGCCTCCCCTTTTCGTTCCTTTACTGCCGCCATCTTGCAAGGGGCACAGTCAAAGCCGACAGGTAGGTTCCCGATAATCAGCAGCAACGGCGGCCGTCCGACTTCGGCCCGGCCGCCTAGTCCCGGACTATGCCCGTCGCGTGCCGCTCATCGTCATCGTGCCGAAGCCGCCTGCGTCGATCGTGCCGTTGATCTTGTCGCCATTGACGATGGCCTCGCAGGTGAGCGTCATCGGCATCGGGATGGTCATTTCCATGATCCAGTTGAGGCGATTGCCGTCGACCTTGCCGTCCTTGATGTCGAGCGAGCCCAGCGGGCCGGCATTGGTGCCGTTGAACCGGTCTCCGCTGCTGATTACCGTGAACACGCTGGACTGATCGCCCATCGGGGTGCGCGTGACGCAATCATAAGCGCCGTCGACATTGGCCATGCTTCTTCTCCTTGGTCTCAGGGCTGCAGCTACTTTACCGGATCGCCATTGCTGTCAATCTGCGTGATCGGCAGACCGAGCGCCTTGAGCTGGCCTTCGATCTGCGCCTTGTCGCCGACCACGACCCAGCTCAGCTTCGCGGGATCGATGATGGCGCGCGCGGCATCGTCCATGATCGGCGCGGTCAGCGTTGCGTAGCGCTTGCCGAGGCCCTCCACATAATCGAACGGCCGGCCATAAAGCGCATCGGCCTGCATCTGGCCGAGCACGGCGCCGGTCGTCTCATAGTCGCCGGGCAGCGCGGCGATATTGCCCTTGATGACTTTCTGGAACTCGGCCGGGGTCACGCCCTTGGCACCGAGGAAGTCGCGAATGTCGCCGGCCATTGCGGCGATGGCGGGGCCGGTCTGGTCCGCCTGCACGGGCGCCTGCACCACATAGGGGCTGCGATGCAGCCGCGTGGAGAGATAGCCCGACACGCCGTAGGACCAGCCCTTGGTCTCGCGGATATCGGCATTGAGGCGCGAGAGGAAATCCGTGCCCAGGATCGTGTTGGCGGCATTGAAGGCGACGAGATCATCGCTGCCCTTCGCGCTGGTGACGAACGCGCCGAGGATCATCGACTGAGGCGACTGCGGCCGATCGATGAGGAACACACCCGGCTTGGCGGGCGGGATGACCACGGAAAAGTCCTTGCTCGGCGGGACCATGCGGTTGGTCGGCCATTTGCCGAAGCGCGCCTCCAGCAGCGGCAGCATCTCGGCAAGGCTGGTATCGCCCGCGACGAAAATCTCCGCCTTGCCCGGCGAGAGCCAGCCGCTGTGGAAGCGCTGGAGGTCCGCCACGGTGATCGCCTGTACGGTGTCGGTATCGCCAATGCCACCGGACGCGACGCCATAAGGATGCGCCTTGCCATAGATGAGCTGCATGACGGCGCGCGAGGCGAGGCCCTGAGGCTGCGTCTTCTGCGTGGCGATGCCAGTGATCTGGACAGCACGCAGACGCTCGACCTCGCTCGGCGCGAAGGCGGGATTGCGGATCACATCGGCCAGCAGATCGAGCGACGGCGCAAGATTGGGCTTGAGCGCGAACAATGAGACGGCGCTGCGGTCCATGGTCTGCCCGGTCGAGATATCAGCGCCCAGACGCTCCTGCGCTTCGGCGATCTGGATCGAATCCAGCGTCTTCGTGCCTTCCTCAAGCAGCGCCAGCATCAGCCGGCCAATGCCTGCCTTGTCCTTGGGATCAGCGGCTGTGCCTGCGTCGAAATTGACGGCGACCTGCACGGCGGGAATGGCCGTGCGGCGGGCGACATGGACCTTGATGCCGTTGGAAAGGCTCGCCGTCTCGACCGTCGGGAAGTCCACATTGGGGCTCGCCTGCACAGCAGGGATGGCAATGGTGGGCTTGGGCGGGACGACTTCTTCGGCAGGCTTGGCGGCGCCCGGAGCGCCGACCAGCGCCTCGGCATAGGCATCGCGATCGCCCGGATCGACACGCAGCGCGAAGACCGGCCGCGTGATCCACTTTTGCAGCGCCGCCTTGACGCTGGCCGGGGTCACGGCCGCGAGCTCTGCAAGCGCCTTCTTGTAATGAGCCGGATCGCCCGAATAGAGCAGGCCCTCAGCCAGCGTCGAGGCCTTGCCGGCGAACCCGCCGACGACTTCGAGGTTCGAGATTTCGGTGGAGACTGCCTTTGTCGCGACACGCGCCACTTCATCCTGCGTCGGCCCCTTGGCGATGAGATCGGCAATGATCGCATCGAGCTTCTGCGCGACGAGCGCCGGATCGACGCCGGGCCGCACGTTGACCATCACTTCGAACTGGCTGAGCTGTTCGAATTCCTGAAGCTCGGCAGAGACCGAGACAGCGAGCTTGTCCTTGCGCACCAGCTCATTGTCGAGACGCGAACTGGCGAGGCCGCCGAGCACTGCGGCGCCGACGGTGAGCGGCGTCGTGTCGCGATCATTGAGGCCCGGCCCGGTCCAGACGCGGTAGAGCCGCGTCGTCGCGACGCGATCCTTCATCTCCATGTCGATGCGCTTGGCCAATGTCGGCACGGGCGCCACGACCGGCGCCACGGCGGGCCCGGCGGGAATGGCGCCGAAATATTTCTCGACCTTGGCCTTGGCCGTTGCGACGTCGATATCGCCTGCCAGCACGAGAATGGCGTTATTGGGGCCATAGTTGGCGCGGAACCAGTTTTTCACATCCTCGACGCTCGCGGCATCAAGATCGGCCATCGAGCCGATGGCGCTATGGCCATAAGGATGCCCGGCCGGGAAGAGCGCGTCCGAAATCGCATAATCGACCAGACCATAAGGCTGGTTGTCGCGCTGACGCTTCTCGTTCTGGACGACGGCGCGCTGCGCATCGAGCTTGGCCTGCGTCACGGCGCCGAGCAGATGCCCCATGCGATCCGCTTCGAGGAACAGCATCAGGTCGGTCGCGCCAGTCGGTGCCGTCTCGACATAATTGGTGCGGTCATACCAGGTGGAACCGTTATTATTGCCGCCCGCTTCGGTCAGCGGCTCATCGAAATTGGGGACATTTTCCGAGCCGCCGAACATCAGATGCTCGAAGAGATGCGCAAAGCCGGTCTTGCCCTTGGGCTCATTCTTGGAGCCGACGCGATAATAGACCGTGACGCCCACGATCGGCGCCTTGCGATCGGTATGGACCAGTACACGCAGGCCATTGCTGAGCGTGAACTGCTCATAGGGAATGTTCACGGTCTTCACGAGGTCGGCGAGCGGCGCGGGCTTGGCGATGGGCGCCTTGGCGGCGCTCGCCTGCGCGATGACGGGCTGCGCGGCAAAGCCTGAGAGAGCCAGCGCACCAAGGGCGCTACCCAGCGCGAAACGGCTGAGGATGCGGTTCATATCTTGTCTCCCAGGGCGAGGCCCGAAATTGGAGGAAGCGCCGGTCGTGGCGCAGGAGGGGGCTGTTGCCGCGAACATAGCCGAGTGCTCTAACGACGCAATACGCACGGTGCTGGACAGCGCGGCCCGCGCCGCTAAATTCCTCCATTCGCAACAACAAAATCGGGTCCGCCAATGCCTTCCATATCCGCTCGTCGCCTGTGCCTTTTCCTGCCGCTCCTGTTTGTCGGTCCCGTTGCCGCCCACGAGATGCAGGGACCGACGAGTAGCAAAGCGCCGGCCGCTTCCTCCGCACCGCAGATTCCGGAAAGCGAACTCCCCGCCGATCCGCGCTTCTCGGCCGCGCGCATGAAGGCTGACGTGTCCTTCCTGTCCGACGACCTGCTCGAAGGGCGCGACACGGGCAGCCGAGGCTATGAAATTGCCGCACGCTTCGTCGCCGAGCGCTTTGCCTCGCTGGGCCTGACGCCGATGGGCGATCAGGCGACCGACGGCGCGCGTGGCTGGATGCAGCGCATCACGCTCCAGAAGACCGAAAAGACCGAAGCGCCCTCCGGCGTGACGATCAGTGGCCCCAAAGGCAGCGCAACCTTTGACTATGGCGTCGCCAGCCTGGTCAGCGTGAACGCCAACGAACTGGACCTCAACGTCTCAGCGCCGCTCGTCTTCGTGGGCTATGGCATCGAGAATGACCGCTTCGGCCTGCACGATTATGCCGGGCTCGACGTGAAGGGGAAGATCGTCGTCCTGCTGCGCGGCTATCCCGTCGGCCTGCCCAGCGAGGAAGGCGCCTATCTCTCCAGCGCCAAGAGCAAGGCCGCGCAGGACAGAGGCGCTATCGGCGTCATCTCGATCGACACGTCGCTCTCCGCCAAGACACGCTCCTTCGAGAAGCGCGCGAGCATGAGCGACGGCACCAGCTTCACCTGGATCAAGGCGGACGGCGCGGCGTTCGACGAGAGCCCGGGCATCCGCGCCACGGCCGGCCTCGACGACAAGGCGGCCGAAGCATTGCTGGCAGGCGCGCCGCAAACGCTTGCGCAGATCCGCGCCGTCGCCGCGAAGAAAGGCGGCGTGCCAAAGGGCTTCGCGCTCAAGACCAGCGCGCGCATCTTCGGGCAGAGCACCAGCAGCCGGGTGACCAGCCCCAATATCGTCGCGATGCTGCCGGGCAGCGACCCGGTCCTGAAGGACGACTATGTCGTGCTCTCGGGCCATCTCGATCATCTCGGCATCAGCAAGGCCAAGCCGGGCGAGCCCGCGGACAAGGACCGCATCAATAACGGCGCGCTCGACAATGCCGCCGGCACCGCAACGACGCTCGAAGTCGCTCGGGCGCTCTCCGAAGACAAGGCGAAGCCACGCCGCTCGGTCATCTTCGTGATCTCGACCGGCGAGGAGAAGGGCCTGATCGGCGCGGGCTATTTTGCCCATAACCCGCCGGTTCCGGTCGAACGGATCGTCGGCAATGTCGATCTCGACATGCCGCTGCTGCTCTATCCCTTCACCGACGTGATTGCCTTCGGGGCCGATCATTCGACGCTGGGCAAGGAAGTCGCCGCAGCCGTCGCGCCGATGAAGGTCAGCCTCTCGCCCGACCCGATGCCGCAAGAGAATATCTTCGTACGCTCGGACCATTTCCGCTTCGTGCAGCAAGGCGTGCCAGCGGTGTTCTTCGCGACCGGCTTTGCCAATGGCGGCGAGGCGAAATGGGGCGAGTTTCTCAGCAAATTCTACCACAGCCCCGCCGACGACATGAATCAGGCGATTAACTGGCGGGCGGCTGCGCGCTTCGCCGAGGCCAATTACCGCGTCACGCGCGCAATGGCCGACAGTGATGCACCGCCGCTCTGGTATGAGGGGAATTTCTTCGGCGACCTCTTCGCACCCAAGGCGAAGAAGGCCGCTGTGCCCGCGAAATAGGGCGCCCTCTTCAAAACGCTGCCATCCACGCCGGCCTTTCGATCAAGCACGGGGTCGGCGGGACCAAAAAGTGAGGTCCGGCCCTTGTGTGGCCAATGAGCAACATTATTTCAGGCGAGGTAAAGGGAGAGTTCCAAAACCATGAACCTCGAGAAATTCACCGACCGCGCCAAGGGCTTCCTCCAGAGCGCGCAGACCGTCGCGATCCGCATGAACCACCAGCAGATCGGGCCGGAGCATCTGCTCAAGGCCTTGCTGGAGGACGAGCAGGGCATGGCGAGCGGTCTCATCCGCGCGGCGGGCGGCGATGCGCCGCGCGCGCTGAGCGAGACCGATCTGGCGCTATCGAAGATCCCGGCTGTGTCGGGCGGCGGCGCGCAGCAGACGCCGGGGCTCAAAAATGATGCCGTGCGCGTGCTCGACCAGGCCGAGCAGATCGCCCAGAAGGCTGGCGACAGCTATGTGACCGTAGAGCGGCTGCTGGTCGCGCTGGCGCTCTCGCTCAACACGGCAGCGGGCAAGGCGCTGCAAACGGCGGGCGCAAAGGCCGAGGCGCTTAACGCCGCGATCAACGAACTGCGCAAGGGCAAGACGGCGGACACCGCTTCAGCTGAAGACCGCTATGATGCGCTGAAGAAATTCGCGCGCGACCTCACGGAGGCTGCGCGCGAGGGCAAGCTCGATCCGGTCATTGGCCGCGACGAGGAAATCCGCCGCACGATCCAGATCCTCGCCCGGCGCACCAAGAATAACCCCGTCCTGATCGGCGAGCCCGGTGTCGGCAAGACCGCGATTGCCGAGGGGCTCGCGCTGCGCATTGTCCGGGGCGATGTACCTGACACACTCAAGGACCGCACCTTGATGGCGCTCGACATGGGCAGCCTGATCGCGGGCGCCAAATATCGCGGCGAGTTCGAGGAACGGCTGAAAGGCGTGCTTGACGAGGTGAAGGCCGGCGAGGGCCAGATCGTCCTCTTCATCGACGAGATGCACACGCTGATCGGCGCGGGCAAATCAGAAGGCGCGATGGACGCCAGCAACCTGCTCAAGCCAGCACTGGCGCGCGGCGAGTTGCACTGCATCGGCGCCACCACGCTCGATGAATATCGCAAGCATGTCGAGAAAGACCCGGCGCTGCAGCGGCGCTTTCAGCCGGTGTTCGTGGGCGAGCCGACGGTGGAGGATACCATCTCCATCCTGCGCGGCCTGAAGGACCGCTATGAAGCGCATCACAAGGGCATTCGCATCACCGATGGCGCAATCGTCGCGGCCGCGACTCTCTCCAATCGCTACATCACCGACCGCTTCCTGCCCGACAAGGCGATCGACCTCATGGACGAGGCGGCGTCACGCCTGCGCATGGCGGCAGAGACGAAGCCGGAGGCCCTCGAAAATCTCGACCGGCGAATCCTGCAACTCCAGATCGAAGGCGAGGCGCTGAAGAAGGAGAGCGACAATGCCAGCAAGGATCGGCTGGCGACCCTTGAGGCGGAGCTTGCGAACCTCAAGCAGGAATCGAGCGAAATCACGACCGCCTGGCTTGCCGAAAAGGACAAGATCGCCGGCGGCGCCAACATCAAGGAAGAGCTGGAAGCCGCGCGCATCCAGCTCGACCAGGCCCAGCGTGCCGGCGATCTCGCGAAGGCGGGCGAGCTGCAATATGGCAAGATCCCGGCGCTGGAAAAGCAGCTGGCCGAAGCGGAGAGCGGCTTTACCGGATCGATGGTGCGCGACGAGGTGACAGCCGAAGATATTGCCAGTGTCGTCGCGCGCTGGACCGGCATTCCGGTCGAGCGGATGATGACCGGCGAGCGCGAAAAGCTGCTCGCGATGGAGGAGACGCTTGGCAAGCGCGTCATCGGTCAGGCCGATGCGGTCAAGGCGGTCTCGACCGCAGTGCGCCGCAGCCGTGCAGGCCTGCAAGACCCCAACCGGCCGCTGGGCAGCTTCCTGTTCCTCGGCCCCACGGGCGTCGGCAAGACCGAGCTGACCAAGGCGCTCGCCGGCTTCCTGTTCGACGACGACAATGCGATGGTGCGCATCGACATGAGTGAGTTCATGGAGAAGCACAGTGTCGCCCGCCTGGTCGGCGCCCCTCCGGGCTATGTTGGCTATGAGGAAGGCGGCGTACTCACCGAAGCGGTGCGGCGCCGGCCTTATCAGGTCGTGCTGTTCGACGAGGTGGAGAAGGCGCATCCCGATGTGTTCAACATCCTGCTCCAGGTGCTCGATGACGGTCGCCTGACCGATGGACAGGGCCGCACGGTCGACTTCACCAACACGATCATCGTGCTGACATCGAACCTGGGCAGCCAGTTCATCGCCGGCCTTGCCGATGACGAGCCGATCGAGAAGGTCGAGGATCAGGTGATGGAGATCGTGCGCGGGCATTTCCGGCCCGAATTCCTGAACCGGCTCGACGAGATCATCCTGTTCCACCGGCTGGCGGCGAACCACATGGCGCCGATTGTCGACATTCAGGTCAGCCGCGTCGCCAAGCTGCTCAAGGACCGCAAGGTGACGCTCGACCTGACCGATGGCGCCCGCGCCTGGCTGGGCCGGGTGGGCTATGATCCGGTCTATGGTGCGCGCCCCCTCAAGCGCGCTGTGCAGCGCTATCTGCAGGATCCGCTCGCCGATCTCATCCTGCGCGGCGACGTGCCGGACGGATCGACGGTGAAGATCGACGAAGGCGACGGGGCGCTCAAGCTCGACGTCGACTGAGCGGCTTTGGGGCCGGCGGATTGGACAAGAATCCGCCGGCTGCCACTAAGCCCCTAAAGAGTCTGCCGGAACGGTCGTTTACATGACCGTATGAGTGCTCATCTCCCCATGAGGTCCGATGGCGTCCCGTTCGCTGGCCAGTTCAGCGCTGCGAAGGCGACTGCCCTGCGCGCGGCGCGGGCGCAGGACGCAGACATTGCCGATGCCCTCGATGCGATGCAGGGCCCGATGCAGGGCTTTGCCAGCGAGATGGCGCGCGACCAGCAGCTTCTCGATGCCGTGCGTGAGTTTGAACAGGGCGATCCCGACCGGGCGCTGAGCGCCGTCGCGGACATATTGGAGAGCCATCCCGACTGGGTGGAAGGCCATGCCATCATGGCGCAGCTGCTTTCGCAGACCGGCTCCGTCCCCGCCTTCGAGCGGTTCCTGACCGACACGATCCGCAGCTGCGGAGACGATATTGCGCTGGCCACATCCTGCCTGCGCCAACTAAGCGAGGCCGGGCGCCACGAGACGGTGGACGCATTCATTCCGGTGCTGCGCGCGCGCCATGGCGATCACCTCTTCTTTTCGCTGATGGAGGCCGTGACCGCCAGCGAGACCAATGATCTGGCCCGCGCCGACGCATTATTCGCGCGCGCCTCCAGTCAGGGCGGCCTGCTCTCGCTGCCGCATGTGCGCCATCTCATTCGCAAGGGCGATGCAACACAGGCTGCGACGCTGGCGGAAGCCTTTGTGGGCGCACAGCCGAACCATCAGGGCGCATGGGGCCTGCTCGCGACGGCCTGGCGGCTGACCGGCGACAGTCGCCATGACTGGCTGGTCCACCGGCCGGGCATGGTCAGCGCGATCGACCTCGACATATCGCCCGAGACGCTGGAGGCACTCGCTGTCCGGCTGCGCTCCTTCCATGTCGCGCGCTTCCATCCCTTCGATCAGTCGCTACGTGGCGGCACGCAGACGGCGGGCAATATCTTCCGCCGCGACGCGCCCGAGATGCGCCAGATCCGCGACGTGATGCGCCGGGCCGTGCGGGACCATATCGATGGACTTCCGGCCATGGACCACGGGCATCCGCTGCTCGGCCTCGATCGTTCGCGCTTCCGCTTTACCGATAGCTGGTCGGTTCGGCTGGTCGATGGCGGCTATCATGTCAGCCATTTCCATCCGCAAGGATCGCTAAGCTCGGCTTTCTACGTGAGCTATCCGCATGACGCCCGGCAGGTCGGCCATGCCGGCTGGCTCACCATTGGCGAACCGCCGGAATGCCTGAACACGGGCCTGACGCCGTTACAGATGATCGAGCCGAAGGTGGGCCGTCTTGCGCTGTTCCCGTCCTTCATGTGGCACGGCACGCGGCCCTTCCCGCGCGGTGAGCGGATGACGCTCGCTTTCGATACGGTGATGGGGAACTGAGCGAGCCTCGGCTCCAGCGGGCGTAACGCTCAGCCCTGCCCCGACCAGACATCATGCGCGTGAGCACGAATCCAGCGCGTCGCCAGCCATTTGGTGCCGGTCTGCACGGGGAGTCCGGCATGGCGCGACCGAGGGTCCGGGGCGCCATCGGCCAGCACGTTGCGAAACAGGATGGCATCGCCAAGCTTGCCCGCCACGGTCATGCCATTTTCGAGAAACTGCGTGCCGCCGCCCGCATAGCCCTGGTTCAAATAGATCAGGACGGTGTGCGTGCGCTGATTGGCGGTGTGGGGCAGTGCATCCAGATGCGGGCGATATTGCTGGCCGGGCGCATAATGCAGCACGGCGAGCGGCTCGCCTTGCGCCACCTGTGTCTGGCTCCACGCGGCGAGCCGCCGGTTGATCGCGCCAATGACGAGGTCTTCGCGCGTTGGGCCAATGACGGCACCGGCCGAGGTGCGGATCGGATGGGGGATCGCTCGCCCCGTCGCCGGGTCCACGACGCTGGCCGGTTCGAGCAGGTCGATCGCGGCGCGCGCGACATGGGCGCATTCCGCCGGGGTCAGCAGCCCGCGCGCCAGCCACACGTCCGGGCCGGTGCAGATTTTCTCCGCCTTTATTGGCGCCGCGGGATAGCCGTCGGCGGACAGGGCCATGGCATCGATGAGCGCGATTTGCTCGGCGGCAGCCGGAACCGTGGCCGCGCCTTTGCGCAGCAATGCAAGCGCCTCCGCCCAGGCAACGGGGCCACCCGAGCCATTGGCCATCAGCGCCGTCCCCATGATGAGCGCATCGGCATGACCCTGCGCCATGCCGCGCATCAGGAGCGCCCGGGCTGCCGGGACGTCGCGCGCTATGGGCGCACCGACAAGCTTCCAGATCGCCAATTCGAACGCGGCCTGCGCGTCGCCGCGCTCCGCCGCCTGCGCCAATAGCGCCTCGGCGGCGGCGCCTTGCCCTTGCTGTGCAAGCGCTTCGGCCCGCGCGATTGTCTCGTGTGAAGACATGATTGCCTACGTAAGCCCGCGCGCCGGACGTGTCACCTCCGGCGCGAGATCACGAAAATCCCTCGGACAAAAGAAAGGGGGCGGCGAATGGATCGCTGCCCCCGAACTTTTCATTCCGATCGGTGAGGATCAGAACTTTGCGACGAAACCGACATAGCCGTAGCGGCCACGCACGTCGTAGATGCCCGAACCAGCACCCACACCGGTCAGACCGTAAGGGGGCTGCTTGTCGCCGATATTGTCGACGCCGGCATAGATGTTGAACCGGGTGTCGACGTCCAGGCCAAGGCGTACGTCATGGTACGAAACGGCCGGGTACATGAACGTGTCGGCATAGTCGGCATTCTGCGGCGGGAGGCCGTTGATGCTGTTATAATCCTCGTAGGTGTTGAGGAA
>Ga0247738_10000560_pt1 | contig 14051 bp, 13 predicted proteins | sample UWRJL013104B2_FD_180936 | JGI IMG/M metagenome (GOLD analysis project Ga0247738, IMG submission 180936) | Plant litter microbial communities from Arlington Agricultural Research Station in Wisconsin, United States - UWRJ-L013-104B-2 | ecosystem: Environmental > Terrestrial > Plant litter >...
TAGTTTTGAACGTAAAGTTACGGTTTTGGTAATTATTTTCACTCTAAGCGATTTGAAATTTGTTTTTTGACAATTAATTGACTTTATTTGCTATCGCTTTGGGGGATTAGCTCATTTGGCTAGAGTATCCCGATCTGATCGGGAGATTGACCAATTCGAATTTCACAAAGCAATTAAAGGGGGATTAGCTCATTTGGCTAGAGTACTTGCCTGGCAGGCAAGGGGTGACCGGTTCGAATCCGGTATTCTCCACAAAAAAACCGTATTACTTTATTGTGATACGGTTTTTTTTATTTTTTTAGGAGCAGAAGATTTAGTTTTTTTCATCACCTTTAGTTGTTTAAGTTTTATAACAACCTTTTTTTAAATTTGTTTGAAGGTTTACAATAAATAAAGATTCCCGACTAACTTAACCTAAGCTATTTTATGAAAATTTCTTTCATGCTTTATTGCTCTGATCTAGAAGCATCATTTCATTTTTATCAAAAAGTTTTTAATCTTAAAAACAAAACTTTTACAAACAAGTCCAAAACTTTTTTTGTTCCCATTGATGACCATATAGAACTAAAAATAAGCATTCTCGAAAAGCCTCTCAATAAAACGAACATCGAAATAAATGAAGTAGATGTCGCCAAATTATATGATACACTCATCAAAAATGAACTTTCTAAAACGAATGAATCAGATCCTATGAAAATGTCGCCGGGTACATTTTCAGGTCCATGGGATTTCCCGGGCGGTAATGCAATTTTTCTAATTGATCCGGATAATCATTTTATTGTTTTTACGGAATGGTGATTAAGCGGATTAACAAATCTTTACTATCAGTTTTAAGAACTTTGCAGAGTTGCTTGTGAAGATTTCTCCTTCGTAATGACAATATTATGAAAACAAGATAAAAAACTCAGTCTCTTAACAACTTAAAAATTCTACTTCAACAAATACCCCAAACGAATACTCCCATAAAAAGATCCGTTCATATCATGACTTTCTAATTCTTTTCCATGATAAATAAAAGAGTAAGACATATTGAAACTATTATGACGGTATTTTAAACCAAATTCAGCATTAAAACGCCACGGAATCAATTCGAAAGTTACCGGACTTGTATTGCTAAACATGCTTCCTTCGATTGTAGCATCATAAAATTGGTAATTGATACTTGGAATGGCGTAAAAGTAAAATTCACGAACATTGTATTGCGTTTGCGAACTTACAGAAGCATCGTGCAAATTAGAATCGTAAATTGGGAGTAATTTTTTGAAACCTAGTCGGGTTAAAAATCCTGCAGAAACTCCGGTGAAAATTGTTCCAACATTTGCTTCTGTCTGAAAGTGAAGATCGGCAAATTCGTTGGGTTCATTTTTAAGTAATTTCTTCGAATACAAAGCGTGCGCCTGAATACCTAATGCATTGTGAACCTGATTTTCCCAACCAAAAACTTCTTTGTATCCAATAGTATGATGAAAAGCTTCCTGCATTTGTCTTCCAAAGGCATTTGGCCCCATATAACCCAACTGAAAATCGGTTTTTAAAACTGATTCCGATTGATAAAAAAAGCTTCTGCCCGCTTCGGCAAAAAGATAACCGGCAAACGGACGGTTGTTGCGGTTGCGAGCTTCGAAATTAATATATCTTGGATTATAAATATATTGACCAACACGAAACTCAGTTATTTTCTTGTTGATTTTTTCATTTTCATTCTTCGATAAAAATCGGTAAAAAAGTTCTAAACCATTCGTATAATACATGTCATTTTTAGACGATGTATATAAATCATTATCTGTAATAAAACCTATTTCTTTAGTTTTTCCTTGTCCAAAAGTCAACGTAGTTGTTAGTATCAGGAATGCAAAAACAATCTTTTTACTTCCCATCATAATTTATTTTTCCCACTGCTCGCATTTCACGAACAATTCTTTCTTTACGTCTGTTTATATAACTGGAAGATCCCGTTGCTTTGAATTTTCTTGGATTTGGTAATATTGCAGCAATTCCGGCAGCCTGCATTGGCGTTAAACTCGAAGCATCACGACGATACCAATGTTCTGTTGCCGCATAAGCTCCGTAAACACCATCACCCATTTCGATACTATTCAGGTACACTTCCATAATACGTTCTTTGCCCCAGATAATTTCTATTAAAACGGTAAAATAAGCTTCTAAACCTTTACGGAAATAACTTTTTCCCTGCCATAAAAACACATTTTTGGCCGTTTGTTGCGAGATCGTACTTCCGCCACGAATTCGGCGTCCTCGCTCGTTGCTTTTATATGCTTTTTGAAGTGCCTTGAAATCAAAACCATTATGAGATAGAAAAGTTCCGTCTTCACTTGCGATTACTGCTTTTTGCAAATTCATCGAAATTTTATCGATAGGTTCCCAATCGTGATCAAAATAAACTTCTTTACCTCCTAGTTTATTTTCTATCGCCCTTATTAACATTAATGGCGTAAAAGGCACGGGTATATATTTAAAAAATATTACAGACCCAATCGAAAGTCCGAAAAACCATAACATTAGTTTAATAAAAAACCATTTTACTTTTTCGCCAAAAGAACGATTCCCTTTTTTCTTAGCTGTTGGTTTAGGTTTACTTGCGGTTGTTTTTTTTGGTGCTGGTTTTTTAACTGCCATTATATTAAATCTGCTAATTCTGTTCCTATTAAACTTCCTATTGCAACGCCCATCCCTCCTAAACGCACTCCACAAAACACGTTTTCAGACAGTTGCGAAACAACAGGTTTCTTACTGTTTCCGATTCCCATAATGCCGCTCCATCGGTGCGCAATTTGGAAATCCTGATTTGGTAAAATTACATTTTTCAGTAAATCTTCCAACTTATTTTGCACAATTTTGGTCTCACCAAATTCGGTTGTGTTTTCTGCTTCAAAATCGAGGTTTCTTCCTCCGCCAAGTAAAATTCTGTCGCCAATATTTCTGAAATAATAATAACCGCGATCCAAATGAAAAGTTCCTTTTATATCCAGATTTTTAATGGGTTCGGTAATTAAAACCTGCGCTCTGGCTGGCTGTACTTCTCCTTTGGTCAAAGCATTGGCAAAACCATTTGTTGCAAAAAGTATTTTTTGAGATTTAAAACTAAAATCGCCAAGTGCAATTTCAACATGATTTCCTAAATCGGCATAACCTGTTACGTTTTGTTGATTCAAAATTAAAATATCTGCAGCAACAGCTTGTTTCAGCAATTCCTGCATCATATTTCCGGTATCAATTTGGGCTTCAAACGGATTAAAAATCAAATATTCGTGAATATTTTCAAATCCAAATCGGTCGACTTCTTTGGCAAAAACATCGCTCTTGAAAATAGGTTTTAAAATTTCGTTGATAAATGGCAAACGCATTACAGCTTCATTAAAAACTCTTTCATCTTCTTTTAGAAACAATTCATATCCGCCATGAGGTTTAAAATCTATTGCAGTATCACCAAGTCTTTTTCGAAGTAATTGCAAACCTTGCCAGCGTTTCTCTATCAATTGCACAACATCTTCTTCTGAGTGTGTGTTTAAATCTTCTAAAATTTCAGAAAGACTCCCAAAACAGGCAAAACCGGCATTTTTCGTACTCGCACCTTGTGGTAATGCTCCTTTTTCTAAAACGAGAATTTTAGCTGCCGGAAATCTTTCGCGTAAGCGTAATGCGGCATGCAATCCTACAATTCCACTTCCAACAATTGTATAATCAACGTTGGTGAACCAATTTTTCAGTTCCCAGTAACTTAAATCCATTTGGCAATTTTTTATAAAAATAATGATTTTTTTTTCACCACATAAGTTATATAAGTTCATTTAAAATTATTTTTTTACCATTAAGAGATTAAGTTATATTAAGTAGCAAAGCTTAATTTTTCTTAATCTCTTAATGGTTAATTTAAAATATTTTTATTTTTCATAAATCATTTTAATTTGCGAAATCTGTGGCTAATTTTTATCCTTTATCTGAGATTCAAATGAACTTATATTACTTGTATGGTTGAAATCTTTTAACATTTACTTGCTGAAATATAGTTGTACTTTTAGCTCCACAAAAATTAGAATTTTTATTATGAAAAAAGTATTATTTACAACCTTAATAATGATGAGTTTAAATGCTATCGGACAGAATGTAATGTCACCGGAATTGTTATGGAAGTTAGGAAGAGTATCTGCACTTGGGCTTTCGAAAGATGAAAAAAATGTTGTTTTTAAGGTTTCAACTCCTTCTGTTGAAGAAAACAAATCGCATTCTAAATTTTACACGATTCCTGTAAATGGCGGAAATGCAACTGAAATTAAAGATACTAAAGAGGTTTTGAAAGACAAAAATATTTCGCCTGACGGAAAATTTTTAGTGTATAATGAAGAAGTGAAAATTGACAAGGTTTTAGGAAAAGACTATTATCCTAACCTGACAAAATCAGATGTTCAGATTTACAATGGTTTAGATTACCGTCATTGGGATACGTGGAACGAAGGAAAATTTAACCATGTTTTTTATAAAGAAAATAAAGAAGGCGCAGCAGGAATTGATATTTTAAAAGGTGAAACGTTTGATTCTCCACAAAAACCTTTTGGCGGTGACGAAGATTATATCTGGTCTCCAGACGGAAAAAGTATTTTGTATGTATGCAAGAAAAAAGCGGGAACTGAATATGCTGTTTCTACAAACACGAATATTTATGAGTACAATTTAGAAACTCAAAAAACTACTAACAGAACCGAAGATAATTTGGGTTACGATACAGCTCCGCAATTTTCTCCAACAGGAAATCTAACGTGGTTACAAATGAAACGTGACGGTTACGAAGCTGACAAAAATGATATTATTGTTGAGTTTAAAGGAATCAAAACGAACCTAACGGCAAATTGGGACGGAACTGTAGATAATTTTATCTGGAGCAAAGATGGGAAAAATGTTTATTTTGTTGCTCCGGTTGATGGTACAAAACAACTTTTTGTTGTCAATTTTCCGGGTTTAACAAGAATTGCAATTCAGGTTCGTCAAATTACAAATGGTGATTTTGATGTAAATGATTTAGTGGGGTTTTCTGGCGATGATATTATCGTAACAAGAAATGATATGAATCACGCTCCGGAAATTTTCTCTTATAATTTAAAGAAAAACAGCTGGAAACAACTTTCAAATGTAAATACCGAAACGTATAAAACATTGGCATTAGGCAAAACTGAAAGACGTTATGTTACTACAACTGATGGCAAAAAAATGTTGGTTTGGGTAATTTTACCTCCAAATTTTGATGCTTCAAAAAAATATCCAACTTTATTATTCTGTCAGGGCGGACCACAAAGTGCATTGACACAATCGTATTCTTTCCGTTGGAATTTCTCTTTAATGGCGGCAAAAGGTTATATTGTCGTAGCACCAAACCGTCGTGGAATGCCAGGTCACGGTGTTGAATGGAACGAACAAATTAGTAAAGACTGGGGCGGACAAGTTATGGACGATTACCTTTCTGCAATTGATGATGTTGCTAAAGAAAGTTATGTAGACAAAAGCCGTTTAGGTTGTGTTGGTGCTAGTTACGGAGGATATTCGGTATTTTATTTAGCCGGAATTCATAACAACCGTTTCAAAACTTTTATCGCTCACGATGGAGTTTTCAATACGGTAAGTATGTTGGGAACTACTGAAGAAGTTTTCTTTAACAACTGGGATTTTGGCGGTGCTTATTGGGAAAAAGACAATGCTGTAGCTCAAAAAGCTTACACTACTTTTAATCCGGCAACTTTGGTACAAAACTGGAATAAACCTATTTTAATTTTTCAGGGAGGAAAAGATTTCCGTGTGCCAATCGGGCAGGGACAAGAAGCTTTTCAGGCTGCGCAGCTTCGTGGAATTAAAAGCAGATTGGTTTATTTTCCAGAAGAAAATCACTGGGTTTTACAGCCACAAAATGCTCAGGTTTGGCAGGGAGAATTTTTTAAATGGCTGAGCGAAACGCTTTAATATATTAAATAAATAAAATTAGCCATCTATTTTTACAGATTCAACTTTATTAATCGGCAAAAATAGATGGCTTTTTTGTAAATTCATATTACAATTATATAACATATTGATATAATTTTATACTTGAAAATCAGAAAATTTTAAATAAATTGCAATACTTTCAATTTTAAAAATACCAGCAATTACAGCCTATGGAGAGCAAAAGAAGTTACACTGCAATAAAAGTCCTCTTCAGTTATATTGCCTTATTGGGATTAGTTGTTACTGTTGGATGGTTTTTGTATTCAGAAAATGTAGTGTACAATAAACTTGAGGGCAAGATTGCTTTCGAAAAAACAAAAATTCTAAGGGTTAGCAAACTTTTTTCGAATGTTTACAAAACCGAAAGTCTCGCCAGAAAAACAATTCAAACCAATTCTGAAAGTGATTTTAAAAGCTATCTTACCGAAACAGATTCGTTACGATGCAGAATTGATACTTTAAAACAAATTGTTACTACCGAGTATCAAAAGGTTTTACTGGATAGTGTAAATTATTTACTATCTGAAAAAACAGAAAACATCAGGCAATTAAAAACGATAAAAAATAAAGCAGAAGACGAAGTTTCGGTAAATACGGCGATTGACGAGATTACCAAAATGGAGTTTAAACTGCGTAAATTAGAACTTCAGGATTTTACCAAAAACCCAAATGATCTTGGTAATTACCAGCGAAATGTATTGCAGAAATATGTTGATTACCTTAATCAAAATATTCCCGATGACAGCACCAATACATTGAGCAAACAAGCTTCGGATTCTATTTTGGCCAATTCAAAAAAATTGCTTAGTAATGTAAAACTAAAAGCAGAAAAGAAAAAAGAGTCTCTGAATTTTGAAGAAAACAAGCTCTTAAAAAATGAGATTGCAATTTCGGAACAACTTCGAAAAGTACTTCGAATTATCGAGAGAGAAATCATCATTAACTCTATTAAAAATAATTCATTAAAAGAAAAATCACTTAAAAAGGTCAATGAAATCGTTACGGCTTCGGCTATAATTGGTTTGATTTTAACGCTGTTTTTCTCGGTTTTAATTGTTAGTGATTATTCAAAATCCCAATTGTATAAAAAACAGCTTGAGATTGCGAATTTTAAAACCAAAAATCTGCTGAAAAGCCGAGAACAATTGATTTCGACAGTGAGTCACGATTTAAAAACGCCATTAAGTACAATTGTTGGTTACACAGAACTTTTAGGTAATTCTGATGTAAACTCGAAACAATCCTATTTTGTAAAAAACATTAAAAATTCATCTGAATATATTTCGCAATTGGTTCAGGATTTATTGGATTTCTCTCAAATTGAAGCCGGAAAAATCACGATCGAAAAAGTACCATTTTACTTGCCTGAAATTATTGAAGATGTTGCCAAAAATATCCAGACGGTTTATAAACAAAAAGATATTGAGCTGATTATTAATGTTGATGAAAAACTGAACACAAAAGTAGTAGGCGATCCTTTTCGTTTAAAACAAATTCTGACCAACATTATTGGAAATGCTTATAAATTTACAGAGGAAGGTTTTATAAAAATAAGTGCTTTTGCCGATATTGAAGAACCCTTTTTTATTATAACAATTGAAGATTCAGGAATAGGAATTGAAAAAGGAAATCAGAAACTGGTTTTTGAAGAATTTGCTCAGGCGAATGAAAACATCGAAAAGAAATATGGCGGGACTGGCCTGGGTCTTGCAATTTGCCAAAAAATAATATCGATTCTGGGCGGAACTTTAAATCTTGAAAGCACTTTTGGAAAAGGAAGTACTTTTGAAATTAAATTGCCATTATTGTTTGACACCAGTGAGAATGCAATTCCTGAAATTAAAAAACCTGCTTTTCCCAACAATAAAAAATTCACTTTTATTGTTATCGACGACGATATTAATTTACTGAATTTAACAAGCGGTGTTTTAAAACAGGAAAAACATAAAGTTTTATCTTTTGACAGGGCAACAAAAGCTTTAGAGGCTGTTTCAAACACAAATTTCGATTTTATTATTACTGATATTCAAATGCCGGAAATGGATGGCTTTACGTTTATTAAAAAATTGAGAAACTACAATTTTTCAACCTATAAAAACCAGCCGATAATTGCACTTACAGGGCGAACCGATTTGGATTTATCAGTTTACACCGAAGCAGGATTTACGACTGTAATTAAAAAACCATATTCGCCAAAGGTGTTACTACAGACTATTCAGCATATTTTAGAAAACAAAGATATTCCAACTACTGAAGTTAATGAAGCTGAACCAAATTCATCTCAATTCTATTCATTAGAAACTTTAAAAGAATTTTTAGGAAATGATGATGAAGCGCTAAAAGATGTTATTCTATCGTTTATTGAAAGTACTGATGAAAATATGGTCTTTTTAGAAAAAGCGATATCTCAACAAAATATAGCAGAAATTAATACAATTGCTCACAGGATTGCGCCAATGTTCAGGCAAATTCAAGCAAATGAAATTGGAAATATTCTTAAAAACCTGGAAAGAAAAGATTTAGAAAGTGAAGGTTTAGAAAATATTTTCGAAAACTTAAAAATCAAGACTGAAACTCTTTTCACATCTTTAAAACAAGAAATTGTTTAATCGATGTTGTATTGCTTCAATTTATTGTAAAGTGTTTTTCTGGTAATTTTAAGCAATTTTGCTGCTTCAGATTTATTATTTTGTGCTTTTGATAAGGCATGAATAATGGCTTCTTTTTCATTTTCAGATAATGAAAAATTACCCGTATTCGAACTTTGTTTTTGGATCTGAAAAAACTCTACAGGCAAAACATCGCTTTCTATAAAATCACCTCGAGATAACAATGTGGCGCGTTTTACACAGTTTTGTAATTCGCGTAAATTTCCCGGCCAACTATATTTTTGAAAAATGTCTACCACTTCCGGCGAAAATCCGATAATTTCTTTGTTCAGTTGTTGGTTGGCTTTCTCCAAAAAATAATCGGCAAAAACCATTAAATCTTCTCCCCTGTCTGTTAATGATGGAGACTGAATTGAAAATTCGTTTATTCTATGATATAAATCTTCACGGAAATCACCGTTTTTAACGGCTTCACGTAAATCTTCATTTGTTGCAGTAATGATTCGAATATCAACATTAATTTCTTTGTTACTCCCAACAGGTTTGATTTTACGTTCCTGAAGCGCTCTTAAAAGCTGTATTTGATTTTCGTAGGATAGATTCCCTATTTCATCTAAAAAAAGAGTTCCTCCGTTAGCGGCCTCAAAATAGCCCATTTTATCGCTAATAGCTCCGGTGAAAGATCCTTTCAAATGCCCGAAGAATTCACTTGCAGCTAATTCTTTTGGAATTGCTCCACAATCGACTGCTATGAAATTATTGTTTTTTCTATTGCTCTGCTGATGAATGCTTTTGGCAATGATTTCTTTTCCTGTTCCGCTTTCGCCGATAATTAAAACAGACATATCCGTTGGGCTTACCAATTGAATGTGATCCAGCAATTTTTTTGAAGCAACAGAAATTCCTTTTACAAATTCATTTTCAGAAGAGGTTGTTTGTTTTTTTGGTGCTTTTTTTTCTTTTGACGGAGTTTCTTCTGTTGTCGTTTCGCTTTGTAGGGCATTTGTAATGACTAATAAAACCTCATCAGGATTAAAAGGTTTTGAGATATAATCGGCAGCACCATTTTTAATAGCTTTTACCGCTGTATTAACATCTGAATATCCGGTCATTAAAATTACAGGAATATCGGGGTAAGAATCTTTAAATTCTTTCATAAGTCCAATACCGTCAGAATCAGGCAAACGAAGATCTGTCAAAATCAAATCGAAAGATTCTTTTTTGATCGCTAATCGTGCTTCTTCTGCTGAGAATGCAATAGTTACATCATATGCTTTTTTTAATAGAAATCGTTCTAATAATTTGCAAAATGAAATGTCATCTTCTATTAATAATATCTTTGGCATCTGTTTTTAGGGACTTTTCTGCTAAAATAACACTATTAAAGTTGTATTTTCATAAAATTTTGCAAAAAAAAAGAGATTGTTTCCCAACAATCTCTTTTTCACCAAAAACATAAATCTAATTCACCTAATTATATTTTTAACCAGTTACCATTGACATCTGAAAAAACAGTAGCCTTTTGGTCTTTTACCGATATTTCTAGTTTGTATTCTTTTTTATCGTTTACATATGCTTTTACTACTTTCGCTCCCGGATAAGCAGTTTCCAAGGCTGTTTTAACAGCCGTAGGAACCGCATCGGCGCTGATTTCTGTATATTCGGCTTGTATAGCAACTTCACTTTTCACTATTTCAGATTGTAAAGTTGTGGTTGCGTAAATAGATAAGCTTGCTAGAACGATCGCTACTGAAAGGACAATCTTTTTCATGATAATTATTTTTTAATGATGTTTCCTTCAGCATCTGCAAATACAGTATACTTTTGATCTCCTTTTGAGATTTCAAGTTTATATTCTTTCTTTTCGTTTACATACGCTTTTTCAAGTTTTGTTCCCGGAAAAGATTTTTCAACCGTAGACTTTACTGCGGCAGGCACAGCATCAGCACTAACTTCAGTAAATTCATCCTGAATAGTTACTGATTGATTCATTGAATTTGTTATTAACGGAACGGTAGCTGCATTTACAGTTAAACTTCCTAAAACGATTGCTGTGGATAATAGTAACTTTTTCATAGTGATTGTTGTTTGGGTTGATGTTAATTTATATTATTTTTTAAGGATTGTTCCTTTTTCGTCTGTATAAACAATAGACTTAACATCTCTAACGCTAATTTCAATTTTATACTCTTTTTTTGCGTTTACATATGCTTTTTCAAGCTTTACGCCTGGATAAGCATTATCTAAAGATGTTTTAACTGCTGCCGGAACAGCATCTATTTCTTTATATTCATCTTGAAAATTTACTGTTTTAATATTTGAATTTAAAACGACAGTATTTCCTGCTTGCATCGACAATGTTCCCAGAACAATTGCCGCTGATAATATTAACTTTTTCATAATAATAGTTTTTTAGTGTAATTTATAACCTAAGTCGTTGGTTAGTCGACTTATTTTTTAATCCAAGATCCGTCTGCATTAGCATAAAGAGAACCTACTTTGTCTCCAACAGTAACATCTAATTTGTATTCAGATTTTGTGTTTTTATATGCTTTTGAAAGTACTGCATCCGGATAAGCTTTTTTCAGAGCTTCTGTTATAGGAGCAGGCACTTCTTCAAGTTTAATTTCAGTATAATCATCCTGAATAGAAATTGTTTTTACGATTGTATTTGAAATTGGAGAAGTTGAAGCAAATGATGTTAAACCTCCCAAAACGATTGCAGCTGATAAGAATAAATTTTTCATAATAATATATTTTAAGTAATAACGTTAATTTTTAATAATCTGTAATCAGATGTTATTTTATTTTTTAATCCAGGTTCCGTCTGCGTTAGCATAAAGAGAACCTACTTTGTCTCCTACGGTAACTTCTAATTTATATTCTGATTTTGTGTTTTTGTATGCTTTTGTAAGTACTGCATCCGGGTATGCTTTTTTAAGTGCATCCGTAACTGCAACTGGTACTTCTACTACTTTAATCTCAGTATAATCATCCTGAATAGTTACTGTTTTTACGATTGTATTTGAAATTGGAGAAGTTGAAGCAAATGATGTTAAACCTCCCAAAACGATTGCGGCTGATAAAAATAGATTTTTCATAATAGTCATATTTTAATATTTGTAATTTAATTTTAGTATTCTTAATTTGAATAAACATAAAAGTCTATTAAATTATTTTTTAATCCAGGTTCCATCTGCATTAGCATAAAGAGAACCAACTTTGTCACCTACAGTAACATCTAATTTATATTCTGATTTTGCATTTTTGTATGCTTTTGAAAGTACTGCATCCGGATAAGCTTTTTTCAAAGCATCTGTAACTGCAGCAGGAACTTCCTCTACTTTAATTTCTGTGTATTCGTCCTGAATAGAAATTGTTTTTACTATTGTATTTGAAATTGGAGAAGTAGAAGCGAATGATGTTAAACTTCCCAAAACGATTGCGGCTGATAAAAATAAATTTTTCATAATGTGTATATATTTAATTGTTAATAGTTGTTTACGCTTTAGATAATGAAATAACTATGCCGTAAGAAAATGATAACCGCTTAATCTCTGTAAAAGCCTGTTTTTAAAGGGATTTAGGGAAATGTGCCAAAATTCAGTAAATTAAAAAAGTGTGTAATTAACTGATAATGTGTGTAAAAAGTATACACAAAATGTGTTTACTATACAAAAAAGTAAACCCGACAGGTTTTTAAAACCTGTCGGGTTGCAATATGACGTAAACAAAAAAAGGCCGCCAAAATCTGGCAGCCTTTATATTATTCTTCTATGGGTTTCATTTTAAAAGTATCCATAAATGCAGTTGTATAATCTCCTGCAATATATCTCGGATCATCCATTAATTGTCTGTGGAAAGGTATTGTAGTTTTAACACCTTCGATAACAAACTCATCCAAAGCTCTGCGCATTTTACTGATAGCTTCTTCACGAGATTGTGCCGTAGTAATTAATTTAGCGATCATTGAATCATAATTTGGCGGAATAGTGTAGCCAGAATACACGTGAGTGTCTAAACGAACTCCGTGACCTCCCGGCATATGAAGTGTAGTAATTTTTCCTGGTGAAGGACGAAAATCATTATAAGGATCTTCAGCATTAATACGACATTCGATAGCATGCAATTCCGGTAAGTAGTTTCTGCCTGAAATCGGAATTCCGGCAGCAACCATAATTTGCTCACGAATCAAATCATAATCAATAACTTGTTCTGTGATTGGGTGTTCTACCTGGATACGTGTATTCATTTCCATGAAGTAGAAGTTTCTGTGTTTATCAACCAAAAATTCTACAGTTCCCGCACCTTCGTATTTAATAAATTCAGCAGCTTTTACAGCGGCCTCACCCATTGCGGTACGCAATTCATCAGTCATGAATGGTGAAGGAGTTTCTTCTGTTAGTTTTTGGTGACGACGTTGTACCGAGCAGTCTCTTTCAGAAAGGTGACATGCTTTTCCGTATGAATCTCCAACAACCTGAATTTCGATATGACGTGGTTCTTCAATAAGTTTCTCCATGTACATACCATCATTTCCAAATGCAGCAGCAGCTTCCTGACGTGCGCTTTCCCAAGCTTTTAATAACTCTTCTTCTTTCCAGACAGCACGCATTCCTTTTCCACCACCACCGGCAGTTGCTTTAAGCATAACCGGGTAACCAAATTCTTTAGCTAATTGTTGTGTTTGTTCGAAAGATTCTAATAATCCTTCAGAACCTGGTACACATGGAACCCCTGCAGCTTTCATTGTAGCTTTTGCAGAAGCCTTATCTCCCATTCTGTCAATCATTTCAGGAGCAGCACCAATAAATTTGATTCCGTGTTCCTGACAAATTTTTGAGAATTTAGCATTCTCAGAAAGAAATCCATATCCTGGATGTATTGCATCTGCGTTTGTAATTTCGGCAGCGGCAATGATATTTGACATTTTCAAATACGATAAGTTACTTGGAGGAGGACCAATACAAACCGCTTCGTCAGCAAACTTAACATGTAGACTTTCTGCATCGGCTGTAGAGTAAACTGCTACAGTTTTGATTCCCATTTCCTTACATGTACGAATTACACGAAGTGCAATTTCTCCTCTATTCGCAATTAATATTTTTTTAAACATCTTTTTAAAATTAGATAATTAGATAATTAGATAATTGGATAATTAGATTTTAAGCACTTTTAAGAAAGTCTAAAAATCTAAAAATCTAACGATCTAAAATTAAGATGGATCAACTAAGAACAAAGGTTGGTCAAATTCTACAGGAGACATATCGTCAACAAGAATTTTTACAATTTTACCTGAAACTTCTGATTCGATTTCGTTAAATAATTTCATTGCTTCAATTACACAAAGAACATCACCTTTAGAAATAGTACTTCCAACTTCAGTAAACACTGGTTTGTCCGGAGATGGTTTTCTATAGAAAGTTCCAATAATTGGAGATTTAATAGTAATGA
>Ga0247738_10000561_pt1 | contig 14041 bp, 22 predicted proteins | sample UWRJL013104B2_FD_180936 | JGI IMG/M metagenome (GOLD analysis project Ga0247738, IMG submission 180936) | Plant litter microbial communities from Arlington Agricultural Research Station in Wisconsin, United States - UWRJ-L013-104B-2 | ecosystem: Environmental > Terrestrial > Plant litter >...
GGCGGTGCACGTGGTCGGCGTAGCGCGCGACCTCGCGCGGCAGCGAAGGTCGCGGGCCAACGAGAGACATCGACCCGCCGAGCACGTTGAACAGCTGAGGCAGCTCATCGAGGCTGTAGCGGCGGAGGAACCGCCCGAGGCGGGTGACCCGGGGATCGGCGGTCATCTTGAACAGCACTTCATTGCCGGCGTCGCGGCGCGCCTCGAGATCGGGGAGCAGCTCCTCGGCGTTCTCGACCATCGTCCGGAACTTCAACAGCCGGAACTCGCGCCCGTCAAGGCCGACGCGCACCTGCCGGAACAGGACCGACCCGCTTCTCTTCGAGCGGATGCCGATCGCGATCGCCGCCATCACCGGGCTCAGCACGATGAGGCCGACCGTGGCGAGCAGCACGTCGAGTCCGCGCTTGGCCAGGCGCTGACCCTTGCTGTAGCGCGGTGTCTCCACGTGGATGAGCGGGAGCCCGGCGACCGGGCGCGTCTGGATCCGCGGGCCGACCACGTCGATGATGCTCGGCGCGAGCACGAGGTGCTGGCGACCGGCCTCGAGCTGCCACGAGATGCGCTTGACCACGGACGGCGGCAGCTCGTCGGTGCTCGAGATCGCCACGGTGTCGGCGTGCACGCTCGCGAGCGCGTCCGAGATCGAGAGCACCGATCCCACGATGGGGATGTCGGTGCCGCGCACGGTCCCGCCCGGTGCGGTGAGGGGCACGCACGCGCCGACCACCAGGTAACCGGCGCTCGGGGTGCGGCGCAGCGCATCGCTGATCTGGGCGACAGAGCTCTCGGAGCCGACCAGCACGACGCGGGCGCTGAACTCGCCGCGCGCGCGCTTCACGACGAGCCACTGGCGCCAGAGCCAGCGCTCGAGCAGAAGGAACAGCATCCCGAGGGGGAAGGCGATCAGGAGGTAGCCGCGGGCGACGTCGACGCGGAGCAGGAACGCGAGAATCGCGATGATGCCGAACAGGCGCACGCTGACCGAGATGATGCGGATGTACTCGGTCGAGCCCGTCCCGATCGCGCGATCGCTGCGCGAGTCGATCAGGCTGAGCGACCACATCCAGGCGATGACCAGCAGCGCGGAGAAGAACCAGTACGACACCACGCTCAGTCGCGAATCCTCGCGGATCGACACCTGGGCGTTGCCCAGCCCGAACCAGGCGATCTGCGTGCCGAAGGCGACGATGATGAGCGCAGCCAGATCGCTGAGCCACAGACGCAGCGCGTACCGCGAACGCCAGTCCGCGCGCCGCTTGTGGGCCGTGCCGTCCGCGGACGTGTTGCGCGCGATGTCGAGCGCTCCCGGCACGCGGCCCCCGCGCGTCGAGCTTGTTCCAGCCGCCGGCTTCCTCGCCGAGCGGACGAGATTGGTCGCCACAACACCCCTTTCGCGTACGAAGACCACCCGAGGGTGATACCCGCCTCATACGTCCCCAGAACGCATACGACGGTCGCCGCAACCCTGCCATTGTGCCACCAAACGGTCCGATCCGCGCCTGACCATCTGCCTTGAGCAGTCAATCGTGATCGGCAGGTGACGTCGGGGTTCCGCGAGCCGAGGTGGTTCGACAGACTGGATGGGCGAAAGTTCGCACACGTGATCGAAGGGGATGAACATGGGCATCGAAGACCTGGTGAATCAGGGCAAGGACTTTCTGGACCAGAACAAGGACAAGATCGGCGAGGCACTCAAGAGCGAGCAGGCCGAGGGCGTGAGCGACGGCGCTCTGGACGCCGCCGCCGAGTTCGTCAAGAAGGTCGCACCCGAGGAGCACCACGACACCGTCGATGATGTGCGCGCCAACGTCGACAAGAGCATCGGGAACGAGTAGCGCCAAGGGCTCTTAGCGCCGGCATCCGGGTCTTCGAGGTCCGGGTGCCGGCGCTGTCGTCTGTTCCCCGAGCTGGTTGCTTCTGCGCCGAGATGGTGGCCTCTGCGCCGAGAAGGTGGGTCTCGCGCCGAGATTGTGCGTCGATTTCGCGCCCGCATGGACCTGCTCGATGGGAAACGCACCTTCTCGACGACTCCTCCACAGTGGGCATCAGGCGCTGGAGTTCCACATCAATAGCAGGATGCCGTGGCCCTAGTCCGAGCGACGGGCAGGGTGTCTGGGTGGTGAAGCAGCGGCAGGATGCTCCGGTCATTTCGCGCAGCGCGGATCAAACCCTTCCATTCAGAGGAATCGAACCGGGACTGCTGACGAGAGTTCGTGGGGGTGCTCGTGTGCTCTCGGCTGACTGGGACGCGCTCTTCGGAGAAGGACGACTTCGCACTCTCGCTCACGCTGTGGCGGCGCGCGCCGAGAACGAATCGGCCGCGAACTCGCACACCACAGCGGCCGCGCTGCACGGGCTATCGCTCTACCGCACGCGCACCGACCGAGTGCACCTCATCGTGCCGGGCAGCCACACGCGCAAGAACAGTAGGGACGTCATCCGCCACCATCTTCCGCTGGATAGCACCGACGTCGATGTCATCGACGGACTGAGAGTCACGACCCTCGAGCGAACCGTTTACGACGTGATCCGCACGGCCTCGCTGGAAACGGCGGTCGTCTGCTTCGATGCCGCGCTACGCCGCGTCGCGTGGGACGAAAGGGCACGCGAGTACATCCCTTCTGCGGCTGGGGGATTGCGCGATGTCGTCATGAACCGCATCGCGACCAACACCGGTGCCCGCGGCATCCGTCAAGCGCGCTTCGTCGCTGGATTCGCCGATGGGCGTGCGCAGCTGCCGGGCGAGAGCGTCAGCCGATTATGGATGTGGCAGCTCGGGATGCCGCCACCCGAGCTGCAGTGGCGAGTCGACCTCGGCGCAGGTCGCTTCGCGCTTCTGGACTTCGCTTGGCCACAGTTGCGGCGCTGGGCGGAGTTCGACGGCGAGGTCAAGTACACCGACCCCGAAATGTTGAACGGGCGCACGGCTGAGCAGGTGCGCGAGAGCCAGGACCTCCGCGAGCGGGCCGTGCGGCGCGCAACCGGCTGGAGAGTCGACCGGTGGGGGTTCGATCGAATGCATACGCTCGATGCGTTCGCCAGGTACTTGCGAGGGCTCGGCTTCACCCCCTGACAGCCGCCCGTGTTTCATCAGCGCGGAGCCGCCGAGAAGGTGGGTCTGGTGTCGAGAAGGTGTGTTCGGTTTCGACAACGCCCGACCACCTCGCGTTGAGACCCACCTTCTCGCGTCGAGACCCACCATCTCGCACCCCCACCCGAGACCCATCCGCTGGGAGAGTCCTGGGCGCGACACGCCCGAGTTTGCGACACGCCCGGGCCGCACGTAGACTAGTGAGGTTCCACATTCCGGCGGGCGCTTCGCGTGCCCCTGGATCACTGCCAGGGCAGTGCATAGGCGGCGCGAATGCGCAGGGTCCTAGGCCGCAGGCAGCAGAGCACAACTTCCCACACCAGCATCCCGGAAACGGGCGTGCGCATCCGTGCGCGACGCAGGTGCGGGAGCCGGAGGCGCGAGTCGCCGGTTTGACAGCAGAACAGTGGTGCAGCATCACCGCGGCAACGCGGTATGCGAAGTGCCGAAGGGCGAGGGACGAACCCTCCCACGCCCCCGTGCGTCCAATGCGGTCCGGATCCCGGAAACGTATGACGCGTAAAGAGAGAGAGCAGACAATGGCGGGACAGAAGATCCGCATTCGCCTGAAGTCGTACGATCACGCCGGCCTCGATTCGTCGGCCCGCAAGATCGTCGACACCGTGACCCGTGCTGGAGCGACCGTCGTGGGCCCCGTGCCCCTTCCGACGGAGAAGAACGTGATCTGCGTGATCCGTTCCCCGCACAAGTACAAGGACAGCCGCGAGCACTTCGAGATGCGCACCCACAAGCGTCTGATCGACATCATCGACCCGACGCCCAAGGCCGTCGACTCGCTGATGCGCCTTGACCTGCCGGCTGACGTCAACATCGAGATCAAGCTCTAGGACTCGCCATGGCAGACATCAACTCCAAGATTTCGAAGGGGATGCTGGGCACCAAGCTCGGCATGACCCAGGTATGGAACGAGAGCGGCAAGCTCGTTCCCGTCACCGTCATCGAGCTCGCGCCGAACGTGGTCACCCAGGTTCGCACCCCCGAGCGTGACGGCTACAACGCGATCCAGATCGCCTACGGCCAGATCGACCCGCGCAAGGTCAACAAGCCGCAGACGGCCCACTTCGAGGCCGCCGGCGTGACCCCCCGTCGCCACCTCACCGAGGTGCGCACGGCGGATGCCGCGGACTACTCGCTCGGCCAGGAGCTCACCGCTGAGGGCACGTTCGAGGCCGGCCAGCTGGTCGACGTCGTCGGCACCAGCAAGGGCAAGGGCTTCGCCGGTGTCATGAAGCGTCACAACTTCAAGGGCGTCTCGGCATCGCACGGTTCGCACCGCAACCACCGCAAGCCCGGCTCGATCGGCGCATCGTCGACCCCGAGCCGCGTCTTCAAGGGAATGCGCATGGCCGGCCGTATGGGTGGCGAGCGCGTGACCGTCCTGAACCTCACGGTGCACGCCGTCGACGCCGAGAAGGGTCTGCTGCTCGTCAAGGGCGCCGTCCCCGGTGCTCGTGGCCGCATCGTCTTCGTCCGCAACGCAGTGAAGGGAGCTTGAGTCCATGGCTGACCAGACTCTCGCGCTCGACGTGACCAGCGCAGACGGCAAGAAGGCAGGCTCTGTCGAGCTGCCCGCCGCGCTGTTCGACGTCAAGACGAACATTCCGCTCATCCACCAGGTCGTCGTCGCGCAGCGCGCGGCGGCTCGCCAGGGCACGCACTCGACCAAGCGTCGTGGCGAGGTCTCGGGTGCCGGCCGCAAGCCCTTCAAGCAGAAGGGCACGGGTAACGCCCGTCAGGGCTCGATCCGCGCGCCGCACATGACCGGTGGTGGCATCGTCCACGGCCCGAAGCCGCGCGACTACTCGCAGCGCACGCCCAAGAAGATGATCGCGGCCGCCCTGCTGGGTGCGCTCAGCGATCGCGCCCGCGGCGAGCGCCTGCACGTCATCGAGTCGTTCGGCATCGAGGGCGCGCCCTCGACCAAGGCGGCCGCTGCGTACCTGACGAGCGTCGCGCAGACCAAGCGCGTCCTGATCGTCATCGAGCGCAGCGACGACATCACGGTCAAGAGCGTCCGCAACCTCGCGTACGTCCACGTGCTGCCGGTCGACCAGCTCAACGCCTACGACGTGCTCGTCTCCGACGACATCGTCTTCACCAAGGCCGCCTACGACGCGTTCATCGCGGCGAAGAGCGCCGCCACCGAGGAGGTCTCGGCATGACCAACCTGCAGACGGCCCTGAACAAGGACCCCCGCGACATCATCCTCAAGCCGGTCGTGTCGGAGAAGAGCTACGGGCTCATCGACGAGGGCAAGTACACGTTCCTCGTGGACCCCCGCGCGACCAAGTCCGAGATCAAGCTCGCGATCGAGAAGATCTTCGGCGTCAAGGTGGCTGCGGTCAACACGCTCAACCGCGTGGGCAAGTCCCGCCGCACCCGCTTCGGCGCCGGCAAGCGCAAGGACACCAAGCGCGCGATCGTCACGCTCAAGTCGGGCACCATCGACATCTTCACGGCCGTCGGCTGACGACCGGGACGAAGGACACAGAACAATGGCAATTCGCAAGTACAAGCCCACGACCCCGGGTCGCCGCGGCTCGTCGGTGGCGGACTTCGCTGAGATCACCCGATCGACGCCCGAGAAGTCCCTCCTCCGCCCGCTGTCCAAGACCGGTGGTCGCAACAACCAGGGTCGCATCACGACCCGTCACATCGGCGGTGGCCACAAGCGCCAGTACCGTGTGATCGATTTCCGTCGCAACGACAAGGACGGCATCGACGCGAAGGTCGCTCACATCGAGTACGACCCCAACCGCACCGCGCGCATCGCGCTGCTGCACTACGCGGACGGCGAGAAGCGCTACATCATCGCGCCGAACAAGCTGTCGCAGGGTGACGTCGTCGAGTCCGGTCCGGGCGCGGACATCAAGCCCGGCAACAACCTGCCGCTGCGCAACATCCCGACCGGTACCGTCATCCACGCCATCGAGCTCCGCCCCGGCGGCGGCGCGAAGATGGCCCGCTCGGCCGGCGCCTCGGTGCGTCTGGTCGCCAAGGACGGCATCTATGCCCAGCTGCGTCTCCCCTCGGGCGAGATCCGCAACGTCGACGCGCGCTGCCGCGCGACGATCGGCGAGGTCGGCAACGCCGAGCAGTCGAACATCAACTGGGGCAAGGCCGGCCGCAACCGCTGGAAGGGCATCCGCCCGACCGTCCGCGGTGTCGCCATGAACCCGGTCGACCACCCGCATGGTGGTGGTGAGGGCAAGACGTCCGGTGGACGTCACCCCGTGACTCCGTGGGGCCAGAAAGAAGGCCGCACACGTCACGCCAACAAGGAAAGCGACAAGTACATCGTCCGTCGTCGCAACGCCGGCAAGAAGCGCAAGTAGGAGTAGAGGAAGATGCCACGCAGTCTTAAGAAGGGCCCCTTCGTCGATGACCACCTGCTTCGCAAGGTCGTCGTCCAGAACGAAGCGGGAACCAAGAACGTCATCAAGACCTGGTCACGTCGCTCGATGATCGTCCCGGCCATGCTGGGTCACACGATCGCGGTGCACGACGGTCGCAAGCACATCCCTGTGTTCGTGTCCGAGACCATGGTCGGCCACAAACTGGGCGAATTCGCGCCCACCCGCACCTTCCGCGGCCACGAGAAGGACGACAAGAAGGGCCGTCGCCGCTAGGCGACTGAGGAGGAGAGAGAAATGGTGGAGTCCATCGCACGTGTGCGACACATCCGCGTGACCCCTCAGAAGGCTCGTCGTGTCGTCGCCCTCATCAAGGGCAAGCAGGCCCAGGAGGCCATCGCCATCCTGAAGTTCGCGCCGCAGGCGGCGAGCGAGCCGATCGGCAAGCTGGTTGCAGCTGCGATCGCGAACGCTCGCGTCAAGGCCGACAAGGACAGCGAGTACCTGGACGAGCAGGACCTGTACGTGGCAAACGCGTACGTGGACGAGGGGACGACGCTCAAGCGTTTCCGTCCCCGCGCCCAGGGTCGCGCATTCCAGATCAAGAAGCGCACCAGCCACATCACGGTTGTGCTCTCGACGCCGGAGGCCGCTGACGCAGCCCCGGCAGCCAAGACCAAGAAGGCGAGCAAGTAATGGGCCAGAAGGTAAACCCGTACGGCTTCCGCCTCGGCATCACCACCGACCACGTGTCGCGTTGGTTCTCCGACTCGACGAAGCCCGGACAGCGCTACGCCGACTACGTGGCCGAGGACATCAAGATCCGCAAGCTCCTGCAGTCGAACCTCGACCGCGCCGGAGTGAGCAACATCGAGATCGAGCGCACGCGTGACCGCGTTCGCGTCGACATCCACACCGCCCGCCCGGGCATCGTGATCGGTCGCCGCGGCGCCGAGGCCGAGCGCATCCGCACCGACCTCGAGAAGCTCACCGGCAAGCAGATCCAGCTGAACATCCTCGAGGTCAAGAACCCCGAGGCCGACGCTCAGCTGGTCGCTCAGGGCATCGCCGAGCAGCTCTCCGCTCGCGTGGCATTCCGCCGCGCGATGCGCAAGGGTCTGCAGGGCGCCCAGCGCGCCGGCGCCAAGGGTGTCCGCATCCAGGTCTCCGGCCGCCTCGGCGGCGCCGAGATGAGCCGTTCGGAGTTCTACCGCGAAGGCCGTGTGCCCCTGCACACGCTCCGCGCGAACATCGACTACGGCTTCTACGAGGCCAAGACCACCTTCGGCCGCATCGGCGTGAAGGTCTGGATCTACAAGGGCGACCTCACCGCGAAGGAGCTCGCTCGCGAGCAGGCCAACGCACCGAAGGCCCCCCGTGGTCGTGACGACCGTGGTGGCGACCGCCGCCGTGGCCCTCGCAACGATGCCCCCGTCGCAGAAGGAGCGTCTGCCTGATGCTTATCCCCCGCAAGGTCAAGTACCGCAAGCAGCACCACCCGGGTCGTTCGGGCCAGGCCACCGGTGGCACCAAGGTGTCGTTCGGTGAGTTCGGCATCCAGGCGATCACGCCCGCTTACGTGACCAACCGTCAGATCGAGTCCGCTCGTATCGCGATGACGCGTCACATCAAGCGCGGCGGAAAGGTGTGGATCAACATCTACCCCGACCGTCCGCTCACGAAGAAGCCCGCTGAGACCCGCATGGGTTCCGGTAAGGGTTCGCCCGAGTGGTGGGTCGCGAACGTCAAGCCGGGTCGCGTCCTCTTCGAGGTCGCCGGTGTCGAGGAGAGCCTCGCCCGCGAGGCACTGACCCGTGCCATTCACAAGCTGCCCCTGAAGGCACGCATCATCAAGCGCGAGGAGGGCGACGCATAATGGCGATCGGCACCAAGCAGCTCGCCCCGAGCGAGCTCGACACGTTCGAAGACCAGCGCCTCGTCGAGGAGCTGCGCAAGGCCAAGGAAGAGCTGTTCAACCTGCGCTTCCAGTCGGCCACCGGCCAGCTCGAGAGCCACGGCCGCATCCGCGCCGTCAAGCGCGACATCGCGCGGCTCTACACCGTGATCCGTGAGCGCGAGCTCGGCATCCGTGCCACTCCCGCTCCCGTGGAAGTGGTGACGAAGGCGAAGAAGACGAAGGCCAAGAAGGCGGATGCCGCCGACAAGGTCGAGAAGGAAGAGGCCGAGTAATGGCTGAAACGAAGGCTGACAAGCCCGCCGCGCCGAAGAAGGCCGCCCCGAAGAAGACCGCTGCCGCCAAGGCGGAGGCCGTCGTCGAGACGCCCGTCGAGGCCGTCGAGGCCAAGGGTCACGAGTCGTCCGCACACGACGTGCGCGACGTCGACGCCCGTGGTTACCGCAAGGCCCGCCGAGGCTACGTGACCAGCGACAAGATGGACAAGACCATCGTCGTCGAGGTCGAAGACCGCGTGAAGCACCCGCTTTACGGCAAGGTCATCCGCCGCACCTCGAAGGTCAAGGCGCACGACGAGAGCAACTCCGCCGGCATCGGCGACCTCGTCCTCATCAACGAGACCCGTCCGCTCAGCGCCACCAAGCGCTGGCGCCTGGTCGAGATCCTCGAGAAGGCCAAGTAGGCCCCGGCCTGCTTGGAACCCAAGGAGTAAGACATGATTCAGCAGGAATCCCGAGTCAAGGTTGCCGACAACACCGGCGCCAAGGTGCTGCTCACCATCCGCGTGCTCGGCGGCTCGAAGCGCCGCTACGCAGGCCTCGGTGACACCATCGTCGCGACCGTCAAGGACGCGATCCCCGGTGGCAACGTCAAGAAGGGCGATGTGGTCAAGGCCGTCATCGTCCGCACCGTCAAGTCCACGCGCCGTCCCGACGGCTCGTACATCAAGTTCGACGAGAACGCCGCCGTCATCCTGAAGAACGACGGGGAGCCCCGCGGCACCCGCATCTTCGGACCGGTCGGTCGCGAGCTTCGTGACAAGAAGTTCATGAAGATCGTCTCGCTGGCGCCGGAGGTCATTTAGTCATGGCGAAGATCAAGAAGGGTGACCTGGTTCAGGTCATCGCGGGCGCCAAGCCCGCGCGCGGCGGAGACCGCGGCAAGCAGGGCAAGGTCCTCGAGGTCCTTGGCGAGCAGAACCGCGTCATCGTCGAAGGCGTGAACTACGTCACGAAGCACAACCGCGTGGGCCAGACCCAGCGCGGCACCAAGACGGGCGGCATCGAGACCTTCGAAGCCCCCATCCACATCTCGAACGTCGCCATCGTCGACCCCTCGACCAAGAAGCCGACCCGTGTCGGTCACCGCGTCGAGGAGCAGACGAAGGACGGCGTGAAGCGCACCGTCCGCGTGCGCTACGCGAAGAAGTCAGGCAAGGACCTCTGATGAGCACCACCACTGCCGCGCCGGCTGGCAAGATCCAGCCGCGCCTGAAGCAGAAGTACCAGGCTGAGATCAAGAAGCAGCTGCAGGACGAGTTCGGCTACGGCAACGTCAACCAGATCCCCGGGATCGTCAAGGTCGTCGTCAACACCGGTGTCGGCGAAGCAGCTCGCGACAGCAAGGTGATCGATGGTGCGGTCGACGACCTCACCAAGATCACCGGCCAGAAGCCGATCGTCACCGCCGCCCGCAAGTCGATCGCGCAGTTCAAGCTGCGTGAGGGCCAGGCCATCGGCGCACACGTCACCCTCCGCGGCGACCGTGCGTGGGAGTTCCTGGACCGCCTCGTCTCGCTCGCGCTGCCCCGCATCCGCGACTTCCGCGGCCTGTCGCCGAAGCAGTTCGACGGCAACGGCAACTACACGTTCGGCCTGCAGGAGCAGTCGGTCTTCCACGAGATCGACCAGGACAAGATCGACCGTGTCCGCGGCTTCGACATCACCGTGGTCACCACGGCGAAGACGGATGCCGAGGGCCGTGCGCTGCTGCGAGGACTGGGCTTCCCGTTCCGCAGCGAAGAGAACGCTCAGGCGTAGAACGTCATAACAGGTCGGCTGTCGTGTAACGGCAGTCGAAACCGAATGAACAAAGGAAACAGATCATGACAATGACAGACCCGGTCGCAGACATGCTGACCCGTCTGCGCAACGCGAACTCGGCGCACCACGACTCCGTGTCGCTGCCGAGCTCCAAGCTCAAGACCAACATCGCCGAGATCCTCAAGCGCGAGGGCTACATCGGCTCGTGGGAGGTCAGCGACGCCCGCGTCGGCCAGACCCTCACGATGACGCTGAAGTACGGCCCGAACCGCGAGCGGTCGATCGCCGGCATCAAGCGCGTCTCCAAGCCCGGCCTCCGCGTCTACGCGCGCTCGACCGAGATCCCCACGGTTCTCGGTGGCCTCGGCGTCGCCATCCTGTCCACCTCCTCCGGTCTGCTGACCGACCGCCAGGCTGAGCAGAAGGGCGTGGGTGGGGAAGTCCTCGCCTACGTGTGGTGACCTGATATGTCGCGTATTGGACGTCTTCCGATCGACATCCCCGCTGACGTGACCATCTCGGTCGACGGTCAGGATGTCGCAGTCAAGGGCCCGAAGGGCGAGCTCGCGCTCACCGTTTCGCGCCCCATCGAGGTCAAGATCGAGGAGGGTCAGGTTGTCGTCAGCCGTCCCGATGACGAGCGCGAGTCGCGTTCGCTTCATGGCCTCACCCGCACCCTCATCAACAACAACATCATCGGTGTGACCCAGGGCTACACGAAGGGCCTCGAGGTCGTCGGCACCGGTTACCGCGTTGCGCAGAAGGGCAGCTCGGTCGAGTTCGCCCTCGGCTTCTCGCACCCCGTGCTCGTCGAGCCCCCCACCGGGATCACGTTCACGGTCGAGGGCAACAACAAGGTCACCGTGAGCGGCATCGACAAGCAGGCGGTCGGCGAGGCCGCCGCGAACATCCGCAAGATCCGCAAGCCCGAGCCCTACAAGGGCAAGGGTGTGCGGTACGCCGGCGAGGTCGTTCGTCGCAAGGCCGGAAAGAGTGGTAAGTAACCATGGCTGTCAAGACAAAGACTCAGGCGCGTTCGCGCCGTCATGCCCGTCTTCGCAAGAAGGTCGTCGGCACCGAGCTGCGTCCACGCCTCGTCGTGACCCGCTCGGCCCGTCACGTCTTCGTCCAGGTGGTCGACGACGCCAAGGGTCACACCGTGGCATCGGCATCCACCCTCGAAGCGGACCTGCGTTCGTTCGACGGTGACAAGACCGCCAAGGCGCGCAAGGTCGGCGAGCTCGTCGCCGAGCGCGCGAAGGCCGCCGGCGTCGAGGACGTCGTGTTCGACCGCGGTGGCAACCGCTACGCGGGCCGTGTCGCGGCGATCGCCGACGGCGCCCGCGAAGGGGGACTGAACCTGTGAGCGATGCAACACTGAACAACAACGGGGAGACCGAAGTGGCAGTTCCTGCCGAGCAGACCGCGCCCGAGGCGGCGGCTGCAACCGAGGCGGCGCCCGAGCGTGAGCGCGAGCCGCGCCGCGGTGGCCGTGAGCGCAACCCGAACCGTGACCGCGGTTCGCGTGACGCGGACAAGAGCCAGTTCCTCGAGCGCGTCGTCACGATCAACCGCGTGTCGAAGGTCGTCAAGGGCGGTCGTCGCTTCAGCTTCACGGCACTCGTCGTCGTGGGCGATGGCAACGGCGTCGTGGGCGTCGGCTACGGGAAGGCTCGCGAGGTTCCCCTCGCGATCTCGAAGGGTGTCGAAGAGGCCAAGCGCAACTTCTTCCGCGTTCCCCGCGTCGGCGTGACCATCCCCCACCCCGTCCAGGGTGAGGCCGCCGCCGGTGTGGTGCTCCTGCGCCCCGCCGCGGCCGGTACCGGTGTCATCGCCGGTGGTCCCGTGCGTGCCGTGCTCGAGTGCGCCGGCATCCACGACGTCCTGTCGAAGTCCCTCGGCTCGTCGAACACGATCAACATCGTGCACGCGACCGTCGCGGCGCTGAAGCAGCTCGAAGAGCCCCGCGCGGTCGCCGCGCGTCGCGGACTCGAGTTCGATCAGGTCGCCCCTGCCCGCCTCGTGCGTGCAGAGGCCGAAGCCGCCGCAGCTGCGAAGGTGGGTGCCTGATGGCCGCTCGACTGAAGGTCACACAGACGAAGTCCAAGGTGAGCGAGAAGCAGAACCAGCGTGACACGCTGCGCAGCCTCGGTCTTAAGCGGATCGGCGACTCCGTCGTCCGTCCCGACGACGCGCAGACGCGCGGTTACGTCAAGACCGTCGCCCACCTCGTGAAGGTTGAGGAGATCGACTAATGGCCGAGAAGGCTGAGAAGAAGGACGCCGTCGAGGCGGAGGCGAAGGCCCCCAAGGCGACAGCTGCCAAGAAGGCACCCGCGAAGGCTGCTGCCGACAAGGCTCCTGCGAAGAAGGCTGCCCCCAAGGCCGCCGCGGCGTCGAAGACCGCCTCGAGCAGCTCCAAGGCCGACTCCGCCGACAAGGCGGAGAAGGCACCGGCCAAGGCTCCGGCCAAGAAGGCTGCGCCCAAGGCCAAGGCCGCTCCGAAGGCGGACGCCCCGGCATCCCGCCCCGGCGTGCTCAAGGTGCACCACCTCCGTCCCGTCCCGGGCGCCAACACCGCGAAGACCCGTGTCGGTCGCGGTGAGGGCTCGAAGGGAAAGACGGCCGGTCGTGGCACCAAGGGCCAGAAGGCCCGCTACCAGGTCAAGGCCGGCTTCGAGGGTGGGCAGATGCCCCTCCACATGCGCACTCCCAAGCTGCGCGGGTTCAAGAACCCGTTCCGCGTGGAGTACCAGGTGGTCAACCTCGAGAAGCTCGCCGAGCTCTACCCCAAGGGTGGAGACGTCACCATCGGCGACCTCGTCGCCAAGGGTGCTGTCCGCAAGAACGAGAAGGTCAAGGTGCTCGGCACCGGCGACATCGACGTGAAGCTCACGGTTTCCGTCGACAAGGTCTCCGGCTCGGCTGAGCAGAAGATCGTCGCTGCGGGCGGTTCCGTCAAGTAGTCACACCCAGCGGGGGCCGGAGCATGCTCCGGCCCCCGCTGAGTTACCCTGGAGGTTGATGCGCCCCCGTGCGTATCGGCATCCCCTCTGGAGGCATCCTCTTGTTCAGCGCCATCGCGCGGGTCTTCCGTACACCCGACCTTCGTCGGAAGATCGCATTCACCCTGGCGATCATCGCCCTGTATCGTCTCGGTGCGCACATCCCCGCGCCCTTCGTCGATTTCCCCAACGTGCAGTCCTGCCTCCGGCAGAGCGCCGGCACCGAGGGGCTGCTGTCGTTGGTCAACCTCTTCTCCGGCGGCGCCCTGCTGCAGCTGTCGATCTTCGCCCTCGGCGTCATGCCGTACATCACGGCGACGATCATCGTGCAGCTGCTGCGCGTGGTCATCCCGCACTTCGAGACCCTCTACAAGGAGGGTCAGGCGGGCCAGTCGCGCCTGACGCAGTACACGCGCTACCTCACGATCGCGCTCGCACTGCTGCAGTCCACGACGCTGGTCACGGTCGCCCGCAGCGGTCAGCTGTTCGGCACGACCGGCATCCCGGAGTGCGAGCAGCTGCTCACCAACGACGTGTGGTGGGCGCAGCTGCTCATGATCATCACGATGACCGCCGGCACCGGCCTCATCATGTGGTTCGACGAGCTGGTCA
>Ga0247738_10000562_pt1 | contig 14010 bp, 19 predicted proteins | sample UWRJL013104B2_FD_180936 | JGI IMG/M metagenome (GOLD analysis project Ga0247738, IMG submission 180936) | Plant litter microbial communities from Arlington Agricultural Research Station in Wisconsin, United States - UWRJ-L013-104B-2 | ecosystem: Environmental > Terrestrial > Plant litter >...
TAGATCGCGTACGAGGCACCGAGAATCTTGAAGGCGGGCAGGCCGATGCGCAGCGACTCCTCTTTCACGACCACGTGTGCGACACCGAGCTCCGCGGCGAGCGCCGGCAGCTCGACGAGCCGCGTCTGCGCATAGCCCGGCAGGGCACGATGGAAGGCACGCGTGTCGGCGGGGGGCTTCGCCGATACCCAGGAGCGAGCGGACGGATTCGAGTACCAGGCGTGCGTCACCCATCCATTCTCACGGCTCGATCACGACCGCGGGTGGGGGTTGCGCGCAGGTTCCATGCGTTTCTGGGGTGACCTCGCAGCAAACCGGGCGTAGGTTGGCAGCATGCACCCCGTGATCGAGCTCGTGCCCCTGTCAGAGCATGAGTGGCTGGTCGCCGACGAGAGCAGCGTGCTCGGCACCGTCGAAGAGATCGATGGTGATTTCGAGGCCATGCTGACCGAGGGCTCCGCCTGGCACCCGCACTTCGCGAGCCTCGGTGCGGCCTCAGACTACTTCTCGGAGTACTCCTCGGCCCTGCACCTCGGCTGCGACGACTAGGGGGCGACGCCGTCGACTGCGGCTAGTGGTCGATCCCGTCGTACTTCAGTCCGATGAGGTGACGCACCTCGTCGAGCGCCTCCATGATCTGCACCGATTCGGCGGGCGACAGCACGTCGTTCGCGATCTGACCGGATGCGACGAGTCGCTCGAGCTCCCACGCCTGGTACTGCATGCCCCGGCCGACAACCCCCTCCGACTCGTAGGCCTCGACAAGGTTGTTGTCCTTGTCGATAAGGCGGAAGCTCGTCGGGTTGTACCAGACCTCGTCGATCTCGATGCGGGCCTCGGTGCCGGTGATTGTCGTCGTGTTCGGGCCGCGAGCATCGAGCGCCGTCACCATGATGGCGCGCTGGTTGCCGGCGTACTCGAAGATCATGGTGGTCTGCGCGTCAACACCGGTGGCGGTCTTCGTTCCGCTGGCGTGGATCGCGGTCGGGGCGCCGAAGACGTCGAAGGAGAACGACACCGGATAGATACCGAGGTCGAGCAGCGCGCCGCCGCCGAGGGCGGGGTCGTTGATGCGGTGCTTCGGGTCTTTCGGCAGGTTCTGCGAGTGGTCGCTGATGAGGGTGCGCAGCTCGCCGAGAGCGCCCGCCTTCAGCAGCTCGCGAATGCGCACCATGTGCGGAAGGTAGCGGGTCCACATGGCCTCGAGCACAACGAGGTTCTTCTCCTCGGCGAGCTCGACGACCTCGCGGGCCTGGGCCGCGTTCATGACGAAGGGCTTCTCGACGAGCACGTGCTTGCCGGCATTGAGGGCGAGCAGCGCATTCTCGTAGTGGAAGGGGTGCGGGGTCGACACATAGATCGCGTCGACGTTCTCGTCGGCGACGAGCGCCTCGTAGCTCGGGTGCGCGGTCGGGATGCCCCACTTCTCGGCGAACGCGTCCGCCGACTGCTGGGTGCGCGATCCAACCGCTGTCACGGTGAAGCCGTTGTCGTTGAGATCAGAGGTCTGCGAGGCGGCAATGCCTCCGGTGCCGAGGATGCCCCAGCGAAGCGAAGTAGTCATGCGACAACGCTACCGGTCGAGGCCGTCTCCGAAGGATTCCATCATCGTCTCGGCGATCGAGTGCGAGCTGCTCTGCGGAATCGGCTCGCCGTCGAAAGCCCTGCGAAAGGCCATGACGGTGCCCATCCACACGGCGAAGTGCGCGGCCGCCCGCGCGTGGGGAACGACGGAGTCCTCGGCGTAGCCACCGCGCTCCTTCGCGTCAGCGATGAGCCGGTTCTGGGCGTGCACCCAGGCCTGCATGGCGTGGCCAGCAATCACCGGATTGCCGCCGCCGAGGTACTCGACCACCGGATACGGGCGCTGAATCTCGACAAAACGGCGGTTCTGATCGAGGTTGGCCTCGCGCACGCGCGCGAGGGCGGCCTGCATCGTCTGGGCGATCGGCTCGTCGACCGGCCGCTCGAAGACCGCGGCGACATAGACATCGAGCCACGCATCGAAGTGGGCGAGCAGAATTGCGGCCTTCGACTCGAAGTGCAGGTACAGCGTTCGTACCGCGAGATCGGCCTCGGCGGCGATGTCTTCCATCGACACCTCGTCGAAGCCGCGGGCAGCAAACAGTGCGTGACCCGCATCCGTGATCTTCAGCCGGGTCGCCGCCTTCTTGCGGTCGTACCGGTTGTCTGCGGGCGTGTCCATGGGCTCAACTCTAGGGTCGATCCACGGGTCGATCTCCGATTGTGGTGGCGGTTCGCCTGCTCGACGGTTGTCTGTCAGATATCGGATGGATGACCCGTGAGACTCTGCGCCAGTCAGCACGACAATCGTTCTGAACAATCACACTGATAGGACTTCGCCTCGGCACGATTCCCCGCACGTGCTAGGCGCGAATATGGCAGTCTTCCGGCCCGAGAGGGACGAGGGAGGACGCTTGACGGACGAGCTGGTAGCACCGCGGATCGTCTGATCCCCGGTCCAGCCCCCATTCGATAAGAAGCTCAGACCCGGAGTACTCAAAGTAGAGCTTGTCACCAGCTAAGCGCACAGCATCAGGTTCTACGCTCCACCTTCCCGTCTCGTCACGAGTGGGGTCCGCTCCGTTGGCCCACCTATTCCCCTCGCCAACGGCGGTATATGCCGGCGCATCAGCAAGCGTGTAGGTGCCGTCAGCGTTGAGCACCAGAACCGTGTCGCCGTTTCGCCATGTTCCGCTCACATCTTGCATGGTTGGAGGCGACGGCTGAATGGAAGCGCAGGCTGAGAGCGAGAGCATCACGAGACCAAGCGCCACCGTGATCTGCACCACACGCGTATTGTGGCCGCCCATAACCTTCATTCTCACTCACTGCACGGATGCCCGCTCGGCACATTCGACATGTATGCCGACATTAGAGAATAGGAGCCTGGCGCATCAACGAAAACGACGCCCGCGCAGTCTGCGTCGAGCGTCGTAGTGGTGGATCCAAGGGGATTCGAACCCCTGACCCCCTGCATGCCATGCAGGTGCGCTACCGGGCTGCGCCATGGACCCCGGTTGCTGCGTCAGACCTCAACGCAACTTGTCTAGGGTACTACAACACCACACCGCCCGCGAACGCGCAGACTGGTCTCATGGCTGAACCGATCACCGTGTCCATCACCCGCATCGTCGATCCGGAACGTGCGAAAGAGGTCGCGGCGTGGGCGCGGGCCGGCCAGGACCTGCTGAGCGCGAGTCCCGGCTACCTCGGCTCCGGCTGGATTCGCCCCGACCCGCAGTCACCCGAATGGCACATGCTCTTCCGGTTCGCGGATGCCGAAAGCCTCGCCGCGTGGGAGAACTCGCCGGAGCGCGCGTGGTGGGTCGCATCCGCGCTGGGCATGGTCGAGCACTCCCCCGTTCAGCTGCGCACCGGCATCGAGGGCTGGTTCGACGAGCCAACCTCGATCGAGGTGATCACCCCGCGTGCGCCGGTTCCCCCGCGCTGGAAGCAGATGATCTCGATCTTCATCGTCTTCTACCCGCTGTCACTCGCCACCAACTGGGCACTCTCCGGCTTCACCCACGACTGGGCGCTGCCGCTGCGGGTGCTGCTGCTCGTGCTGATCGTGTCGCCGATCATGACCTACCTTGCGCTGCCATTCGTCACGCGGCTGCTGCGGCCGTGGTTGCTCAAGGGGCGCTAGCTACTGGCTCTCGGCCGCACGAATGGCGGCATCCGCCTCGATGTCGTCGAGCTCGGCCGATAGGTACGACTCGATCTCGGGCAGGCGCACCGTGAAGTTGGCGTACGCCTCGATCGAGAGGGTGCCCTCGCGCAGAACGAAGTCCATCGCGTGACCTCCGAGGCTGCGATCGGAGGCCAGGTAGTGCAGGTGGTAGTCGGCGACGCTGAGGCCCTGGAAGACATCCGGCCCTTTGAAGCCGAGCAGGGTGCCCGCGGTCGGCCCGCTGGTGCTCTCGTGCTGGTCGCCGACGGCCTCGGCGAGACCGCGGAACGGCTTCTGCTGCTTAACCGCCTCGCGCACGGTGAGCGAGTCAAAGGTGCCATCGAGACGGATCGCGTAGAACAGGTTGTGACTGGGGACCAGCCCGTCGACGAGCGCTTCGAACGCGGCCTCCGTCAGCGGCCCGTTGAGTACCCGTGTGAACGTGGGCCGAAAGTCGACCACCTCGGCGAAGGGGATGCGATCGCTGGGCGCCACGGGCGACACTCCGTCCGCTCGGCAGACGAAGAGCTGCCCGTCGATCAGCACCAGTTCGCCGTCGAGCGCGTCACCGCAGCCGACCCCGAGGGTGCCACTCGCCGTGACCGCCGACGCGTCGAAGGCACCGTCGAACAGACCGGCGACCAGCGCATCCACGAAGGAGAACTGCTGAATAGCGGTGCCGACTCGAGGCCGCAGCGAGTTCACGCCGCAGCCCGTCAGCTAGCGGGAGCTAGTTCAAGCGGGATCGCCGGGCAGTCTTTCCACAGACGCTCGAGCGAGTAGTACATGCGGTCCTCCTCGTGGAAGACGTGAACGATGAGGTCGCCGAAGTCGAGCAGCACCCAGCGGCCCTCGGCCTTGCCCTCGCGGCGGATCGTCTTGACGCCCGCCTCGATCATCTTGTCTTCGATCTCGCCGGCGATGGCAATCACGTTGCGCTCGTTGCGTCCGCTCGCGAGAAGAAAGATGTCGGTCAGCGGCAGAGGCTCGGAGACATCGAGTGCCACCAGCTCTTCGGCCTGCTTGGAATCGGCGGCAAGTGCCGCAACGTTCAGAAGCTCGCGGGCGTGGTCAGTAGCAGTCACAGGGTCCTTGGGTGATGAGTGAAAAGAGAAGTCTAGAACAGGTTCATGAACAGGCTCGCGACGAGCATGCCCACGACGCCGACCGCGAGCACCGCGGTCGCAACGAAGACCACCACGATCATGCGGTTGCCATGCGGCTTATTGGCGTGGATGACACCCCGCGACGACGTGTGAGTGCTGACAGCGCTGATCGCCCGCACCGGCGATGAGTCGGTGCCATTGAACTCGGCGTCCTGCGTGTCGAACATGAGGTCGACGTTGGAGTCGTCATAGCGACGAGGGTCGCCGTTGCCCGCGCTGAGGCTCTGCGGAAGGTCGATGCTGCCGGTCAGCAGCACCTCGCCCGTGCTGTCGAGGGCCACCGGAAAGCTGTTTGCCCGCGGAATCTCGGGCAGTACCAGGGCGCTGGTCGTCGTCGCGACGTTGCCGCCTCCGACCTCGCGGGTGATGGTGTTCTCCCACGGCTGCGTCTCGTCGTCGAGATCCGCCTGCCGTGACCAGTGGCCAACGGGGGCGATCCAGCCGCCGGTGTGCTCCAGCTCTGGCTCCATGAAGGTCGGTGTGACCGGGTCAGCGACCCGCTGGCTGGCATTCGGTGCCGGCGGCTGCCCGGTGCGCGTGAGCGCCTCGAACTCGCTCTTGGCGTTGGACAGCGCCGACGGCGCAGCGGGCGGCGGCGCGGTCGAGAGGGAGGGCGCCATCGGGGGCGGCGGCGCGGTGGAAAGCGATGCCGCAGGCGGCGAGGTCACGGTCGCCGCAGGCGGCGAGGTCACGGTTGCCGCGGGCGGTGCGGTCACGGTGGCAGGCGGCGGCGTGGTGAACATCGACGGCGGCGGACTGGTGAACGTCGACGGCGGCCCGAGCGGGGTTGGCGGAGCCGTGAACTGCTGCGGGGCCGCAGGCACGAAGGGCTGCGGGGGCTGGGTCAGCAGCGCGGGGTCTGCGGGGGGAATGAGGGGCACGGCGGCTGCTGCGGCATCCGCTGCAGCCTGGCGCTCGCGCAGCTCGCGGCGGGAGAGGGTCTGGTGCTCGACCGGCTCGGCGACGGGTGCGGGCGCGACCGGCCCGGCCTGGGTGCGGTAGTCAAGGTCGGACGCGCCAGCGCCATAGACCGGCTGCTGCGGCTCGATGAGAGGCGGCGGCGCTGCAGCGCGGCGCCCCCCGCCCTCGGGTGAGTAGTCGCGAACGCGGAAGGCCGCGGGCTCCTGGGGAGCGGGTGCATAGCCCGCCGCCGGAAGCTGCGTCTCGTAGCTGGCCGGATCGCGGCCCTGCGTCGTGTAGTTGAGGGGCTCGGGGGCAGCCTCGAGCGGCTCTGCAGCACGGGCCCGACGGCCACTGGCGGGAGCGGCGGGCGGCTGCTCCGCGACAGGCTGCTGCTGGGGAACCTGAAAATCGCTGAAGGAGGCGGTCTCGCCCTGTTCGCCACGCTCGCTCTGCCGGGCCGAGCGCCGCGACTGCGGTGGCGGGTCTTGGAACGTGGTCATTCGCTACTCCGATACAGGTGGTGTTTGGAGATGTACTGAACGACACCGTCGGGGACCAAATACCAGACCGGGAACCCCCGGCCGACTCTGCTGCGGCAATCCGTTGATGAGATTGCCAATGCGGGCACTTCAAGGGAGCTTACTCCCGCCTTCGGCAAACCCGAAATAGACAGGTCGTGCCCCGGGCGCGATACAGCAATGAAGTGCGCGAGACTCCAGACCTCCTCCACGTCTTTCCACAGCAAAATCTGAGCCACCGCATCCGCACCGGTGATGAAGAAGAGGTCGGCGTCGGGGCGGGCCGCGTGAATGTCGCGGAGGGTGTCGACGGTGTAGGTGGGGCCGTCGCGGTCGATGTCGACGCGGCTGACGGTGAAGCGCGGATTCGCGGCCGTGGCGATGACCGTCATCAGGTAGCGGTGCTCACCGGGGCTGACATCCGACTTCATCCACGGTTCGCCGGTGGGAACGAAGATGACCTCGTCGAGGTCGAACTTCTGCTGCACCTCACTCGCGGCAACGAGGTGGCCGTGGTGAATCGGGTCGAAGGTGCCGCCCATGATGCCTATGCGCTCGCGGGGCGCCCCAGTACCCACCATGGGCGCTACCGGCTAGTGACCGGCCGTGTGACCGTGCTCGTCAGAAGCGCCGTGACCGGTGCTGCTGCCGGTCTTGTCGTTGTGACGGTTGTAGACATCACGGTAGCTCCACGTGACGATGCCAAGCACGAGAAAGAACGCGAAGGCGATACCGGCGGCAATCAGCGCTGCGGGCGTGATGGGGTGGGCGGCCTCGGCGGCCTCCGCGGCCAGACGTACGATCAGCATGAGACCATCCTAGCGACGGCTGTCACCGATCGTGCGCCGCCTAGCGACGCACCTGCCCGGTTCCGCGCACGATCCACTTGGTGCTGGTCAGCTCCGGCAGGCCCATCGGCCCGCGCGCGTGCAGCTTCTGCGTCGAGATGCCGACCTCGGCGCCGAAGCCGAACTCGCCGCCGTCGGTGAAACGGGTGGATGCGTTCACCATGACAACCGCAGAATCCACCTCGGCGAGGAATCGCTCCGCCCGCGCGAGGTCGTTCGTGATGATCGACTCGGTGTGGTGGGTGGAGTAGCGGCGGATGTGGTCGAGCGCCTCATCGAGGTCTGCCACGACGCGCACCGCGAGGTCAAGGGTCATGTACTCGGTCGTCCAGTCCTCCTCCGTGGCAGGCACGGCATCCGCGAAGATCGCCCGTGACCTGTCGTCGGAGTGGAGGGTGACGCCCTGCTCGCGCAAGCGACCGAGCACAGCGGGCAGCAGGCGCGCGGCAGCCGACTCGTGCACGAGCAGCGTCTCGAGGGCGTTGCACACGCTCGGCCGCTGCACCTTGGCGTTGCTGACGATCTCGACGGCCATGTCGAGGTCGGCCGACTCGTCGAGGTAGACGTGCACGACACCGGCTCCGGTCTCGATGACAGGAACCTTCGACTCGTTGACGACGGTGGTGATGAGGTTGGCGCTGCCACGTGGAATGAGCACATCGACGTAGCCGCGCGCCTGCATGAGCTGCGTCGCTCCCTCGCGGCCGAACTCGTCGATCGTCTGCACCGACTCGACGGGCAGCCCTGCAGCAGCGAGCGCCTCCTGAATGATCGCGACAAGCACGCGGTTGCTGTTCTCCGCGGCGGACCCCCCGCGCAGCACGACGGCGTTGCCCGACTTAAGGGCGAGAGCCGCAATATCGACCGTGACGTTGGGGCGCGCCTCGTAGATCGCGCCGATGACGCCGAAGGGCACCCGCACCTGCGAGAGCTGCACGCCGTTCGGCAGGCTGCTGCCGCGCACCACGGTGCCGACGGGGTCGGCGAGGGCGACGATCTCGCGCACGGCGCTGGCGAGGCCGGCGAGACGCTCGGGGGTGAGGGTGAGGCGGTCGAGCAGTCCGGCGGCGAGCCCGTTGTCGCGGCCGTTGGCGAGGTCCAGCTCGTTGGCCGGAACGATGCGATCAGCACCCGCCTCGACCGCGGCGGCGATGGCCAGCAGGGCGGCATTCTTCGCGTCGGTGGTGACAGTGGCGAGCACGGTGGACGCGGCGCGGGCCGCCTCGAGCTTGGCGGTGAGGGACGTCGCGGTCGCAGTGGTCATGCGCCCAAGTTTAGAGAACTGCGGCCTCGAACCACGTGCCGATGTCGGCTCCGGCGAGGGCCTCGGCCACCTGCCCGGTCGCGGCGAGCAGCACGGGCGTTCCCGCGGCGGCGGCGTGCTTGGCGGCGGCAACCTTGGTGCCTGCTCCCCCGGTTCCCACCCCAGCGGCTCCGATGTCGCCGAACTTCACGCCAGCGAGGTCGTCGTCGAAGGCGACGTTGGTGATCTTGCGGGCACCCGGCTCGGCCGGAGGCAGCGTGTAGAGCGCGTCGATGTCACTGAGCAGGATCAGCACGTCGGCACCGACCAGCTGCGAGACGAGCGCGGCGAGCCGGTCGTTGTCGCCGAAGCGGATCTCCTGCGTCGCCACGGTGTCGTTCTCGTTGACGATGGGAAGAATACGAAGGTCGAGCAGGCGCTCCATGGCGCGCTGGGCATTGCCGCGGTGCGTCGGGTTCTCGAGGTCGCCCGCGGTCAGCAGCACCTGCCCTGCGACGATCTTGTAGCGGTCGAGACTGTCCTGGTAACGATAGATCAGCACATTCTGGCCGACGGCGGCCGCGGCCTGCTGCGTCGCGAGATCGGTGGGGCGGCTGTCGAGAGACAGGTATGGGATGCCGGTGGCGATAGCACCGGACGACACGAGAATCACCTGCGACCCATTCGCGTGCGCTGCGGCCAGCGCGTCAACGAGGGGCGCGATCTGGCCGACATTCGGCCCGCTGATCGACGAGGACCCGACCTTCACGACGATGCGCCGCGCGCCGGCAATGCCAGCGCGGCTGGTGACCCTAGTGCTCACTGTCCCCTACTACTCACTGTTCGCTACTACTCACTGTCGCTCTGCGCCCGTTCGATGGCCTCTTTGTCGACCTCGAAGCCCTCGTCGTCGTTCCAGAAACCACCGGCACGCTCGAGCTCGAGCTCGGCGCGGGCAGCGGCCTTGGCGTCCATGCGCTCGAGGTAGCTGGCGCGCTTCGCCTTGCTGGTCTGGCGGCGGCCCTCGTCGAGGCGGGCATCCGTTCCGCGCGGGCTGGCGATGAGCTCGGCGGCCGACGAGACGGTGGGCTCCCAGTCGAAGACAACGCCACCGGACTTGCCGATCATGACGGTGGACCCGGGTACGGCTCCGGCGCGGAACAGCTCGTCCTCGACGCCCAGCTTCGCCAGACGATCGGCGAGGAATCCGACAGCCTCGTCGTTCTCAAAGTCGGTCTGCGCGACCCAGCGCTCCGGCTTTGCGCCGATGACGCGGTAGAGGTCGCCATACGAGCCGCCCTCGACCTTGATCGTGAACTCGACCTCGTTGACGGCTTTCGGACGAATAACGATGCGCGGCTTCACGAGCTCGGCGGCGATCTTCGCCGCGCGATCGGCCTCGACCAGCTCACCGAGCGCGAAGCTCAGCTCACGCAGCCCCGCGCGGGAGACAGCGGACACCTCGAACACGCGATAGCCGCGCGCCTCAAGGTCGGGCTTGATGAACTCGGCCAGCTCGCGCCCTTCGGGCACGTCGACCTTGTTGAGTGCGATGAGCTGGGGGCGCTCGAGCAGCGGCAATTGGCCCTCGGGCACCGGGTAGGCGGCGAGCTCGGCGAGGATGATGTCGAGGTCGCTGATGGGGTCACGGCCCGGGTCGAGGGTGCCGCAGTCCAGCACGTGCAGAAGGGCGGAGCAGCGCTCGACGTGGCGAAGGAACTCGAGGCCGAGCCCCTTGCCCTCGCTCGCTCCCTCGATGAGGCCGGGAACATCCGCGACGGTGTAGCGCACCTCGCCCGACTCGACGACGCCGAGGTTCGGGTGCAGGGTGGTGAAGGGGTAGTCGGCGATCTTCGGCTTGGCAGCGCTCAGCGCGGCGACGAGTGACGACTTGCCAGCGGACGGATAGCCGACGAAGGCGACATCGGCAACGACCTTGAGCTCGAGAAAGACATCACCCTCGTAGCCGGGAGTACCGAGCAGCGCGAAGCCCGGTGCCTTGCGCTTGGTGTTGGCCAGCGCCGCGTTTCCGAGGCCGCCCATTCCGCCCGCGGCGACGACGTAGCGCATGCCGTGCTCGGTGAGGTCGATGAGCTGGTTGCCGTCGGCGTCCTTGACAACGGTGCCGACGGGCACGGGCAGCAGCTGCTCAGCACCGGAGGTTCCCGCTTTGTGGTCGCCCTGTCCGGGCTGGCCGTGCTCAGACTTGCGGTGCGGTGCACGGTGGTAGTTCAGCAGCGTCGTGGTCTGCACGTCGGCGATGAGCACGATGTCGCCACCGTTGCCGCCGTTGCCGCCGTCGGGGCCGGCGAGCGGCTTGAACTTCTCGCGCTTGACCGACACACAGCCGTTGCCGCCACGGCCGGCGAAGAGGTGAAGCGTTACCTGGTCGACGAAAGACGCCATGTCACGTCACCTTCTTTCTGCTGCTGTGTTGAAACCGCTGTGTTGAAACCAAAACGCGCGGGAGGGCCGAAGCCCGCCCGCGCGCTGTGAAGAGTTGAGTTAGGAAGCGACCACGATGTTGACGACCTTGCGGCCGCCCTTCGCGCCGAACTCCACTGCACCGGCAGCGAGAGCGAACAGGGTGTCGTCCTTGCCACGGCCGACGTTCACGCCGGGGTGGAAGTGGGTGCCGCGCTGGCGAACGATGATCTCGCCCGACTTGACGACCTGGCCGCCGAAGCGCTTGACGCCGAGGTACTGCGCGTTGGAGTCGCGACCGTTCTTGGAGGAGCTAGCGCCCTTTTTGTGTGCCATTAGTTGTCAGCCCCTTACGCGATGGAAGTGATCTTGATACGGGTCTGCTCCTGGCGGTGGCCCTGGCGCTTCTTGTATCCGGTCTTGTTCTTGAACTTCTGGATGACGATCTTCGGTCCACGAAGGTCGTTGAGCACCTCAGCGGTGACCTTGACCTTCGCGAGGTCCTTCGCGCCAGAGGTGATCTTGTCACCGTCGACGAGGAGCACCGGCACGAGCGAGACGTTGCCGTCGGAGTCGGCCTTGATGCGGTCGAGCACGACAATGGTGCCGACCTCGACCTTTTCCTGACGCCCACCGGCGCGCACAACTGCGTAAACCATTTGATGCCTAACTTGTGGAAGCTGTTGGTGAATAAAACGCGGACTTTGCCCAGCGCACACCGAAGGTCAAGACTATCTGACTTACGGCGTGTGGTCAAACCGCCTCAGACCTCGTCGATGAGCCCAGAAACCTCGTACTCCCGGGGGTGGTCGCGCAGCCAGAGCCACAGCAGCACCGCCCCGAGAATGACGATCGGTGTCGTGTAGATGAGAACGTCGATCGCCGTACCGACGGAGATCACCCCGCTGTGCCCGAAACCGCGGATGTCGAAGACGTAGCGGATCATCGTCACGAGATCAACGAACAGCGACACCACGAACACCAGCACGGCGCCGGCGGCCGAGGCCAGCAGCCCACGGGTGATCACGAATCGCAGGCTCAGCTGCCCGGCGAGGGGTGCGATGAGCCAGAGGCTCACAAAGACCCCGAGCGCGAAGGGCAGTGTGACGCGGGTGAACTGCTCGATCACCTGGGTGAACTGCGGTGCGGCGATGTCAGAGAAGCCAGCCCGGCCAAAGCTGACCGCCTGGTAGAAGAAGCTTCCCGCCCACGCGGCGAGGGAACCCAGGATGCTCTGCAGAAGGATGGCAGCGGCGATCAGGGCGGCGGTGACGAGGGCGGGCAGTCTGCCCCGGGTTCGCGCCAGACGGGTGAGGGTTGCCGACATCCGCTGCTCTGCCATGTTTTCAGCCTACGGCAGCGAGCTGCAGCGCTGACATGTAGCGACCGCCGAACGAGATCCTGGTGATCGCGCGCAGGCGGTAGCCGAGCGGCTTCTTCTTCCAACGCCCGCGAAAGGTGACTTCGTTGAGCCAGAGCCACTTCGTGTCGACCTCGTCGAGCGTGCCAATCCACAGCGCTCGACGCTGGCGCTCCTTCTCGAGACCGAACATTCGGCCTTCCGCGCCGACCGTCTCGATCAGGGCAGGCAGAGAATCGAGCGCGATTGGCGACTCCGGCAGCAGCGCGGACCAGCCCTCAAGCAGGTGCAGCGACCTAGCGGCAAACGACTTGTCGCGCTTGACCGCGGTGATGTCGCGAATCCTCAGAGCACTGAAGCCGTCGAGGTATCCACCGTCGACAACCGAGCGCACGAGAACCCATTTCGCCCCCATGGCGATCACGATGCAGGTCTCGATGTCGGCGTACATCAGGTCGCGGCTGATTCGCACGAGCCTCTGCGCGGCGAGTGCCTTCTCGAGCTTGTCGCGGGTGCTGGCCATTCGCCCACTATTGCAGCGGCGTACTCCCGCCGCCACCATTGAGTTTTCCTCTACGATCAAGCCATGGCTATGCAGATGACTTTCGAGGTCGGCGTCGAGGAGAAGCACACGGTCTTCTTCAGCTTTGACAAGTTCTGGGGCGGCCTGACGATTGCGGTCGACGGAAACAGCGTTGTCAGCACCACCCAGATGTTCGGCGTCAACCTCGTTTCGAGCTGGCAGTTTCCGGTCGGCACGACCGAGGTGCACCACGTGCAGATCGACAAGCACCGCGAGGTCTTCTTCGCCGGCTTCCGACCGCAGCCGGTCTACGCCTATGTCGACGGCGTTCTCGTCGCACAGGGTGTCGCGTAGCGATTTAGACTCGCCCTCATGACCGTGTTGATCGACCAGCCGATCTGGCCGGCGCACAACACCGTCTGGGGCCACCTCGTCAGCGACGAGTCGCTGGATGAGCTGCACGCCTTCGCAGAGCGCGCCGGCATCCCCCGCCGCGGCTTCGACCGCGACCACTACGACTACCCCGCGCACAAGCGCGAGGAGCTCATCGCGCTCGGCGCACAGCCGGTTGGCGTGCGCGAGATGGTGGAGCGGCTGCAGCGCAGCGGACTCCGGGTGACACAGCGCGAGAAGCGCGGCCTCTAGAAGGGCCGAGGTAGGTCGGCGGCAGCTGCGAAGTCGCTGCGCCCTTCCACCCAGGCACGGCCGGTTCTCAGCACGGCGGTAGCCGCGACCGTGTAGTCCGCGCGGTCGAGGGTCTCGATGTCGGAGGCCTTGGCGAGGCCGACGATGCGGCGGATCGCTTTCGCGCCGCCGAATCCGATCGCGTCCTTGAAGGTGCTGCGCAGGTAGCGGTCGCGCACCACGTCGCTGTAGAAGGTGTCGGTGCGGGTCGACCACAGCCGACGGAACTCGGCATCGAAGGCATCCCACGCCTCGCCGACGAGGCCGTCGAGCCACTCGCGAAACTCCGCCGGGCGGTCGAGCACGGCCGCGCGAGCCTGCGCGATGATCACGTTGCCGAAGAAGGCGCCGAGGTCGAAGGCGACGGGTCCGTAGAACGAGAACTCGATGTCGAAGATCTTGGCGGCGACCTCAGAGGGGCCGGAGGGCACAAAGACCGAGCCGGTGTGCAGGTCGCCGTGGATGAGCGCCTCCGCGTGCGTGGTGAAGTGGTGCTTGAGCACGCCGATCTCGTCGATGAGCCCGCCCTCGCGCAGCGACAGCACCTCGGCGTCGATCTCGGGGTGCCAGGCATTGTCGGGGTGGTCGATGTAGGGCTGGGTGAAGACGAGGTCCTCGGTAATCTTGCGCAGCTCTGGGTTCAC
>Ga0247738_10000563_pt1 | contig 13999 bp, 21 predicted proteins | sample UWRJL013104B2_FD_180936 | JGI IMG/M metagenome (GOLD analysis project Ga0247738, IMG submission 180936) | Plant litter microbial communities from Arlington Agricultural Research Station in Wisconsin, United States - UWRJ-L013-104B-2 | ecosystem: Environmental > Terrestrial > Plant litter >...
TTTGACAGTTAGCTAAGGCTTGCCTTACCTCGACCATAGGAGAAGAACGGTCGTGCTGTCAAAGTTTTAGTAAGTGTTACCTAACCTCGGGCGCGCGGTACATCATCACGTGCGGCAGACCCGCCTCGACGTAGGGCTCTCCGAAGGGCTCGAACCCGTACTTCGCATACAAGGGGGCGATGTACTGCTGGGCGTGCAGCAGCATCGGGTGCTCCGCGTGCAGCCGCATCACCTCGTCGATAAGCAGCTGCATGAGGCCCTCACCGCGGCGGTCCGGTCGCACCGCCACCCGGCCGAAAAGATGGCGGGCGTCTCGGTGGGTGGGCTCGGCATCCTCGATGATCCGAAGGTAGGCCGCGGTGCCGTGCTCGTCCGCGATCCACAGGTGCTCGGTCGTGGGCTCCTGGTCGCGGTTGTCGAGCTCCTCCTCGTCGATGCGCTGCTCGACGAAGAAGACGTCGGTGCGCAGTTTGAGAAAGGCATAGAGCTCGTCGACGGTGAGTTCGCCCCACGTCTTACGCACGATGGAATTTTCGGTCACGAGTTGCGAGTTTAATGAGGACATGGGTTACAACGTCGAGAAGACCGAAGAGGAATGGCTCGCTGAGCTCGGACCGGAGCGCTATGCCGTGCTGCGCAAGGCCGGCACCGAGCGCGCATGGACGGGCGAGCTGCTCGACGAGAGCCGCGCCGGCTTCTACACCTGCGCCGCCTGCGGCAACGAGCTCTTCAAGAGCGGCACCAAGTTCGACTCAAACTGCGGCTGGCCGAGCTTCTACGAGTCCGTCAACCCGGATGCCGTGGAGCTTCTCGAAGACACCTCGCTCGGCATGACCCGCACCGAGGTGCGCTGCGCCAACTGCGGCTCGCACCTCGGCCACGTCTTCGATGACGGCTTCGGCACCCCCACCGGCGACCGCTACTGCATGAACTCCCTCTCGCTGGGCTTCACGGAAGCAGAATGACCGCCCTCGAGGCGGTGCTGCGCCGCCGCTCCCGCTCGTCGGTGACGGCTGAGGCGCCATCCCGCCTCGCCCTTCTCCCGCTCGTCGAGGCCGCTGCCACCGTCGCCGATCACGGCGACCTCAAGCCCTGGCGGCTCATCGAGCTGCGCGGTTCTGCCCGGGAGCGCCTCGGCGCCGCCTTCGTCGAGGCGAGCGGACTCGACGGCAAGGATGCTGCCAAGCTGGCCGAGAAGCCGCTGCGGGCATCCCTGCTCATCGCCGTCGTCGCCAGCTACAAGCCGAGCCACAAGGTGCCGCGCTGGGAGCAGGAGGCCGTCGCCAGCGGCGTCGCCCACACGCTCTCGCTACTGCTCGACGAGGCCGGCTGGGGCGTCTTCTGGCGCACCGGCGGTCTCACGCGCAGCGAGGCCGTGCACCGCATGCACGAGCTCGGCCCTGATGAGGAGCTGCTCGGCTGGCTCTATGTCGGCGGCATCGAGAAGATCAAGGCCGAGAAGAAGCACAAGGCTATTGGGTCTCGCTTCTTGACCGAGCTGTAGCGACGATCACCACGGCGGCGAGCGCGAGCGCGATGCCTGCGAAGGTCGTCCACTGAATCTCGTGCCCCTTCGCGGGCACCACGAGGTCGAGCACGAGCGACATGAGCAGCTGCCCGCTGATCGTGCCGAGCGTGAGCAGCAGTACGCCCGTCGTACCGACGACCGCGGCACCCAGCCCGATGAAGAGCACGCCGATCGAGCCGCCGATGTAGAGCACCGGGTTCGCCGGAAAAGCCTGCGGCCATCCGTTGATGAGGGTGTGGATGATCGCGGCAACCAGCAGCACCGTGGTTCCGACGACGAAGTTGCCGAAGGTCGCGGTCAGCACCGAGCCCGACACCCTGCGAATCTGCCCGTTGACCCCCTGCTGCCAGGCGATGCCGAGACCGGCCGCGAAGGGCAGCAGAAACAGCCACGGGTTGGACTCCCCCGTGAACTGCGAGCTCGCCGCCACCGCGACCGCGGCGAGCGCGAGCCCCGCGCCGAGGAGTCGCTGCGGAGTCAGAAATCGGGGCTCAACGTGCCCCAGCCCGATGCGGTCGATGACTACCCCGCTCACCGTCTGCCCGCAGACAACGCCGATCGAGAACAGCGCGACCCCGAGCGCCGCACTCGCGAGCCCCTGGGTCAGCACGAAGAACCCGCCGGCCGCTCCCCCGACCGCGTAGAACCACGGGATCTCTCTGGCCTTGATCGCGCTCAGCGTGTTGGTGATGCCGACTCGACCGCTCCTCACGAACAGCAGAGCAAGCGACAGGATGATGAGGCCGCTGCCAAAGGAGATCACGGCCCCCACATAGCCGTCGTTCAACTCCGCCCCGAGCTGCCCGTTGATGCGCGACTGCGTTGCCACCCCCGCTCCGCACGCGACTGCACCGAGCACGGCGAGGGAGAGGGTTCTGCGCTTGCGGGGCTCGGCATCCATCCCGTCTATTATTGAGGGGTTTCGCCCCCTTAGCTCAGTTGGCCAGAGCACCGCTCTTGTAAAGCGGGGGTCGTCGGTTCGAATCCGACAGGGGGCTCCGCACAAACACTAGGCTCCGTGGCCGCTTCACTCGATCGCACGTGATCACGTGGGGCACCCGCGGGGCACCGCGGTCACTTCGGGTCGAATACGCAAGCAGCTCGTGCGCCCATGCGCCGTGCACGCAGACGGTGGAGCCGCTTGACCAGGTCGGGCTTCTCCGCGATCGCAGCCGGCTTGTCGATGATCGAGAACGGCAGCTGGCAGTAGCGCGCCGATCGCATCTCGAGCTCGATCAGGATCGCTCGTTCTTCGCTGCTGTCGCCCGACTCCCCCATCGCTCTTCGAACTCGAGCAGCGCGCGATCGCGGTCACTCAGCTCGGGCAGCATCTAGCCATGCTGGCCGAGCAACCCCAGCTCGGCCAGACCCCAACACGGGCGGTATCCGACCAACGGTTGCATCCGCTAGCTTCTGGGCATGACCGCAACACAATCTGACAACCCGACAGAGAGCTCGCCCGTCAGTGACCCGGTCCTAGAAACTGAGAAAGTCACCTCCGCTCGAGCCCTGCGGCGATGGCTGATTCCGACTTTGACGGGGGCCGGTGGCTTCCTGCTAGGCGCGGCGCTCGTCGCGGAATTGACTACGGGCGGAGACGGCAGTGACAGCCCCGTGACTGCAGAGACCCGATTCCAAGATGCGCTGACTGGCTGCAATGTGCCCAGTAGCCCGAGTGCAAAATTGGGCGACGACGGCCGCACAATCACCATTGACAGCCACGGCGAAGAGGACATGGTGGGGGTCGGGCTTAGCTACGAGACATTCTCCTGCCTACTCACCGAGCTAAAAGCGCCGGCAAGCGTCATCGCCCATGTGGGTCAGACGACGTCGCTAGACGGCCGTCAGATTGAGAGCTGGGACGGCATCACCTTCGCCTGGAGCTATCACCCGGATCGCGGCGCGGACGGCGTCTACACGCTCGACTAAACGCTGCGGCGCGAGCCCAAGGTCAGTGGGCACAAGCTAGCATCGTTCACTGCAAAGCCGGCTGCTTCTTCACGAGGAGCACCGGTGGGAACGAACAGACGCTACGGCGAGGGCGGCATCGCAGACCGCATCGACGAGATAGCGACCCGCGGCGTTGAACCTGACACACTCACCGGCGAGCGCACCCCGTCACCGCGTGGGTGAAGTACGGCGCTATCAACCTGCACGTCGACGCCGAGGCCGTCGCCTGGACCGCAAGAGCAATCGCGATCCGCTGGCGCGCGCCGAACGGCGAGATCCACAAAGCCTGGGTCTGGGCCTCAGCCGTAACCGACCGCTAAAACGTCGCCAGGTCGATCAACGTCTCGACGGCACGCGCCCGGTCGTCCGTCGTCTCCTGTTCGCGGCCCTCGCCGTCAGCCACCTCGATCGTGTACAGCACGCCGGTGCCTCGCGTCGTGGACACCTCGAGCACCGTGCCGATCTGCACGCCGTCATCGAGCACCCACCACTGGTGGCTCTCGCGCTCTGCAGCCGGTAGGTCTTGCCGTTGTACTGGTAGGTGCCGTTGGTTTCCTCTGGTCCGCCCTGCATGCCGTCAGAATATGTGGACGCGCGCCAGTGCAACAGGGTTTATGAGCAACCGCTGACTCACCCCGGCGGGTCTATGCGCAGTAGACAGGTCATGCGGGAAGATTGCCAGATGAAGCCAAATGTAGACACTGCCCCTGCCGGCGGGAGTCGCCTGGTCCGACGGGGCGCGCTCGTCGTGGCTTTCTCAGCTGTGCCCGCCGCGGCAATCTTGTCGGTGGCGGTCATGTTCTTCAGCCTGCGGGCTGAGGGCCGGCCGTTCGATGAGGCGCTTCGCGCGGCGCCGGGCGGTCTGCTCTTCCTTGGCCCGTATCTGCTGATCGGGGTGCTCGTCCTGTTTGCGGCCGGGGCCGGTTTCGCCGTCCTCATCACTCTGGCATCTACAACGCCGAGAACGATTCGCGCGCAGCGCATCGTGTGGGCGCGTACTTACGTGATCTCTGTCACAGCTGTGCTGGTGGGATTCGCTGCGACCACGATCGCCTCTGCTCCGCTGTTGCTCGTCGCAGTCGCCGTGGTCGCAGCGATCCTCTACTTCGTCTCCTATCTCGTCTTCTCGGTCTCAGACCGACGCTCGCTCGTCACGCGGTAGCCGCTAAAGCTGGATGTTGAACAGCGAGTAGCACCCCGGGATCAGGAACGTCGGTCCCGATGAGAGGCATCCCACCTGCTGCCAGCCCGCGTATGGCGACTGGTAGACGCGGTAGAACATCGAGTACGGGGAACCGATGTACAGCTCGTGCTGCGGCATCTTGTCGTGGTAGCCGTAGACCACCGAGGCGCCGGGCTTCAGGTTGATGCGCCAGTCGGTGCTGATCGCGGGCGCGATGTCCAGCAGCGGCAGGGTCGCCTCCGCGTACACCCGCGCGGAGGCCGACGTGTTGGTCGATCCCGGAAGCGCGGTCCAATGCAGCTCCGTCTCAGAAGCCTCGGCGGTGTCGACCACCTGGCAGAGCAGCTGGAACACGGCGCACTGCTCCTTGTGCGACACGCCCATGTCCGCGTCGTAGCTGATGGTGTGGGCGCTGCCCCAGCTGAACTCCAGGCGCTGGTAGAACCTGTTCGACTCATTGGGGCGGAACGTCCCGTGGTTATCGCCGCTGAAGTACACGTACGGTCGAGTGAGGTCGCTGGAGATCAGCGGGAACGGCACGCGCCTCTCTGGAATGTAAGCCACCCACTGCACGATCACCGGGGTCCAGCCATCGCCCTCGGCGCGGCTGGCCAGGTCGCCGTTCAGCAGGTCATCTTGGCTCACTCCGGAGAGGAGCGTGTCCATGATGGTCGGACTCGGCGCCGTCACCGGCTCCGTGCCTCGAGCCCAGTCAGGGAACTCAGTAAATGGAAGCGGGATCGACGCCGTGTTGACTCCTGCGGACGTCGAGCCTGTGACTGCCGCGAGTGGGTCGCAGGCGCGAGCATTCACGTTCGCGAGCTCCGTGACCGTGTAGATGTACTGCTTCTGCGCGTCCATCCCCGACTCGGTGAACGTCGAGGCGCACGTGATCGCAACGGGAACGGCGTCGTCCTCGGTCGGCTCCTCGAACACGTTGACGGTCTGACGGGTGATCAACCGAGGCACGTCGAGGTCGCTGAGGAAGATCAGGTGCTCGGTGCCGCCGCTCGTCTGCCCCACCACGGCGGTGGATCGCTGACCGGTTGTCGCGTACTCGTTGGTTCGAACATCCAACCGGGCCAACTCGCCAGAGCTCGTCTCGGCGGTGAGGAGGAAGCCGGGGTAAGCGCCGGAGAAGGTGATCGTTGTGGTGCTCGATGACCCCACCACGGAGGTGTCGGGTCCGTACACGACGTAGCTGGTCGCGCCCGTGACCGCCGTGAACGTCAGCGTGTACACCCCTGTGGATCCGAGGGCGAGGTTGAGAACCCGGAACGCCGGCGCAGCGTCCGCAGCAGCAGTCGTCGGAGCAACCACGGTTGTCAGGTTGGACGTCGTCAACGAGACGCCGACAAGCTCGACCGACCCGGCTTCGGCGCCCCACAGCGTGAGGTACTCAGCGGCACGGCTCGACGTTCCCAGGGATGCCTTCGCTCCCGCCGGCGCGAGAACCGCGCCGGTCTTCCTGGCGTGTGCGCCGGCAAGCGCGACCTCCGCAACAGAGTCGGATGAGGCGACGACGACCTTGTTGCTAACCGCCCCGCCGAGCTGTGACTGGCTGGCGACCCACACGTAGGCCTCCTGAGGGTCGCTGACGGGAATATTCAGGATCAGCTCGATCGAGTCCGGGTCTATCTGCGGAGTGGGGGTGGTCAGCGGATCGCCGAAGAACACCAGCTGCGCGGTGGTCACGCTCGAGAAGAACGCGGTCAGGGTCGCCGGCGCGGTGGTTGACTCCCACAGCACGAGCGGCAGCCCTCTGTTGCTGGCATAGGTGGTCGCGAGGGTCACCGCCAGAGCGTCGTCCGTGCGCGCAAGCACGTACTGGGTGGCCGAGGTCTCGTACGCGGCGTCCTTCCAGCGGGTGAAGACGTCGGACGACTGGAAGTACGCAGCTGTCGACACGCCAGCCGTAGTCAGCGCCGACTGGAAGCCGGTCGTGAAGTACGCGGGCGTCGAGCTGACGAGTACGACGCTTGTGGTTGACCACCCGGAGAGCGAGGACGAGATGCCTGTCGTTGTCGTGCCCGACGTCGACACGATCACGGGAAGCCCCTTGCGCGCTGCGTAGACAGACGCAAGGTGTATCGAGGAAGTCGTGTTCTCGGAAACCACAACGCGTGCCGCAGACGTGTAGTCCGTCGAGGCAAGCGAGGCGGCGAGCGCCTCGATGGTGGACTGTGTGGTCAGCGACGACGTCGTCGCTGAGGCGGGTGCTGCGTCCAGGGTCTCGGACACGACAGTGAGTCCGGTGACCAGCATCGCGAGCGCTATAGCGGCTGATGTCGCTCGCTTCACGCTCCTCGGCACCCTAGTAGTTCTATTTCTCATGGCTTGTTTCCTCCGGTCGGCGCCCGGTCCGCTGAGACAGGATCGGTGCGCTTGCTTGAAGCTACCCAGACTGAGGAGATCTCACAGTCCGCGATTCGAGGGACATAGACGTACCCTTCTGCCCTTGTTGCACGCTGACAAGCTACGGCCCGGAACGCAGAAAAGGCCCCTCCGCCGAGCTTCGAAGAGACCCGGCCGAGGGGCCTTACTCGTTCTGCGCTACAGCTGCGCGAACAGGACCGCGACGAGAGTGGCGGCCGCGCCGATCAACGCACCGCCGATTCCAACAACCACCGTGAGGCGGCTAGCGAGGATCTGCCTCCACGTGTACGGCTGGACCCGCGACGGCGCCCACCTGTCCTTGTTGGCCGCGACGATCGCCACGGAGCCTGCGCTCGCCGCTACGACAGCGGTCACCAGCAGGGCACCCGCGAGGACGGTGTCATATCCGGCGGCGAGCGCGTAAATCGGCAGGGCAACCGCAAGCCACGGCACGGCTGCCCAGAGCCGCGCTGCGACCAACCTCGGGGTCCCTCACCCTCGATAACGTCGATGATCTCCTGAAGATTCAACGGGCGGACTATGTCGCTCCAGTAGAGCCTCAGCGGGAGCGGGCCGACCACCAAGCCGATGTTGTCACCGACGATGTGCCGTGTAGGCGAGCATCGGCTTCCAGCGGCGCAGCACGGGCGCAACCTCGCGCCGGTACAGAGCGAGGGGCAGCAACAGCAGCGCCGCGAGACCGGACCGCGCCAGCACGACCATCGCCGGCTCGAGCTCGCCGACTGCGATCTTGATGAACAGGTAGGGGATGCCCCAGGCGACGCCGAGCGCTGCGAAGAGGAGGAGGCCACGGCGAGTCATGTGCCCATCCTGTCCGCCGCTGCCGACGCGATACGCAGGGTCGGCAGTTTGTCGTCGGATGCTGGCCGAAAGAGGCAGACCCTAGCCGCGGAAGCGAGCGCCCTTGCCTCGATTACAGTCGTGGCAGAGAGTCTGGAGGTTTTCTGGCCGCGTCAGTCCGTCCCAGCTGATGGGCGTGATGTGATCAATCTCTAGAGCTATACCGTCTTCGGCTCGTGCACCACACATGCGGCAGGAGTATCGATCTCGACGCAGCACGTCTACTCGCATCTGCGGCGTAAGCAGTTGACGCTCTCGCTGCCGCGATGCCTGAACGGTTGACTGCCGAGCCCGTGCCGCCTGGGCTGTTTGCAAGCCCAGCCTGAGCTGGTGAAAGTCCCAAGTCGCGTGGCGCACGTAAGAATTCTGCCCCTTGGGACTCGTGTAGCGAACAGTGGCCGTTATGTCGGCGAGGGCATCGGGATGCGGGAGCTTCGCACGGTGGAACAGCTTGGCCTCAATAGCCGCGTAGCGTTGAGGCGCCATTCTGGGATCTGCAGTAGCGCCGAGCATCTGCCTACTCAGTTGCTCGAAGCGGTTGTGATAATCCTCGAAATAGCCGAGAGCCGTCAGGCGCACTGAGATCTCATGCTCGAACCACGACTCGCTCTCGAGGACGCTGTAGCGCAGGAAGTTGCCGAGGTCGAACTTGTCGTACTTGGTTTTGGTGTTCATCCGGACGCTGAAGCTCTTGCGAATGACCGGGTAGCGCCCTACAGACGCGGCGAACGCGCTATTCAGGTCAGCAAGATGCAGGAGGGCAAGGCTCGATTCCCGCACGAGTCGGCGGCGGCGGGCGGCCACTGCAAAAACGATGCCCATGACCGCAAGCACGACCACCGCAATCGCGATTAGAGCAATCTCCCCTGGCGTGGGTGAGGCGCGTGTCTCTAAGGGCAACTCGCGGGAGGAAAGGGCTAGGAAATACCGCACTCCCTCGACCTCCCTCGCGATCACGAGCTAACGGTCAGACCACTCGAGTCTGATCAGTGTCGGGGCACCGCTCGCACGCAAGTGAACTACGGAACAGCGTGTGATCGCGAACCCCAAAAGGGTGCAATCTCGATCGAGCTACTTCTGCGGCGCCGCCAGAAACGCCCGCAGCTCCACCTTGCGGTTGCACGCCTTCGACCCCGCAGCAGCGAGCTGTCGCGCGATCTCGTCAGACGGAACATCGATGATCCAGAAGCCGACGACGAACTCCTTGGATTCCGCGAAGGGACCGTCGCTCACCAGACCGGCCGAGGCGCGGTTGTCGAAGACCGTGGCGGTGGTGGCGTCGGGAAAGCCGAGCCCGCCCGCGAAGACCAGGTAGCCGTCTGCCTTCATGCCGTCGTTGAACCTGCCGATCGCCGCCATCTCGTCGTCGGGGGCAAGGCCGCGCGAGTCGTGGATCACATTCATCAGGTACTGCATGGTTCAATCCTTTCCTTTACCCAGACGACGAACAAGGAAGTCACTATTCGACAGCAGCGGAAACCAGTGCCGTTCACGAAGAGGCGACGGGTCGCGAATGCTCTGCCAGGTGCCTTCCACGATGGGTGCGCGTTCCGATGCCCACACCCCGAAGTGAGCGAGCGGAGTCGGCCAGCCATATGTGTCGGTGGGTGTCTCGACGACGTTCCTCACGGCGCCTACGAACTCGAGCTGCGATCGACTGCCCGTAATCTGCTCGGCAAGGTCGGCGATTGCCACGGTGCCATCCAGATCGTTGGCCTCGGTGACGAGCATCGGCAGGTCGAGGCCGCGGGCATCCTCTCTGGGCACGCAGAAGACGCTGTCGGCCTGCCGAAGCAGCAGCCTGACGACGCACATGGGCTGAGGCGGGCTGCTTCGACGAATGACCTCGGCCCGGCTGTGACGGGGAAGCCATGGAGCTTCTGGCGTCACCTGCACCACCGTCTCGTCGTCAGCAATCACCCGGTGAGCGTAGCTGACGACCAGCTAGCCGCGAACGGCCGCAACGGCCTCGTCGTAGAGAGCGGCAAGATCCGCGGCACCATTGCCCTGCACCCAGACCTCGCCGGCGATGTCAAGGCAGGCGATCGCGCTCGCGACGATCGCTGCGGCTGCGGGGCCGCTCTCGCTCCCGAGACGCAGGCGGATGTTGGGCACCAGCAACTGCTGCCACTGCAGGTGCTTCTCGATGCTGCGAGCCCGCAGGGAGGGGGTCTCGTACATCATTCGCGCGATGCTCAGGGTCGTCTTCTCGTCGGCACTGAGCGCGTTGACCGTTTCGAGGGCGGCGCGCAGCGCCTCCCACGGGCCGACAGACAACGGCACCGCCTCCAGGGCATCGCGTGCCAACTCCCCCTCGCTCGCCAGATTGCCGAGAACGATGTCTTCTTTCGTTCCGAAGTAGCGAAAGAACGACCGACGGGAGATGCCGGAGGTCGCCGCGATCTGGTCGATGGTCGTCTGCTCGAATCCCTGCTCGAGAAACAACCGCATCGCAACGCTGGTGATCTCGGCGTAGGCGGCCTGGCGGGATCGCGCCCAGAGGGTGTTGGACATGCGCCCATCCTACCCGAGATGCCTGATTGACACTCAGTGCCAATTAGACATACAGTTCATTCCATGCCCACCATCGACCACACCGCCCAGACCACGATCATCACCGGCGCCAGCTCGGGAATCGGCGTCTCACTCGCGCGCGCCCTCGCCGCCCGCGGATCGAAGCTCATCCTCGTCGCGCGTCGTCTCGACCGCCTCCAGTCGCTCGCCGCCGAACTACAGGAGAAGCACGGGATCACGGCCACCCCGATCGCCCTGAACCTCGCCTCGCCCACGGCCGGCACCGATCTGCACGCCGCTGTCACCGCAGCTGGACTGCGGGCCACCAGCCTCGTCAACAACGCGGGTTTCGGCACCTTCGGCATGTTCATCGACGACGAACCGCACCGGCTCGCCGAGGAGATCGCCGTCGACATCGCGGCGCCGGTGCAGCTGACCAGGGCCTTTCTCCCCGACCTGATCGCCGCCGGCAGCGGCTACCTCATCAATGTGGCCAGCATGGCCGCCTACACCCCGTCGCCGCGCATGGCCGTCTACGGGGCCGCGAAGGCCTTCGTGCTGAGCTTCACGGAGGCGCTGTGGGCCGAGCTGCGCGGCACCGGCGTGACGGCCTTCGCGCTCTCCCCCGGCGCGACGAGCACCGAGTTCAACGCTGTCGTCGGAACCGAGGATGCGACCGCTGGAGCCCGCCCCCGAACCCCCGACGACGTCGCCGCGACGGCACTCGCGCACCTGGACAGGCGCAACCCTGGCCCGAGCGTCATTGACGGTGCGGGCAACCGTGCGGGGGCATTCCTCATGCGTTTCGTGAGTCGCCGCGCGGTCGCGACCTCGATGCTGCGTCTGACGGATCCGGCGCGACGCTCTCGCTAGCAACAGCGGCAGGCGCAGCAGGCGTCTGCCTAGTCCGCGCCATCCTCGGTGGAATCCGGAAGGATGAGTCCCCCGGCGGTGTTGGCGGCTGCCACGAGCAAGTCGACCAGTTCCGCGTCGATCACCGGCGGCGTGCGGGAGTCGTAGCGAAACAGCAGGGCCACTGACGGCTCAAGCCAGATGGTGTTCCGACCACTCGATCTCTCTGCCGGATTCACCCAGGAGAGCAGAAATCGCTCCCCCAAGCCCAGCTTGTGGGTTACTGCTGCCTGAACATGCGCGAGCGCGTGATCGTGAAGTCGTAGGGTGGCGGAGTTCGCCCCGTAGTGCAAGGTGCCCATCTGCGGGATGCGTTGCTTCGGTCTACAGCTCGTCGCACCAGTCGCCAAAGGCGACGGGTGACGCAACCGCGTACTCGTGCAGGGGGTCCTCGTCAGCCTCGTCTTCGAGGTAGACCGTCGACTGCGGGGTCACCAGAAACGACATGGTCACGTGGCGGCTGGTCTCGAGATCGACGAAGGCGCCACCGCTGATGACCGCGTCGGTGATTCGCGCCCGCAGGGGTGCGAGATCGCTGAGGGGGGCCAATGCGACGCGGGCTCCGTTGATGGTCATGACCTGCACGCGCTGACTCCCGTCGACGGCGCTGGTAAAGTCGCAGCGCATCCCACAAATTGATAAGTAGTTCACACAGTAAACTATTAACTCATTCAATGAATGGCTTTTCGATTAGCTTCGTGGGCGTGCGACGAGAGCGAAAGGCGCGCGCATGTACCGGCTGATCGGCTCCACCCACTCGCTCACGGGGCTGACCGGGGCGACCGCCGAGTTTCTGCGCGCTCTCGACTCTGTGCGCAAGTCCATTGCCGACAACGCGGCGCTCTCGGGCACCGAGCTGCGCGCGATGGCACAGATCGCCGAGTCGCACGAGGTCACGCCAAAGCAGCTCGCCACCGCTCTCGAGGTGACGACAGGGGCCGTCACAGCCATCACCACCGGCCTTGTCGCGCGGGGCCTGGTCTCACGCAGCGAGCACCCGAGCGACCGGCGCAGCCTCGTTCTCACGCTGACCGACAGTGGGCACGACCTGATGGAGATCAACTACCGCCGCTTTCAGGATGCGATCGCTGCTGCCGCGCACTCACTCGACCACGACACCGAGGCAACGGTTGTCGCAGCCCTGACCGAGCTCACCGAGGCGTTGCGCTCGAAGAACCAATAGCGACGCGAAAGGCCCGCCACCTCGAGGGTGACGGGCCTTTCGACGCTACCTAGGCGCTCTGCGCCTCACGCTTCGGCAGCACCCAGCCCGGGCGCACGTAGTGGCAGGTGTAGCCGTTGGGGTGCTTCTCCAGGTAGTCCTGGTGCTCCTCCTCGGCCTGCCAGAACTCGCCAGCCGGCTCGACCTCGGTGACGACCGCGCCGGGCCAGAGGCCGCTCGCATCGACATCGGCGATCGTGTCGAGGGCGACCTGCTTCTGCTCGTCGTTCTCGTAGAAGATCGCCGAGCGGTAGCTGCGTCCGACGTCGTTGCCCTGACGGTTCTTCGTCGACGGGTCGTGAATCTGGAAGAAGAACTCGAGAATCTCGCGGTACGAGATCTCACTCGGCTCAAACTCGATCTCGACGGCCTCGGCATGGTCGCCGTGGTTGCGGTAGGTGGCGTTCGGCGTGCTGTCGTCGCCGGAGTAGCCGACGCGGGTCGACACGATTCCGGGGCGACGGCGCAGCAGCTCCTGGGCACCCCAGAAACATCCACCGGCGAGGATTGCGATCTCAGACATTAGGACTCCTTCGAAGTGGATGTAAACAGGCTGCGGTAGTCACCGTAGCCCTGAGCGTCGAGCTCGGCGACCGGCACGAAGCGCAGCGCCGCAGAGTTGATGCAGTAGCGCAGGCCGCCATCGGCGACCGGTCCGTCGTCGAAGAGGTGGCCGAGATGGCTGTCGGCGTTCGTCGACCGCACCTCGGTGCGCACCATCCCGAGGGTTCGATCGCTGTTGCGAACGACGTTGGCCGACTCGATCGGGCGGGTGAAGCTGGGCCAGCCCGATCCACTCTCGAACTTGTCGGTAGATGAGAACAGCGGCTCTCCCGAGACGACGTCGACGTAGATGCCGTCGTCGTGGTTGTCCCAGAACTCGTTGCGGAACGGGGGCTCCGTCGCGTCTTCCTGGGTGACCGCGTACTGGCGCTTGCTCAGCGCGGCAACAGCGGTGGGGTCCTTGCGGTAGGTGGTGGTGCTCATGGGGAATGCTCCTCTGTGGGCCGCTGGCTGCGGCTCTCGATGTATAGAACAGCGGATGCAGCTGGAAAGTTCCCGAAGTCACCACCCGTCGTGCATCGCTGAGGACTTTCGGCCCTGCCCGCGAACCCGCAGCGCTGCGAGCATGGCACCACGAGTCGGAGGAGGGCCTCATGTCTGAGCACACCGTGGTGGCAGTCGATGGCGGACCCGCAAGCGATGCCGCGATCGCCTGGGTGATTGACCGGCTGGCGACTGCTGAGATGCAGCTGGAGATCACCACGGTGATCGCACCCCGTGATCCCCTTCCCGTCGACGCAGAGGGCCATCGTCTCGATCCGTACCAGCAGTTGCTCGACGCCGCGAGGCAGCGGGTGCTCACCGCGCGACCGTCGGCGGTGGTGACCACGCGTGTTCGTCACGGTATTCCGGCGGACGAGCTCATCAGCGCCTCCCAGCACGCCTCCTT
>Ga0247738_10000566_pt1 | contig 13992 bp, 12 predicted proteins | sample UWRJL013104B2_FD_180936 | JGI IMG/M metagenome (GOLD analysis project Ga0247738, IMG submission 180936) | Plant litter microbial communities from Arlington Agricultural Research Station in Wisconsin, United States - UWRJ-L013-104B-2 | ecosystem: Environmental > Terrestrial > Plant litter >...
CTCGCTTGGCATATTGAGCGCAGCCGATACCGCCGAGATCGTGGCGGGGCTGGAAGCGGTCGGCGCCGAATATGCGGCGGGCGATCTGCCGGACAATCTCGACCTTGAAGATATTCACATGGCGAGCGAAAGCCGCCTTGCCGACAAGATCGGCGCCGTTGCCGGCCGCTTGCACACCGCGCGCTCGCGCAACGATCAGGTGGCGACCGATTTCCGCCTCTGGGTGCGCGATGCGCTGGATGAAGTGGATGCCGGACTCAAAGGGTTGCAGGCCGCACTTCTGGCCCGCGCCGCCGAACATGCCGATGCGGTCATGCCCGGCTTCACGCATCTCCAGTCCGCCCAGCCGGTCACGCTTGGCCATCATCTGATGGCCTATCATGAGATGATCGCGCGCGACCGCTCGCGGCTCGCCGATGCGCGGGTCCGCATGAACGTCTCGCCACTGGGCAGCGCCGCACTTGCCGGCACGGGCTTCCCGATCGACCGGGCGATGACCGCGCAGGCACTGGGCTTCGACGCGCCGATGAAGAACAGCCTCGACGGCGTATCGGACCGCGATTTTGCGCTCGACTATCTGATGAGCGCGACGCAGATCGCCCTGCATCTCTCGCGCCTCGCCGAAGAATTCGTGATCTGGGCAAGCCAGCCATTCGGCTTCATCAGCCTGCCCGATGCCTTTTCGACCGGCAGCTCAATCATGCCGCAGAAGCGCAACCCCGACGCGGCAGAGCTGGTCCGCGGCCATAGCGGGCGCATCATGGGCTGCATGACGTCACTCTGCGTGACCATGAAAGGCCTGCCGCTCGCCTATTCCAAGGACATGCAGGACGATAAACCGCCGGTCTTCGAAGCACATGATCTGATCGGCCTGTCGATCACGGCCATGACCGGCATGGTCGAGACCACGACCTTCCGCACGGACCGGATGCGCGCGCTGGCCGAAAGCGGCTTTGCGACGGCCACCGACCTTGCCGACTGGCTGGTGCGTGAGGCTGGCGTACCGTTTCGCGAGGCGCATCATATCACTGGCCGCGCGGTGAAGGCCGCCGAGGATGCAGGCCTGGCGCTTGCCGCCCTGCCGCTGGCGACGCTGACCGATATTGATCCGCGCATCGACGATAGCGTCTATGCCGTGCTCACCGTCGATGCCTCCGTGGCCAGCCGCAAGAGCTATGGTGGCACCGCGCCGGAGCAGGTGCGCGCGCGCATCGCCGAGGCGCAGGCTGCGCTCGATGCGGGGGACGGCCAATGATCCGTGTGCTTGGCTCGCTAGCCCTGATCGGCTTGCTCGCCGCTTGCGGATCGCGCTCGGAATTGCGGCCGCTGCCCGGCATGACCGCCGTGCCCAAATCCGCCGAATCGACCACCACCCCGACCGCAACCGAGCTGATGACGCCCACCACGCAGGCGCGACCGGACCGCAAGGCCGAGCTGCTCATCCGATCCGAGGAGCGCAAGGACGATCCGTTCGACCTGCCGCCCGGGCCGGATAACGGCAAGCAGGGCGCGGACAAGCAGAGCACTGGCACGCCGGTCAACGGGAACTGAATCATGGACCATTTTGCTTATAAGAACGGCGTGCTCCACGCCGAAGACGTGCCGATGAGCGCAATTGCCGAGGCTGTCGGCACGCCCGTCTATGTCTATTCGCGCGCCACGCTGGAGCGTCATGCCCGCGTGTTCCGCGATGCGCTCTCGGGCCTGCCGCGCACGCACATCGCTTTCGCCATCAAGGCCAATCCCAATCTCGCCGTGCTCAAGGTGCTGGCGCGTGAAGGCTATGGCGGGGACATTGTTTCGGGCGGCGAAATGAAGCGCGCGCTGGCGGCTGGCATGCCGGGCAAGGACATTGTCTTTTCCGGCGTCGGCAAGACGCTGATCGAGCTGCGCGAGGCAATCGAATCCGGGGTCGGCCAGTTCAACATTGAGCTGGAAGAAGAAGGCGTTGCCCTTGCGAGCATCGCGCATAGCCTGGGCAAGACCGCGACGGCCGTGCTGCGCGTCAATCCGGATGTGGACGCGGGCACCCATGCCAAGATTTCCACCGGCATGAAGGAAAACAAGTTCGGCGTGCCCATCGACGAGGCGGGTGCGATCTTCACACGGCTGGCGGCGCTGCCGGGCCTCGCGATGCGCGGTCTGGCGCTGCATATCGGCAGCCAGCTTTTCGACTTCGCACCCATCGAAGCGGCTTATGCCAAGGTGGGCGCATTGGCGCAGTCCCTGCGCGCAGAGGGCCGCAATATCGACCGCATCGATCTCGGCGGCGGCCTCGGCGTTCCCTATGAGCGCGACAAGGTTCCGCCCAGCCCAGCCGACTATGGCGCCATGGTCGAGCGCGTAACGCGCGGTTGGGACGTGACGCTCATGTTCGAGCCGGGGCGTGTCATCGTGGGCAATGCAGGCGTGCTGCTGACGCGCGTCATCTGGGTGAAGCCGGGCGTGATCCGGCCCTATGTGATCGTCGACGCTGCGATGAACGACCTCGCCCGCCCGGCCATGTACGATGCTTTCCATGATTTCGAGGCCGTGGCGCCGACCGGCGAGCGGATGAACGCCAATATTGCAGGCCCCGTCTGCGAGAGCGCCGATACCTTTGCGATGGCGCGCGACATCGATGCCGTGAAGAGCGGCGACCTTGCCGTGTTCCGCACGGCGGGCGCTTATGGCGCGACCATGGCCAGCACCTATAATTCGCGCGCTTTGGTGCCCGAAGTGATGGTCGATGGCGACCAGTTCGCCGTCGTGGCCGACCGCGTGCTGCCCGAAACGCTCATCGCCGCCGAGCGCGTGCCAGACTTTTTGAAGGACTGAAGTTCAACTTGTGTTCCTGCGAAAGCAGGAACCCAGGACGTATGTGCAGTTCCTCTCGCCCTGGACTCCTGCTTTCGCAGGAGCACAAATGGTTCTAGGTATGGACCCATGCACAGCCTCCCCATCTCCGTGAAGCTGCAAGGCCAGCCAGTGCTCCTGATAGGTACGAGCGAGGCCGCGGTGGCCAAGCGGCGCCTGATCGAGCGCGCCGGTGGAATCCCCGTGGCCGGGGACGATACCCGCGCCCCGCAGGCCCGGATCGCCTTCATCGCGCTGGACGGGCCTGAGGAAATCGCCGCCGAACTTAAGGCGCGCGGGCTCCTCGTCAATGTCGTCGACCGCCCGGACCTGTGCGATTTCACCACGCCCGCGATCATCGACCGCGACCCCGTGCTGATCGCCATCTCCACCGGCGGCGCATCCTCCGGTCTCGCCGCCGCGCTGCGCCAGCGCCTCGAAGACCTGCTCCCCGCCCGGCTCGGCGCGCTCGCCAGTGGGCTCAAGGCGGCGCGGCAGGCGATGCGCGCCCGCTGGCCGGACGCGGGCGACCGCCGCCGTATGCTGGCCCGCGCGCTCGCGCCGGAGGGACTGCTCGATCCGCTCGGCGCTGGCCCGGATGTCGATAGCTGGCTGGAAACGCCAAGCGAGATAGTGGAGCCAGAGACGCTCGTGATTCGCCCGACATCGGCGGATCCAGACGACCTCACCGTCGCCGAAGCCCGCGCGCTCGGCATGGCTGACCGGATTGTTCACTCGGCCGAAACGCCACCCGCCATCCTCGCCCGCGCCCGCGCCGATGCCGTGCGCATCCTTCATCATGCCGGGATGCATATTCCCGATGGGCCGGGGCTGACCGTGGTGATTGAGATCGCGGTGATCTAGTCGAAAGCTGCCCATCGATCCAAACCGCACCCGCTTGCCCCGACTCATGAAAAAGGCCATTCCTCCCCCATGGCAACGCAGACCGTCGAATTGGCGCTCGATGCCCGGGCCGAGCTGGGCGAAGGGCCGCGCTGGCATGGCGCCGAGCGGCGGCTCTATTGGGTCGACATTGCCCGCAACCAGCTTCACCGCTTCGATCCCGCAACCGGCGCCGACGAACTGCGTGTCTTCGATGCGCCCATAGGCTGCTTCGCCTTTCGCGCGGGCGGCGGCCTGATCCTCGCCATGAAAGATGGCCTCTCGCTTCTCGATCACTGGACAGCCGAGCTGCGCCCATTTGGCGAACAGATCTTCGTCGATAAGCCGGAGCTGCGCTTCAATGACGGCCGCACCGATCCCGCCGGACGCTTCTGGGTCGGCAGCGTCAACATGCCCAAGGCCGCGCGCGATGCCGCCCTCTACCGCGTCGATCCGGACGGCAACATCCACTTCATCGAGGGCGGCATGCTCACCTGCAACGGCGCAGCGTTCAACGCGGAAGGCACGGCATTCCGCCATGCCGACACGCCGAGCCACGAACTGCGCGCTTATGCCGTCGATCCGGCCAGCGGCACGCTTTCCGGCCGTCGCATCCTGCGCCGCTTCCCGGAAGGGCGCGGTCGCCCCGATGGTGGCTCGTTCGATGCGGAAGGCGCTTACTGGTCCGCCCTGTTCGATGGCGGGCGCGTCGTGCGCCTCGCCGAGGATGGCGAAATATTAGCGACCATCGACCTGCCGGTTTCGCGCCCGACTATGATCGTCTTTGGCGGCCCGGACCTGCGCACGGCCTATGTGACCAGCGCGCGCGCTGGCCTCAGCGATGAACAACTCGCCGCCCAGCCGCATGCCGGCGGTATCTTCGCTTTCCGGGTCGATGTGCCCGGCCTGCCCGAAGTGCCATTCGCGCGCTGAGGGGCGGATTCACTTGTGATTCAGCTGCCTCGCTTCAGCATGGGCAGTGGGAAATAAGGGAGAGGGCATGATGCGCCAGATGATGTCAGGATTTGCCATGGTCGCGCTGCTGAGCGCGGCGCCGGGTCAGGCTCAGTTCCGCGAGAACGGGAGCAGTGTCACGCCAGCCCAGAGCAGCGGGACAAGCTCCGGCGGTTTCATGGGCGGCATTCTTGGTTGCTCGGCAGAGGGCAACAAGCAAGGCACCAGCGCCGTCATTGGCGGCATTGCGGGCGCCGTGCTTGGCAATGTGATCGCCGGGCGCGGGAGCCGCACGCTCGGCACACTGTTGGGCGGTGCGGCCGGTGCCGCGGCGGGATCGGCCATCGGCTGCAAGATGCAGAAGAATGACCGCGACAAGGCCGAGGTCGCCACCCAGCGCGCCATCGAGACCGGACAAAACCAAAGCTGGTCCAACGCGGAGACCGGCGCATCCGGCACAGTCGCCGTCAGCGATGTCGCCAGCAGCGGCCCCGCGCTCGAAGGCCTGCGTTTCGCAGACGGCGTGGAACCAGCGGCGAATTTCTCCCGCATCGCCGACAGCTACACGACCCGCACCGCCACCAATCTGCGCTCTGGCCCGAGCACGGCAGCGGCCATTCGCGGCACGCTGCCCGCCGGTATGCGTATCTGGGTGCCCGCTCAGGTCACCAGTCAGCCCTGGATGCTGGTCGCCGAGCGCGGCGTGGCCTTGGGCTATGTGTCGTCGGGGTTGTTGACCCGGGCCAGCACCGTCGCTGCGGCGAACTGCAAGCTGGTGACGCAGAATGTCAGCCTGCCCGGCGAGGCCGCGCAATCCGAAAGCTATCAGGCCTGCAAGGGCAGCGACGGCGCCTGGACAATGACGCGGGTATGAGCACGGACGGGCCGCAATCCGAGGACGCCTGGTTCGCGCCCAAGCGCTATGGCTATGGCGCGGGCCTGCCGATTGCGTGCCAGGGCTGGGTCGTGCTGGGCGGCTATCTGACGGTCGTCCTGCTGCTGGCGACTCTCGTCGGGCCACTGGCGGAAAGTCACGGCCTGCTCGCGCTGTTCCCTGCGGCCGGAATCATCCTGATGACGATCTGGCTGATATGGATCTCCGCTCGCCACACACGTGGCGGCTGGCGCTGGCGTTCGGGCGAAAAAGACTAGCCGAGCGCTTCGTCGAGTAGTCGCGCGAGACGCAGACCGCCATTGACGACCTGATCGCGCACCACGGGCACCAGCGCCTCGATCTGGGTGTTGGAGAGCGAACCGCGCCGCCTCTCGCCCTCATGGTTGCAATAATCCGGGCCGAGATCGGTTGGATAGACCGTGTTCCGCGCAACGTCCCAAGCCTCCCGGCTCCAGTCCTCGACCGATCCGGCCTCGCGCCGCGCACGCTCCTCCGCCGGATAGCCACGGATGAGCGAAGGCCCGGTCGTGATGCTGCGCTCGGCGAGATAGCCGTCCCAGATCTTGTGCAGATTGAGCTTGGGCGCCGTGACGAATCCATAATCGGTGCGCGTCAGGTTGCCGCCCGCGTCTCCATCATATTCCGCATCGTGGAGCGGCTGGTGCAGATCGCCAACGAAATGGACGAGCAGCGCCAGCGCCTGCACACGCTCTCGCGCCGGCAATGTCTTGTCCTTGAGCAGCTTCACTTGCCGCTCGATCTGGCGCGAGACGCAATTGCCGTCCTTGCACGAGGCCTTGAGATCGAAGGGCTTGCAGACATCGGCATCCTGATAATGCCAGTTTTCCATATAGGAGAAGCGATCGCCGAGCCGCTTGACGCAATCGGGCCAGACGGCCGCCTGCTCGATGGTGCGCGCGGGGCAAGTCGGCGTCTCGAGCAGCGCCTGCTTTGCCAGCAGCGCGCGAATGGCCGTGCGCGTCAATGGCTTCACATTGGCGAGCGCGACCGCGCCCACCGTCTCATGACCAAGCTCCCACCAGGCGAAAGCCGGCATTGGCCGGGCGACCAGAAAGAGCGCGATGAAGACATGGGCGAAGCGGCGAAAAAGCGATGGCATGATGCCCACTTAGGCAGGCGCTCATTCCGCCGCAACCGTGCACGACAATCGGGAAAGGCGGCTTTCGCCCGCGCGCGCAAACGCCTATAGCCCCGCCAATGGCGAACGGAGTCCTTCATGTCCGAGCATAATCCCGGCCTGCGCCCCTGGCGCGACATCATGCGCCGTCAGAGCCGCCAGATCATGGTCGGCAATGTGCCGGTCGGTGGCGGCGCGCCGGTGACCGTGCAGACGATGACCAACACGCTGACGAGCGACCCGCGCGCGACGATCGATCAGATCCGCCGCTGCGAGGAAGCGGGCGTGGACCTGATCCGCGTCTCCTGCCCGGATGTGGAGAGCACGGCAGCACTCAAGCAGATCGTCCGCGCGAGCCGCGTGCCAATCATTGCCGACATTCATTTCCACTATAAGCGCGCGCTCGAAGCGGCTGACGCTGGCGCGGCGTGCCTGCGTATCAATCCCGGCAATATCGGCTCGGCCGCCCGCGTCAAAGAAGTGGTCGATGCAGCAAAGGCCAATGGCTGCGCGATCCGCATCGGCGTCAATGCCGGTTCGCTGGAGCGGCACCTGCTCGAAAAATATGCTGAGCCCTGCCCCGAAGCGCTGGTCGAAAGTGCGCTCGATCATATCAAGCTGCTGCAGGATCAGGATTTCCACGAATATAAGGTCGCGGTGAAAGCCAGCGACGTGTTCCTCGCCGTCGCCGCCTATATGCAGCTTGCCGACGCGGTCGATTGCCCGCTGCATCTCGGCATTACAGAGGCGGGCGGCCTCATCGGCGGCACGGTCAAGAGCGCCATCGGCATCGGCAACCTGCTCTGGGCGGGCATTGGCGACACCATCCGCGTCTCGCTCTCCGCCGAGCCGGAAGAGGAAGTGCGCGTCGGTTACGAGATCCTGAAATCGCTCGGCATCCGCACGCGCGGCGTCCGCGTCGTCTCATGCCCGAGCTGCGCACGTCAGGGCTTTGACGTGATCCGCACCGTGGAAGCGCTCGAAACCCGCCTCCAGCATATCCACACGCCGCTCTCGCTCTCGGTGCTCGGCTGCGTCGTCAATGGTCCCGGAGAAGCGCGCGAGACCGACATCGGCATCACCGGCGGCGGCAACGGCAAGCACATGGTCTATCTCTCCGGCGTCACCGATCATCATATCCAGGATGCCGACATGGTCGATCACATCGTCCGGCTCGTCGAAGCCAAGGCGGCGGAGATCGAAGCAGCAAACGCAGAAAAGGCGGCTGAGAATCCCATTGCAGCGGAATAAGCTTTTACCGCAGGATCGGCGCACGGCGCTACTCGGGCTGGGCGGCCTGGCACTCGCTGCTCTTGCGGGCTGCACGTCACGACAGAGCGCCGCTGCTGATCCCGCGGCAAATCCGGACGCCGACCGCGCACTGGCCGAGGCCCTCGCAGCGCTGGAGACATCCACCGGCGGCAAATTCGGCGCAGCCGTTCTCGACGGCAAGGATGGGGCCTTGGTGGGTCATCGCCTCGACGAGCGCTTCACCATGTGCTCGACATTCAAGCTCAGCCTTGCCGCCGCCGTCCTCGCGCGGATCGATGCCGGCACGATCGCCCGCGACCTGCGCCTGCCGATCGGCAAGGCCGATCCGGTCGGGCATTCACCGGTCGTGCGCGCACAGCTGGATGCCGGCGAAAGCAGCATGGCCATCCTCGCATTGTGCGAAGCGGCGCAGACGCAGAGCGACAATGGCGCGGCCAACATCCTGTTGCGCAGGATCGGCGGACCGGCAGCACTGACGGCATTCTGGCGCTCGCTCGGCGATGAGACATCGCGGCTCGACCGATATGAGCCGGAGCTCAACACCAGTCATGACGGCGACCCGCGCGACAGCACGACGGCGGCGGCCATGGCAAAGTCGCTGCGCGCGATGCTCACCGGCAAGACGCTCAGCCCGACCTCGCGCGACATGCTGGTCGGCTGGATGGTGGCGACGCAGACCGGCCTCAAGCGCATACGCGGCGGACTCCCTGCGGACTGGCGCGCGGGCGACAAGACCGGCACGATGAATGGCGCCGCTTATGCGAACAAGACCAACGACATCGCGATCATCTGGCGCCCCGGACGCGCCGAGCCCTTTTTCGTGACAACCTTCCTGGAGTCCGACGCAAAAGGCGCCGAGGGCACGCGGCCGGAGGACGAAACTCAGATTGCGGAAGTGGGTCGCATCGTTGCACGCTGGATCGAGAGCCGGGTCGCGTGAGGGCAGCGGCCCTGCTCGCACGCGCTCCGGCGAGGCCGCGATCGCGAGCGTGGACGTCATTCCGCATTGCGGACCGGACGGACTCTCGCCACCGTTGGCAAGCTGGACATCCATCTCGCGGACAATGAAGCGATGCCCTATCATTGCATCGGCGCTGTGATATTCGCGCTGCAACGGGCGGGCTATGATAAGATGGGCTTCGTAACCGAGCCGCCTTCCGGATCGGAGAAGGAATCATGATCCGATGACGCGTGCACTCCTTTGCCTCGCCTTTCTGATCGCGCCGGTGTCCGTGTGGGCGCAGGTGCCGGCGTCTGCAAAGGTTGTCCACCCGGAGGCCAGCCCCTTTGACGAAAAGGCTGATGCCGCCGCGAATGTCGACGCCGCGCTCGCCCGGGCGAAAACATCCCGCCGCGACGCGATCCTCATCTTCGGTGCAAACTGGTGCGGAGACAGCCGAGCGCTCGCCGGTTGGTTTGCGACGCCGCGCTTCAAGGCAATGCTCGATCCGCGCTATGAGATTGTCTGGATCGACATCGGCCAGCGTGACCGCAATATCGACCTGGCAAAGCGCTTCGGCCTCGACGGTATCAAGGGCACGCCGACCGTGCTCATCGTTGATGGCGACGGCAAGGCACTTAATCTCAAGGACGCGCCGCGCTGGAAGAACGCCCGCAGCCGCAGCGAGGATGCGATCTACACCGCTTTCGAGACGAGGGAGCGACGCCAATGACTGAAGAACCCACGCTGAATGCCCGCAAGCCGCAGCTCAAAAATGCCGAGAAACGTCGCGCGGTTGCGACTGGGGCGGAAGCGACCGGCGCAACGGCGCGAGGTGCGTCGGCTACTGGTCTTACCTTGCTGGGTTCGGCCGCATTGGGCGCTTTTGCGCTGGGCGCGGTGGCTGTGGGAGCCTTTGCCATAGGGCGGATGAGCATCAAGACACTGGGCATCGGCAAGGCACGGATCAGGAAGATGCGCATCGACGAGCTGGAAATCGGGAAAGTGAAGCGGATCGACGAAGAGGGCTAAGCCTGAGCCGCAGGTCGTCGAGCCGCCCTTCGCGGACCTGTTTACGAAATCGGCATTGGCGATGTTCATTCGCCCAGCGGGTCTTCATGGGCGGGCAGCGAACTTTGAACGCCTCAAGGACGCGCTCGGGTGCGCCCTCCCCAATGTCACGACGTTGAGCAATGACGGTAACGTTACACAGCACCGATCGAACCGTACATAACTTGGCCTCAGCATGAAGTGAGCCGATCGGCAGATCCACGGTAAGGCCCAGAATTCCTTACCAACATAGGGGTCGCAAACCATGTTGGGTCTGTCATATTCTGCGCGCCACGGCGCGCGGAGCCATCTTGGCTGTCGGGGCCGAAGCCTGTGGGCGTTGCAGCGGGGCCTCCCGTCATGAGAGGTCAGCGGAGCGCTTATGCGATCCACTCATGGACGGGCCTCCTCACCGGATGGCTGCTCTTCGTCATTTGCCTGACGGGGACGCTGGTCGTTTACAAATACCCGCTGAAGGCGCTTTCCAATCCTGGCTTCGTGCGGGTGGCGCAGGTGGAGCGGCTTAGTGCAGACGACGCGCTGGCCGCATTTCAGCGGGTCCACCCCGACGCAAAAGTGACGATGCTCGCCTTCCCCGGTGACGTCTATTCCATCGACCAATACAGCCTGAAGGCGAAGATCGGGGACGCCAAGGACAAGCGCTACTGGGTCAGCCCCGACAGTGGCGAGGTTCGCGAAGAGCTGGAATCCGACTTCGCGGACTTCATTCAGCGGCTGCATGCCAATCTGTTCCTCGGGCATGAAGGGCAATGGTTCGTCGGCCTGCTTGGCGTGACGATGGCAGTGTCGCTCATCGCTGGCCTGTGGTTTCACTGGCCGCATATCCGCCGCGATCTGTTTCACCTCCGCCTCGGCGCGCATCGCCGCAAGGCTTGGTCGGACCTGCACAAATTCGCGAGCGTCTGGAGTCTCCCGTTTCTGCTGGTGATCTCGGTGACCGGGGCATGGCTTGGCCTTGAAACCGTGATCCATATTCCGCCGGGGGACAGCAAACCCATCGAACTGAAGGGTGAAGGTGCAGGCGCGCCCCTGCCCGTCTCGCAGATCGTGGCGCGCGCCCGCGCGCTTCGCCCCGATTTCACGCCCACCCATGTCAACTTCCAGAATTATGGCGCTGGCGGCGCGTCCATCCGCGTCCAGGGCGATTTGCCGGGCCACCGCCTTGTCCAGCGCGGGCAAACCATGCTGGTGTTCAATGCCGATACGGGCGCGCATCTGCAGACCATCGACCGGACGGAACAGGGCTTTGGCCGACGGATACTCTCGATGGTCCGCCCGCTTCACTACGGCTATTTCGCCCCGCCCATCGGGGAGATTGCCTATCTGGTCTTTGGCTTTGCGTGCACGCTGGTCGTCGGCTCAGGCCTGTTCATCTGGGCCGAACGCGAGCGGCGGAAGGCGCATCCGCGTAACCCCACCGCTGTCACGGGCATGGAGCGCGCCAATGCGGGTGTCATGGGTGGCTTGTTGCTCGCCCTCGCGTTCATGGCTCTGCTGCATGGTCTTGCTCGTCTGGACCTGACCGGCGAACTGCTCGCACCGCTTGGCAATATGCGCTTCCTGGGCGGTCAGAACTTCTCGTCCGCCAAGCCGATTGCGCCGGAAATGTGGGCTTTTCTCGCCTTCTGGCTTGGCTCGGCCATTATGCTGGCGCGGATCAATCCGTTGACCGCCTGGCGCCACAGCTTGCGCGCGACTGCGGCGGCCTGCGTGACGCTGATCGCCCTCACTCTGGCGCCCATCCGGGGCACCGAGCTGGCGGCCGGACCGCTCGACGCTGGGCCTGTCTACGCCCTCGTCTGTGCCGCCCTCGCGCTCGCCGCGTGGCGCACAGCCCGCCGCCTGCACGCCAATGCCCTTTCACCACAACCAAAAGCATGAGGACTATCCATCTAATGAAATGCTCCCTCTATTCGTCCGTCGCGGCGCTCGGCCTCGTTCTGGGCCTGTTACCCGCGCAAGCCTTTGCCGCAGAGCTTAGCGCCGCGGCCCAGGCCGAGGCGAAGACCGAAGCCAGCATCGAGGCCGAAAGCCCGGACATCGTCGTGATCGCCGAAGCCGACCGGATCGCCAGCTCGGTTGCGACGCGCATCCCGCTTGAAAACATGGCAACGCCGTTCACGATCGCTCAGGTCTCGGAACAGATTATCGAGGAAACCGGCGCCCGCTCGCTCTCCGACGCATTGCGTTATGCCGGCATCGTTGGGGGCACCGACAATTTCGGCAACGCAGGCGAGTTCTTCTCCTCGCGCGGATTCCAGCTCGCTGCCGGTCGCAACTATTTCCGCGACGGCCTGCGCTACCGCAAATATGGATCCGTCGCGCTCTATGACATCGAACGTCTGGAGATGCTGCGCGGCCCCGCATCGGTCATTTACGGCGCGCTGGAGCCGGGCGGCGTGCTCAACATGGTGAGCCGCAAGCCTCAGGACAAAGCCGCCACCAAGCTGCGCCTGCGCGCGGGCAGCTGGGACTATTTCCAGGGCACCGTGGACAGCACCGGGCCGATTGCGGATGGTTTGAACTACCGCATTCAGGGCTTGTATGAAAATGCCGGCAGCTTCCGCGACATCGTAGAGAGCGAGTCCAAGGGCATCACCGGCGCCGTTGATTTTCAGGTCACGCCAACCACCCTCGTCACGGCCCGCGCATCATGGTTCGATGATAGCCGCACGGGCGACCGCGGGGTCGTCATGGCCTATGATGCAAATGGCCGCTTCACCGCGACCAATGGCCGGAAGTTCGACTTTGCCAATGTGCCCCGCTCGCGCTTTCTCGGCGAGAAGTTCGGCACTTACGACTTCCGCGATATCAACCTCCAGCTATCGGTCCGCCAGAAGCTCGGCCAGAACTGGGAACTGCGCGGCGACGTGATCCGATCGGATCAGAAGGAAGACCGCACCTACATCTGGGCCATTTCCACCGATCAGATTGTCGGCGACAATGGTCTGCTGACCCGCGCAATTGGTGACTGGGATGCGCGCCTCAAAGGCACGCTCGGGCGCCTGGAACTGGCAGGCAGCTTTATCACCGGCGGGATTGGCCACAAGATCCTCATCGGCACCGAATATGAGCATTTCAGCAACAGCCGTGTCGATCAGCGCTACCAGTTTGCATCGATCAATATCTACAATCCGGTCTATATGGACAGCCGCCCGGCCAATGGCACGCGCACGCTCAACAGCACCCCATCGACGCTGTTCGAAAGCACCAGCGCCTATGTGCAGGACGTGATGGAACTCGGCGATCACTTCGTCGTCCTCGCCGGACTTCGTTATGACCATGTGGCAGATTATAATATGGCGGTGCAGCCGCGCCGCCGCACGCAGGTCGCGGATGGGTTGACGCCCCAGGCTGGCCTCGTCTGGCGCCCGACGCCTTACATCTCACCCTATGTGAGCTTCACCCGAAGCTTCGTTCCCCAGTCGGGCACGTCCTTTGCGGGCGATCCTTTCGAGCCGGAAAAGGGCGAGCAGTGGGAAGGCGGCGTGAAGTTTGACGTGCGGGCACTGCGCGCGATCATCACCACCTCCGTCTTCACGCTGGACCGCAGGAATATCACCGTCAGCGACCCGGACCATCCGGGCTTCAATGTCCTTCTGGGTCGCCATAAGAGCAAGGGGTTCGAGTTCTCGCTGGACGCCAAGCCAGTCGATGGACTTCGCCTCACGGTGAACTGGAACCACCTGTTCGAAGCCGTCTATGTGACGCACAATACACTGGCCGGGAACGCCCAGCCCAACGCGCCGAAAAACGCCGTGGGCCTGTTCGCCTCCTACGATCTCGACAGCCTCCAGCCCGGCCTGACGATCAACGCGGGTGCCACTTATGTGGGCCGTCGCTGGGGTGTGAACACCAACAGCTTCTGGTTGCCCGCCTACACGGTCTTCGATCTGGGCGCCCGCTACAAGCTCAGCGAAACACTGAGCCTGATGGCCAATGTGCGCAACCTCACCGACAAAACCTATTACTCGGGCTCCAGCACCACGACATCCGTGCTGGTCG
>Ga0247738_10000567_pt1 | contig 13978 bp, 6 predicted proteins | sample UWRJL013104B2_FD_180936 | JGI IMG/M metagenome (GOLD analysis project Ga0247738, IMG submission 180936) | Plant litter microbial communities from Arlington Agricultural Research Station in Wisconsin, United States - UWRJ-L013-104B-2 | ecosystem: Environmental > Terrestrial > Plant litter >...
AAGCAGCAACTCCGGCAGCATTTGGTGATGCCATCGATGTTCCTTGCAAGTATTTGTATTTATTGTTTGGAACGGTTGCATAAATTTCTTCACCCGGAGCAAAAACATCTACATTTATTTTTCCAAAGTTAGAAAAATTAGCAATTACGCCTTCTCCGTAAGATTTATTAATGGCTCCGATAGTAATTACGTTATCTGAAAATTCTTTGATGTTATCTTCAGAATCATTTGGATAGTTGATGTTTTTTGTTTCGTCGATATTATAACCATCGTTACCCGCAGCATGAACAATTAAAACATCTTTTTTCTTAGCATATTTAATTGCATCATAAACCCATTGTTTGTGCGGAGAAAAGCTTTTTCCAAAACTTCCGTTGATTACTTTTGCTCCGTTATCAACCGCATAGCGAATGGCCAATGCGATATCTTTGTCGTACTCATCACCATCAGGAACGGCTCTTACGGTTAATATTTCAACATTAGAAGCCACTCCGTCTCCGCCTAAATTATTACCGCGAATTTGAGCAATGATTCCTGCAACGTGTGTTCCGTGAAGTGCTTTTTCTTTGTCCGGACCAAAAACAATATTATTACCATAATGATTGTCTTTAATGTCTTCAGGATTATCTCCTACGACTTTTCTTCCGTCAAATTCTTTATTTAAATTGTAATTTAACTGATCGTAAACTTGTTCTCTGTATTCTTCAAAATCAGCTTCAGGATCAAAAGTTGGCCCTGCATTAGTAAAAACCTGAGTCATGATCATTTTACTTCTTGTCACTTTTGGATCTGTAGAAGTAATCGCGCTTAAATCTTCAACTTTATAAGTCGTTTTGTTTAACTCCTTTTTAATCGTTGCGTGAACATCCAATAAAAAATCTACCTGTTCTTTATCCTTTAATGCTTTCTCGTATTTTTCAGTATACTGAGCTAATGCATTTTTATATTCAGCAGATCCATCATCTTTCTTTTTAATGATACGGGTCATTTCAAGATTTTCAGCGACAGCATTGCCAAGGAAATTCCATCCGTGAACATCATCTATAAATCCGTTTTTATCATCATCGATTCCGTTACCGGCAATTTCTTTAGGATTTGTCCAGATCATTCCTTTCAAATCTTCGTGCTCAATATCAACACCAGAATCAACGATCCCTACAATTACTTTTTTACCTGTTTTTCCTTGTAATAATTCGGCATAAGCCTTATCAACACTCATTCCTGGAATCGAATCTTTGATCAGGTCAAGATGACTCCATCTTTTTAATTCATTTTCGGTAACCGGAGCTTTTTTAACAACTGCTAAAGGAGCTGTAATAAATTCTTTAGAAGTTGAAACTTGCGCTTGCATAGTAGCGCTGCAACCTGCTAAAACAAGTAATGCAAAAGCAGATAATTTGAGAGGTTTTATATGACTCATGTATCTATATTATAAATGTAAAGTTAAAAGATGGGTCTAAATTATACTTTTTTGTTACAAAAAACTAACAGTTAACACTGTGTTATGATTTATTTGCAGCAATTTAAGTAGGTTTTTGCAATAAAAGAAAGCTTTTATTTACAAATAGGTTTATACTGAAATTCCAAAAGGACACTAAAGATTTCGTATTGATCTCTTTAATACGCATTTCCGTAATTAAAATTCAAATCAAATTCGTATTCTTGTACTGCCAAAAACGTAAAATCCAATTTATGAAAAAAACTTTACTCTTACTTTTAATTTTTTCCTGTTTACAAATAAATGCCCAATGTTGGAAAACAGCAGCTGTGGGCTATAGTCATACGGTAGCAATACGCACAGATGGTACATTATGGACATGGGGGAATAATGATCAGGGACAATTAGGTACTAGTAGTCCTGCAACTCAAAATGTTCCCACAAAAATGGGAACTTCTAACGATTGGAACACAGTAGCTGCAGGCTGGGGTCATACAGTTGCTCTAAAAACCGATGGTTCTTTATGGGCTTGGGGATATGGTGGCTTAGGACAAATCGGAAATGGTACATATACCACTAATTTTAACCCTCCACAACAAATTGGAGTAGCAAAGAACTGGCAAACTATTGTAACCGGACACGGTTATACAGTTGCTTTAAAAACGGATGGAACCTTATGGGCTTGGGGAAACAATTTTTCCGGGCAATTAGGTAATGGTACCACATTTGACAAAAACATTCCCACGCAAGTAGGAACAGCTAGCGATTGGCAAACTGTAGTGGCAGGAATGCATCACACAGTTGCTTTGAAAAAAGATGGTACTTTGTGGGCTTGGGGTAAAAATACATTAGGCGAACTTGGCGATGGCACAACAACAAATAGTCGCTCACCAAAACAAATAGGAACAGCAACCGATTGGAAAACAATAGCTGCGGGTAGTGATCATACAATTGCTATCAAAACAGATGGTACTTTATGGATCTGGGGTGATAACACTTCTGGAGCATTAGGAGATGGTACAACAGTTAGTAAAAATGTTCCGACACAAATAGGGACATCAACAGATTGGAAAACTCTAAACGGTGGAGTAAATTATACAATGGCTGTAAAAACAGACGGCTCTTTGTGGGCTTGGGGGAATAATTCTGATGGAGAATTCGGTAATGGTACAAAAATCAATAGTCTTATTCCTGTACAAATAGGAACTGAAAGCAATTGGCAAATTATTGACGGAGGTGCTATCCATACAGTTGCCCTAAAATCTGATGAAAGTTTATGGACTTGGGGAAGCAATTCCTTAGGTCAATTAGGTGATGGCACATCTGCTGATAAAAACATTCCTACTCTTTTAAATTGTCTTGGTTCATTGATCGTAAAGGCAAGTCAAAGCAATGTTACATGTTCTGGTGACATAACTGGCTCAGCTTCGATAACAGATGTTTCGGGCGGTACAGCTCCATATACTTACCTTTGGTCTAATGGAAAAACAACTTCTTCTATTACTGGGTTGACCGCTGGTGAATACTCTTGTACAGTAACAGATGCTGCTTCATTATCAATCACAAAAGCTTTTACTATTATACAACCAACACTACCTGTTGCAACTGTAACAGTTTCAAACGCAGTCTGTAACGATAATAGTGGAACTCTAACTGTTAGCACAACTGGGGAAACACAAACATATCAATATGCGATTTCACCGGATTTTATTTATCAAAATTCAAATCTATTTACTGATTTATCACCGGGAAATTATATCGTAAATACGAGAAATACCAATGGATGTATAACCTCGAATACTATAACAATAACTGCAGGTAATCCATTTCCTCCAACTGCTAATGCACAAACGTTGAATAATAATGCTACAGTTGCAGATTTAAAAGCTAATGGAAGTAATCTAAAATGGTTTAGCGTTCCCGCGGGAGGAACTGCTTTAAGTTTATCAACTGTATTACAAACTGGTAAATATTATGTTTCACAAACAGTTGACGTATGTGAAAGTTTAAGGACTTTAGTCGATGTAACAATTATAAAGACTTCAGGAAATGAACAAATACCAACAAATGGTTTGGTTGCTTATTATCCTTTTAATGGAAATGCAAATGATATTAGCGGTAATGGATCAAATGGAACTGTTACAGCCGCTACTTTAACATCAGACAGATTTGGAAATAGCAATAATGCCTATAGTTTTGATGGTGTAAACAGCTATATTGATGCTGCTATACCAAATATTCCTAAAAACAATGCTGCGAGAACAATTTCAGGATGGTTTAAAACAAACGATACTTTTTCTGATCCGAATAAATATGACGCATCTATTTTTAATTATGGCACTTTGGCTAAATTACAAAGACTTTCCCTTTCTGTTTATCGAAAAGGTTATCTTGACCTGATAAGCGGAACTACTTCTTCTACTGACGATTTTTATGTAGATAATTTTGATTACGCTAATAATAGTTGGTATTTTTTTACGGTTACTTATGACGGAACTAAACTTTCGATATATGTAAATGGCAAATATGTTGATCAAAAAGCGGTGAGTTTAAATACTATTGGAAACATCTTTAGAATTGGTGAAAGAATTTCAGGAGATATTGTAAAGGAAGGCTTTAAAGGAACAATAGACGATATTGCTATTTGGAATCGTGTATTGACTCCAGAAGAAATTTCAGCTTTGTATACACCAGTTAATACAACTAATTATACATTAATTCCTGATCCAAATTTTGAGAAAAAATTAATTGATTTAGGTATTGATTCTGGTACTGTTGATGGAAAAGTACTTACTTCTAATATAGCTTCGGTGACAACTCTTGATGTTACTTCATCGTCAATTAGCGATTTATCGGGAATCGAAGATTTTAAAAATTTAGATGCTTTATACTTTAGTTCAAATTTATTAACGAGTGTTGATCTTTCAAAAAACAATAAATTATTTCTTTTTTTTGGTAGAGATAATAAACTGACATCAATTAAACTTCCCGAAACTAATCAATTGTATCATATTCATTTAGACCGTAATAATTTAGCAGCTCTGGACGTTTCAAAATGCGATTCACTAAGAAATTTAAGTGCTGAAGACAACCAAATAACAAATATTAATCTCTCCAGGAGTAAAGATTTAGAGACCTTGTTTTTAGATCGAAATAAGCTTACATCGCTTGATATTTCTAAAAATACTGTTTTAAAAACTGTTTGGTGTGGCGAAAATCAATTATCATCTGTTGTTCTTCCGGAAAGTGATAATTTGGATGTTTTATATCTAAATGCTAATAATTTTACATCTCTTGATGTTTCAAGATATACAACTTTAAAAGAATTTGTTTGCTCAACAAATGAATTAACAGAAATAGATATATCGAATAATAAAGCGTTAACTTATTTCCATTGTCAGGAAAATAAACTGACAAATATTAATGTATCTAATAATACAGCATTAACAAGCTTCTTTTGTTATGAAAATCAATTAACAACTATAAATGTTGCTCAAAATAAGGCATTAACAGCTTTTTGGTGTTATGGTAATAAATTAACGAATCTTGATGTTTCTAAAAACACAGTTCTGGCAAAATTAACCTGCCACCGAAATAACCTTACTGCTTTAAATATTAAAAATGGTAATAATAAAAATTTAAATATTTATACTTACGGCTTCACAAACAATCCGAATTTAACTTGCATTCAGGTTGATGATGTTGCGTATTCAAATGCAAATTGGGCTGACAAAAAAGATGCTACAGCAAACTATAGTTCAGATTGCGTTCCATCTTTCGTTACAATTCCGGATCAAAATTTTGAACAAAAATTAATTGATTTAGGAATAGATACAGATGGTTTAAATGGAAAAATTACAGCTGCAAACATAAGTGGTATAACTGTTTTAGACCTTTCTAACAGCAATATTTCTAATTTGTCAGGTATTGAAAATTTCACTTCATTGACATATCTGGATGTGAGTAATAATCAACTTAAAACTTTAGATGTAAGTAACAATGGTCTTTTAGAAACATTAAATGCTTCTTCAAACCAACTTACCACTTTAGATTTATCTGAAAATACAAAACTTACAATTGTTTATGTAGCCAATAATCCTCTGGTATCATTAAACTTACGAAACGGCAATAACAGAAACTTCATTCTGCCAACACAAACCGGTAAAAATGCAGCATCTGGTTTATATACAAGTTTTTTAGGGCTTACAACCCTTAGTTGTATTCAGGTTGATGATGCAGATTATTCGAATGCTAATTGGTCAAATATTAAAGAATCAACAACTACTTATTCTAATACTTGTAAAACATTAGGCATTGATGATACTGTTTTTACCAAAGCCACAATTTATCCAAATCCAACTAATGGAGAAGTAAACATTAGCAATATCATTTTAGAGAAAGCAAATGTTTATAATGAACTAGGGCAATTAGTAAAAACATTTACTTTAGATTCGAACAACACAAATAATACAATCAATTTATCAGGATTACCAAAAGGTGTTTACTACATCTATTTAATCAATCAGGATGCGGCTTCGGCTAAGAAGGTTATTGTAGAATAATTAAATTCTTTAAGCTAAAAAAAGTCTCACTTTCATTTACTTGAAAATGGGACTTTTTTACTTTAATATCTTATAAGCTAACATTTCTTATCTATAGTTTACATCTGATTTACCTTTAAATCAACACGTTAAGCACAAACAAAAAGACATAGAATTATTTATTTTTTAATACGGGTTCCCGTAATAAAACCCCAATTGTAATTCGTATTCTTGTATTTCCAAAACCATAAATGTAATCTATGAAAACAAAACTACTCTTGTTGCTATTAATAGCAAATTTTTCTTTTTATGCGCAGACCAATTTAGTTCCAAATGGAAACTTTGAAATTTGGTCTTCATCCTCGCAGCCAGACAACTGGTATCGTTATTTTAATGGCTTGGTTTCTCAGAGCACAACAGCTCAAAATGGTTCATCAAGTGTCGATGTAAGCATTGTTACCGGAACTTTCAATTACATTAACAGCGAATATTTTCCTGTTACGGCAAATAAAACCTATCGTGTAACTTTGTACCATAAGATTTTAAGAGGAGCTTTGTATTCTGTTGATTTGAGTTTATACCATAAACCAAGTACTTTCAAAGAAGAAATAATTAAAAAATCTGATGTTACTTTTTCTAATACAGAATGGAGAAAAATTGAATTTGATTATACCCCAACTGTTTCAGAAAACATTGAAGTAGATATCTACGCTAACGGCTCTGTAAATTCTGAAGTTTTAATTGACAATGTTTCTGTTGTAGATGTTGCTGATATTCCTTTGCAATATACTTTGATTCCAGATATTGAATTCGAAAAAAAATTAATCTCTTTAGGTATTGACAGCGGTGCAATAGATGGAAAAGTATTAACATCTAAAATTCAAACCGTTAAAACATTAACAGTCGATACCAGAGTGGTTTCTGATTTAACAGGAATTCAGGATTTTACAGCTTTAGAAACATTGTCTGCAACTGGAGGCAATTATTATTATCCTACTGCAGAAGCTGATGGTTTATTAAAAACATTAGATGTCTCTAAAAACACTAACTTAATTTCTTTAAATTGTTCCATAAATAAATTGACCAGTTTAGATGTTTCTAATAATAAAAAATTAACAACATTAAATTGCGGAGAAAATAAAATAGCTGCAATTAACATAACTAACAACCCTAATTTACAAACATTATCATTAGATAACACTTTAATCGATACAATTGACATTTCAAAACATCTGGCGTTAACAACATTTACTTGTTCAGGTACAAAAGTAACTTCTTTTGATGTTAGTAAAAATACAGGATTACGTCTTTTAAACGTAAGCAATAACAAATTAACTACTATAGATGTCTCTAAAAATACAAATCTATACACCTTATATTGTGACTCTAATTCATTAACGTCAATTGATGTCTCAAAAAACCTGAATTTACTTCAGCTTAACTGTTTTATAAATCCATTGACAACTCTTGATTTGTCTAATAATATTTTATTAGATCGTGTTGATTTTTCTGATACTGAAATAGCAAATATAGATCTTACAAAAAACAGCAATTTAACAGCAATTTCTTGTGGAACAAACAAGCTAACAAGCATTGATGTCTCTAAAAATTTAAAATTAAATTATTTTAATTGCAACTGGGGTCAGATTAAAATACTGGATTTATCTAAAAACATTAATTTAACTACAGTGATTTGTCAATACACTACCACATTAAGTGAAATAAACTTAAAAAACGGTAACAATACCAAAATTACAACTATAAATTTAATAGGAAATCCAAGTTTATATTGCGTACAAGTTGACGATGTAAATTATTCAACACAAAACTGGACAAAAAAAGACGAATATGTAGATTATACAGCAGGAGCATGCCCTACACCATTATATACACTTATTCCCGATATTGAGTTTGAAAAATTATTAATAGCAAAAGGAATTGACGGTGTTGAAGATGGTAAAGTACTAACCAATAAAATTGCAAAAATTAAAGTATTAAATTTAAGCAATACAAGTGCCAAATATAAAATTGAAAACTTAACAGGAATTGAGGATTTTGAAGCATTAGAAGAATTAAAATTTCCTAATAACTACGAAGCTAATGTAGCAACTGTAAACCTTTCCAAAAATCAATTCTTAAAAAAATTAGATTGCAGACAATCTGGTATTACAACTTTGGATGTTACTAAAAATACCGCTCTAACAGACCTAAACTGTTATGGCAACAAATTAACGAGTTTAGATGTTTCTAAAAACAGCGCCTTAATAAACCTTGACTGTTCTTATAATAGATTAACAGCTTTAGATGTCACTAATAATTTAAATCTTAAAAGCCTGTCTTGTTCTGCTTCTAATAAAGAGGGTGTATATAGTCTACAACAAGGCTTATTAACAAGTTTAGATGTTTCAAAAAATAGTACATTAGAGGTTTTAAATTGCAGTATGAATGAAAATCTTACTGGACTTGATGTATCTAAAAACGTCAATCTAACATCAATTAACGTTAGCAGTAATAAACTGACTTCTGTTGACTTTTCTGCCAATAAACTTTTAAAAAGTATTTCTTGTGAAAGTAATCAGATAACAAGTTTAGATCTTTCAAAGTTCCCGGCTTTAGAGTCTCTAATGTGTGGTAATAATCAATTAACAAATTTAGATGTTTCAAAAAATCCTTTATTAGGAACTCTTTACTGCAATAGCAATAAACTAACTAGTTTGGACTTATCTGCAAATCCAAATTTAAAGCAGCTTTTATGCAGCAGTAACAATTTGACCAAATTAAATTTAAAAAATGGAGGTAACACAAAAATTAACGGAAGCATACCCAGCACCTTTATGAACAATCCAAATTTAACTTGTATAACAGTTGATGATGTTGCCTATTCTAATAAAACCTGGTCTACTTATAAAGATGCAACTGCGAGTTACAATACAGAATGCGGTTTTAGTTTACCTGCAACAAATTTCACTATTGAATCAAAAGGAGAATCTTGTCTTAATGAGAATAATGGAGAAATTAATATAACTGCAATTGCACAATTCCCATATGCTGCCAATATTAATGGAAAAGCAAACGCATTTACAAATAATAGCTTAAAAGTTAGCAACCTTACACCTGGAACCTATACAATTATTATAACAATTCCGGGAGAAGTATATGAACAAACTTTTACCCTTGCAATCGCAAAAGCAACAACTGTTGCCGGAATATCTAAGATTACATCCAAAACTGTTGATGTAGAAATCACCCAAGGAACCGCCCCATTTACAGTTTTTGTAGATGGTACAGAACAGTTTCAAACTAATGATGCTGCATTTTCTATAGATGTCAATAAAGATGCATTGGTAGAAGTAGCAACAGCAAAAGCCTGCGAAGGTACTTTTTCTAAAAAAGTAAGTATTTTGGAAGTTGGAGGTGTTTTATCAGCATATCCAAACCCAACTTCTGGAAAGTTTGAAATTGAAATTCCAACGAGCAAAAATGAAGTTAAAATAGAATTATACAATTTTGGAGGTCAATTAGTTTCAACTAAAAACTACAACATCGAAAATGGAAAAGCACAATTAAATCTGGAAAATCAACCTTCAGGAATTTATGCAGCCAAAATCTATTTAGAAACTCCGGAATACATTAAAATTATAAAAAAATAAAAATGAAGAATTTTATATACTTATCAATCATTAGTTTGCTTGTTTCAGCTTGTGGTGGCGGAAGCGATGACCCTGAAACTCCTCAAAATGAAGCACCAACTGCACCCACTTTGGTTGCTCCAACAGATAATAAATTATGTGTAGACAATACTGTTAACTTTCAATGGAACGCTTCTACAGATGCTAATAGTGACGCTATAACATATCATATTGAGGTATCGAAAGATAATTCATTCTCTCAAATTGTAAAAACAGTTGATGTTGCAACAAATAATACATCTATCCCATTAGAGAAAAATACAGCTTATTACTGGAGAATAAAAGCAACTGACAGCAAAGGTTTGTCAAGCATTTCTTCATCCACTTTTAAACTTTATACTTCTGGTGAAGCTGTAATTAATCATTTGCCTTTTGCCCCGGAATTGGTTGAACCATCTATAAATATTGCATTAACTACAGCAACTGCCAATTTACAGTGGAAAGCTACGGATGTTGACGCTACAGATGTTCTAACTTATGATGTGTATTTTGGAACAACAAATCCTCCTACAGCAAAAGTAAGTGAGAATGCAAGTTCAACCTCATATGCAGTTACGCTTGAAGCTAAAAAGGAATATTTCTGGAAAGTTGTTGTAAAAGATAATAAAGGAGGAGAAACTATTGGTCAGGTTTGGAAGTTTAAAACCAACTAACCATTACAATTACAAACTAAAAATCCCATTTTCATGAATTTGAAAATGGGATTTTTTTGTTTTAAATTTCTCTACAAAATATCTTCGCAAGTAAAAACATCTTTTAAACGAACACCTTTTTCGGTATGTTCAACCGTTATTATCTGATTGTGTGCATCGTGTTCCAGAAATAAATAGTAATTATTATCTGCAGCTGCGTTCAGGAATTTCGATTTTTCAGGCATTGTCAACAAAGGTCTTGTGTCGTAACCCATTACATACGGTAACGGAATATGGCCGGCTGTTGCCAATAAATCGGCACAAAAAACTATTGTTTTGTCTTTGTATTTTATATGCGGAATCATTTGTTTTTCGGTATGGCCATCAACGTAAAAAATATCAAATCCCAATTCTTTTGAATGTCCAAAATCAGCATTTGGTCTTTCAATAAAATTCAATTGTCCACTTTCCTGCATTGGCAAAATATTCTCTGATAAAAAAGAAGCCTTTTCACGGGCATTTGGTTTTGTTGCCCATTCCCAATGATTTTGGTTGCTCCAATATTTAGCGTTTTTAAAAGCGAGTTCATATCCGGTTTTATCCGAATTCCATTGAACGCTTCCTCCACAATGGTCAAAATGCAAATGTGTCATAAAAACATCTGTAATGTCATCCCTGTGAAAACCATATTTTGCTAAAGATTTATCTATAGAATGCGAACCCCAAAGCGAGTAATATCCAAAAAACTTTTCAGATTGTTTGTTTCCCATTCCGGTATCAATCAAAATCAGGCGATTTCCGTCTTCAATAAGCAAACATCTCGCTGCAATATCAATTAAGTTATTCGTATCGGCAGGATTGGTTTTGTTCCAAATTGTTTTTGGTACAACACCAAACATAGCACCACCATCTAATTTAAAATTTCCGGATTCTATTGGGTAAAGTTTCATAAGAGTATATTTCTAATTGAAAAACAAAACTAGCAATTACAATTTCGTTATGCTAAAATATTCCATTTAAAAAAACTCCAAACGCTATTCTAAAGTAATAGAAGAACTTCCCATAATTTCTTGTTTGTCAAAAAAGTTGACAAAATAAGTTCCTTTTTGAAAATCATAATCATAAGAATTTAAAACTCCATAAACATTTGCTGGTTTTCCCTGAAAATCTACCGCGACAATAAAACTGTAAACAAGTGCTTTATCATTGTCAAATTCAACTAATTTATTTTCGCCAAGAACTTTGTTTTTCTGATCTAAAACCTGAACATAAAAAACCCTTTTTCCTGTTTTGGCTGCAGAATTTCCGTTAACAGAAAAACTTACTTTAAGTTTATCCGTGTTTTTAGCTTTGTCCGTTTCAAGCTCTTTTCCAGATTTTTTTTCACGAAGAGCTACCACTTTAAATCCATTGACCGATAATTTTGAAGCATCTTTTAAAATTGATTCTAACTTTCTTTGTTTAGAAATTAAAGTATCATTTTCAGCTTTTTGCTTGTACATTACAACATTCTGACTCTCAATTTCGGTTAATAAATTTTTATTCTGAGATTTTAGATTTGAAATTTCTACAATCTTAGATTCTAACGAAGTTTTTAAATCCGATAATTGCTTACGATAAACCTCTATTTGTAAAGTAGATGGATTCCTGGAAATTTTTAGAATTTCGATTAAGTTTTCTACTTTTATTTTTTCCAGCTCCAATTCCTGAGATAAAGCTGTTTTTTCAAGAATAGCTACATCGTAAGCTAATTTTAAAGTATTTAAAGAATCTAAAATATTCTTTTGCGCAAGCGCTTCAAGGCTCAATCTTAGAGCTTCATCACTTCTTCTTTTTATAGGTTTCTCTACAGTATCATATGATTCTTTACTTAAAATAAAGAGTGTAGACCCTAGCCCAAAAACTAAGAAGATTGCCAAAATAACTCTAAACCAATTGTTTTTATTCTGTTTCTTCATAATTACTCACAATTTTCTGCAAAAATACCCTATAATTAACAACCTACAATGCGTATAAATACCCATTTTTAACATTTTATCAGAATAATTGATATGTAAATCTTACAAAAGCATCATTTTTTTCTCTTTTTCACAATTTTTAAAAAATAAATGAAAATATCTCTTGAGAACAAATTGAATTTCACAAAATAACTATTATCTATTTTAACATTTGTTATAATAATGTGAAGCGTTATGGAAAAAGGTTTTTAAGTCGTATCTTTGCAGATAATTTAATTTCAACATTGAAATACAGCACTTTAAAATGTAATAAATTCATTACCATTTTTAAATGCAAATTAAAATGAAGGAAAAACAAATACCATAAACAATGATAAAAGTTTCTGATACAGCCAAAAAGAAAATCATCGACCTGATGAGTGATGATGGTTTTGATGCCGCTCACGATTACGTACGCGTAGGTGTGAAAAGCGGTGGATGCTCTGGTTTGTCATATGATTTAAAATTTGATAAAACCAAAGGCGACGACGATAAAATATTTGTAGACAACGACATAACAATTGCAGTTGAAAAAAAATCATTTCTATATTTAGCCGGAACAATTCTGGAATTTTCAGGAGGGTTAAACGGAAAAGGATTTGTATTTAATAATCCAAATGCAAGCAGAACTTGTGGTTGCGGTGAATCTTTTTCACTATAAATTAAAAGAATCTAAGCACAAATTTAAACGATTTGAATTTCTTTTTAAAGCGTTTTAAAAAACTAAAAAATGTCAAAATATACTGAAGACGATTTAAAAATCGAACTCGAAACCAAAGAATACGAATACGGATTTTATACTAATATTGAGTCTGAGACTTTTCCTATTGGTTTAAACGAAGATATCGTAAGAGCTATTTCTCTTAAAAAAGAAGAGCCGCAATGGATGACCGACTGGCGCATCGAGGCTTTTCGTGCCTGGAAAGAAATGATCGAACCGGAATGGGCAAATGTTCATTATGAAAAACCTGACTTTCAGGCGATTTCATATTATTCTGCTCCAAAACAAGTAGATCCTTCAAAAACATTAGACGATGTAGATCCTGAGCTTTTAGAAATGTACAAAAAGTTAGGTATCTCTGTCGATGAACAAAAAATGATGAACAATGTCGCTATGGATATTGTTGTCGATTCTGTTTCTGTGGCAACTACTTTCAAGAAAACTTTGGGAGAAAAAGGAATTATTTTCTGTCCAATTTCTGAAGCAATAAAAGAACATCCGGAATTGGTTCGTAAATATTTAGGGACTGTTGTACCTCAAAAAGACAATTTCTACGCAGCATTAAACTCAGCAGTTTTCTCTGACGGAAGTTTCTGTTATATTCCAAAAGGCGTTCGTTGTCCAATGGAACTTTCAACTTATTTCAGAATCAATCAGGCAGGAACAGGACAATTCGAAAGAACGCTTGTTATTGCAGATGCAGGAAGTTACGTTTCTTACCTTGAAGGTTGTACTGCTCCAAGTCGTGACGAAAATCAATTGCACGCTGCTGTGGTTGAATTAATCGCTTTGGATGATGCAGAAATTAAATATTCTACCGTTCAAAACTGGTTCCCAGGAAACAAAGAAGGAAAAGGTGGAGTTTACAATTTCGTAACCAAAAGAGGTTTATGCGAAACAAACGCTAAAATTTCATGGACACAAGTTGAAACAGGTTCTGCTGTAACCTGGAAATATCCT
>Ga0247738_10000568_pt1 | contig 13968 bp, 15 predicted proteins | sample UWRJL013104B2_FD_180936 | JGI IMG/M metagenome (GOLD analysis project Ga0247738, IMG submission 180936) | Plant litter microbial communities from Arlington Agricultural Research Station in Wisconsin, United States - UWRJ-L013-104B-2 | ecosystem: Environmental > Terrestrial > Plant litter >...
GCCTTTTACGAGGATTTCCTCGGCTTCCCGCTGGCCGCGACCTATTGCGAGAAGGATGAGCTGTTCGGCAAGGAGCGCACCTATTGCCACCTCTTCTTCGAGATGGGCGATGGCGGAGCGCTCGCTTTTTTCCAGTTTGCCGATCCCGAGGATGAAGCGCTGTTCGTGCCCGATATTCCGGCCACGCCCTTCGTTCACATCGCGCTGCATGTGAACCCCGAGCAGCAGGCCGAGATCGAACGCCGCATCGCCGCGCGCGGCCTCACGCCGCCGAGCACCTACACGCTGGAACATGGCTATTGTCGCTCGGTCTATGTGGTCGATCCTAATGGCATGACCGTCGAGTTTACCTGCGACGACCCCAAGGCGCTCGACCCTGCCGTCGATGCCGATCGCCGCGCGAAGGCGCATGGCGAGCTCAAGCGGTGGCTGGCAGGGGATTGGCACAATAATAATCCCTACCGGTCCGACGCGAACGCGCACGCCTGAGAGCGGACGCGACCCAGAAAAGCACCGTTCGCCCTGAGCCTGTCAAAGGCCATTCCGCCTTCCTCGCTGGAAGGAGGAGGCTTCGACAGGCCGGGGGAAGGACGGCATCAGGAAGAGGATTGCCCATGCTGCTGCCCACCTGTCTTGTCGGTTCCTATACCCAGCCGGATTGGCTCATCGACAAGGTGAAGCTTGCCGGTCGCTTTCCGCCCCGCGTGCGCGCCACCGAGCTGTGGCGCGTGGACGAGCCGTGGCGCGAGCAGGCTTTTGACGATGCGACGATCCTCGCGATCCGTGATCAGGAACGGGCGGGGCTCGACATCATCACCGATGGCGAGATGCGCCGCGAGAGCTATTCCAACCGTTTCGCCACGGCGCTGGAAGGTGTCGATCTCGACAATCCCGGCGTTGCGCTCGATCGCTCGGGCGAGCCTAATCCGGTGCCGCGTGTCACCGGCCGGATCCGCCGCAAACATGCCGTCGAGACGCGCGATGTCCAGTTCCTGCGCGCCAATACCGACCGGATGATCAAGATCACTGTCCCCGGCCCGTTCACGATGAGCCAGCAGGCGCAGAACGATTTTTATGAGGACGAGGCGGAGATGGCGATGGACTATGCCGTTGCCGTCAATGCCGAGATCAAGGACCTGTTCGCGGCAGGCGCCGACATCGTCCAGATCGACGAGCCCTATATGCAGGCGCGTCCGGAAAAGGCCCGCAAATTTGGCCTCGCTGCGGTCAAGCGGGCGCTGGAAGGCGTCGAGGGCCGCACGGCGCTGCACATCTGCTTCGGTTATGCCGCGCTGATCCACGAGCGGCCCGAGGGCTATAATTTCCTGCCTGAGCTGGCCGACACGACGCTGGATGACATCAGCATCGAGACGGCTCAGTCCGATCTCGACTGCGCGATCCTCGCCAAGCTGCCCGGCAAGACCATCATCCTTGGCGTGCTCGATCTCTCGACGCATGAGATCGAGACGCCCGAGATTGTCGCCGCGCGCATCCGCAAGGCGCTGCCTTATGTGCCCGCCGAGAAGCTGGTTATCGCGCCGGACTGCGGCCTTAAATATCTGCCGCGCGAGGTCGCCTTCGGGAAGATGAAGGCAATGGCCGAAGGTGCCGCGATCGTCCGTGCCGAACTGGCATGAGCGCGGGGCGCTTCCTCACCACGCATGTCGGCAGCCTGCCGCGCGCGGAGGATCTCGTCGCGCTCATGTTCGCAAAGGAAGATGGCGAGGCGGTCGATGAGGCAGCGCTGGCCGCGCGGATCGCGCAGGCGGTGCGCGATGTGGTGGCGAAGCAGGCGGAGGCGGGCATCGACATCGTCAATGATGGCGAACAGTCCAAGCCCAGCTATGCCACCTATATCAAGGATCGGCTCAACGGCTTTGGCGGCACGGGCAACAGCTATGTCTTCCAGGATCTGGAGGACTATCCCGGCGCCAAGAACCGCACTTTGGGCGATGAGGGCCGCAAGCACCGCAAGACCCCGGCCTGCAATTCGGCCATTTCGGTCAAGGACATGGACGCGGTTCATCTCGACGCCGCGAATTTGAACGGCGCACTCGCGGCCCATCCGGGGCGGCAGGCGTTCATGAGCGCGGCCTCGCCGGGCGTCACGGCGCTCTTCTTCCGGAATGACTTTTATGCGCGCGACGAAGACTATCTCTTCGCCCTCGCCGAGGGCCTGCGGCATGAATATGAGGCCATTGCTGCTGCTGGCATCATCCTCCAGATCGACTGCCCGGATCTTGCCATGGGGCGGCACACCCAGTTTCGCGAGCTAAGCCTCAGCCAGTTTCGCGACCGCATGATGCTCAATATCGAGGCGCTCAATCGCGCCACCGCGAACATTCCCGAGAGCCAGTTGCGCATGCACATGTGCTGGGGCAATTATCCCGGGCCGCATCATTGCGACGTGCCGTTCCGCGATATTATCGATCTGGTCTGGCGCGCCCGACCCCATGCGATCCAGTTCGAGGCGGCCAATCCGCGCCATGCCCATGAATATGAGATGTTCCGCGAGACCGGGCTGCCGGAGGGTAAAGTGCTCATCCCCGGCGTGATCGAGCCGCAGTCCACCTATATCGAGCATCCCGAGCTGATCGCGCAGCGCATCGGACGCTATGCGGACCTTGTCGGGCGCGACTCCGTGCAGGCCGGTGTCGATTGCGGCTTTTCGATCCATGTCGGCACGGCGGGCGTCGATCCCAATGTCATCTGGGCCAAGATGGCCGCGCTGGCGCAGGGCGCGGAGATTGCCTCGAAGCGCTACTGGTCCTGAAAGTTCGGGCCGAGGCAGAAGTCCCGCAGCGCTCGTGCATCATGATAGGCATTATGCGGGGTCTTGCTGTTCACTGCGGCGCTGAAGCCTGCGCCGTTGATGAGCTGGAACTTCATGCCGTTAATGCCGATCATCTGGCCCGGCGCGGTCACCAGAAGCTGGCAGAAATGCCCCAGATCTTCCGGCCAGTCGGCGACGATCACCGGATCGGGATCATGCGCCAGATAGGCCTCGATATGCTGTGCGGCATGGACCCGGCTCAGCTGATAATCGACGCCGGGGGGCACGAAGCGCAGATAGGGGATGACATGCTGCTGCACCCAGCTGTGGACATGATCCGGCAGGGGCAGCGAGACATAGAATTCTTCATCGCCATGTTCGGGGATCAGCGCCAGGCTGATCAGCTCTCCGCCAAAGCCGTTGAACTCGGTGTCGAGGAAATATCGCAATTTTAGGGACGCTTTCGTCTGAGGGGGTGTGGCGGCTATGCCTTTGCGCACCTTGGCCGTAAAGCCTCCGTCTCATCCGCGCCCACAAACAACAGAAGGCGGCCATGCAGCCACGAATTTTCATTGGATCCGCCCAGGTGCCCGGCGGCGCGGAGCTGACGCTCTATCAGCGCGGCAAGGACTTCATGATCGTGCTCGAGCGTAATGAGTTGATGAGCAGCCGCATGAGCGGATCGGAAGAGGCGCTGGCCGACATGACCCTTCAGCGGCTGGGCGGCCGGGCGGGACTGCATCTGCTGATCGGCGGTTATGGCATGGGCTTCACCTTGCGCGCCGCGCTCGCTGCGCTGGATGCGACCGCGCAGGTCACGGTTGCGGAGCTTGTGCCGGAGATTATCGATTGGGCGCGCGGGCCGATGGCGGAACTGGCGGCGGGCTGCCTCGATGATCCGCGCGTGCACCTCGTTCATGACGATGTGGCGGATGTGATCGCCGGCAACCATGCGCGCTACGACGCGATCCTGCTCGATGTGGACAATGGCCCGGACGGGCTGGTGCGCCCCGACAATGACCGGCTTTATTCCGCGCAGGGCCTCTCCGTGGCCATGATGGCGCTGAGGCCCGGCGGCGTGCTGGCCATCTGGTCGGCGGGGCCGGATCAGGCCTTCACGCGGCTACTGTCGCGCACTGGCCATCGCGTCGACGAAGTGAAAGTCCGCGCGCGCAGCAACGGCAAGGGGCCGCAGCATGTCATCTGGTTCGTGACGAAGGCCGGCTGAGCAGCCAGCCTAAACCAGCTTATCCGCCGTGAACGGTGTCGAGCGAACCCGCTTGCCCGTCGCGGCGAAGATTGCATTGGCGATGGCCGGGATGACCGGCGGCAGCGAGGGTTCGCCAAGCCCGGTGGGTGGATTGTCCGAGATGACGAATTCCACCGCCACGTCGCGCGGCGCGAGGTCGATGCGGGCCAGCGGATATTGGTGGAAGTTGGTCGCTGTGATTGCGCCCTTGTCGACTGCCAGCGTGAGACCGGACAGGGCCTGCCCGACGCCATCGATCGCAGCGCCCTGCACCTGATGGAGCGCATTGACCGGATTGACGATCTGGCTGCCGACATCGACGGCGATATAGACCTTGTCGACCGCGACCTTGCCCGCCGCCGAGACGGTCACGTCCACGATCTCGGCGAAATAGCCGCCATGGCTCAGATAGAAGGCGAAACCGCGACCCTTGCCCGGCGCTGAACCCTTCGATCCGGTCCATTTCGCCATGGCGAGCACCTTGTTAATGACGCCCTTGGCGCGCGCCGTATTGAACGGCGGTGACATGAAACCACCGCCGCCGGGCACGATCCTGTCCTCGCCAACCGTCCGCAGCATGAAGGTGGGCAGATCGACGCCCGCCGCCACGGCAACCTCATCGAGGAAGCTCTGGTAGACGAAAGCGAACGCATTGGAGCCGGGTGCGCGCATCCAGCTCGTCGGCACGTTGCTGGCGATATAGGTCGCGCCGAGCAGCGCATCATTGACGAATTGCACCGGAAATTCGGTCGCGGGCAGGTCGGCAGCGGTGCTCGCGCGGCCATTGGCGCCGGATGTCACATAATGGCTCTTGAACGCGACGAGCTTGCCGCTCGCATCGAGCCCGGCAGTGAAATCATGCCAGCCGATCGCGCGGTAGAAATCATGTTGCAGGTCGTCGGTGCGATTGAAGATGAGCTTCACCGGCTTGCCCGGCAGTGCCTTGGCGAGTTGCGCTGCCATCAGCATATAATCGTTGCTCAGGCGCCGCCCGAAGCCGCCACCGCCGCGCAACATATGCAGCGTGATGTCTTCCTGCTTGAGGCCGGTCTGCCGCGTCACGAGGCCCAGACCAAGCCCCGGCCACTGGCTCGACGACCAGATCTCCAGTTTGCCGTCCTTGAACAGGGCCGTGCAGTTCTGCGGCTCGAGCGTCGCGTGGCTCAGATAAGGGTAGAAATATTGCGCTTTCACGGTCTTGGCCGCGCCGCCCAGCGCCGCGTCCACATCGCCCTTCTTGGCAACATTGCTTGTGGGCGCCTTGCTCAGCGCGTCCTTCGCGGCGGCTTCCAGGCTTGCTGAAGAAACCGCTTCCTGCTCGGCCTTCGACCATGTGATTCCGAGATCGGCACGGGCTTTGTTTGCGCTCCACCAGCTGTCCGCGATGACAGCGACCGCGTCATTGGCATTGCCCGGATTATTGCCGCTGTTGATCGCGATCACGTCGATAATGCCGGGCTTGCCTTTCACCTTATCGGCATTGAAGCTCGCCAGCGTGCCGCCGAATGCGGGGCAGATTTCGACGGCGGCATAGACCATGCCGGGCACATCGGTATCGACGCTGAAAATCGGCTCGCCCGCGACGATCTTTGGCGTGTCGACATGGCCCTTGGACTTGCCGATGATCTTGAACGCTGCGGCGTCCTTGAGTTTCACGGTCTTGAGGTCGGGCGCGGTCTGCCCGGCGGCACCGGCGGCGAGTTCGGCATAGGTGGCCGAGCGCTTGCTTGCGGCGTGCATGACCTTGCCGCTCGCCGTGGTCAGGCTCGCCGCATCGACGTTCCATTTGGCAGCGGCGGCACTGACGAGCATGGCCCGCGCCGCGGCGCCCGCCTGTCGCATCGGCAGGAAATTGGTGGGAACGGCCGTGCTGCCCACGGCGGCTTGTTGGCCATAGACCTTCTCGTTGACCAGCGTCTGCTCGATCCGGACCTGCGACCAGTCGACGTCCAGCTCCTCGGCGATCAGCATGGGCAGCGTCATACGAATGCCCTGGCCGACTTCCGGGTTCTTCGAGCCGATGGTGACGCTGTTGTCCGGATTGATCCGCACGAAGGCGGTCAGCACGGCATCCGGCTTGCCGGGCGCCGTCGCGGCGAGAGCGATCTTCGCGTCGAACATGAGCACGGTGCCGCCGACAAGGCTGGCCTTGAGGATTGAGCGCCTGTCGAGGGTGGTGGACGCGTTCATATTGCGGCGGTCTCCGCCGGCAGGCCTGCTGCCTGACGGATGGCAGCGCGGATGCGCAAATAAGTCGCGCAGCGGCAGATATTGCCGCTCATCGCCGCGTCAATCTGTTCGGCGCTCGGCTTGGGTGTCTTGGTCAGCAGTGCCGTCGCGCTCATGATCTGCCCGCCCTGGCAATAGCCGCATTGGGGCACGTCGATGGCGACCCACGCATCGCTGACCTTCTTGCCGACCGGCGTGGTCGCAATATGTTCGATGGTGGTGATCGGCTTGCCCGCCGCCTGCCGAATCGGCGTGATGCAACTGCGCGTCGCCACGCCATTGATATGCACCGTGCAGGCGCCGCACAGTCCCATGCCGCATCCGAACTTCGTGCCCGGCATTTTCAGGTCTTCGCGTAGCGCCCAGAGCAGCGGCTTGTCCGGATCGGCGTCGACCGTGCGCTCTTTGCCGTTGACGGATAGCACCGTTGCCATGCTTCATCTCCTCATTGCGTGCGCCGGGCGCCAGTGTTGCAACACATGCAGATGCCATCCCTTTGTTGTCAACGTCCGGCCAGTCACAATATGGAGCAGTGCGGCAAATGCATGACAGCGTTGGCCAAAGCTAGGCAAATGGGACGAAGGCATGAGCGACATTGATGACATCGTCTCGGCGGCGCGGGCCTGGAGCGGGCAGCGCCTTGCGCTCGCGACGGTGATCGAGAGCTGGGGCTCTGCACCGCGCCAGCAAGGTGGCCATATGCTGATCGCGCGCGATGGGCGATTTGCTGGCTCGATATCGGGCGGATGCGTCGAGTATGATATTTTCGCCGCCGCCGAGCAGGTGATGGCCGGCGGCGCTGCGACGCTGCATCGTTATGGCGATGACGGCGCGGGGCCGTGGGAGCCGAGCCTCCCGTGCGGCGGCGAAGTCGTGATCTTGGTGCAGCCGGTCGGCCCGCATGGCTTTCCGCTTGCCTTGTTCGATGCGATTGCGGCCGCGCATCAGGCTGGCCAGTCCATTGCGCTGTCTACCGATCTGGCCACCGGCGTTACGGCGCTGGGCGAGGCGCCGGGCGCGTTCGTCAATGTCTATGCACCGGCACGGCGTCTGCTGATTGTCGGCGCGGTGCAGATCGCCCAGTCGCTCGCCGCCATCGCGCGCACGATAGGCTTCGATGTGACTGTGAACGATCCGCGCGAACGCTTTCTCTCGGCCGAGCGATTCCCCGGCGTGGCGTTGGTCGATGCATGGCCGGACGAGGCGGTGCGCGCGTTCGCGCCCAATCGCAATTGTGCGGTCGTGACGCTGAGCCATGACACGAAGATCGACGATCCCGCGCTCGCGACAGCGCTGGCCTATCCCACCGGCTATGTCGGCGCTTTGGGTTCGCGAGCCAATCAGGTGCGGAGGCTTGAGCGGCTGGGCGGACTGGGGATCAGCGCAGAAAATCTCGCGCGCATCGATGGCCCGGCGGGCGTCGCCATTGGCGGGGTTGGGCCGCAGGAAATTGCGCTCTCTATCGCGGCCGGCATGGTAAGCGGCCTTCATGGCAAATCTTAAGGGCCTCGCTGTCGCCTTGCTCGCGGCAGGCCGTTCGGCGCGCTTCGGGCAGGCGGACAAGCTCGCCGCATTGCTGGGTGACAAGCCGTTGATCGAATGGGCGGCGGGTGCTGGCCGGTCGATAAATGCTGCGCAGCATTTTGTCGTGATGGGGCCGGATTTTCCGCAGCAATATTGTCAGGCGGGCTACCGCCAGCTGGTCAACGATACGCCCGATCGCGGCCTTGCCTCGTCGCTGCGCATCGCCGCGCTTCATGCGCAGGAGAGCGGCGCATCGGCTTTGCTGATCCTGCTTGGTGACATGCCGCTGGTCCGCGCCAACCACCTGACGGCGCTCATCGCGGCCTTCGCAGAGGACCGCTCCCGACCCGTGTTCAGCCGCGCATCCGGTGGCGCGCCCCAGCCGCCCGCGATCTTCCCCGCAGCGCTGTTCCCGGCCATGGGCGCCCTCTCCGGCGAAAGCGGCGCCCGCGCCCTCGCGCGCGGCGCAGCCTTCGTGGAAGCGCCCGCCGACAGCCTCGTCGATGTCGATACCCGCGCCGACCTTGCGCTATGTGCACAGTTGATCGGCACCAGCGCGCACTGAAGCGCGCTGGTTTTGTGTCAGAGCTTGCTCGTCAGCTCCGGGACGATCTGGAAGAGATCGCCGACCAGGCCGATATCCGCCACGCCGAAAATCGGTGCGTCCTCGTCCTTGTTGATGGCGATGATCGTCTTTGAATCCTTCATGCCCGCAAGATGCTGGATCGCGCCCGAGATGCCGACCGCGAGATAAACTTCTGGTGCGACGATCTTGCCGGTCTGGCCGACTTGATAGTCATTGGGGACATAGCCGGCATCGACCGCGGCGCGGCTGGCGCCCACGGCGGCATTGAGCTTGTCGGCCAGCGGCTCGATCAGCGCGTGGAACTGCTCGCCGCTGCCCAGACCCCGGCCGCCGGAAATGATAACTTTGGCGCTGGTCAGCTCTGGCCGTCCGGAGACAGCGAGATCGGCCGAGACGAAGCTGGCCTGCCCGGTGCTCGCAGGGCCGCTCACGGCTTCGATTGCGCCCGATCCGCCTGTTGCTGCGGCCTTGGCAAAGGCTGTGCCGCGCACGGTAATGACGAGTTTGGCATCGCTGGTCTTGACCGTCGCGATGGCGTTGCCCGCGTAAATCGGCCGCGTGAAGCTGTCCGGGCCTTCCACCGAGAGAATGTCGCTGATCTGCATGACATCGAGCAAAGCAGCGACGCGCGGCGCGACATTCTTGCCGGTGGTGGTGGCGGGGGCGAGGAATGCGTCATGGCTCGCCATCAGTGCGGCGACGAGCGGCGCGACATTTTCCGGCAGTGCGTTGGCATAAGCGGCATCGTCGGCGACATGGACCTTACCCACGCCTGCGATCTTGCTCGCTGCATCGGCGACGGTGCCGCAGCCCGATCCCGCGACCAGCAGATGCACTTCGCCCAGTTGGCTTGCGGCAGTGACCGCAGCCAGCGTTGCGTCCTTGAGGACGGCATTGTCATGTTCGACCAGAACCAGCGTCTTCATGCGACCACTCCCAGTTCCTTGAGTTTCGCGACCAATTCGTCGACGCTCTTCACCTTGATTCCTGCCTTGCGCACTGGCGGTTCGCCGACCTTGAGGGTTGTCAGCCGCGGCGTCATGTCCACGCCATAATCGGCGGGAGACTTGGTCGCGAGCGGCTTGGACTTCGCCTTCATGATGTTGGGCAGCGAGGCATAGCGCGGCTCATTGAGGCGCAGGTCCGTAGTCACGATGGCCGGGAGCTTGAGCGCGACTGTCTCCAGCCCGCCATCAATCTCGCGCGTGACGTTGACGGTATCGCCCGCCACTTCCACCTTGCTGGCGAACGTGCCCTGCGGCCAGCCCAGCAGTGCGGCGAGCATCTGGCCCGTCTGGTTGCTGTCATCGTCAATGGCCTGCTTGCCCAGGATCACCATGCCCGGCGCTTCCTCAGCGACAATGGCCTTGAGGATCTTGGCCACCGCCAGCGGCTCGGCGACGCCATCATGCACAACGAGGATCGCACGGTCCGCGCCCATCGCGAGCGCCGTGCGCAGCGTTTCCTGCGACTTCGCCTCGCCGATCGAAACGGCGACGACCTCGGTCGCGACGCCCTTTTCCTTCAGGCGAATGGCTTCCTCGACCGCGATCTCGTCGAAAGGGTTCATGCTCAGCTTGACGTTGGCGAGATCGACCCCGCTGCCGTCCGCCTTCACGCGCGGTTTCAGATTATAGTCAAGCACGCGCTTGACCGGGACGATGATCTTCATGGAGCCTCTCCTGAGATTGGCAGTAAGCTAGTTGACGGACACGGAAAGGTCAAAGCGGGGCGCTGCCATTTTTGGCGCGCGCCCCTGCTGGCTCAACCGAGCTTCTTGACCTCGGCCACGATCTTCCGGGCTGCATCACCCAGATCGTCCGCCGGCACGATGGCGAGGCCGGATGAGGCGAGGATTGCCTTGCCCTCGGCCACATTCGTGCCCTCGAGGCGCACGACGAGCGGCACGGAGAGATTCACTTCCTTGGCGGCCGCGACAATGCCTTCGGCAATGATGTCGCAGCGCATGATGCCGCCGAAGATGTTGACGAGAATGCCCTTCACCGCGGGATCGGAGAGGATGATCTTGAACGCTGCCGTCACCTTCTCCTTGGAGGCGCCGCCGCCCACATCGAGGAAGTTTGCCGGGAACATGCCGTTGAGCTTGATGATGTCCATCGTCGCCATGGCGAGGCCCGCGCCGTTGACCATGCAGCCAATGTCGCCATCGAGCTTGATATAGGCGAGGTCATATTTGCTGGCTTCCAGCTCGGCCGGGTCTTCCTCGGTCTCGTCGCGCAGTGCCATGATGTCCGGGTGACGGAACAGCGCATTGCCGTCGAAGGCCATCTTGGCATCAAGCACGAGAAGCGAATCGCCCGAGACGGCGAGCGGGTTGATCTCGATCTGCTCGGCGTCGGTGCCGAGGAACGCGTCATAGAGCGCGGAAGCGACCTTGGCGGCCTGCTTGGCCAGCGTGCCGCTCAGGCCGAGCGCTGCCGCGACGCTGCGGCCATGATGGGGCTGGAAGCCGGTGGCCGGATCGACCGCGAAGCTGCGGATCTTCTCGGGCGTGTCGTGAGCGACCGTCTCGATGTCCATGCCACCCTCGGTGGAAACGACGAAAGCGATGCGGCCCGTGGCGCGATCGACGAGCAGGGCGAGGTAGAATTCCTTGTCGATGTCGACGCCGTCGGTCACGTACAGGCGATTGACCTGCTTGCCTGCGTCGCCGGTCTGGATCGTGACCAGCGTGTTGCCGAGCATGTCCTGCGCCGCCGCGCGCACGTCATCAAGGCTCCTGGCGAGGCGCACGCCGCCCTTGGCATCGGGGCCGAGTTCCTTGAACTTGCCCTTGCCGCGTCCACCGGCGTGGATCTGTGCCTTCACGACATAAAGCGGCCCGGGCAGCTTCTTGGCAGCCTCCACGGCTTCCTCGACAGTCAGTGCGGCATGGCCTGCGGGCACCGGGGCGCCGAATTTCGCGAGCAGTTCCTTGGCCTGATATTCGTGGATGTTCATGGTGGCGCGCTTTCCTGAAGGATCTGATTCTTGAAGGGCGCATAGCCCTGATTGGTTCACAAAATTCGGCAAAGTTGCAAAATCGGCGCGAATGCCCGCGCAACCCGCAGCTTAAATGCCGAGCGTGCAGCTCAAAGCGGCGGCGGTCGTGACCCGCAATATTTCAGCGTCGCCGAGCGCGCGGACCTGATGCAGGAGCTGGTCATAGGTCGTGCGGCGCGGATCGAGACGGCTCACCTTGCCCAGCGAACTCAGCTTGCGCAGCTGGCTGATGCTCAGCTTTTGCGCCATCGGCTTGGCCATGCAGGTCGCCAGCGTCTCGGACACGCCTGCGAAAATCATCCCGTTGCGCAGCTTCGATTCGGCGCCGCCGCAGCCTGAGAGGAGTAGCGCGGCGCAAAGGGCGGGGAGGGCGAAAGCGGTCGTGCGATGATGAGGCATGCGCGCGAAGATAGTCTGCATCCATGGTGGCACAAGAGGCAAACCCAAGCTTGATTGACGCGGCGCCTACAATGGACCGATGTGACGCGGCGCAACCACAGCGCCCACATAACGTTTCATTGCAGCGCCGGGCAGCCGCTTGCCCGGTCCCAAACGGAGCACCGCAATATGGATCATTTCTTCAGCCGCTTCGCCAGCCGCATGGCCGGGTGGTCGGGCCAGCCGCTGACGTTCGTGCTCGCGTTTCTCATCATCGTGGTCTGGGGCGTGAGCGGCCCGCTGTTCAACTGGTCGGACACCTGGCAGCTGGTCATCAACACCGGCACGACGATCATCACCTTCCTGATGGTCTTCCTCATCCAGAATGCGCAAAATCGCGACGCTTCGGCCATGCAGGTGAAACTGGATGAGCTGATCCGCGCGGTCAGCCATGCGCGCAATAATTATATCGGGATCGAGCATCTGACCGACGCGGAGATCTGCGCGCTGCGTGATGCGCTGGAGTCGGACAGCCAGCTCGAGCCTGCCGTTCGCCGTGCCCGGGCGCGTGAGCTCAACCGGCTGCTGATCCGGCGCTGAGCGCGGCGTCACCCGGCAGGCATCCTGCCCCGGACATGGAAAGGGCGCAGCCGCAAGGCCGCGCCCTTTCCATATCTTCACGTCACCGGCATTGCTGCCGATGGCTGGGATCAGCCGCCCAGCTTGGCGCTCAGAGCGCCGTTGTTCAGCGTGATGGCATAGTCATTGGGGTTCGCCACGATGGCCAGGCCCAGGTCCTGCGCGATGTCTGCGCAGCCATCCCAGTTACCGGCACGGTTCTTGGTGAGCTTGATGATGGTGGCGCCGCCCTTCTGGACGGACAGGTCGGTGGCCTCGAGGCCGCGCGCGTCGACGGCGTAGCAGAGCTTGCGCGCCTTTGGGTCGACCTGGACGGTCATTTCGCCGGTGGCAGCGGCATTGCTGCCCTTCATCGGGACCAGCACCTTGGTGAGGATTCCGCGATCCTCGGGAATGGGGGAAGCAGTGGCACTGCCTGCGATCGCGCTGGCGACCAGGCCGGCAGCAACAGCGGCAACGTACATGCGGTAACGGGGCATCCAGCTCTCTCCTCAACTCATGGGCTCGAAAACGGCCCTTTGTATGATGACGTATAAATATAACGACATAATGGCATGTGGATTCGCGCTCCGCCCACGCGGCCGCCAATCCGGACTTTGTCATTTTGCACGGGCGCTGTTGCGAGGCAAGCGGGGGATGCGTCCCGCCTGCCATAATTCGCCGGGTGTGACATAGTTGCTAAAGTCATCTGAGGGCGAAGGCTTGCGCGCGTCGGGCTGGCGGGCGCACGTGGGCGGAAAACGCGCAAAGCGGGCGGCGGTGCACGCGGCTGCGCCATGCCGCCCGGCCGCCTCATCGCACCGCCCTCCCTGTGCAGTCAGGCGGCGCCCAAGGTCTTGCCGCAGTTCCGGCCCGGCTTCAGCTCGCCAGCTGCGCGCGGATCGCCCCGGCCGGGAAGGCCTCGTTATGGACATTCACATAATAATCGCTCGGCTTGGCCAGGATCGCCTTGGCGAGCGCCGTGTCGATCTTCGCGCAGGCCTTGGCCGCGCCGCCCAGCGGAGTGTTCAGCGTCACCACCGGCGGACCGGCCGTGCCCTTCGTGCCCTTGTGGACATGGGCCATGGTCGCTTTGGTCAGGCCGTCGGTCGTGATGTCGTAGCAGAGATAGCCGGTCGAATCGTCGACATTGATCTTCGCCGTGCCCTTCGCGGCCGGGTCGCCGGGCGTGGGCGCTTCGGCCGTGCCTGTCAGCGCGACGGTCCAGCTTGCCTCAGCGGCGAGGGCGGGTGCGGAGACGGCGAGCGGGGCAAGCATCAAAAGAGCGGCGCGCGCGAGCCGCGCGGGCGCAGCGGCGGACATGAACCGTGCGTGGAATGAACCGGTCTGGGCAGTCATCAATCTATCCTCCCAATCATCGCATGGACGAACGGGCGGCCGGCTGGTGACGTTCTCTCAGCCGACCACCGGAGGAGAGGGTATATCAGGCAGAGCCGGTTGGAAACGGGCGCGCGTTTCACAGGCCGACATGTGCGCGCCGGATGCGATGGCGCGGGGATTGTGCGCGGCGGCGGCAGGGCGCCGAGTTGTGCTCGCGCGGTCAGGCCGCGTCGGGCGTCGCTTTGCCTTGGTCGAGCGCGAGCGGAT
>Ga0247738_10000570_pt1 | contig 13951 bp, 10 predicted proteins | sample UWRJL013104B2_FD_180936 | JGI IMG/M metagenome (GOLD analysis project Ga0247738, IMG submission 180936) | Plant litter microbial communities from Arlington Agricultural Research Station in Wisconsin, United States - UWRJ-L013-104B-2 | ecosystem: Environmental > Terrestrial > Plant litter >...
GCTGCCTTACCTTATGCCCCCGCCATGGCAGGAACCGAGAGGATCAAGACCGTGAAGACATGCACCATCGCTCTGCTCGGCGCTGCGCTCGCCGCCACATCGGGGCTGGCGCAGGCCGCCGCCAAGGACGTGACCGTCGACGATACCAAGGTCTTCACCGAGAGCATCAGCGCAGACGCAGCGGGCAATCTCTATGCCGGCAGCACCAAGGGCATCATCTTCCGCGCGACGCGGGGCAGCGACAGGGCCGTCGCATGGATCAAGCCGGACGATACCAACAAGATCAAATCGCTGCTCGGCGTGCTGGCACATGACAAGAGCAACACGCTCTGGGTTTGCAGCATTCCCGGCTTTGGTGGACCTCCCGGAACTGGCGGCGAGTCCGCTGCCGTGGCCTTCAATCTCAAGACCGGCGCGTTCAAGGCACGCTATGTGCTGCCGGGGCCGAACGCGACCTGCAACGACCTGACGGTCGCGCGCGATGGCAAGGTGTATATCGCCGAGACGTCTGGCGGACGTATCTTCAGCCTCGCGCCCGGCGCTCAGCAAGTGAAACTCGAAGTGCAGGATGCGGCGCTTAATGGCGTGGATGGCATTGCCTTCACGGCGGACGGCAAGCTCTACGCAAACAACACGCGGGCCAACACGTTCTTCCGCGTCAATCTCGATGGCCGCGGCAATTATCAGAGCCTGAGCAATCTCAACATATCGATGCCGCTGAAAGGCCCGGATGGCCTGCGCCTCTACAAGGGCAACCAGCTGCTGCAGGCCGAGACGGGCAATAACCGGATCGCGCTGCTGACCATCAAGGGCGACGATGTCGACGTGCGGGTGCTGAGCGACAAGTTCCAGGGCCCGGCGTGCGTCACGAACATCGGCGACACGGCTTATGCGGTGAGCGGCATGATCAACTACATGTTCGATCCCAATTTGCGGGACAAGGATCCGGGGCCGTTCATCATCAAGGCCGTTCCGATCGGAGGTGCGAAATGAAGGCTGTTTTCGCATTGGCCGCCGCCGGGCTGCTGCTCGCCGGGGCGCCGGTCGTGGCGCAGAATGTCGATCAGGACATTGCCAGCCTCACCAACCGGGTCGAGAAGCTGGAAGGCGCACGCGCGGTCAAGAAGCTCCAGCGCGCCTTCGGCTTCTATGTCGACCGGGGCCTGTGGGATGACGCGGCCGATCTGTTCGCCGACAATGGCACGATCGAGCTTGGCGTGGACGGCGTCTATGTCGGCAAGACCCGCATCCGCGATTATTTGAAAGCGCTGCACGGCGGGCAGGACGGCCTCATCTATGGCCAGCTCAATGAGTGGGTGACGCTCCAGCCGGTCGTCAATGTCGCTGCCGATGGCCGCACCGCGCAGGCGCGCTGGCGCGATCTGGGTATGCTGGGCCAGTATAAGCAGCATGCCGAATGGCGCGATGGCATTTACGAGAATGACTATGTGCGGGAAGGCGGGATCTGGAAGATCAAGGCGCTGCGCCTCTACGTCAATTTCCTCGCGCCTTATGAAAAGGGCTGGGCGCGCCTGAAGCCGGGCGAGGGGCTGGTGCAGAGCGCGACGAGCAAGAGCTTCCCGCCCGATCGACCTTCCACTCTGACTTACAAACCTTTCCCGGAAATGCAGCTTCCGCCGTTCCGCGCGGCCAATCCGGTGACCGGCAAGCCCGTGACGGAGGTGTCGAAATGAGCGCGCACAAGACCCTCAAAGCGGCACTGCTCCTCGGTCTCGCCACGACCATGACCGCGCCTGCCTTCGCGCAGGGCGATCTCGCCGCGCGCGTCGCGGCCTATAAGCAGCGCGTGACCCTGCTGGAGGATCAGGACGCCATCGAGAACCTGCAGGCGACCTATGGCTATTATTTCGACAAGGGGCTTTGGGCTCAGGCTGCGGCTTTGTTCACCAAGACCGGCAGCTTCGAATATGGCCAGCGCGGCGTCTATATCGGCAGCGCGCGCATCCAGCGGGCCTTGCTGCTATTCGGGCCAGAAGGCCTCGCTGCGGGCTATCTCAACACGCATATGATGCTCCAGCCCTATATCGTGGTGGCGACGGACGGAAAGACCGCCACGGGGCGGTGGCAGGGCATGATGCAACTTGCCCGGCCCGGCGCGAACGGCGTCTGGGGCGTCGGCATCACCAATGCGGACTATGTGAAGGAGGCGGGCGTCTGGAAGATCGCCCGGCTGCATTTCTATGTGACCGCGCAGACGGATTACGATCTGGGCTTCACCAAGTCGGCGCTGCCCACGGAAGGGCCCAACGCACTCTTCCCGCCGGACAAGCCGCCGACGGAGCAATATCGCTCCTTCCCGGGCGCTTATATCCCGCCGTTCAATTTCAATCATCCGGTCACGGGCAAGCCGCTCAAGGACATCCCCCAGCCGGTCGACTCCGTCACGGGGAGGGGCAAGTGATGACACGCCATGCACTCATCGCCGCGCTGCTCGCGGCCTCGTCTCTTGGCGCCGCACCCGCGCTCGCCCAGACGGCATCCGAAAAGCTCGACGCCCTCGACAAGCGCATCACGCGCCTTGAGGATCTCGATCAGATCGAGCGGCTCCAGCGCCTCTACGGCTATTTCGTCGACAAGGGCCAGTGGACGCAGCTTTCCGAACTCTTCTCGGACGATGCGACGCTGGAAATTGGCGGCAAGGGGCTGTTTCTCGGCAAGAAGCGCGTGCTGGAATATATGCAGACCGCGTTCGGTCCGGATGGCGCCCGCGAAGGCGGCCTTGCCAATCACATGCAGTTCCAGACCCTGCCGGACGTTTCGCCCGACAACAAGACCGGCTGGATCCGCTCGCGTGCATGGGTGATGAGCAGTGGCGGCTGGGGCCTCCCGCTTTACGAGAACGCCTATCGCAAGGAAAATGGCGTCTGGAAGATCACCCGCCTGTCCGGGCCTTTCACCATGTATTCAAGCTGGGCCGGCTGGGGCAAGGATGCGCTCAACAACACCTGGCCGGACAAGTTCAATCCCGCGCCAGACCTGCCGCCCTCCACGATCTACCTGACCTATCCGGCTTATTATATCGCGCCGTTCCATTACCCCAATCCGGTGACGGGCAAAGTGTTCAAGCCGGAGATGGACGAGGTTGGCGCTTATGCTGGCCCGCCGGGATCGGCCGTGCAGAAGAAGTGGCGCGAGACCGGCCGTCTGGTCGATGGATCGCAGCCTATTGGCGAGCCTCCCAAGGAGTGAGTGCATGAAGCGTTGGTTGCGCCCGGCGGCAATGGCCGCTGCTATTTCCATGTCTGTCGTCGGTCTCGGGCTTGCGACGGCCGATACCGGGCGGGGGCCGGCGGCGGTCGATAGCGCGCGCATGGCGCAGCAGACGAAGGACGGCACCGACTGGCTAAGCGATGGCCGCGCCTATGACGCCCAGCGCTATTCGCCGCTCACGCAGATCAACGCGTCCAATGTGAAACAGCTCGGCATTGCCTGGTATGATGAGCTGGACACGATGCGCGGGGTCGAGGCGACGCCGCTTTATGCCGATGGCGTGCTCTACAATACGCTGCCGTGGAACATCACCATCGCTTATGATGCCCGCACGGGTAAGCGCCTGTGGACCTATGATCCAAAGACGCCGCGCGAATATGGGCGCTATGCCTGCTGCGAACCCGTCTCGCGCGGCCTTGCTTTGTGGAAGGGCAAGGTCATCATCGCGACGCTCGACGGGCGGATCATCGCCATCGATGCGAAGAACGGCCAGCCGGTCTGGACGACGCAGGCCTTCGAACACACCATGCCTTATTCGATCACGGGCGCCCCGCGCGTGTTCGATGGCAAGGTCGTGGTCGGCCAGTCGGGCGGCGATCTGGGCGTGCGCGGGTTTGTCGCTGCGTGGGACGCGGAGACCGGCAAGAAGCTCTGGAAATTCTTCCTGACGCCCAATCCGCAGGACAAGCCGGACGGTGAAGCGTCCGACAACATCATGTCCATGATTCGCAAGACATGGAATGATGACGGCCTGTGGAAGACACTGGGCGGCGGCGCAAACCCATGGGATTCAATCACCTACGATCCCAAGCTCAATCTCGTTTATGTCGGCACAGGCAATGGCAGCTCGAACAGCTGGCATTATCGCTCGGGCAGCAAGGGCGACAATCTGTTCGTCTGCTCGATCGTCGCGGTCGATGCGACCACGGGCAAATATAAGTGGCACTATCAGGAAGTGCCCGAGGAAGACTGGGATTATACCTGCACCAGCACGATCACGCTCGCGGACCTGCCCATTGGCGGAAAGACGCAGCGCGTCGTCATGCATGCGCCGAAGAACGGCTATTTCTATGTCCTCAACGCGGCGACCGGCAAGTTCATCTCGGCCAAGCCTTATGTCCCGGTGAACTGGGGCACGGTCGATCCGAAGACCGGCAAGGCGACGATAAATCCCGGCATGCATTATGGCACCGATCCGGTGCTGATCTATCCGGGGCCGGGCGGCGGGCATAACTGGTTCCCCATGGCTTATTCGCCGCGCACGAAACTGGCTTATTTCCCCAGCTTCGAGAGCGCGCTGGGCTATGCCTATGATCCCAACTGGACGCCCAAGCCCTTCCGCTCGAACAGCGGCTGGGGCGGCTATACCGGCGAGGCGCTCAAGAAGCGCGGCGAGATGCAGAAGCAGATCACGGCGATGGAGAAGACTTTCCTCGTCGCCTGGGATCCGGTCGCGCAGAAGGCCGTCTGGAAAGTCCCGCTCCCGCGTCACGGCAATGGCGGCGTGATGGTGACGGGCAGCGATCTCGTCTTCGAGGGCACGACCAAGCAGACCTTCGCCGCGTTTGACGCGAAGAACGGCAAGGTCCTTTGGGAAATGCCGGTGCAGAGCGCGCCGGTCGCCGGGCCGATCACCTATATGCTCGACGGCATGCAATATATCGCTGTCAATGCTGGCTGGGGTGGCGGAGCAGCGCAGATCGAGCGCGGCGCGGGCATTGAAATGCCACGTGCATCAGCGCGGCTGCTTGTGTTCAAGCTGGGCGGCAAGGTCCAATTGCCACCGCTCAAGGCTGAGGAAAAGGCGCCCGATCCGCCACCCGTCACTGCCAGCGAAGCGACGATTGCGCAGGGCGCCCAGCTCTTCGCGAACACCTGCGCGCAATGTCATGGCCAGCTCGCCATGGGCGGCGTCAAGGACCTGCGCCGGATGACCCGCGAGACGCATGGCAAGTTCAACGACATCGTCCTCAAAGGCATTTATCAGGATAAGGGCATGGCGAGCTTTGCCGACCTGCTGAAGCCCGAGGAAGTAAACGCCATTCACGGCTATCTCATCGCGCGGGCCAATGAGGATTGGGGCCGATCGTCCGAGAGCGTGAAGACCGGGCCGAATTGAGATTGGCATGAACGGGCGCGTCGTCTCCGTTTCGCGGGACGGCGCGCATCGTTTTTCCAAGGAGGTCGTCGGGCAGATCCGCCTGATCGCGGGGCTGGGTGTCGAGGGCGATGCGCATCTCGGCGAGACCGTCCAGCATCGCTCACGCGTGGCGGCCGATCCCGGCCAGCCCAATTTGCGGCAGGTTCATCTGCTCGCAGCGGAATTGCTCGATGAGCTTGCAGGGCAAGGCTTCGATGTTGCGCCGGCGCAGCTTGGCGAGAATGTGACGACGCGCGGGATCGACCTCATCGGTCTGCCGCGAGGGACGCGGCTATATCTCGGCAGTGAAGCGGTCGTCGAGGTCACGGGCCTGCGCAATCCTTGCGGGCAGATCGACGCCTTCATGCCGGGGCTGCTCAAGGCGGTGCTGGGCAAGGGGCCGGACGGGGCGGTCGACCGCAAGGCGGGCGTGATGGGCGTGGTTCTGGCGGGCGGCATCTTGCGGCCCGGCGATCCTATCATCGTCGAACTGCCGCCCAAGCCGCATGTGCCGCTGGGGCGGGTCTAGAACGCAATGACGACGTGAGATAGGGTGAGCAACGCTATTTTCCCGCAGCCTTGTCCGCCGCTTCCTGCGCCTGCTGCGCCCGCCATGCCGTGATGCGGCCGCGCAGCTGCGTGTTGCCCTCATGGCAGGCATATTCGAAAAACTCGTAGCTCTCGTTGCGCGTCCAGTCGAGCCGCACGGCCCAGGGCGCGGTGAACACCTCCGCGTCGCTATAGTTCAGCTCATAGGCAATCGTGTTCGCGTCGGTCATCGTCAGTCGCTCGGTCGCTTTCGCGGTCTTGCCCGTGGGCAGGCTGTTATAGGCCGGTGCGCCCTGCGTTGCCTGATTGAGCGGAGAAGCCGCGCGCCGGCTGAGATCGTCCGAGACATTATCGCCGGACTTGATGTTCGTCGTCTCGATGACCAGCGTGTTGCCATCCCAGCGGCCGATGCTGTCGCCCAGCCATGCCTCGACGCCTGCTGGCGGATGGCTCTTCTTGGCCAACGGAATGATGCGTGTGCCGAGCATCTCCAGCAGGATCACGACATAGCCCGGCGACTGGAAGATTCGGATGCCGTTATTGTAGCGGAAGGGCAGCATGGAGGCAGGCATGCCGCGCGAGACACAGCGGTCGAACGTGTCGAAGTCGGCGATCGCGTCATAGCGCTGCCCCGGTCGCCAGCTTGTCCGCCCGGCCTTCTGGAGCGCTTCGGCTTTCGCGGTGAGGGGTGGCAATTGCCCATCGGCCGGGCTGACCAGCATCGAGGTGCGGCGCGCGAAGCTGTTTGCTTCCATCCACTTCGCCAGCCCTCTCGTGCCGCCGCTGCCCATCGCGCCCGCGCCGCCCAGCTGCGCAGAATAAGCCGCGTCGGATTTTTTCGCCGCCGCCAGTCGTGTCGCGAACTCCGCGTCCGTCAGCCAGATGCGATCGCCAAATTCCTTGGGTCTGGTGAGGCGGATGCGGGCAAGATCGATATTTTCGAGCGGGAATGTGCCCTGAAAATCGGGATCGCCCCAACTCGTCTTCTTGGGCACGTAGCTCTTCGGAACCGGTGGCAGCAAGGTGAGATCGGCGGGCACGGGCTGGGCGACAGCCATGCCCGTGCCGACCAAAACGCTTACGGCAAAGGGGATGGGCAGGCGCAACGCAAGCTTCTGACGTTTCATCCCCATGCTTGCCTCTCCTGTGTCCGTTCCCGCCCTACCAGTCCTCCTGCGCCCGCACTGCCAGATAGCCGTAAATGTCCTTCGCCTGCGCTTCATTGATCTGCCCTGCGAAGCTGGGCATGCCTTTGTCCTCGTGCGTGCCCTTGAGCACGATGTCGAGGAAAGCAGTGCGCGTCTTGGCGCTCATCTTGCGCAAGTCCTTCACCCCGCCGACGGCATTGTCGCCATGGCATTTGCCGCAATTCTCGCCGTAGAGATTGGCGCCGCGCGCCGCGACTTCCGGCGTCACGCGGTCCGTGGGCTGCACGGCCGCGTCCTCCGGCGGTGGCATTGGCGGCAGCTTGGCGGTCCCGCCCAGCTTGAAGACAAGCAGCTTGGCCGATGCGAGGCGGAACGGGCCATCCTTGGTGAGGTTCAGCACCGGCGAGCCGCCCCAGCCGACATTGATCGCGATATATTGCTCGCCGTCGATCATGTAGGTGATGGCCCCGGCAATACCAGCCTGATCGACATTCATCTCCCAGAGCTTCTTGCCATTGTCGGCGCGGTAGATGGCGACGGTCTTGTTGATCGTCGGCTGGATGAGGAGATTGCCTGCCGTGGTCGTCACGCCGCCTGATCCGGGATGCGGATAGGGCACGCGCCATGCTTCGGTCTGCGTCGCCGGGTTCCACGCGAGCAGATAGCCCTTCTCGGTCGCGGCAGCTTCGGCATTCAGCTTTTTGCGGAGTTCCGGCTCGTTGGCATAGGCCTCGCCGCTATTGGTGCGGCCGGGCCCGGGCGTATATTTATACTGGCCGTCGGGCAGGCGCGCGTAGATCGATCCCTGCTCCTGCGCCGAGAAATAGACCAGGCCCGTCTTGGGGCTGAAGCTCATCGGATGCCATGTGTGCCCGGCCATCCATGCCGGCAGCATGAGATGCGGCGTCGTCGTATTATGCGCGCCGGGCATCAGCACCGGGCGGCCGGTCTTCATGTCGATATGGCTCGCCCATGTGTTGACCGAGAGATAATTCTTGCCGGAAATGAGCTGGCCGGTCTTGCGGTCGAGCACATAGAAGAAGCCGTTTTTCGGCGCCTGCATGGCCACCTGACGCAGCTTGCCGCCGATCTTGATGTCGGCAAGCACGATGGGCTGGGTGCAGGTATAATCCCAGTCCTCCTCAGGCACCATCTGGTAGTGCCACTTATACTTGCCGGTCGTGGCATCGACCGCGACGATCGAGCAGAGGAACAGATTGTCGCCTTTGCCCTCGCTGCGGAAGTGCCACATATGCGGCGTGCCGTTGCCGGTGCCGATATAGACCAGGTTGAGCTTGGGATCGTAGGCGAAGCTGTCCCAGGCATTGCCGCCGCCGCCCGCTTCCCAGAATTTCCCGCTCCAGGTCTTGGCCGCCATCGCCATCACGCTGTCTGAGGCTTCGCCGTCCGGCCCCTTGGAAGGATCGGTGGGGACGATGTAGAATTTCCAGATCTTCTTGCCAGTGTCCGCATCCCATGCCGCGACGAAACCGCGCGAGCCATAGTCGCCGCCGCCATTGCCGATCACGACCTTGCCGTCATAGACGCGCGGCGCGCCGGTGATCGAATATGGCTCCTTATTGGGCTCGAAGGTCTGCGTGACCCAGATTTCCTTGCCGGTTTTCGCGTCGATGGCGATCAGGCGGCCGTCGAGCGCGCCGATATAGATCTTGCCCTTCCACGCCGCGATGCCGCGCGCCGAGGGTCCGCAGCAGGCCCAGCGCGCCCAGATCTTCTCGACCTTGGGGTCGTAGGTCCACAGCTTGCGGCCGGTCTTGCCGTCATAGGCCGTGACCACATTATAGATGCTCACATTATAGAGAACGCCGCCGATGACTAGCGGGCTGCCCTGCACGCCGCGCTGGGTCTGGAGATCGTCGAACCAGGCGAGGCCGAGCTTCTGGACATTGCTGTCGTTGATCTGCGTGAGCGGTGAGTAGCGCTGCTCGTCCCATGTGCGGCTATAGCTCTGCCATTCTCCGACATTGGCCGGGGCGTCGGCATTGGCCAGCGAGGCGTGATCGACAGCGGCAGGGGGGCGGGCGGAGGGGCCTTGCGCGGTGGCAATCGCGCCGAAGATGAGGAGGCCGAAACTGCCGAGCATGAGCATGAACGTCGCGGCTTTGCTGCGGATTGGTAACATGCTCGATTCTCCCCCTCGCGAGCGCATTCGCGCCCTGCCGGCTATAGTGTTCGGCTGCTAACATCGAACGAAGCCCATCGCCAGCGCGAAGGGCGGGCGACGTAGCGAAAGTCGCGTCTTTTTCAGCCGTTCAGCCAGGTGCGCAGCAGCAGGGCAACGAGGCCGAGCGCCGCAACGCTCGCCACCCAGATGCCGGCCATCCACGCGAGCTTCTGCCAGAGCGGGCGCTCCGCGTTCATCGGCAGGCGTCCATTCAATGATATCCGTGCGTGCCGACCTTGCCGCGGAACACCCAATAGGCCCAGGCGGTATAGGCAAGGATCACCGGCATGATGATCGCCACGCCGACGAGCATGAAGATCTGGCTCTTCTCAGGCGCCGCGGCATCCCAGATCGAGATGCTGTCAGGCACGATATAGGGGAACATGCTGATCCCCAGCCCGGCGAAACACAGGGCGAACAGCGCGAGTGTCAGCAGGAAAGGCGCGCGCTCGCCGCCCTTGCGCAGGGAGCGGAAGAGCAGGAAGGCAATGGTTGCCGTGAATATCGGCACCAGTGCTGTCGCCAACAGCCCGGGCATTTCGAACCAGCGGCTCCAGTAATCATATTGGAGATAAGGCGTAACGGCACTCACCGCCGCAATGGCCGCCAGCGTCCCAATCCCCGTGATCATGGCGATGCGGCGCGCGCGGGCCTGCGCTTCGCCTTCCAGCTTCCACACCAGCCATGTTGCACCGAGCAGCGCATAGCCGATGACGACGCCAAAGCCGGTCAGCAGCGAGAAGGGGGTCAGCCAGTCGAGCCAGCCGCCGGCATAAGCCTGATCCTCGACCCGGATGCCCTGCAGGATCGCGCCGAGCATCATGCCCTGCGAGAGCGCAGCGACGAGCGAGCCGAGTGTGAAGGCTGCATCCCAGACCGGGCGATGACCCGGATCGCGCCAGCGGAATTCGAATGCGACGCCGCGAAAGACGAGGCCCAGCAGCATGGCGATGGCGAGCGGATAGGTGGCGGTCAGGATGAGGCCATAAGCGAGCGGGAAGGCCGCGAACAAGCCGCCGCCGCCCAGCACGAGCCATGTCTCGTTGCCGTCCCAGACGGGCGCGATCGAGTTCATCGCCTGATCGCGCTCCTGCCCGACTGAAAAGCGGGGGAAGAGAATGCCGATGCCCAGATCGAACCCGTCCATCACGACATACATGAAGACGGCGAAGGCGATGATGAAGGCCCAGATCGTGGTGAGGTCGATGGTCATCGTCCGTCCTCCGCGCCGGGGGCGTTGAAGGCTGGAGCGGGCGTGATACCGGCGGTGCGCACTGGCTCATGCGCCGGCTCCGCTTCGCCGGGCCGCGGAGGGCTGCGCATCAGGTGCAGCATGTACCAGATGCCGGCACCGAACACCGCGCAATAGACCAACACGAAGGCAATCAGGGACACTGCGACTGCGGGCGCGCCGAGCGGCGAATGCGACTGCGCGGTGAGCAAATGGCCATAGACGGTATAGGGCTGGCGGCCGACCTCGGTCGTGACCCAGCCGGCGATTACCGCAACGAAGCCGGACGGCCCCATGACAATCGCGGCGCGGTGCAGCCACGGCCAGTCGTAGAGCCGCTTGCGGGCGCGCGCGACGAGGCTCCACAGGCCCAGACCCAGCATCGCAAAACCCAGCCCGACCATGATGCGGAAGGACCAGAAGACGATGGGCACTGGCGGCTCGAGCGCGTCGGGGACCGTATCCAGCCCGGCAAGCGGGGCGTTGAGATCATGCTTGAGGATCAACGAGGAGGCTTTGGGAATCTCGATGGCATAGTCGACGCGCTTTTCCGCGCTGTTGGGAATGCCGAACAGGATCAGCGGCGCGCCATCGGGATGGCTCTGATAATGGCCTTCCATCGCCATGATCTTCACCGGCTGGTGCTCCAGCGTGTTGAGCCCATGCATGTCGCCCGCGAAAATCTGGACCGGCGCCACAAGAGCTGCCATCCACATCGCCATCGAGAACATCTTGCGCGCATGGGCGTCGCTGCGGTCGCGCAGCAGGTGCCATGCGCCGACCGCGCCCACGACCAGCGATGTGGTGAGATAGGCAGCGATGACCGTGTGCACGAGCCGGTAAGGGAAGCTGGGATTGAAGACGATCGTCCACCAGCTGTCGCCGGGCAGGAAGCGGCCGGCCTCGTCCATGATGAAGCCGGTCGGCGTCTGCATCCAGCTGTTGACGCTCAAAATCCAGAAGGCGGAGATGAACGTGCCCAGCGCGACCATGCAGGTTGCGGCGAAATGCAGCTTCTTGCCCACTTTCGACATGCCGAACAGCATGACCCCGAGGAATCCGGCCTCCAGGAAGAAGGCAGTCAGCACCTCATACGCCATCAACGGCCCGATCACCGGTCCGGCCTTGGTCGAGAATTCCGACCAGTTGGTGCCGAACTGGTAGGACATGACGATGCCCGACACGACGCCCATCGCAAAGGCGACGGCGAAGATCTTCAGCCAGTAGCGGAACAGATCAAGATAGAGCGCGCGCCCCGTGCGCAGCCAGAGCGCTTCGAGCACAGCCAGATAGCTGGCGAGGCCGATCGAGAAGGACGGGAATATGAAGTGAAAGCTGACCGTGAACGCAAACTGCATGCGGGCGAGCAATACGGCATCAAGCGTCTCGAACATGAACGTCCACCTCCGAACGGGCGCAGACGCGGCAGCATATGGTTGGGCTGCCGGCAGCAGCTTCACGCTCTACGCCGGTGCGGCGTCATCGCCAATGCAGAGTTGGAATATATGCAAAAAAGCTGTCGGCTTCTTTCGAAGCTGGTGACCCCTGCGGGAATCGAACCCGCGTTTCAGCCGTGAGAGGGCCGCGTCCTAACCGCTAGACGAAGGGGCCTTGTGCGTCCGAACTGCGCGAGGCGTTCAGTGACAAGCCGGGCGCCTATGCCCAAGCGGGCCGGTAGGCGCAAGTCTTAACTCGTCATCGGCTGAATTTTGCGGTGGCTGCCCGCCGCGGGGCGAGGGAGACGCCGTCATTTTGTTATGTTGGAGACCCTGGTGGAGCTGAGCGGGATCGAACCGCTGACCTCGTCATTGCGAACGACGCGCTCTCCCAACTGAGCTACAGCCCCCAGGGTGCGCTGCGTATAAGAGGCGTGTCGGAGCAATGCAATGCTCGTTTTCGAGGGGCACAGCTCCACCGGCCCAGCCACGCTTCAGCGCGGCTGGGTGTTATTCGTCAGCCATTGCAAGCGTGTGAGCGCTTACTCGCTGGTGTCGAACCCGAAGTTGAGGAAGCTCGGCGTGGGGCCGTTCCAGCCTTCGTCCGGGCCGCCATCATCGTCATTGCCGCGCGCGTGCTGGCGTGGCTGCTGGCGTGCAGGCTGAGGGGCGCGCTCTTCGCGCTCGCGACGCGGCTCTGCTGGTCGCTCGCGGCGCGGCTCGGCGGCGCGGGCAACGGGCTCCGGCCGGGCTTCAGGCCGAGCTTCAGGCTCTGGCGCGCGCTCGGGCGCGCTTTCCGGCTTGGCGCGACGAGCCGGGCGTCCGGCCCGACCTTCCGGCTTGCTCTGGGTGCGCTCTTCCGTCTCGGCCTCTGCCTGCGCAGGAGCGGTGTCCTCAGCACGGATTTCAGCACTCGGGCGCTCATTGCGCCGACCACGTCCGCCCCGGCCACTGCTGCGCTCGCCGGATGCAGCCTTAGGAGCGGCATCCTTGGGCGCGCCGTCGCGGTCGTCGCCTTCGCTGCGTGCGGAGGTGGTGACACCTCCAACGGTGACGCGCTCGATCTTGTTGCCGATCAGCTTCTCGATATTGGCGACCGCTTCGGCATCGCTGCGCGTCACAAAGGTGAAGGCGCGGCCGGTTGCGCCCGCCCGGCCGGTGCGGCCGATGCGGTGGACATAATCGTCGGGATGCCAGGGCGCATCATAGTTGAAGACGTGGCTGACGCCCTTGATGTCGAGGCCGCGGGCCGCAACGTCGGACGCGACGAGCAGGTTGATCTCGCCGCTCTTGAACCGGTCGAGCTCGGCAACGCGCGAAGCCTGATCGATGTCGCCGTGAATTTCACCCGACTTGAAGCCGTGACGCTTCAGGCTCTGGTTCAGTTCGCGGACCATCGTCTTGCGGTTGCAGAAGATGATCGCGCTATCGACCTTCTCGCTCACCAGCAGCGAGCGCAGCGCGTCGCGCTTTGCCCGCTCATCGACCGACACCAGGAACTGGGCGATGTTCGCGCTGGCCGTGGCGGGCCGGGCGACTTCGATCGACTTGGGATTGGAGAGGAACTTGTCCGCCAGCTTCTTGATGACCGGCGGCATGGTCGCTGAGAACAGGAGCGTCTGGCGCTGCGGCGGCAGCTTGGTGCAGATTTCCTCGATGTCGGGAATGAAGCCCATGTCGAGCATGCGGTCGGCTTCGTCGATGACGAGCAGCGAGCAGCCGTTAAGCATGATCTTGCCGCGGCCGAACAGGTCCATGAGACGGCCAGGCGTGGCGATCAGGACGTCAACGCCCTTTTCGAGCGCGGCGAGCTGATCGCCCATCGAGACGCCGCCGATGAGCAGGGCCATGGAGAGCTTGTGATATTTGCCGTATTTCTCGAAATTCTCGGCGACCTGAGCAGCAAGTTCGCGCGTCGGCTCGAGAATGAGGCTGCGCGGCATGCGGGCACGGGAGCGGCCCTGCGCAAGAATGTCGATCATCGGCAGCACGAAGCTGGCGGTCTTGCCTGTCCCGGTCTGGGCGATTCCG